>OGLM01000440.1_pt1 | contig 51111 bp, 36 predicted proteins | sample 1572531 | NCBI WGS metagenome assembly OGLM01 (sample SAMEA2581909, study PRJEB24529) | metagenome | biome: Human gut stool | place: China | collected 2011
TCGCTAATAGTTTATTTCTCAATCGGTTAAGTCAAACCGATAAAAATCTAAAATATTTGTCTCTGCTCTCGGCTTTCACTGTTTTTGACTTCGTCTTAAACAGGATGCGCCTCGGCATAACCAAATCTGAAAACGGAGTTTTCGATTTGTTTCAGCTCTCGGCTTTCACTATTTTTGCCATGGGAAAATGTCCGGATTATGATGACGATAGTGATAGCGGCAGTGGTGATGGCGGTGCTGCCCGACATATATGTATGGCACGTGCTTGCACGTGCGGGTGTCTCGACGGTGTGGTGTGCGGTGTCGGTGGTGCCGACCGTGGTGCTGGTGGCCGTGGCGGCCGTGGGCGTGGCGGGGCATGTCACACCCGCCGTGATGAGGATATTCTTCGCGGTGCTGTTGTGCGTGAGCCTCCCGAAGCTGCTCTTTACGGTGGTGTCACTGGCGGGGCGTGCCGCGGCTCTGGCCCTGCCCGCAGCGGCCCATTTTGTGAATATCGGGGCTGCGGCGCTGGCCGTGGTGACGGCGGCGGCTTTCCTCTACGGTTTTGTCTTCGGCTGGCGGCGCATCGTCGTGCGCGAGGTGGAGATCTCCTCGCCGCGCCTGCCCGAGGCCTTCGACGGCTACCGCATGGCCCATATCTCGGACCTGCATCTGGGAACATACGGCAACGATACCGCATTCGTACACCGCTTCGTGGAGCGTGTCAACTCGCTGCACCCCGACGTGATACTCTTCACGGGAGACCTTGTCAACTCGTCCGCCGCGGAGGTGGAGCCGCATGCGGCGGTGCTGTCGCGGCTGCGGGCGCCGGAGGGCGTGGTGTCGGTTCTGGGCAACCACGACTATTGCGAATACAACCGTTACGGGACGCGTGACGGGGCGCGCCGCCAGCTCGAGCGTCTGATCTCGCTGGAGCGGGGGATGGGGTGGCGGCTGCTTCTGGACGAGAGTGTGGAGGTGCGGCGCGGTGCGGCGGCCATAGCCGTAATAGGTGTTGAGAATACGGGGCGTCCGCCCTTCCCCGCGCGGGGCAACCTGCGGCGGGCGATGGAGGGGGTGGCCGACACCACATACAAGATACTCCTTACGCACGACCCGTCGCACTGGCGGCATGAGGTGCTGCCCGCAACGGATGTCGACCTGACGCTGTCGGGACATACGCACGCCGTGCAGCTGCGTATAGGGTGCTTCTCGCCCGCGCGGTGGGTCTATCCCGAGTGGGGCGGCGTCTACCGCGAGGGCGACCGTACGCTGCACGTATCGTTAGGGGCGGGCGGCACGGTGCCGTTCCGTCTGGGGGCGTGGCCCGAAATCGACATCATAACTCTGCGCCGCCGGAAATAGAGTGCCCTCTTGCGTATATCTCCCGTGGGAAGCGGTGGGGCGGCGTGTGTGACTCTATCCCCGGAACGTGGTGCCATTTTGTCCTATTTGTGCCCGTATGCGTTATTCAAATTATTTATTTTCAACGACAAAGCGAATCTTGGCGGGATTTTGGTATCTTTGTGTAGGCGATGCTTCCACATGACCAATACAGCGACAAATGAGCAAGCTGAGACTTTATATCGCCATCGCGCTGGGTGTGCTGCTTGCGCCGCAGGCCCTGTGCGAAAACTATCCGATACGCGGCCGCGTGATCGACCGTCTGACGCGCCGCGGCGTGGCCTATGCGGCCGTAGTGATCGTGGGGCAGGGGACGAAGGGGGCCTCGGCCGACGCCGAGGGAGAGTTTGTCATCGAGGGTGTCGCGCCGGGCATATACCGTCTCGAGGCCTCGATGCTGGGTTACAAGACGACCGTCACGCCCGAATATCTGGTCTCGGCGGCCACGCCATTCATCGAGATCGAGATGGACGAGGAGAGTCAGGGTGTCGATGCCGTGACGGTGCGGCCCACGCCATTCCGCCGCACGGTGGAGAGTCCCGTGTCGATGAACGTCATCGGCCTGCGCGAGATTGAGAAGAGCCCCGGCTCGAACCGCGACATCGCCCGCATCGTACGCTCCTATCCGGGTGTGTCGTTCTCGCCCGTAGGCTACCGCAACGACCTTATAGTGCGCGGCGGCGGCCCCTCGGAGAACCGCTTCTTCATGGACGGCATCGAGATCCCCAACATCAACCACTTCGCCACGCAGGGGGCGTCGGGCGGCCCCGTGAGCATCGTCAACGCCGACCTTATCCGCGAGATCAACTTCTATACGGGAGCCTTCCCAGCGGACCGTGCGGGGGGTATGAGCTCGGTGCTGGACTTCTGCCTGCGGGACGGCGACCCCGAGCGGCAGAGCTTCAAGGCGACGCTCGGGGCCTCGGAGGTGGGGCTGAGCGGCAGCGGCCATATTGGCGGGCGCACGACATATATCTTCTCGGCGCGGCAATCCTATCTGCAGATGCTCTTCAAACTGTTGGGGCTTCCCTTCCTGCCGAACTATATCGACGCTCAGGTCAAGATCAAGAGCCGCCTTACGGAGCGTGACGAGGTGACGGTATTGGCTCTTGCGGGCATCGACGACATGCGACTGAATACCGACCAGACGGGCGAGAGCGCCGAATACCTTCTGAGTTACCTGCCGCAGCTCAAGCAGGAGACCTTCACCGTGGGGGCGTCGTACCGCCACTACGGGGGACGGCATGTGCAGAGCGTGTCGCTGGGACATACCTATCTGAACAACCGCAATCTGAAATATCTCGACAACGACTCCTCGTCGGAGGATAACCTGCGCCTTCGGCTGCGGGCCGTGGAGCAGAAGACGACACTGCGGGCCGAGAATACATCTTATGTCGGGCGCTGGAAGATCCGCGAGGGCATCGAGGCGGGCTATTCGCACTACAACAACCACACGCTGCAACGCCTTTATGCGGAGCAGACGACGACCCTTGCGGACTATTCGACGCGCCTCGGGACGCTCTTCTGGGGATTGTTCCTCACGGCCGACTACACCTCGCGCGACAACCGCCTGACGGCGTCGGCGGGAGTGCGTGCCGACGGGTGCGACTACTCGGGGCCGATGGCGCGCTTCTGGATGCGGCCCTCGCCGCGCGTGTCGGTGTCGTATGCGCTGAGCGACAGCTGGTCGGTGAGCGCCGCAAGCGGTATATACTACCAGCTGCCGCCATATACGGCCCTCGGGTACAAGGATGCGGCGGGTGTGCTGGTGAACCGCTCGCTGAAATACATGCACGTGGTATCCTCGTCGGCGGGTGTGGACTACCGCCTTCGCGACCGCCTTATCGTGACGCTTCAGGGCTTCTACAAGGACTATGGTGACATCCCGCTCTCGCTGCGCGACGACATACCCCTTACATGCAAGGGCAACGACTACGGCACCGTTGGCGACGAGCCTCTGGTGTCGGAGGCCGACGGCCGCGCCTACGGCCTTGAGGCTATGGTGCGGTGGCAGATCGCGGGCCGCGTGAATGTCATCGGCTCGGCAACGTTATATAGCAGCGAGTACCGCCGCGGCCGCGGCGACCGGTATATCGCCTCGGCATGGGACAACCGCTTCGTGGTGAACGTGAGCGGCACCTACGACTTCGGCCGCCACTGGAGCGCGGGGGCGAAGCTGAGCGCCATCGGGGGCGCGCCATATACGCCCTACGACGTGGAGCTCTCGTCGCTCAAGCAGGCGTGGGATGCGCAGGGACGGCCCTATTACGACTACTCGCGCTACAACAGCGAGCGCCTGCCGGCCTTCGCGCAGCTGGACGTGCGTGTGGACAAGGTCTTCTATTTCAAGCGGTGGATGCTGGGCTTCTATGTCGACATACAGAACATCACGGGCAGCAAGCTGCGCCAGCCCGACGTGCTGATGAGCACGGGCGTTGTGGAGAACCCGACGGCGCCGGTGTCGGAGCAGCGCTACCGCATGAAATATATCCCCCAGTCGAGCGGCTCGCTGGTGCCGACGCTGGGTATCACGGTGGAGTTCTGACCGGCCGTGAATGCGGTGACAGTGCGTAGGACGGAGATTATCTTGCCGCCGTATCGGGTGTAAAATCAATTAAAGATTGTTTGCGACGGATGTCATGACGACGGCGGCGACGGCGGCGGTTTCGGTGCGGAGGCGCTGGCGGCCGAGGGTCACGGCGCGGAAGCCGTTGCGGGCGGCGAGGGCTATCTCCTCGGGCGAGAAGTCCCCTTCGGGGCCTATCATGATGACCGACTCTATGCCCTTGCCGACGGCGCGGGGAAGGTATATCTTCTCATCGGGGCTCTCGGCGCAGTGGGCTATGAGGCGCACGGGGGCAACGGTCGCGGCGACGAACTCCGCAAACGGGGTCATGGGGTCGAGCTGCGGCAGGAAGGCCTTGAGCGACTGTTTCATGGCCGAGACGACAATACGGCGGGCGCGCTCGTCGTTTATCGAGCGTCGTTCGCTGTGGTCGCACCTGAGGGGCACGATGCGCGTTACGCCCACCTCGACGGCCTTTTCGAGGAACCACTCGAAACGGTCGATATTCTTTGTGGGGGCTACGGCCATTGTGAGTGTATATGGGAGTCGTTCGTAGTCGGGGATTGTCTCCACGACCTCGACGGTGCAGTGTTTGGGTGCGGCCTCGACGATGCGGGCGCGGTAGAGCGTGCCGCGGCCGTCGGTCAGGTGGAGCGTGTCGCCCGCGCCCATGCGCAGCACGCGGACGCAATGTTTCGACTCCTCCTCGCCGAGCGTATGCAGCGGCGGAACGATGTCGGGGGCGTAGAATAGTTGCATTGCTGTTGTGGATTGATGCTTGTTGCGGCAAAGATAGTGAGGTGTGATTAAAAAGCAATAAGAAGTTTCGATATAAGTCGATTTTATTAGGCATCAAATATTATGATAAATGGCACAATATTAATTAGCAGAAATATTGGTGATAAATGTATATTTGTAATCGATAGCTTAAATATTTGAATTGTTCTTGTTGTTTCGTATTTTTGTATCCCCAATTAGGATGTTGTAAGTATGTATAAATCAATTGAAATATGCGCTGGTGCAGGTGGGCAGGCTTTAGGCTTAGAGATGGCTGGGTTTTCTCATGTCGCATTGGTTGAATATGAAAAGGACTATTGTGAGTGCTTAAAGAGAAATAGGCCTCAATGGAATGTATGTTGTATGGATGTGCGTCATTTTGATGGCACACAATATTATGGACAAATAGATCTATTGTCTGGAGGGGTTCCTTGTCCTCCATTTAGTGTGGCAGGAAAACAATTGGGGGCAAATGACGATCGTGATTTATTCCCAGAAATGTTGCGTTTGGTCAAAGAAATCAATCCTCGGGCTGTGATGATTGAAAATGTGCGAGGATTACTTGATCCTAAATTTGATTTGTATAGGAATTGGATTCTTAAGTCGATTGAGGATCTAGGGTATCGGTCGTATATTAGGTTGTTGAATGCTTCTGATTATGGCGTTCCTCAGCTTCGTCCGCGTGTTGTTATAGTTGGTATACAGAGAGATCTGACCATGGCGTTTCAGTTCCCATTGAAAAAAGAAGAGGATACAAAATCTGTTGGAGATGTATTGTATGATCTTATGTCGGAGAATGGATGGGGTGAAGTGGATGAATGGAAGAATAAAGCGAATAAAATCGCCCCTACTATTGTGGGAGGTAGTAAAAAGCATGGAGGCCCAGATTTAGGACCTACAAGAGCAAGAAAGGCATGGGCAGAGATAGGCATAGATGGAAAAGGAGTTGCGAATGGGGCTCCGGAGGCTGGCTTCCATGGGATGCCTCGCCTCACGACTCAAATGTTGGCAAAACTTCAAGGATTCCCAAATAACTGGGATTTTGGGAAAAAGAAAACAACTGCTTGTCGAATGATTGGAAATGCATTTCCTCCACCGGTAGCATATAATGTAGGTTTGCAGATAAAAAAAGTATTGGATTATGAAAGTTCTTATATCGGAGGCTCGAAAAAAATATCACCAAGCCTTGCTGTCTAATGGTGTTCTGACTATAGACAAGAGAGGCATTCCTAGCAATGCCGATAGCTCGTCAAAATTGTCGATTAATATAGCACATGGTATCGCAGAACTGTTGATGGCTGAGGTACATGAGAAGGCTGTCGGACAAACCTCAGGTGCTAAGTTTGAGCAGATAAATATGAATTTTCTTTCGGATACGTTCCCGTATCTGCAGAATCTTCGTCCGGGTAAATGGCATATAGCAAAATTGGGTAATAGAAATGCTATTAAGACAAGTAGCTTTTCTCAATACGAACATTTAGAGTATTTGAGCGAGTTGACTAAGAATGATGCCCGCCTTGCTGCAAGTATGGGTAATGATTATATGGTTGCTCCGGATGTCGTTATTTACAGAGAACCAGAAGAAGATTCTGTTATAAATGCAAGCACAACTATTATAGATGATACTGTATGTAATTTGACCGACATACGTAAATGTAATTGGGGCTTGCCTATTTTGCATGCTTCTATTTCGGCTAAATGGACTATGCGTAGCGATCGAGCTCAAAATAGTAGAACAGAGGCATTAGGGTTAATTAGAAATAGAAAAGGTCGTTTGCCGCATATTGTTGTTGTTACGGGAGAACCTATGCCTGCACGTCTTGCTTCATTGGCTTTGGGGACAGGTGATATTGATTGTGTCTATCATTTTGCCCTTTATGAACTTGTTGAATCGGTAAAGGCATCTCAAGCGGAGGATTCAATAGAATTGTTAGATATATTAATTCAAGGGAAAAGATTGAAAGATATTAGCGATTTGCCTTTGGATCTGACTGTTTAATAATCATAAAGATCATTATGAAAGAGACTATATATTGTCTATAAAAGAGCCAACAATTAATTGGCTCTTTATTTTTATTTTAAGGATTATACACTAGTAAGATGTATTATTGAAATAGAAATTGTAATACTATATTTTTGTATTTTTGTAGTCGGGCCGCGCTGCCGGCCGCAAAAAAGTGTATCTATGAGAGGAATATTGGGATTATCGTTTACATTGATTTTGGCCATGACATTTACTTCGTGCAATCGTAAGACGACCGAGACGGAGAATCAGCTTCTGGTTGAGACGTGGGATACGCCCTTCGGGGTGCCGCCCTTCGACCGTATCTCGACGGGGAATTTTGCGCCGGCGCTGGAACAGGGCATGTCGCTGCACAACGAGCAGATCGACGCCATCGTCTCGTCGAAGGAGCGCCCGACCTTCGACAACGTGATTGCGGCGTATGACAATTCGGGTCGTATCCTGTCGCGTGCGTGGACTATTTTCGGCATGCTGAACGCGGCCGACACCAATGAGGAGATGCAGGCTGTGGCGGCACGGATGTCGCCGCTGATGACGGCTCACTATGACGCCATTATGATGAACGACGCGCTCTTTGCGAAGGTGCGTGAGGTTTATGATGGCCGTATGTCTGCGGGGCTTACGGCCGAGCAGCTGCGGCTGACGGAGAAGACCTACGACGGGTTCGTGCGGGCGGGGGCATTGCTTTCGGCGGAGCAGAAGCAGCGCCTCAAGCAGATAAACTCACGCCTTTCGGAGTTGTCGGTGACCTTTGCGGAGAATCTTCTTGCTGAGAACAATGCCTACACGCTGGAGGTTGCCGTGGACAGCCTTGTGGGGCTTCCGCCGACGGTGCGGGATGCGGCTCTGGATGCGGGCGAGGCCCGCGGCCGCAAGGGACGCTATATCTTCACTCTCGACAAGCCGAGCATGATCCCCTTCCTTACCTATGCGAAGAACCGCGCGCTGCGGCGCGAGATATACGAGGCCTACCTTACGCGGTGCAACCACGACGACGACCACGACAACAAGGCCGTGGTGTCGGAGATGGCGCGCCTGCGCAGCGAGAAGGCCCGTCTGCTGGGCTACGACAGCTATGCGGCCTATGTCACGGCGGACGAGATGGCGGGCACGCCCGAGGCCGTCTATGCCGTTCTGAATGAGATCTGGACACCGGCTCTGGAGCGTGCGCGTGCCGAGGTGGAGCGCATGGAGCCGCTGCTGCGGCGCGACGAGGGGAGCGAGGCGACGCTGGAGCCGTGGGACTGGTGGTACTATGCCGAGAAGGTGCGCGAGGCCGAGTATGACATCTCGGAGAGCAAGGTGCGCGACTACCTGTCGCTGGACAACGTCAAGGGAGGTATCTTCTTCCTTGCCAACCGCTTGTACGGTATTACGTTCCGACCCGTTACGGTTCCCCTCTACAACGAGGAGTGCGAGGCATACGAGGTGCTCGATACGGACGACACGACGCTCGGCATCCTCTATTTCGACTTCCATCCGCGTGCGGGCAAGCAGGGGGGCGCGTGGTGCGGCACCTTCACCGAGCCCTCTTTTGACGGCGAGGGGCGGCGTCAGGGCCCTGCCGTGAGCGTCGTATGCAACTTCACGCCGCCGTCGGGACGCACGCCGGCGCTGCTGTCGCTGGACGAGACGCAGACGCTCTTCCACGAGTTCGGGCATGCGCTGCACTGCCTCTTCTCGGAGGTGCGCTATCGCGGCCTGTCGGAGGTGGAGGGTGACTTCGTGGAGCTGCCGTCGCAGATAATGGAGAACTGGGCGCTGTCGCCCGAGCTGCTGCGACAGTATGCCGTCAACTACCGCACGGGCGAGGTGATGCCCGAGGAGATGATCGAGCGCATCGAGCGCAGCCGCCTCTTCAATACGGGTTTCACGACTACGGAGCTTGTGGCGGCGGCGCTGTCGGATATGGATATACACTCGCTGACGGACGGCGAGGTGGGCGACGTGAACGCCTTCGAGCGTGAGGCGCTTACCGTAAAGAGGGGACTTATCCCGCAGATCGCGCCGCGCTACCGCTATCCCTATTTCAGCCATATCTTCGACGGCGGCTATGCCTCGGGATATTATTTCTATATCTGGGCTGAGGTTCTGGACAAGGATGCCTTCCAAGCCTTTGTCGAGAGCGGCGATTTGCTGAGCCGCGATGTGGCGGAGCGTTTCCGCCGCGAGATACTCTCGCGCGGCGGCAGCCGCAGCGGTATGGATATGTACCGTGCTTTCCGCGGGGCCGATCCCGACGACAAGGCGCTGCTTCGCGCCCGCGGATTTATCGAGGACGTACCTTCGGCCGGGACGGATACACTCCGACTGGATGTGGGCGTCGTGGATACTCGTGCGCAGGCACGGGCACGGGCCGAGCGGTCGCGCCGCGAGCGTGCCGAGGCGCGTGCGGCCGACTCTCTGGCACGCCTGCGCGAGGCCGACTCTCTGGCGGCCTTGGGCCTTACGGCAGAGGATGAGGCCGAGAGGGGTAACGAATAATATGAAGAGAATATGAATTGCGACAACGACAATAATATGACAGAGGGTGCGCAGCGGCGCAATCCCCTTCTTGAGGAGTGGCATACGCCCCATGCGACGCCTCCCTTTTCGCGTATAGGCGTCGGGGATTACCTCCCGGCCTTCGAAGCGGCTATCGCGGCCTCGCGTGCCGAGGTTGCAGCCATAGCGTCGAATGCCGCGCCCGCGACCTTTGAGAATACGGTTGCGGCGCTGGAGCGTCAGGGTGCGCTTCTGGAGCGCGTCTCGGGCCTCTTTTTCAACCTGCGCGAGGCCGACACCTCGGACGAGATGGAGGAGGTTGCCGAACGCGTGCAGCCCGCGCTGACAGCCCTGAGCAACGACATAGGGCTCGACGCGGGGCTTTTCGCCCGTGTGAAGGCGGTGTGGGAGGGCCCGCGCGAGGGCCTCTCGGAGACGGACATACGTCTTCTGGAGCAGACATATAAGGGTTTCGTCCGTTCGGGCGCAGCCCTCTCGGAGGAGGATAAGGCCCTTTACAGACAATATACCGAGGAGCTCTCGGCGGCGACGCTCCGCTTCGGCCGCAACACGCTGGATGCGACGAATGCCTTCGCGGTGAACATAACCGACGCGGAGCAGGTAGCGGAGCTTCCGGAGTTCGTGCGCGAGATGATGGCGGCGGATGCCGCGGCGCGCGGCGAGAAGGGGTGGACGGTGACACTCAAGACCCCGAGCTACCTCCCCTTCATGACCTATTCGTCGCAGCGCGGGATCAAGGAGCGGCTCTACCGCGCCTATAATTCGCGTGCTCTGGGTGGCGAGTGGGACAACGGGCCCCTTATCGAACGCATCGTGACGCTTCGCGGCCGCATAGCGCGGCTGCTGGGCTACGACACCTATGCCGACTATGTTCTGGCGGAGCGTATGGCGGGGTCGACGGCGGCGGTGCGGTCGTTTCTGGAGGAGCTGCGCACGGCGACGCTCTCATGGGCGCATCGCGACGTGGAGACGGTCGCGGCCTATGCGCGCGAGCAGGGGCTGACCTCGGAGATGATGCCGTGGGACTGGGCCTACTATACCGAACGCTACAAGTCGGCGCACTACGCCGTGGATGACGAGCAGGTGAAACCCTACCTGCGTCTGGATAATGTGGTGCGTGGCGTCTTCCTGCTGGCGGAGCGGCTCTATGGCCTGCATTTCACACGCGCCGAGGGGGTCGATGTCTACCATCCCGACGTTGAGGCCTACGAGGTGACGGATGCCGACGGGAGCTTCCTTGCGGTGTTGTATCTCGACTTCTTCCCCCGTGCGTCGAAGCGGTCGGGGGCGTGGATGACCGAGTTCCGCGGCACGAGCCGCACGGCCGACGGCATCGAGACGCGGCCTCTGGTGTCGCTGGTGATGAACTTCACGCGGCCGACGGCCTCGACACCCTCGCTGCTTACGTTCGACGAGCTGACGACGCTACTGCACGAATTCGGACATGCGCTGCACGGGATGCTGGCACGCGGGGAGTACGAGTCTCTGAACGGCACCAACGTCTGCCGCGACTTCGTGGAGCTGCCGTCGCAGATGATGGAGTATTGGGCGACGGAGAAGGAGTATCTCGACCTCTGGGCCGAGCACTACCTGACGGGCGAGCGCATACCCGCAGACCTTGTCGGACGCATCGTTGCGGCGAAGAACTACCTTGCGGCCTATGCCAACGTGCGTCAGGTGTCGTTCGGGCTTATCGACATGGCGTGGCATACGCTCCGCGGGGCGTGGAGCGGCTCGGTCGAGGCGTTCGAACGCGAGGCGGCACGCTCGGTGCAGGTCATGCCTGCGGTGGAGCATACGGCCATGAGCACCTCCTTTACGCATATCTTCGCCGGGGGCTATGCGGCGGGTTATTACGGTTACAAGTGGTCTGAGGTGCTGGCGGCCGACGCCTTCTCTCTCTTCCGCGAGCGGGGCATCTTCGACCGCGCTACGGCCGCATCCTTCCGCCATCTGCTCGAACAGGGCGACCAGCGCCCCGCGATGGATATATATGTCGAGTTCCGCGGCCACCGTCCCGCCACCGAGGCCCTTATCCGCGAGATGGGTATCGGCACGGAGAATGGCGGCACGGAGGATACCGAAGAGACAAAACCCGAAAAGAAGTAAACCCCGAAAAGAATTAAAACCCAAAAAAAAGTGTATAGAGAGATGAAAATCAGAGCAAGAGTGATTCTAGCGGCTGCGGCCGTGTTGTGTACGGCGGCCTCATACGGGCAGAAGCGGAGCGGCAACCCCATATTCGAGGGGCGCTATGCCGACCCCGAGGGTGTGGTCTTCGGCAACACCTATTGGATCTATCCCACCTATTCGGCACCATTTGACGATCAGCTGTTCTTCGACGCCTTCTCGTCGAAGGATCTGGTGAAGTGGACCAAGCATGAGCGTATCATCGACTCGTCGCGCATAAAGTGGCTGCGGCGTGCGTTGTGGGCCCCCGCCGCCATAGAGAAGGATGGAAAGTATTATCTCTTCTTCGGTGCGAACGACGTGCATGAGGGCGAGATCGGCGGCATCGGAGTGGCCGTGGCGGACAATCCCGCAGGGCCGTTCGAGGACTATCTGGGCAAGCCCCTTATCGGCGAGATCATCAACGGCGCGCAGCCCATCGACCAGTTCGTATTCAGGGACAAGGATGGCACGCTCTACATGTATTACGGCGGCTGGCGCCACTGCAATGTCGCCAAGCTGCGTGACGACCTGCGCGGGTTCGTCCCCTTCGACGACGGCGAGACCTTCAAGGAGGTTACGCCCGAAGGTTATGTCGAGGGGCCGTTCATGTTCATCCGCGACGGCAAGTATTACTTCATGTGGTCGGAGGGGGGCTGGACAGGCCCCGACTACCGTGTGGCGTATGCCGTGTCGGACAACCCGCTGGGCCCCTTCGTGCGCAAGGGCGTGATCCTGCGCACGGATGAGAATGTGGCTACGGGCGCAGGTCACCACTCCGTGCTGCACAACCCCCGCAGCGGCAAGTATTATATCGTCTATCACCGTCACCCTCTGGGCTCGACCGACGGCAACGACCGCGTTACGTGCATCGACCTTCTGGAGTTCGACGAGAACGGCGATATCCTGCCCGTGAAGATGACCTTCGAGGGCGTCGGCCGCGACAAACTCAAATAACAGACAGGGTCGTCAACAGGAAACAAGCCGCAGAGTTTATGCTCTGCGGCTTGTTTTTATTCTTTTCTACTCTACGGTTCCTATATCAACTCCTTCACACTCACTTATACACACTCTCTCTTGTCCATTTATCGAGCCACTCTTATTCGGCCCCCTCTCATGCCCGGCGTTCTCTTATTCGGCCCTCTCTTATTCGGCCCTCTCTTGTTCGGCCCTCTCTTGTTCGGCCCTCTCTCACTCGTCTCCCTCTCACTCGGCCCTCTCTCTCGTCTCCTTCTCTCTCTGCTACCCTTCGCTCGGCCCTTCGCTATGCCCCCTCGCTCGGCCCCCCGTTAGGCGTTGCGGTTGTAGCGGAAGGTGTTCTTTACCACGCCCGCATGCTCGAGGAAGTAACGCTGGGCCTTGAGCAGGTTGCGCGCCTGCAGGATCATGGTCTTGGTCTCGCTCAGGACGGTGAGGTAGAGCATGCTGGCCTTGGTGTTGCCCTCGCCCTCGCCCTCGTTTATACGCATAAGCTCCGACTTGATGGTGGCGGCGATGCGTTCGAACAGGTCGTCACGCATGATGAGCACGGTGTCTATCTCCGAGAAGTCGTTGGTGGTGAGCATGCGGTTGATGCTGCCGTATATCTCGGCCACCTCGTCGTTTATGCGCATCAGGTCGGATGTCTGTTCGCGCGAGAGACCCTCGTGATTGTTGTCTATGTGTTCGTATGCGGGGCGTGTGATGTGTACCAGCGCCTTGGCTATCTCGCTCAGGTAGTCGACCACCTGCACGTAGTAGAGCGAGAGTTCGAGTCCCGAGCCCTTGAGGCGGCGCAGCGTGGGCATGAGCGAATATTTGAGTTTGCGGCTCTGCTCGTATATGTCGTCCGACTCGCGTATAAGCTCCTTGAGGGCCTTGCGGTTCTCCTTGAATACGGCGACAAGGGTGCGGTCGTATATCTGCGTTGCGAGCTTCATCATGCGGCACACCTCCTCGACGATGGTGTCGACGGCGTCGCGTTCCTCGACCTTCTCCTGCTGTACGGGCTCCTTCTTGGCCTTGAACGAGAAGTTGCTCTTGAGGAGCATGTAGAGGCATACGACTGTTATGATTACGAATGCCACGTTGCTGCCCCAGATGAGCAGCAGGCCCGTTGCGAGGGCTATGATGAATCCGCCGATGGCCGTAGTGAACCAGCCGACGATTACGGTCATGACGCCCGTGAAGCGGTAGACGGCGCTTTCGCGTCCCCACGCCTTGTCGGCGAGCGACGATCCCATCGCCACCATGAAACATACGTATGTGGTCGAGAGGGGGAGTTTGAGCGACGTTGCGAGCGATATGAGCAGTGCGGATGTTGTGAGGTTGACCGTTGCGCGGATCATGTCGTAGGGGGCTCCGCTGTGCTCGATGTCGGTGTATTCGAATCGCCGTGCGACGAAGCGCTTGACGAAGTCGGGCGTGACGCGGTCGACGGCGCCCGAGACGTTGAGGGCGGCGCGGACGATGCTGCGCGAGAAGAGGTTCGAGCCGTAGCGCGACTCGTCCTCATTGGCCTGCGAGGAGAGCGATATCTCGGTCTCGGTTACGTACATGGCCTTGCGCGAGGTCCAGAGCGTGAGTATCATGATGACGCCGGCCGAGAGCATGAAGAGCATGTTTGCGGGGATGTTCTCGTTCAGGGCCGACATCATTATGTCGGTCGAACCCTCGGCGCGTGCGACCGAGTAGGCGTCGAAGCCCGCGACGGGTACGCCGATGAAGTTCACAAGGTCGTTTCCGGCGAATGCGAGCGCTAGGGCGAATGTTCCCGAGAGGATCGTAAGGCGCAGGATGTTGATGCGGAAGAGCTGGAGGAACGCCAGCAGCACGGAACATGCCACCCAGCAGAGGAATATCGCCAGCAGCAGGTTGCGGTCTATCCACTCGACGAAGGGCGTGCCGTCGATGACGAACTTGAGGGCCTTGAAGAGTGCGAAGTATACGATTGCGGTGAGCGATGCCCCGCACCAGAGGGCGCCGAAGCGGCGGAAGACGGCCATGTACCGGAACGAGAATATGAGGCGCGAGATCCACATCATGATTGTACCGCACGTGAAGGCTATGACTACCGAGAGGAGTATGGCCGATATTATACCCATGGCGCGTGTGGTGTTGATGAACTCGCCGATGTCGGTGAGCAGCAGCTGGGGGTGTGTCGCTATCTTGTAGACCGATACGGCCACGGCCGAGCCCAGAAGGCAGAATATGAGCGATACGGTTGTGGATGTAGGCAGACCCATCGAGTTGTAGATGTCGAGCAGGATGACATTTGCGAACATGACGGCTATGTAGAGTGTCATGACCTCGTGGAATGTGAACATCGAGGGGTTGAACATTCCGTTTCGGGCCACCTCCATCATACCGCTGGAGGATATTACGCCGAAGAGTATGCCGACGGATGCGACGGCGAGTATGACCTTCATTCCGGCGACTTTGGAGCCGATGGCCGAGTTGAGGAAGTTGACTGCGTCGTTGGTGACGCCGACGTAGAGGCCCGAGATGGCCAGAATTGCCAGAATGACGATGGCGATGGTGTATATTTCGCTCATAGCTGAGTCGTTTAATTATGGTCGTGGAGGCTCGCGCGCCCCCGCGAAAAGCACCTCAAAGTTACGGCTCATGATCCACAAGACCTCGGCCGCGGCGCAACATTAACGTAAAAGTAACGATCTGTTAACGCAAATTTAATACGGCGGCGCGGCGGCGCGTCCCTCTAACCCGCTGTCCGTGCGGACGATGCCGATCGGGGCCGTGCGCGGGGCCATCCGTGAGGGGGTTGTTTTGGGGCTTTGCGGCCTTTGGCCGTATTTTCTCCTGACTCTGCCAATTTCATGCCTTCATTTGGCTGCGGCGGCCGCACGGCGGGAGTTACGGATACTGTGCGCTGAGGGGATTTGTTCCCTCCGCCGCGAAAAGGGCCGATACTCTACGCCCGAAGAGAATAATACTCCGAGCGTAATACTGCGCGCGGCGGCGGGGCGTGACAAAGAGGTTAAGTTTCGAAACAAAACGCCGTATTTCGTAAAATAATCCGTATATTTGTCTCTACTAACAGCCCGAATCCTCTTGAGGGTGCCGTTTGCGGTTTGGGCCGCAAGACGGCGGCGGAGGGAGCGGGACACTAACCCACCTTGACCATGAAACGTGTAATCATTGCGGCTATGGCCCTGATGCTGGCGGCGTCGACCGTGACGGCATCCGACCGCGGCGGCAGACGCCGTGCGACAAAATCACCCGAGTACCATGTTGCGGCCTATATCTGGCCCTCGTGTCACGATGATCCCGTAGGGCGGCGTGTGCTCTGGGGCGAAGGTGACGGCGAGTGGGAGATCATCAAGCGTGGCACGCCCCGTTTCGACGGCCACTACCAGCCCAAGCAGCCGCTCTGGGGCTATGAGCATGACGATGACCCGCGTGTTATGGAGCGGTGGATCGACGCGGCGACCGACCACGGCATCAATGTCTTTGTCTTCGACTGGTACTGGTTCGACGGGGGCCCGTTTCTGGAGGGTTGCCTCAATGACGGCTTCCTGAAGGCGCGCAACCGCGACAAGATGCAGTTCTACGTTATGTGGGCGAACCATACCGTTGCGCGCAACTACTGGAACTGCCACCGCTACGGCGACGATACGTCGACGCTGTGGCGCGGTGCGGTCGACGAGGAGAATTTCCGCAAGGTCGTGGACCGTGTGATCAAACAATATTTTTCGCAGCCCAACTACTTCAAGATCGACGGCTGCCCCGTCTTCGCCATCTTCTCGATGGACGAGCTTCTGGCCTCGTTCGGCGGGAGCGTGGAGCGTACGCACGAGGCTATTGAGTATTTCCGCAGCAAGGTGCGCGAGGCGGGCTTTCCGGACCTCTGCCTGCAGATGATGAACAACGATACGCGTGATGTGGCGGCCGAGCGGCTCGAAGGCATCGGCGTCGACTGCACGACACAGTACGGTTGGGGCACGGCGCGCCGCGAGGATTACCTCCGCTGGGCGAAGGAGGGCTACGAGGCTACGGAGCGTCTGGGCGCGCTGATCGACAAGCCGCACTTCCCGTCTGTATCGATCGGCTGGGACGATACGCCGCGCTTCCCGGCCAAGGGCAAGGCCGACGTGGTGCATTACAACGTCACGCCGCAGGCCTTCGCTATGGCCCTGCAACGTGCCAAGGAGTATTGCGACGCCCACCCCGAGCAGCCGCGCATAATCACCATCTACGCCTTCAACGAGTGGGTCGAGGGTGCGTATCTGCTGCCCGACATGCGCTACGGATTCGGTTATCTGGAGGCTGTGCGGGATGTCCTCTCGGGCAAGTATGACCGCTACCGCAAGTGATGCCCGCGGGAGGGGATAAAGGATTTTGGATAAAAAAGGATAAAAAAGAGGAAAGACATCGGTGCGGCGGGATGAAATGTCGCGTCCGCGCCGCATAAAAAGCACAAGGTATAAAAAGCTGAAAAAATGTCCATGACAACCGAACAGGCCAAACGATTCAAGTATTGGCAGTATCGCACCATCATCGCCACGATGATCGGTTATGCGCTCTTCTATTTCGTGCGCAAGAACTTCTCTTTCGCCATACCGGGCCTTGCGGCCGAGTATGGCATCACGAACACCAGCTTCGGCCTTATAATGACCGTCGTGGGGTTGATCTACGGTCTTTCGCGCTTTATGAACGGACTGATCGCCGACCGCATGAACGGCCGCTGGCACATGTCCCTCGGACTGTTGCTGTGTGTGCTTACGAGCTTCGCCTTCGGCTTCAGCCCCCGCATCCTCGGCGTCGAGGTAGGTGTTGCGCCGCACTCGCTTGTGGTGCTGTTCGGCGTGCTGCTCGTGGCCAACAACATCTTCCAAGGCAGCGGGTTCCCTCCCTGCGCGCGACTGCTGACACACTGGATCCCGCCCACGGAGCTGGCCACGAAGATGTCGGTATGGAACACCTCGCACTCGATCGGGGCGAGCCTGCTGGCCATACTGTGCGGTTACGTCATGGGTACGTTCGGCCGTGACATGAGCGGCGACGCTCAGGTCGTGGAGGCCATCCGCACCAACGTGCTGACGCTGAACCCAGCTCTGGCGGACGATCCCGTACGGCTCGGGGAGCAGGTGACGGCGGCGGTGACGCACGTGGGGGCATGGCAGTGGTGCTTCTGGATACCGGCACTCTTCGCGCTGGCGGGGGCCGTGGGTCTGGCTGTGTTCCTGCGCGACACGCCCCGCTCGGTGGGGCTGCCCGAACTCGAGGGTACGCACACCAAGGTCGAGGACAACACCGACTCGGCCGAGTATAAGGCCTTCCTGCGGGAGAAGGTCTTCCGCAACCCGCTTATATGGACGCTGGCCGTGGCCAACTTCTTCGTCTATATCGTACGCTTCGCGGTGCTCGACTGGGGCCCGAAGTTCCTTCAGGAGGCTCGCGGCCTCACGTCGGCCGACGCCGGGTGGACGGTTGCCGTCTTCGAGATCTTCGGTATCCTCGGCATGCTGGCCGCAGGGTGGGCCACGGACCGTTTCTTCGGCGGGCGGGCACACCGCACGTGTGTCTTCTGCATGCTGGGCGCGGCGCTGTTCATGACCGTCTTCTACCTGCTTCCGGTGTCGATCCCGATGCCGGTGCTGGTGTGCGTGCTGGCCATGGCTGGCTTCTTCATCTACGGGCCGCAGGCCCTGATAGGCATCGCCGCCGCTAATCAGGCTACCAAGAGCGCCGCCGCCACGGCTAACGGCCTGACCGGTATCTTCGGTTATGCCAGCGTCTTTGTCTCGGGTCTGGGTATCGGCGCCATGGTCGACTGGATCAACCGCATCACCCCCGGCCACGGCTGGAACTATGTCTTCCTGCTCATGATAGCCATGGCGCTGGTGGGCATGTGCATCTTCCTTGCTATGTGGCGCGCCAAGGCTACGGGATACGACGAGCAGAAGGCTTGACGGGCGTTAAGCCGTATAAGATTAAGATAAGATATGATCTGCGTGGTCGGAGCCGGTGGAGCTCCGGCCACGTTGTTTTATGCCCGCGCGGAGGATGTGTCGGTATGCGTAATATGGAGTAATGGAGGGAAGGGGTGTGCGATTTTCGGAACAGGGGGCGAAAATAGACGCAAGTTTGTGTGTGGGGATAATTCGCAGCTATATAGTATGTTATATATGTATATATGCGATATGTACGGGAAAAGGGCCGAAAATAAAAATCTCTAAAAATTTTGTTATTTTATAAAAATCGACTACTTTTGCCGCGCAAAACGGACAATGATCCGACAGTTATGGCAGATCTTCTGAACACCATATTTTACCGCTACGCGAACAAGATCCACGACTTCCATGCGTGGGGCGTAGCCGCGCTGATATAGAGAGCGCGGACCACCCGAGGGGCATTCGAATAGGGGGTATCCGAATAAATGGGCATCCGATTGGAATCTTCGAGGCTGGCATCCGAGGGGGCCGAATAAAGGGGTCACCCGAACCGAATCTTCAAGGAGCCGCATGTACTGAATCATCAGAAGGGCATCCGAATAGAATCATCGAGGAGATACGAATTGGGTCTTCAAGGGGCTGAATGTACTGAATAATCAGGGCGGGGCATCCGAATAGGATTTTCACGGTAAGGCATCCGAATAGGATTTTCACGGCGGGGGCCGAAGAAAATCATCACAATCGAACATCCGAAACTTTTTTTGATATGAGCAGAATCCTCAGGCTCATGGCGCTCTGTTGTGCGGCGCTGTGCAGCCAAATGACATTTGCACAACCACGGGTTATCGGCATCGACGAATTGTTCCGTCTGGCCGAGGAGCAGAGTATGAGCATACGCTCGTTCGAGAGCGGGGCTGCGGCGGCCGCCGAGGGCGTTCGTGCGGCGCGTGCGGAGCGTTTGCCCGACGTCGGGGTTACGGTCTCGGCGAGTTTTCTGGGGGACGGCCGCCTCTGGGACCGCAGCTTCGGCGAGGGCATGAAGGTCGACATCCCGCACTTCGGCAACAACTTCGCCCTTGAGGCGCAGCAGGTGGTCTATGCGGGCGGGGCGGTGCGCAGCGGCATCCGCATGGCGGAGCTGGAGCAGCGCGACGCCGAGACCTCGCTTGAGCGCAACCGTCAGGATATATGTTTCCTGCTGCTGGGCCACTACCTTAACCTCTACAAGGCAGACAACCGCATCCGCGTGCTGCGCGAGAATCTGGCGCTGACGGAGCAGGTGTTGGAGACGATGCGGGCGCGGCGCGAGCAGGGCACGGTGCTGCAGAACGACATCACGCGCTACGAGCTGCGGCGCGAGCAGCTGCGGCTGGAGCTTCAGCGTGCGGAGGATACGGGCACGATACTGAACCACCGTCTGGTTACGGCGCTGCACCTGCCGGAGGGTACGGAGATACGTCCCGACACGGCGCTTCTGCAGACGGGCATCGGTACTCTGAGCCAGAGCGACTGGCAGGATGTCGCGCGCGAGAACAACCTCGACCTGCGCAGTGCGCAGACGGGCATCGGTATGAGTGACGAGGCGGTGCGTCTGCAGCGGTCGGAGCGGCTGCCCAAGGTCTCGCTGATGGCGGCCGACCATCTCGACGGCCCGATCACGATCGAGGTGCCGGTGCTGAACAACAACTTCAACTACTGGTACGTGGGTGTGGGCATACGCTACAACATCGCGTCGCTGTTCAAGAGCGGGCGGCGCATACGTCAGGCGGAGCTCTATGCGCGGCGTGCGCGCGAGTCCTATGATCTGGAGTGCGAGCGTGTGGACAATGCCGTTCAGGAGAGCTACGTCAACCTGATGACGGCCGAGGCCGACCTTCGCACGCAGCAGAAGAGCGTGGAGCTGGCCGACGAGAACTATGCCGTTGTGAGCAACCGCTATGCCAATGACCTTGCTCTGCTTACGGACATGCTCGATGCGGGCAACACGAAGCTGGAGGCCGATCTGGCGTTGGTGGAGGCGCGCATCAACCTCATATATGACTATTACCGAATGAAATACGTAACCCATACATTATAAAGACCGAATACCATGACACCAAAGAGATTACAGAAAACCATCTATAACGCAGCGATCATCTGCCTGCTTGCGGCGGGTTTGATCTATGTCTTTTCGCGCTTCGTCCATGCGGGCGTGGCCTATACCGACAATGCACAGGTGCGCCAGCACATCACGCCGGTGAATACGCGCGTGTCGGGCTTCATCGACCGTATATGCTTCGAGGAGTTCCAGCCCGTCAAGCGGGGCGATACGCTTGTCATCATCGAGGATGCGGAGTACCGTCTGCGTCTGGCACAGGCGGAGGCCGACCTTGCCAACGCACGGTCGGGGCGCAGCGCCACGACGGTCGGGATGGCGGCCACGCAGAACAACCTGAGCGTGAGCGATGCGGGTATCGAGGAGGCTCGCGTGCGTCTGGAGAACGCGCGGCGCGAGGCGGAGCGTTACGGGTGCCTGCTGAAGGAGGATGCGGTGACGCGCCAGCAGTACGACAATGTCCAGACGGCCTTCGAGGCGGCCGAGGCGCGCTATGAGCAGCTCCTGCGTGCCAAGCGCACCACCTCGCTGGCCAAGAGCGAGCAGGGACACCGTCTGGAGCAGAACGAGGCGGCGATACGCTTGGCGGAGGCGGCTGTTGAGCTGGCGCGCCTGAATCTCTCATATACGGTTATCGTGGCGCCGTGCGACGGCGTGACGGGCCGCAAGCAGATCGACGAGGGACAGCTCGTGCAGCCCGGACAGACGCTTCTCGACGTTGTGGACAGCGGCGAGGTGTGGGTCACGGCCAACTACCGCGAGACGCAGCTCCCGTACATAGCTGTGGGCGCCGACGTCGAGATGACGGTCGATGCCGTTCCCGACGTTACGTATCACGGGGTTGTGGAGTCGGTGTCGGACGCTACGGGCGCGGCCTTCTCGCTCATACCGCAGGATAACGCCACGGGCAATTTCGTCAAGGTCGAGCAGCGCGTGCCCGTACGCATACGCCTCGAGGGCAACGACGCGGAGGCGATGTCGCAGCTGCGCGCCGGCCTGAACGTCGAATGCAAAGTGCGGTATTGATATGGGAGCGCCGGTGTTGAACGGGCCCTTTACGATGCCCATGTTCCGCGACTTCGTGCCGCGGGCGCTGCAGCCGTGGATCTATATCTTCATGGCGGCGACATTCCAGCTCTCGGGCGGCATATATCTGGGTGCGCTCAATGAGATGATCGGGGGCATGGCGCTCATGCGCGAGGACCTGATGATGTGCCTCTACGCCAACCTCGCGGGCATGGCCATATACTTCCCGATACTCTTCCGCATGAAGTTCCGCTTCACGAACCGCACGCTGCTCACGGCTGCGGCGGCGGGGGCGCTTGTCTGCAACCTTGTGGCGCCGCACGTGCGGCTGCTGCCGCTGCTGTGGGCCGTATGCTTCGTGGAGGGGATGTGCAAGATACAGGGCACCTTCGAGTGCATGTCGACCATACAGCTGTGGATCACGCCGCAACGCGACTTCACGGCCTTCTTCCCCGTGCTTCATATCGTGATTCTGGGCTGCATGCAGCTCTCGACCATCATCACCACGGCCCTGATGCACCACTACCACTGGGTGTGGATGCACCTTCTGGTCTCGGCGCTGATGGCGGTCGACCTGCTGATCGTGCGCCTCTGCACGCGGCACTTCCGCATCGTGCGCAAGATGCCGCTCTACGGCATCGACTGGCTGGGGGCGCTGTTGTGGGTGGCGCTGTTGCTGCAGGTGGCATACCTGTTCGACTACGGCGAGTGGTACGACTGGTGGTGCAGCCCCGTTATGCGGCGTCTGGCCGTGACGTCGGTGGCGACGCTGGCCCTCTGCCTCTGGCGCATGAACACCATACGCCACCCCTATATCGAGCCCCGCATGTGGAGCTACCGACACCTCTTCCCCATATTGATACTCATCACGCTGGTGGAGATGCTTCTGGCGACGGAACATGTCCTCGAGGGGGCCTTCTACGAGCAGACGATGCACTACGACGCGACGGTGAGCGTGCTGGTCACGCGCTGGGTGCTGGTCGGGGTGCTTGCGGGGTGCGGCTTCGCCTACTGGTGGATGCACGTGCGGCGCATGAGCTACGTGCGGCTGCTGACGGTGGGTATCGCGGCGCTTGCGGCCTACCTTCTGGGATACTACTTCACCGTTTCGGCCGACATACACGTCTCGCAACTCTATCTGCCGGCAGCCTGCCGCGGCTTCGCCTACGCCATCCTGAGCGCGACGTTCATGGTCTGCCTTGAGGAGATCATGACCTTCCAGCACTTCTTTCAGGCACTGAGCGTATTCAACATGCTGCACATGGTTGTTGGGGGTGTCATCGGCGCGGCCATCTATACCGAGGCCTTCACATACTATACGGCCGACAACATGGCGCGCTACGGCGCCGCCGTCGACAGCGTGGCCTTCACGCGCGCACCCTTCGACATGGGTGCCTTCATGGAGGGCTTCGCGGGCCGTATGATCGAGACGAGCGTCAAGCAGGTCTACGGGTGGGCGGCCTACGCCTGCATCGGGCTGCTGTTGCTGTTCCTGCTCTACGACGCGCCTGCGCGCCGCGCACTGAAGCCCATACCCATGTGGCGGACGGTGCGCTCAGATGTGGCGCGCTCGCTGCGCCGTATCGTCGTGCGCCGTTAGGAGGCCGCTCCGACGGCACGACAAAGGCCGGGACCCGAAAGGGTTCCGGCCTTTTTGGTTTGGCGGCGCCGACGGCTACTTCTTGAAGTATTTGTCGGCGAAGTCCATGAACCGCTGCCAGTCGTAGGCGAGGATATCGTGTCCGCCCTCACGCAGGTGGTATGCCACGTCGCCGTCGATGAATGTTGCGCCCGCCGGCGGCAGCTCGCGCTGCTGCCACGTGAGGGGCTTGCGCCCGTAGAGACGGTAGACCTCGCCGCACAGCTGCGCCGAGCGCATCTCGTTGCGTGGGTCGGCCCACGCGTCGAGGCTCGCGCTGGCAACATATAGGGGTCGCGGCGCCACGAGAGCGAGCAGCATGTGCTGGTCGAAGGGCATCTGTGTCTCGCGGCCGTTGTAGAGGCTGTATGTGTCGGTGAACCAGTAGGGGAAGTGTGTGGTTATATCCTCTACTGTCTCGCCGCTGTTGCCGCGTGCGAGGGCTGCGCCCGTCGATCCCGAGTCGTTCGAGACGGCGATGGCTATGCGGGGGTCTGTGGCTGCGGCCCAGAGCGACGTCTTGCCCAGACGCGAGTGTCCCAGAACCATGATGCGGTACGGGTCGATCTCCTGCATCGTCTCCAGACAGTCTATGGCGCGGCTTATGCCCCACGCCCACGCCCCGACGGCCTTCATCCGCACCGAGTCGGGGATCTGGCTGTCGCGGTAGAGCATCGGCAGCACGCTCTCGGCATATCCGTCTCGGCGGTCGGGGAAGAAGTCGTCCTTGCATATCGTCGCTACGGCATATCCGCGAGCCACGGCCTCGGCGTAGGGCCAGCGGCGGGCGTTGTCGCCGCGCGGGGCAACCGTCGTCGAGCTCTTCGGCCCGGCGGGCATGATGACGGCAGGGTCGGTCGTGGTGCCGTGGTTGCCCTTGAAGTTGAGCCCGAAGATTACGGGTACGGGGGTGTCGGCTCCGTTGGGTATGTACAGGAGCATGTCGGCCGTATGCTCCTCGCCCGCGTCTGTGCGGAGCGTTATGCGTACCTGACGGCGTGTGGCCGTGCCGCCGAGAGCCTCACGGTCCTCCTCTACGGTACGGTATGATGTCTCGACACGGGTGTCGGGCGCTATGCCGTAGACCTCGGCCGAGAGCATGCGCAGAATCTCGGGACGGCGCTGCCGCTCCCATTGGCGGGCGTTCCTTACCGTGCGTCCGCCGTCTGTGCACAGCAGCGCCGCAAGGGGCGCCAGAAGCAGCAGCTTGAGCGATGGTATCTTCATGTCTCTACTTATATATGTGTCAGCGGCAGAGGAAATCGATCTGTTTCTGTATTGCGGCCGTGCAAACGGGGCAGAAGACATCGATCGTATGCAGGTTGTTCATCATGCAGTTGGGCCACGGACGGTAGACTCCCTTGTCGACATATCCGCCGCCCTCGTATACGCCCAGACGCCGGGGCTGGTTCTCGTCGACGGGGGTTGGTATGGGGGTGCCCTCCTCTATCATGCCGTGCCATGCCTTGCTCTCGAAGTCGACGAGCGTGGTGAGGTTCTCCTCCCACGGCTCCACGTCGGCCGGGTACATGTCGTTGTACGAGACGCCTCCGACATACTCGTCACCCAGACCCAGAAGCACGTGGCCGAACTCGTGGACATAGATCTTGCCCGTGCGGTTGGGGTGGTGCGCGGCGCTTATGCCGTAGAAGTTGTAGATCCCGCCGCCGCCGTATTTCTGCGTGTTGGAGAGTACGTATATGTGGTCGTATGGTACGTGCGCCGCGATGTCGCGCAGACCCTGAAAGTCCTCGATCATCTGGTATCGCTCCGAGTCGAAGGTGTAGTATTGGGCCTTCGTTGCGGTGTTGCGCCATACGTGCTCGCCCGGGATCGTCACGCCCGACTCCATCGACGGCGCCCACACGGCGCGTATGTTTATGCGGGCGGCGTTCTCCTTGAAGGGCGAGTAGCTGAGCAGCTCCTCGGCAAAGACGCGGCACGCCTGCTCGAATTTGGATTTTTCCTCGGCGGTGTAGCCCTCGGGTATGAGCACGATGTCGATACGTGTCGAGGGGTTGCCCGTATATGCCACCTCGAAGGTGTCGTAGCGGGGCGTGAACTTGCGCACGAAGTACGACGCGGGGTTGATCTCCTGCTCGAACTTCTTCTCCATTATGCCCTTGCGGTTGCGGGCGTAGATCTCCACGCGCACGGGCTGCTTCGGGTAGGGGAATACGACCGATTCGGGCATCGCCTTGCGTACGCTCTGCGCCTCGGCCGTAGTCTGCCACTCGTTGAAGAGGGTGCAGTAGCTGCGCGAGTAGATCTCGCGGCCGCTGGCCAGATCTATCACCTTGAAGAGCTGCCCGCCGTATCCCGTCGTGTCGAGGAGCGTGACCTTCGAGCCGGCCCAGTATGGCTCCTCGCGCAGCTCGTCGAAGAAATACTCCTCCGACGCGGCGTCACCGCAGTGGTAGAAGTCGAAACGCATGGTCTTGTCCTCGAAGTAACGGTTGAAATCGACCTTCTCGTCTGCGGCCCCTTTGCGGGGTGCGTTGTCCGCGGTGTGTGCCTGCACGCCCTGCACGGCAAGGGCCAAAAGCGCCGCGGTAAGAATCGTTGCGGTAAGTTTCATTTTTTAGTATCTCTGTTTTGTCGTTATATGTCTTTATATATGTCTGTATCCTGCCCCCGTTATGGCGCTATTTGACGCTCCACTCGAACACTCCGGACGAGTTGTCGGCGGGCAGCTGTACCTCGAGCTTTATGGCCGACGTGCGCACGGGCTCGAAATCGGCGGTGCAGGGTGCGTCCTTCATGACGGGGTAGCCGTTGCGTGGCTCTATTGCGACCCACTCCCCGTTCGCGTCACGGTAGTAGAGACGCCATGCGGCGGGTATGCGGCATCCGCCCCACGGCGAGTCGTCGAACCAGTAGACGGTCGATTCCGATATGCTCTTCTGCTCCTCGAACTCGTATGCTATCCACTGCGTCGAGGCCTTCTCGGGCCACCAGTGGTAGTACGGCATTGACCTGTCGCCCGCCTTCTTGGGCATCATGCCGTCGCTCACGGCGCTCAGCGCCGCCGTCGGGGTCGATGCCGTGACCTTGGCCTGTGACGCTATGGTGGGGGCGGCGACGGGATTCGCGGCCGTGAGGTCCGACGGCAGCCATACGGTCATCTCGCCCGCACCGCGGTGCGCCCACGCATAGTAGGGTATCATGGTGAGGGTCACGTCGTCGGCGACGAGGCGTCCCGACTCGTCGAAACGCAGCGTCTGCGCGCGGGTCTTGACGGTCTGTATGCCGTAGAGCATGTCGTCGCGGAACTCGGTCTCGAACTGCGGCGTGCGGTTCATCAGCACGCTGCGCACGCTGAAGTCGTTGTCGGGCCACTCGGCACAATATACTATCGGGCCGCGCTCCACGGCCACGCGCCCGCGGTCGGCCTCCACATGCGGGTTGGCCTCCACCACGCGCGGCTCCATGTCGAAGTGTATCTCGACGCGGTCGCCCTTGCGCCAGCGGCGCTCGACGGTGAAATAGCCCTTGTCAAGGTCGCTCTCAACCTTCTGTCCGTTTACCGAGATCGAATATGAGAGGTGTTTGCCGTCGGCATAGCGGTAGAGGTCGCTCGGGACCACGTCGCCGCGCACCCAGCCCGGGATGCGGATCCTCAGGGCGAAGTCTGTGGCGCGGCGCGGCGTCACGTCGAGCGTGATGTCGCCCTGCCACGGATATGATGTCGTCTGCCTGAGGCCGACGCGCGTGCCGCCCACCTCGACCTCGGCCTCGTCGGCGATGAAGAGGTTGACGTATAGCGAGTCACCCTTGACGGCATATATATATCCCGGTACCGAGGGTATGAAGCGGCAGGCGTTCGAGGGGCAGCATGCACACCCGAACCACGGCGAACGCTGGTGCTGTCCCATCGACTCGAGGGGGTTGGGGTAGAAGAACGAGCCGCCGTCGAGCGATATGCCCGAGAGTACGCCGTTGTAGAGGGTGCGCTCCAGCACGTCGTAATATTTCGACTCGCCGTTCATCAGGAAGAGACGGTAGTTCCAGTAGACGTTTCCTATGGCGGCGCAGGTCTCGCAGTAGGCCGACATGTTGGGCAGCTCGTAGTTTGCGCCGAAGGCCTCGCCGTTGTTGGTGGCGCCGATGCCGCCCGTGATGTAGAGCTTCTTGCCCACGACATTGTCCCAGATACGCTCTATGGCGGCGACGTATGCCGTGTCACCCGTGAGGGCCGCCACGTCGGCCATGCCCGAATACATGTATGCGGCGCGTACGGCGTGGCCTACGGCCTCGTCCTGCTCGACAACGGGCTTGTGCGCCTGACTGTACTCGTCACGGCGCTCCGTGCGCCCGCGCATGTCGAGGAAGAACTTCGCCTCGTCGAGGTATTTGCGGTCGCCCGTGACGACATATAGCTTTGCAAGGGCCATCTCGGCGATCTGGTGCCCCGGCACGCGCACCAGCTGGCCCTCGTTCGGGCCGATCTCGCGGCAGACGCAGTCGGCATAGCGTATGGCTATGTCGAGGAAGTTGCGCTGTCCGGTGGCTTGGTAGTGGGCTATGGCCCCCTCGATCATGTGGCCGAGGTTGTAGAATTCGTGGCTCAGCTCCTCGACCTTCTCCCAGCGCTCGGAGCCCGCCCACTCGTGCGGATGGTCGGGGTTCATCGTGCGGGCGGTGTAGAGGTATCCGTCTGGCTCCTGCGCCGCGGCCACGATCACCAGCACGCTGTCGATGTAGCGCTTGAGCTTCTCGTCGGGATATGTCTGGAGGAGGTAGCTCGCACCCTCGATCGTCTTGTAGACGTCGGTGTCGTCGAACGAATATCCCGTGACCTTGTTGTCGGGACTGGGGTGCGCCGCCATCTGGAAGTTGCGGTAACGGCCCGTCTCCTCGCACTTCGAGAAGGCAAGGGGTATGGTCACCTCGCGGCTGGCCTTGAGACGCTGCCCCCAGAACGAGTCGGTCACCTTGACCGAGGTGAAGGGTACGGGCGATATGGGATATCCCGCCGAGGAGTTGTCATGCTGACGCTGCGCGTTGGCCGTAACCCCCGCAAGGATGCCCAACGCCGCCATAAGGGTGATTGTATGCTTCATCGGTTGTCTGTTTTACGGTTGCTCCGCATACGGTCTGTGCGGCTTCAATATTTTGAGGCCGTGCGGATTTACGCAAAGATACGAAAAATGGGGATATCAAAAAAGGGTATATCTTTTTTGACGACAATCCGTATACCGACACAAACCCCGTCCCTCCAAAGCCTGTTAAGGCATGGAGGGACGGGGTGTTTTGTGTGGCCGGCGGGCGGCGTATGGTGTGCGGATTATATCAGCGACGGGAATATTCCGTGACGGTCCGCATCGGCGGCAAGGTAATTTATAAGTTGCCTTCGCAACAATATATATGCCATTATATATGTCATTCCGTCGGCTTGGGATATGTCCTGCGGCCTACTTGAGCGACTTGAGGCATGCGGCGACGTTGCGTTCGATGCGGTGCAGGATCGACTGCGTGTCGGCAGCCTCGGCGCCCTTGATGAAACGCTCGCCCGTGATGTTCTCATACAGTTCGATGTAGCGGTCGGTGATGCCGGCGACGATCTCGGGTGTCATCTCGGGCACCTTCTGTCCGGCCTGTCCCTGAAAACCGTTGGTCATGAGCCACTCGCGCACAAACTCCTTCGAGAGCTGGCGCTGGCGCTCGCCGCGGGCCAGACGCTCGGCGTATCCCTCGGCGTAGAAGTAACGCGACGAGTCGGGCGTGTGTATCTCGTCCATAAGGTATATCGTGCCGTCGCTCTTGCCGAACTCGTACTTCGTGTCGACGAGTATGAGGCCCATCTTGGCGGCTATCTCGCAGCCGCGGGCATAGATGGCGCGCGTGTAACGCTCCAGCTGCTCGTACTCCTCGCGGCCGACCAGCCCCGCAGCTATGATCTCCTCCTTCGAGATATCCTCGTCGTGACCCTCGGCGGCCTTCGACGTGGGGGTGATGATGGGCTCGGGGAACTTCTGGTTCTCGACCATGCCCTCGGGCATCGCCACTCCGCAGATGGTGCGCTTGCCGGCCTTGTACTCGCGCCATGCGTGGCCCGAGAGGTAGCCGCGGATCACCATCTCGACCTTGAAGGGCTCGCACTTGCGCCCTACGGTGACCATCGGGTCGGGCACGGCGATCTTCCAATTGGGGAGGATGTCGGCCGTGGCGTCGAGGAACTTGGCCGCGATCTGGTTCAGAACCTGTCCCTTGTAGGGTATGCCCTCGGGCAGGACTACGTCAAAGGCCGAGATGCGGTCGGTGACGACCATCACCAGATAACGGTCGTCGATGTCGTAAACGTCGCGGACCTTGCCGGTGTACTTGCCGCACTGGCCCTCGAAGGTGAAATCGGTACGTGTGATAGCGTTCATTGTGTTTGCGGTTTTAACGATTGCAAAGATAATGTTTTTGCGCGAAATAACAGCCTCAGTGCATGTTTTGCATGCAGGGCTTGTGTGCGCACCGCGCTTTGCGGCGTACGGCGGCCGCCGGCGCGGCCATGTGCGCCCCTCCGCACTATGTGACCGGATATCTCCGGCGCGCCGTGCCGGTATCTTCGGTGTGGCTGCGCGCGCATTTGGTGTGGCTGCGCGGGCAGGGTGTCGCGGCGTGTGGGCGGATGTATGACGGCCGCCGTGTGGAAAAAGGATCTGCCGTATGGAGATGCCGGGCCGTATTATGGAATATCGTGTCCCGAATGTGGCAAATCGTGCAGTCGGCAGGCCGTTTCGAAAAGTGTGAATATAAAAAATCGGTCAAATCTCGGAATTTGTTGTTTAGGCAACTGTGTCAGGTGCGGATTTCATAAATTTATGGAAAATGGCTTTGCAGGGGGTATTACCGCCGGCAGGGAGGCGGCGTGTGGGCGGAATCATCGGAGTATTTTCGGCGTGCAACAAGCCTGTCACATTAAATATTAAATATGGTGGAGCCGCAGTGGCTCGGCCGTGTTATGATTTTTATTGTCTGATTACAGCCTGACTATAATAAACGGGAAGAGATGAGAAACATAGATCGAACCGAGACCCTGCGCCGCTACGCGGCGCCCCGATGCCACATGACGGAGATACGCGCCGGGCGCGGCCTCTGCCTCAGCAACGGTGCCACCCATGGCGGATTCTCGGAGGAAGAGCATTCCGGCTGGCAGAACTGACAGCCGGCATTTGACGGAAATTAATAAACCAATAAACCCTCATACACATGAAGAGACCGAGACATATATTATTGGCAAGCTCGCTGCTGACGTTGTTGGCGGCGGCGTGCAGCAAGGATGACCTTGTGCCCGAGGCCACGCAGCCGACCGACGGAGCGGACGGCCTTGTTGAGATGACCTTCACCGCCACGGCGGCACCCGCGACGCGCACGACGTTGGGCGAGAAGGGTGCGGACGAATATCCCGTACTGTGGACGAGCGGCGATGAGATCGTAGTGATGCCCGCGTATGGAAGATTTGATAAATCCGGACTGGAGGAGATGAAGTTCACGACCTCGATCGAGGGGGGCACGGCTGCGAGGGCGACCTTTACGGGCCGCACTCAGCCGAGCGAGAATGGATATATTGCATTCTATCCCGCCGACAAATTGGTCGAATACTCCGGTCATGAATATAACTATTTTGTAGATTTTACCATCCCGACGGAGCAGCGGGCCACAGCGGGCAATTTCGAGTCGGGCATAGCCCCTGCGTATGCCAAGGCCGACCAAGAGGGCGGTGATTTGGAGTTCGAGCCAATGTGCGGCCTTGTAAAGTTCTCTCTTGCGGGCGATGTCGGTAAGATTGAGAGTGTCAGGTTCGAGGCCGGCGGGCAGGTTCTCTCGGGTACGTATAGTTGCAATTTATGGCTCAACAATACCTCGGATATTACCGGCTTCGAGAGTTCCAAGAGTCATGTTATCCTGACGGGGCCGTTTGTGGCGGGAGAGGATTATTATATGGTTGTGGCGCCGTGCAGCCTGTCAGGCGGTTTCTCATTTACCTTTACCCGCGACGGCGGCTCGATCCATGTCAAGAACGGTAAGATCAAGGATGGCTATATCTCCGGTGGGTATATGGGCAATTTCGGTACGATAGATCTGTCGGATGCGACATTTGGCAAACCCTCGGAGACGGATATAACCGATATGGCCTTCATTCAGATAGTTGAAGCGGCCGCAGGTATCACCCTTGAGCGGAATGCTGCGGGTTATGTGCCCCTGACGGAGGCAAATCTGGAGAAGATGGCCTGGGTTACGGCGTTGAATATCGCGGAAAAGGGGCTTACCGATCTGTCTGCATTGAAGTATTTCACTGGCTTGCAAACTTTGGATTGCAGCAGAAACTCGCTGACGGAGCTGGATGTAAGCGCGCTGACGAATCTGACATCTTTGGATTGTTCCTTTAACTCGCTGACGGAGCTGGATGTAAGTGCGCTGACGAATCTGACATCTATGGATTGTTCCTTTAACTCGCTGACGAAGCTGAATGTAAGCGGGCAGACGAATCTGACATCTTTGGATTGTTCCGACAATCAACTGACGGCGCTGGATGTAAGCAATCTGACGGGTTTGACGGATTTGGATTGTTCCGACAATCAGCTGACGGCGCTGGATGTAAGCAATCAGACGCTTTTGAAGGATTTGGATTGTGCCCACAATCAGCTGACAGAGCTGTATTTAAGCAATCTGACGGGTTTGAAGGATTTCGATTGTTCCGACAATCAGCTGACAGAGCTGTATTTAAGCAATCTGACGGGTTTGGAGGAATTGGATTGTTCCGAAAATCAGCTGACGGCGCTGGATGTAAGCAATCTGACGGGTTTGACGAAATTGGATTGTTCCGAAAATCAACTGACGGCGCTGGATGTAAGCAATCTGACGGGTTTGACGAAATTGGATTGTGCCGACAATCAACTGACGGCGCTGGATCTAAACGGGCTGACGGCGCTGGAGAATCTGGATTGTTCGGAGAATCGTATGTCGAGTCTGGATATCTCCGAGTTTCTCAATCTGTATAGGGTAAAATGCGGCAAGCAGACTGCCGACGGCGTCACGTCGCGGACGCTGACCCTGACGCTGACGGCCGCGCAAAAGGCGGGAGGGGTATTTGATGCCTCTTCGGATTATAACGTGGATGTCAATCTGAATGTGGTGGGGCAGTAGATGCCCGACCGTCAGGATTGTTATTACCTGATTATAGTCTAACCATAAAAACAAGAAAAAATGAAGAACGTAAATCGAATCGATACCCTGCGCGGCGCATACGAGGCGCCCCGATGCGACATGGTTGAGATCCGCGCCGAGCGCGGCCTCTGCCTCAGTTACGGCGCCGGCCATGGCGGATTTGGGGAGGATGATTATTCCGGATGGCAGAATTGACAGACGTAAACAGGATTAAACCCGCAAACCCTCAGAGAGATGAAGAGATCGAGACATATCGCATGGGCGCTGCTGGCATTGCTGGCGGCGGCGTGCGGCAAGGATGAGGTTGTGCCCGAACCCGTAATTCCTCCCGATGACGGGATGGAGGAGATGAGTTTCACGGCCTCGGCGCCCGTGATCGGTGCGACGTCGGGCGACGTCGGCGCGGAGGAGACATATCCTCTTTTGTGGAACGACGGCGACGCCATCGGCGTGATGCCCGTTTACGGCGCGTTCGATGAGTCGGAGGTGCAGAAGATGAAGTTCACCACCTCGATCGCTGGGGGCACGGCCGCGACGGCCACCTTCACGGGGCGCACCCTGCCGAGCGAGGATGGATATTTTGCATTCTATCCCCACGGCCGATTTGTCAGATACGAAGGCGACGTTGACGTTGACGTTGACGTTGACAACACCTTCGTATACTTTACCCTTCCCTCGGAGCAGAAGGCCGTGGCGGGAGGATTCGAGCGCGGTCTCTTCCCGTCGTATGCCGTGGCGGACGCTGCGGGCGGCGAGATGCAGTTCACGCCCGTATGCGGTCTTGTGAAGTTCCGTCTGGCGGGCGATGCCGTCGCCGACATTGCGAGCGTGAGTTTTGATGTCATGGGATATAGCGTCAGCGGTATGTTCGGTTTGAATACTACGTTCGGTTGGTACAATGAGACATCCTCCTGCGGATCGAGAGTGACGCTGACGGGGCCCTTCGATGCGGGGACGGATTATTATATGGTTGTGATGCCCGGCTGGCTGACCGACTTCTACTTTACCTTTACCCGTAATGACGGCTCCGTATATCTGCGGGAGGGTGGAGTCGAGGATGGCCGAATCGCTGTGGGCGGGATGGCCGACTTCGGCACCATGGAGCTCTCGGAGGGGGATTTTGCCGTGCCTGCCGGGGACGATATAACCGATCTTGCGTTTATCAAGGCTGTGGAGGCGGCGGCAGGTATCACCCTTGAGCGGAATGCTGCGGGTTATGTGCCCCTGACGGAGGCGAATCTGGAGACGATGGCCTCGGTGACGGAACTCGATTTATCCTTTGATGACCTTTTCGATGCCTCGGCGTTGAAGTATTTCACGGGCCTGCGGCGTTTGGACTGCTCGTATAACAACTTCAGTAGTCTGGATGTAAGCTCGCTGAAGAATCTGACGGAGCTCGATTGCAGCAACAATTTTCTGACGGAACTGACGGTGGCGGGCGCCGCGGCGCTGGAGACGCTCTATTGTTACGAAAACAGTATTAAGACGTTGGATGTAAGCACGCTTGAGAATCTGACGGATCTGGGTTGCAGCAGCAACCAACTTTCGGAGCTGAGGCTGGGAGAAGCCGAGGCGCTGACGTCGTTGAGGTGTTTGAATAACAGCCTGACGGCGCTGGATGTAGGCGCGTTTAAGAATCTGAAGGAGCTGGATTGCTCCGGTAACTCATTGACGGAATTGAACTTGGCGGGCGCCGCGGCGCTGGAGGAGGTGGATTGCGCGTCGAACCGGCTGACGGCGTTGGATATGGGAGGCCTGTCGAACCTGCAGGCTCTGTATTGCAGCGGCAATGAACTCTCGGCGTTGGATCTGAGCGAAGCGACGGCGTTGAAGCAGGTGAATTGCCATTACAATCTTCTGACACGGTTGGATGTGAGTGCGCTGACGGATCTGGAGTATCTGTTCTGTTTCGGGAACCGTATGTCGGAGCTGGACATATCCGTAAACGGCGCTTTGCAGAAGATCGGGTGCGGCAACCAGACCGACGAGGCGGAGGCCGAGCTGACGCTTACGCTGCGGCTGACGGCGGCGCAGCGTGACGGCGTGTGGGCGGAAACGAACTCCGATCCCATGTTTGAAACGTATAACACGAATGTGACTCTGGTTGTGACGGATGAGTAGTGTCCGGACGGTAAACATTGTCAGGAGCCGGCCCCGCGGGGCCGGCTTTTCTCTTTGAGCATGAATAGTGTCGATTATCCCGCCAAGCGGGCTATGCGCTGCTCGGGGAGGGCGGGGAGTATATGCCGCAGCTGGCGGATTATGCGCTCGCGCGACTCGTCGGGCGTGCGGTCGGGGCGGCACGCCTCCACGCCGAAGAGCACCTCGGGCGTCGTGAGCAGGGCAAGGCCCCAGCCGTAGCGATGTCCGCGGCTGTCGTGGGCGTAGACGAAATCCTCGGTGACGATACGGCATTGCGCCTGCAGACGTGTTATGCAGCTGTCGAAGCGGCTGCGCATGCCGCGACCGGTCATGCCGCAGGCGGCGCGCAGCTCGCGGCTCACCATGCTCCCCTCGGCCTTGAGGGTGTCGAGGATGGCGCTCTCGATGCTATCCTCGGCGGGCAGGGGCGCGCGGCTGCGGCGGTAGTTGCACATATCGGGCCACCACGCGCGGCTGACGAAGGCGACCTTGCCGCCGAGGCCGTACGAGGAGTGCCGCCGAAGAACTTGCCGTAGGCGCAGCCGCTCTCGCGCAGGATCTCGCCCTTCCACTCCCAGAGGGGCCACTCCCAGCTCCCGTCGGGCCGCATGGCGTAGCGGCACTCCTCGTCTACGGCCTCGTCGGCCGACCACCCCGCAACGCCGACGTTGAGCAGCGGCAGAAACCCTACGTCGTTGATGTAGTCGATAAGCGCCGACGCAGTATGTATGAATCCGTATGACATGGTTTTCGCGTTTGCCTCTTTCGTTCCCGTATCTGTTTGTCCGTATGCAAATTTAGACTATAAATCGGTTCGGCGGCGCGGCCGGCGATGAAAATATATTCCGCAGGGGGCGTTTTGGCTCCCGAGACGTTTGAAAAGAGGCGTCCGGTGCAGAAAAAATAGGTCGCGGCGTCGTATGAAAAAAATTTAATTAATATATTTGTAGAGGTTGAGAATCACGCAGTTCCGCGTGCCGCGCGCATTATATGGCGGGCGGAGGCCTGCGTTCAGTTGCGGAGCGCTATGGCCGGAGAAGACGGCCGGTGCGGGATGGAGATGTGCGGAAGAGGGGCGCGCTGGGTCTCGGGATGGAGACGGGCGGAAGAGGGGCGCGCTGGGTCTCGGGATGTGGATGTGCGGAAGAGGGACGCGCTGAGTCTCGGAATGGGGAACCTTGATAATGCAACATATAAAAATACTATGAGAAGAAAGTTGCTGAATATCATGCTGCTTGGGGCGTGCCTCGCCTCGTGCGGCAGACAGGCGGATTCGGGTGTGGATTACGATCTGGAGCCGATGCCGCCGGTGCACAGCCCCCTGCCCGAGAACTCGGTGCCGATGGGTGACGTGGCCACTTTTGCCGAGGAGAAACTCGATTTGCCGGTGACGCCGGGCCCCTACGAGCCGACATGGAGCTCGATCGAGGCCAACTATCCGGGTACGCCGCAGTAGCTGCGGGATGTGAAGTTCGGCATCTGGGTGCATTTCGGGCCTCAGTCTGCGGGCGAGAGCGGCGACTGGTATGCGCGCAAGCTCTATGTTCAGGGGACGCCTGCCTATGAGAACCATCTTAAGAGATACGGCCACCCGTCGAAGGTAGGATACAAGGAGGTGCTGCGCGACTGGAATCCCGAGAAGTTCAGTCCGGCGGCTCTGGTCGACCTCTATCGTGACGCGGGGGCGCGTTTCCTGATCATACAGGGCGTGCACCACGACCAGTTCGACATGTGGGACTCGAAATACCAGCAGTGGAACTCTACGCGTCTGGGCCCGAAGCGTGATTTCATGCGCGAGTGGGAGAAGGCGGCGCGTGATGCCGATATGCGTTTCGGCATCACCTTCCATCACGAATATTCATGGTGGTGGTGGCAGACGGCCTTCCAGAGCGACTTTACGGGCGACATGGCGGGTGTACCCTACGACGGCAGCCTGACGGCAGAGGATGGCCGCGGCGAGTGGTGGGAAGGACTCGACCCTCGTTATCTCTACGGCGTGAACCTGCGCGAATACGAGAGTGTTGCGGAGGCTGCCAACTCGCTGTGGTCGCCGCCGCATCCGGGTATCTTCAGCGGCCACCTCGATTATGCGCGTTGGTATGCCAAGTGGTGGGCGCTGCGCATGATGGATGCCGTGGCCAAGTACAAGCCCGACTTCATATATACCGACGGCACGGACCAGCAGCCCTTCAGCGGCTCGGGCACCGGCACGGGGTACAAGTGCGACGCCATGCAGCGTGTGATCGCCGACTTCTACAACCGCACGCTGGCCGACCGCGGCGAGGTCGATGTCTTCAGTATCGTGAAGTTCCGCAGTGCGACCAACGGCACGGTGAACACCTGCGAGACGGGTATCCCGGGCGGCATCAAGAACGATCAGGCGTGGATTGCCGAGACCCCTGTGGGAGACTGGTTCTACGGCCCGGATTTCGTCTACAGCCCGGATGCCGTCATACGTTATATCTTGGAGATTGTCTCGCGTGACGGCGCCGTGGGCCTGAGTATCCCGATCCGTCCCGACGGCTCGCTGGACGAGGCGTGCGTGCAGATGCTCGGGCAGGGGGGCGACTGGATGCGTATCAACGGCGATGGCATCTACGGCAGCTCGGCATGGAAGGTCTTCGGTGAGGGTGCCGACGGCGTGATGAACGTGTTGCCCGGCGGCCGCATAGGACGCTGGCAGGCCGACCATCCCTTCCATACGACCGATTTCCGCTTCACCAAGGGCAAGGACGGCGCCCTGTATGCGTGGTGCATGACTGTCCCCGCGGCTGGCGAGAAGCTTTCGATAAGGTCTCTGGGCAGCGCAAGCGGCCTGATGGAGGGGAAGATCGCGTCGGTGGAGCTGCTGGGTGCCGATACTCAGGTCGAGTGGTCGCAGGGTGACGGGGCGCTGGAGATTGTATATCCCGACTCGGCGAAGCTCAATACGGCTGTCGGTTTCCGTATCGTCTGCGAGTGAGTCGCGGCGTAATGCAGGTAAATACAGGGCTGCGCATCCGCGCAGCCCTGTATTTATTATATGAAGACGGCCTCCCCGAGTCATTGTCCTCACTCCTGTCCCGATGGCCGTCGATGTATGGGTGTGATTCACGCATTGTTCCATATCTCTGCGTGCTCCGGCCTCGGAAAAGGGGGAGGCAAGGGGCGTTTTCGTGCGGCCGCGAAACAAAAAATAGTGTTGTTGCGACTATTTAATGTGTCGATGTTACCTCATTTCAGAACTTTAATATAATTTTGCACGCTGTTTTTGCGTTAAGGATAAAATATAGAGGAAATATGGCACAATTACGTGAGATGACATCGGGGCCGAGTCTGCCTCTGATATTGAAGTTTACGCTGCCCCTGCTTCTGGGCAACGTCCTCCAGCAGACCTATTCGCTGGTGGATGCGGCCATAGTGGGACGCTTCCTCGGAATCGACGCCTTGGCATCCGTAGGTGCAAGTACGTCGGTGGTATTTCTCATATTGGGATTCTGCAACGGCTGCTGCGGCGGTTTCAGCATACCTGTGGCACAGAAGTTCGGCGCGCGCGACCATGTGACCATGCGCCGCTACGTCTCGGTGAGCCTGAAGCTCGCGGCCGGGATGTCGGTGGCGGTGGCCGTAGTCACAAGCCTGCTCTGCGGATTCATCCTGCGTTCGATGCAGACCCCCGACAATATCTTCGACGGGGCGTATATCTATCTGCTCATCACCTTCATAGGCGTACCCTGCACCTTCTTCTACAACCTGCTTTCGTGTATCATACGCGCCTTGGGCGACAGCAAGACACCATTCTGGTTCCTGCTGTTGTCGACGGTGCTGAATATCGTGCTCGACCTCTTCTTCATCATCGTGCTGGGGTGGGGCGTCGCCGGCGCGGGCATCGCCACGGTGGTGTCGCAGGGAGTCTCGGCGCTGTTGTGCTACATATACATGTACCGCAAGTTCGAGATCCTGCGCACGGAGCCCGAGGACCGCATCTTCCGCCGCGATCTGGCGGGCGAGCTGCTCGCGATAGGCGTGCCGATGGGACTGCAGTTCTCGATCACGGCCATCGGAAGCATCATGCTGCAGAGCGCCAACAACGCGCTGGGTACGGCGTGCGTCGCGGCCTTCACCGCCGCCATGCGCATCAAGATGTTCGTCATGTGCCCGCTCGACGCGCTGGGTATGGCAATGGCCACATATACGGGCCAGAACTACGGCGCCGGAAAACCCGACCGCATACTCTCGGGCGTGAAGTCGGCAACGCTGATAATGGTCGAGTATTCGGTGGTCATAGCGGCCGTCATGTGGGCTCTGGCCGACAAGTTCGCCCTGCTCTTCATCTCGCCCGCAGAGACCGAGATCATGAAGGATACGGTGCTATTCCTGCATATCAACACCTCGTCGTTCATACTGCTCGGGTCGCTGAGCATATTGCGCTATACGATTCAGGGTGCGGGATATACGCGGCTGTCGATCTTCTCGGGTGTCTCGGAGATGATAGCGCGCGTGCTTGTGAGTCTCTATCTGGTGCCGGCGCTGAAGTTCGTGGGCGTATGCCTCGGCGACCCGACCGCATGGCTCTTCGCAAATCTGTTCCTCATACCGGCATTCGTCTATGTCTACCATCAGCTCAAGGGCCGCATGTCGATAAACGGGGTACCGGCCAACGCCTGAGAGGCGCCCCCTTGCGGCGGGCTTACGCGTAACGTGCCGCATGCCTGCTCTGCCGTCCTCTCGGGCGGCATGTTTTTTTTCTGTTATCCCTCTGGCAATCAGCGAGACTCTTCGCCGCGGAAGGTGTCGTTTGGGAAGGTGACACCCCACTGGCGCCGCAGGCCGTCCATGATACGCATGATGCGGAGCGACTCGCTGTGCGGCATGTACGGGGTCTCGATGCGGCCCTCGCCGATGGCGTCGATGCACGCCTGCACCTGATATTCGAATCCCGTGATCTGGGGCGGGGCGTCGTATGTGCGCACGACGGTGTGGTCGGGTGCATGGAGCGTCGCATGCAGGGGGTTGTTGATGTTGTCGACGACTATGTAGCCCTTGTCGCCGCAGATGATGCCCTGACGGTCGTTGGCACACAGGGCCGTGGCTTGGAGTATGGCCATGCGGCCGTCGGCGAAACGCAGCGTGATGCTCTCCTGCAGGTCTACGCCCGTCTCGGAGAGTGTGCACGCGGAGTCGATGCGGGCTATGTCCGCACCGAAACACATCGATGCGAAGTTGAGTGTGTAGACCCCGAGGTCGAGCAGCGCGCCGCCGCCCAGCTCGGGCCGCAGGATACGCTCCACCGTGCCTACGGGGTAGCCCAGATGTGCGGAGAGTATGTGTGGCGTGCCGATGGCGCCGCTGGCGGCAATCTCGGCGATGGTGCGCGAGAAGGGCATGTACCGCGTCCAGATGGCCTCCGCAAGGAATATACCCTTACTCTGCGAGAGGCGTATGAGCTCCTCGGCTTCGGCGGCGTTGGCCGTGAAGGCCTTCTCGCAGAGTACGGCCTTGCCCCGCTCGAGGCACATGCGCGCGTGGGCGTAGTGGAGGCTGTGGGGCGTGGCTATGTAGATCAGGTCGACGTCGGGATCGTCGGCCAGCGCCTCGTAGCTGCCGTAGGCCTTCGTTATGTTGTGTGCCGCGGCGAAGGCTTCGGCCTTCGACCTGTCGCGTGCCGCTATGCCGTAGGGCTCGGCACTCTGCATGGCGTTGAGCGTAGAGGCCATCTTGATGGCGATATGCCCCGCGCCGATTATTCCGATCTTGAATCTTTTCATGTTTCCGTGTGTGACGTTTTGTGATGTAAGGTTGCCCCGCAGGGGGCTTGCCTATGCAAAGCTACGAAATTTACCGCACAAAAACCCTATGCGGCCGCTGCCATATTGCTCTTCGGGAGTGGGTTCATGTCCTGTATCCGGTATGGCGGCATGACGAAACGCGCAGGCTCCGCGGCCGCCTCCCTTTCGGGGCGGGCGGCGCGGAGCCTGTGACGGGAGCAAGCCGTGCGGCCGCTACTTCTCGAATCCGGCGTCGAAGGCTATGGTCGAGGGCTTGAAGTCTATGCTCTTGACGAAGCGGAGCGACTCGGCGGCGCCGTGCTCGCGGTCCATGCCGCTGTCCTCCCACTCGACCGAGAGAGGGCCTTGGTAGTTTATGCGGTTGAGGGCGCGGATGATCTCCTCGAAGTTGATCTTGCCGCGGCCCATGCTGCGGAAATCCCAATATCGGTCTCCGTCGCCGAAGGGGAGGTGCCCGCCGAAGACGCCCGCAGGCATCGGCTTGTCGGACCACCACACATCCTTCATGTGTACGTGGAATATGCGGTCGGCAAAGGTGTAGATGAACTGCACGTAATCGACACCTTGGTATCCGAGGTGGCTCGGATCGTAGTTGAAGCCGAAGGCGGGGTGGTAGTCCAAGGCCTCGAGGGCGCGCTTGGCCGACGCGATGTCGAATGCGATCTCGGTGGGGTGGGCCTCAAGGGCGAATCGTATGCCCATCTTCTGATAAGCGTCGAGTATGGGGCGGAAGCGGCGTGCGAACTCGTCGAATCCGGCCTGCACGTCATCCTGCGATATGGGCGGGAAGGCGTACAACATGTGCCAGATGGGGCTTCCGGTGAAACCTACGACCGTATCCACGCCCAGCATCTTGGCCGCCTCGCCCAGCCTGATCATCTCGGCCGTGGCGCGCTGGCGCACCCCTTCGGGGTCACCGTCGCCCCAGATGCGCGGCGAGAGGATATTCTTGTGGCGGCGGTCGATCGGGTCGCATACGCACTGCCCGAGTGGGTGGTTCGATACGGTATAGAGTTCGAGCCCGTATCGCTTCATCGTCGCGCGTATGCTGTCGCAATGCTCCTGACTCAGCGTGTCGAGGTTGAGGTGGTTGTCGTTGCAGGCCAGTTCGAGTCCGTCGTATCCCATCTCGGAAGCCTTGCGGCAGATGGTCTCAAGGCTCATGTCGGCCCATTGTGCCGTGTATAATGTTACTTTACGTGCCATATACGTTATGTTTTATTCTGTTGCTATTCTATCCATTTGATCCATTTGACGTTCTGCTCGTATCCCGATCTTACGACGGTCTCGATGAACTGCATGCCGCGGATGCCGTCGTCCACACCCGGGAAGTCGAGCCACGAGGCTTCGGGCTCGCGGCCGTCGCGCTTGGCCATGACGGTGCGTGCGAAGTTGCGGTAGATGTTGGCGAAGGCCTCGATATAGCCCTCGGGGTGGCCTGCGGGGGTGCGTGTGTTGGCCTTGGCCGCCGCGCCCATGTAGCCGTTGCCCACACGTACGATTTCCGTCGGGCGGTCGGTGCGCTTTACCAGCAGGGTGTTGGGCTCCTCCTGCCGCCACTCGATGCCTCCCTTCTCGCCGTAGATGCGTATCTTGAGTGCGTTCTCGTCACCCACGGCCACCTGCGAGGCCATCAGTACGCCCCGCGCGCCGTTGTCGAAACGCAGCAGGGCGGCGCCGTCGTCCTCGAGTTCGCGCCCCGGAAGGAATGTGGTGAGGTCGGCGCACATCTCCGTACACCGAAGCCCCGATATGTACTCGGCCAGATGCAGCGCATGCGTGCCGATGTCGCCCATGCATCCCGCCTTGCCCGAGCGCTTCGGGTCGGTACGCCATGCGGCGTTGCTCCCGGGGTTGAGCTCGATGCGCGTTGTGAGCCACCCCTGCGGGTACTCGACGTATATCTTGCGCACGGTGCCGAACTCCCCCCTTGGCGAAGCGCTCGCGGGCCTCCTTGACGGCGGGATAGGCCGAGTAGGTCTGCGTGAGGGCGAGGGTGCGGCCCGTCTGCATGACCTTCTGCCTGAGCTGCTTCGCCTGCTCGAGCGTGAAGGTCATGGGCTTCTCTATGACCACGTCGAATCCCTTGTCCAAGGCCATCATCGCCGGCTCGAAGTGGGTGACGTTGGGTGTGACGATAGATATGAAATCCATACGCTCCCCGTCGGGAAGGGCGGACTCCTTCTCGATCATCTCGGCGTGGGAGAAGTAGATGCGGTTGTCGGGCAGAAAGTACTCGCGGCCCGAGGCGAGCGAAATGTCGGGGTGGGAGCTGAAACAGCCGCATACCAGCTCTATGCGGTTATCCATGAGAGCTGCGGCGCGGTGTACGGCTCCGATGAAGGCGTTGTTGCCCCCACCTACCATCCCCATCCTGAGTTTTCGGTTCATAGTATTAGAGGTTTAATATGGTTGCGGTTGGTCGGTGTGTCGGGATGCGCATGCGCCATCTTCGGCGGCGCTTCGTGCCCCGTGGAGCGGCGGCGTCGCGTGCGGCGCGGCGGCCTTTGTCGGCATGCATCCGGACAAGAGCAAGTTAATAAAATTATGTCGTATTTCAAAGAACAGGTGTATTTTGCGCGTGTCGGCAAGAGCATCGGCATACGCGAAGAGTGCCGGGCGGGTCGATGGCTGTCGGCGTATCTGGCACGGTGAGCGGTTCATTTTGATTTTACCCGTGCGGCGTGTGGCGGCGAGGCTAACTCTCTATGCCGTATGCCGATGAGGCTTCACGGGCTCTTTTGCGGCGCGTATGCGTGAGGAGGGGATATGTATCCGTAGGGATATTCGGCTCGTGGCGGCTGTGCCCTAAACAAGGCGCGGCCGCGCGGAAAAGAAAATCCGGAAAATACGCTATCATCCGCACGGGCCGTCTTTCACGTGCGGGGGCCTTATATGCCGCGCGAGGTGGAGGCAGCGGGGGATTTGTTAGCGGAGGCAAAATAAAAAATCAGCCCGACACGCCGTGGCGCATCGGGCTGAATGGATGAATTTGTATTGGACTCCTCCGGTTCTTGTGGAAGAGATCATTTCCCGCGCAGAGCCTTATTTGGTCTCGGGGTAGTTGTCGTTTGTGAGCGGCTTGCCCTTATACTCTCCGGTCAGGGTCTTGAGGAATGCGACGATCTTCTGGACCTCCTGCTGCGAGAGCTCCTCGCCTACCTCGTAGCGGGCCATCGAGACGACGGCATCCTCCAGCGTAGCCTGCGTGGCGTCGTGGTAGTAGGGGGCCGTCAGGGCGATGTTGCGCAGTCCGGGCACCTTGAAGCGGTGGCGGTCGCGCTCATCCTTGGTCTCCTTGTAGCGGCCGTTATCCTCGATTGTAAGCTCCGTGCCGCGGTCCGCAAAATAGTCCTGCTTGATACCCATCAGCTCGTACGACTGTCCGCCCATATTCTCGCCTACGTGGCACGTGGCGCAGTTGTACTTCTTGAAGAGTTCGTATCCGGCGACCTCGTCGGCATTCATGGCCGTCTTGTCGCCCTTGAGGTATTTGTCGAAACGCGAATTGGGCGTCAGAAGGGTCTTCTCGAACTCCTGTATGGCATTGGTGATGTTGGCTTGGTTGATGCCGTCGGCATATACCTCCGTGAATGCCTTGTTGAAGGATTCGTCGGCCTTGAGCTTGTCGCATATCTCGTCGAAAGAGTTGCAGGCCATCTCCACGGGGTTTACCGGAGGCCCTGCGGCCTGATCGGCCAGCGTCGCGGCACGGCCGTCCCAGAACTGCACGAAGTTGTAGTATGCGTTGAAGACCGTGGGGGCGTTCACACCTCCAAACTGGCCGCCGACACCCTCCGAGAAGGCCTTGTTGTCGACACCTCCCGTATTGAGTCCGTGGCACGAGGCGCACGAGATGGTGTTGTCGGCCGACAGACGGGTGTCGTTGTACAGCATCTCTCCCAGTATCACCTTGCGGATATCGACCGGAACCGAGTCCTGAATCGGACGGACGGTCTCGTTTGCCCACTCCTTGTCGGCCAGCGGGTTGGGATAGAAGGCCTCACGCTGGGACTTCGCCCATGCCAGAGCCATCTGCGTCTCCTTGTCAGTGAGCGACGAACCCCAGTGTACGAGATAATATTTGGCCAGCGGCATCGATCCGTCGGCAATCACCTTCTCGACCTTTGCCAGATCGACCTCGTTGATCTTCCGGCCGTTCTTCAGCGCCTCCATCATCGGGGCCATGTCGAACGAGCGGTAGCCCAGACGTACATCCTCCTGCACGAGCTTGCCCGCTACGGGGAAGTTGGCATAGAAGGGCAGCTTGGGATCGGCCGAGTGGCATGATATACATCCGCTGCTGGCCACGATCTGCTCCATTTGTGCATTGCTCTCCAAGTCGGCCGACGGCGCCTTGTTCACCAGTCGGTAGACGACGCAAAGCACGATTACCACCGCAAGCACGGATAGAATAATCTTTGAGCCTCTTTTCATAACAAATGAATTAAAGTTAAACAACCGGTTATATTTGTATTTAAGAACGAGAATACAGATGGACGCTCTGCCGGGCCGCCGGAAGGTAGTTTACGCCGTACCAGCACATCTGCAGTGCCATGAAGGCGACGATCAATATCCAGTATAGCGGCCGTGGGGCGCCCCTGCGGAAGAGGCGCATGTGGAGGTAGAGCAGATATCCCGCCCAAGTCTCCTTGGGGTCCCAGCTCCAGTAGTGTCCCCACGCGGCCTTGGCCCAGATCGCGCCCGTGAGCATGCCGACGGTCAGGAATGCGAGTCCCGTATAGACCAGCTTGTCGGTCGCTTCGAGGTAGTCGGCCCGATGCCTTGCAAGCCCCGCGCAGGCCATGATAAAGGCGCATCCCAGCACCGAGTATGAGAACATGTAGACCGTGACGTGCGGTACGAACCACGGGCTCTGTAGGGCGGGCATCAGCGTCTGGTCGTGGATCTCGGGTCGGAGGATGTTGATGATGGCGAAGACCGCCGCCACAACCGTCGAGAAACTCAGAATCCACGGGTAGCGCCAGCGTATGTATGTCAGCAGTCCCGACAAGGCCATGAAGAACGAGTACCACAGACGTGTTTCACCCATCGTACGCATGGGCGGGCGCTGCATGTAGATCCAGAACCCCGCAATGAACGTCGCGAATACCAGCGTGCCCAGAGCGGTCAGCAGGATGGCCGTGCGGCGCCTTGCATTGCCGAGGAGCGCAACCCCCTGCGCCTGCCGCCCACAACGCTATGGATGCCGGCGCGAACCACTCGAAGCTATGCCACGTGAAGATCATCCTTGCACACATTTATTATACGTTTCGCGCGGGCGCGATGTTTCAGAAGGCCCGTTCTTTTGCACATTCGGGCCGGCGAGGAAGAGCAGGCAGGCCCCGCACAACATCATTATTATGCCTGCCAGCATAAGGTATTTCAGCGGCTCGCGTACGATCTGCACCACGCAATATTGCGGCTGCCCGGACTGCATGTCATACGAGGTCAGGTAATAATCCTCACCCCAAGAGACCGCATACGGGTGGTTGACCTCCAGACTTGCCGGCTTGCCGTCGATCGATATCTCGGCGAAGAAGTGGCGCGGGGTGCCGTTGGGGTATTGCTCCACCGTGAAATCGTTCAGCTGCAGCTGCTTCGGCAGGAGGACCGTGACCCCCTCTTCGGTGACGGCCTCGTTGTTCGGACGGTCGAGAAATACGGGTATGCGCAGCGTCTGCTCCTCGGCGCTTCCCACCACGCCGGCAAAGAGTGCCAGCCATAGCCCTGCATGGTTGAGGACAAAACGCCAGCGGTTGCGCCCCGGGCGAAATGCCCTTCGCAGGGTGACCATACCCAGATGGGTAAGCAGGGCGAACAGACCCGCAACAAATATCCAAGAGGTCGTGAAATGGTAGAATCCCAAGTGGGCGGGCAGCCCCGAACGCTCGGCGGCCTCCGCGGCCGGGAGCTGCGGGAAGAGCCCGATGACCAGACTGCCGGCTATGAGCTAGCCCAGTGTCCAGTAGGTGCATTGCGGCGAGAGCCACATCCGGATGAGCGGCGACGAGCGTTTTTCCTTGTAGGCATACGCCATCCCGACTATCCAGAACAGGGCTAAAAGTGCATCCAGCGGGATGGCGAAGAAGGCATAGGGGAAATTGCCGAACACGCATTGGATCACCGCCGAAAGCAGTAACAGCAGGATGAACAGATGTTTAGCCCTGAATTTCATATATCGGTCATATATCAAATCGGCGCAAATATATAAAATTATCGTGACCGAGATACTGCAAACAGTCTTTCCGCAGAAATAAACGGTCGGAGGATTTTTCGATTTGCTGTCTTGCGAGGCTGAAAATGCTGAATGACAGATCTATAAGATGCTGAATGGCCGATATCCGAAACGGACGTCACGTTTCATATTTTGCTGAAAGGCCCAATCTGGAGAGGACGAAAAGGTCGGTACCCAATGCAGCGGCAGAGGGTGGATCCGCCTTGTCGGGAAATTAAATGCAAAATATTTGCAAATGCGAATTATTTGCATTATGTTTGCCGCAGAGAAATGAATGATATGATGAACAACGAAGGAGTGCAAAGAATCAAGGAGGCTGGTCTGAAGCTGACGCCTCAGCGCCGCGAGGTATATGAAGCGATGCAGGAGCTGCGCCACGCTACGGTGGAGGATATTATCGAACGGGTCCAGTCGCACAACCGCGAGGTGACCGTTTCGACCATCTATCGGATTCTGGAGAGCTTCCGTTCGGCAAACATTTTGTCGTTCTTCTACCACCCCGACACCGGCAAGTGTTATTATGACATCACGGTGGCGGAGCACCATCACCTCTTCGACCGAGGGACGATCGAGGACTATGCGGATCCGGAGCTATCGCACATGATCCGCGAATACCTCGAACGCAAACACTTCCCGACGGAGGAGATCGGAAAGATACAGGTTCAGGTAACCCTGAAAAAGAGTTTATAACCTTAAAAACAACCTTATTTCCATTATGAGAAGCATCACAACATTCGATCTGCAGTATGCCCACCGTTTCTACGGGTTCCAAGGTGAGGCACAGTATCTGCACGGCCACACGGGGAAGTTGACCATCGAGGTGGAGGACAGCATTGAGGCGGGCGTAAACATGGTTTACCCCTGCAACGAGATTCAGAAGGTAGCGTGGGACCTGCTCCGGAATTTCGACCACGCGCTGGTTCTGCGCGAGGATGATCCGCTGCTGCCGGCCGTTCTGGAGGTCTACGAGAAGCAGGGCATCCGCAACGGACACCCGCAGAACAAGATGAAGGGCCCGGCTTTCAAGACGGAGCTGGCCACGGCCTATCCCGATTGCCGTCTGGTCGTCACGAAGGAGACGCTGACGGTTGAGGGGATGATCAAGATTGTCTACGACCTGCTGAAGGATAAGCTCAACATCGCCAAGATCACCTTCACGAGCGGTGTGAACGCGGCCTCGGCGGAGTTCGAGACCAAGAACGTGATCGACCGCTGCCCGCTGTGCGGCGTGGCACTCAACGAGGAGGGCGTATGCCCGAAGTGCGGCTACCGCAAGAAGAAGTAACCGCCACACCAGGCAGGCAGCCGTCACGCGCCATAAGCGGCCCTCACGCGCCGCGGATATCGTATATGACGGTCGGGGCCCGAAAATCGGGACCCGACCTCTTTATTCGTGTACGTTATTGCGAAAAGCAATGGGAGGTTATGCCCGAAGCGGAGCGTATTAACCTGCAAGGTTTAATACGGTATACACTCTTGCGGCTTGCCTCCTTGGAAACAAGGACGCAGCCTTCCCCGTATTACATGATAGCTGTTACAGGGCCAACAGACGCTCGGCCAGCGGCGCATAATATTCGCGTACCTCTTCGGGTGTGGGGGCGTGGCCGCCGGGGAAGTGGTAGGAGTATTTGTAATGCTCCAAGAAGAGGGGCTCGAAGTGTGCCACACGGTCATTCTCGCCAAATAAGCCCCATATATTTTCTCGGTTGGTATCATTGCAGTAGTCCCACTGGTGACGTTGGAGCTCTGCAAATTCATCTATGAGCGACCGGTCTATGACAAGCTGCTGGTTGCCGTCCGCCCGCGGCGTCTTATATTCGTGCGTGCCGATACGCTCAATGAGGAAGCTCGTCATCTTTAAGTGGGGATTCCCGAGCAGGGCGGGGATATTGTTCTTTGATGCAGCGATCTGCGCCAGAAACGATCCGTTGCGGTTGCCAACCAATATGTCGGGCCGCTCTTGGTCGCATACCTTTTGGATAAGGTCGAGAGCCTGCTGCGGATGGGGTGGCAGGTCTGGAGCCAATACTGTTGCCTTGCCGTCGAAATATTCTTTCAGGGCGATAGCCGGGGCGCACGCTCCCGATGCAAAGAAGCCGTGCAGGAAAAGAATCTTACGTACCATAATCTAATCAACAACCGCTACCGTCAATATTGCAAGCCGCCCCTTCGTCGATTGGGCGCGGACGCAGTCCGGCATCCTCCGGATTCAGGGTAACCGTGCCATCCTCCAGCACAAAGCATGGAATGCCGACGGCCCCGACACTTTTTGCCTCATCGAATGCCGGATTGTGATCCCGCAGAGAGAGGAAAGCCTTCAGGTTCCGGACATGCCGTCCGATATCGATGACCTCATACATGTCGTTGCCCTTTACCTGCTGCTCAACGTATGTGCAGTCGGGACAAGTCTCCATCCCATATATCTTTATCATAGGCGTAGATATTCATTAATGATGATTCATCATCCCTCAAAGATAGGGTATTCTGTCAGATAAAGCAAATACTTTATCATGCTAAAACATAATCATGGTAAAGCATACCATATCCGATAAATCTGTCGGACAGGAGAGGTTGTGTATAAGGATGCGGGATCTTATTATCTAATTATCTAAGCGGGGTTTGCTTGCCGATGCAGTATGTGTACATCGTTGATTATCAATAGTATAGCGCTCTAAAAGGTACAACCAGCAGGTTGGCAAGTATCTGAGAATGTGTAAGTTAGTGATTTTTAGCACCATTCTCGGCTTGTACCTCCATTTTGGAAAGTAAAAGTAAGTGTAATTTCTTGAATATCAAAATGTGCGGTACAAAAACTTGTGAAAAATGCCGTTTTTTGATGAGAAAAGGTACATAAATAGCTCTGAAACCGAAGGGGAGCATTATGATTATTTTGCGAAGGACTCAGTCTTCAACAAATAGGCATAAATCGGGGCCTATAATGAGATTTCAGCAGCCATAAGAGCCTTGAGATAGTTCAGTTGCTGTGTGGTCAGTACCTTGGTGATTGTTATAAACAACAGACTTATGTGACAGCGGTCGCTATTTTTTTAAGATAGCCTTAACAGTAATAATTTGAACAGAAAAGGAAGTATTATTTCTTTTTCTGTTCAAATTATTGCTTTCTTTCTATAAATAATATATTGTTTGTTATCTGTAAAATATCAGCCTTATGAATAATATAATAGCATTTAATATCTCCAACGCCCAATAATATGACCAAAGCAGATTTCAACAGGAATAAATTTAAAAATTTATCTCTGTAACACATCATAAAATAAGGTAAAACTGCTATATTTGCATATTATATGATATGTTGAGCTATGACAAAAAGTACAATGGGTACCAAGTTGCCAAGAAAATTGGAGCAGAAGATGCTGATAGTAGGTGAGCAGATCAGGCTGGCCAGACTACGCAGGAATCTTAGTATTGCCCAAGTCGCCGAACGTGCCACCTGTTCACCTCTGACGGTTTCACGCATAGAGAAAGGTGTACCAACGGTGGCAATAGGTATTTATCTTAGGGTGCTTTATGCGCTTCAATTAGATGATGATATTCTTCTGCTTGCAAAAGAAGATGCAATGGGAAAAGCATTACAGGATTTAAGTCTTAAACAAAGGGAAAGGGCATCAAAAAAAGAATAAGGTATGAAAAGACTCTATGTGTTTGCTGATTTTGATTGGTTGAAAGAACCAAGACTAATTGGAGAGCTGAGTTACGAATCCCTTCGTGGCTCTGACAGCTATGGATTTTGCTATAATGATGAATGGCTCAAGGACTATGGAGGTCTGTTTCTTAGTGATGACTTGAACAACTATCCCGGTCAGCAATACACGACTCCTGGCAAGGATATTTTCGGATGCTTTTCTGATGCCCTTCCAGACAGGTGGGGACGTACATTGATAAATCGTAGGGAGCAGATTATGGCAAAGGAAGAAAAACGTCCGGTGCGTAGACTTTCCTCGTTTGACTATCTTATAGGGATTGAAGACTATTCCCGTATGGGAGGTTTCCGTTTCAAAGAATCCATAGATGGAGATTATATCAATGCAAGCGAAATCCTGCGCATACCACCACTAACAGATATTCGTGAGTTGATTGCAGCTAGTTCCGAAATAGAGAAAAGTGAAGAAGAGAACAGGTTGCCTGAAATGTGCTGGATTGCTCAACTGGTACAACCTGGTTCATCCCTTGGCGGAGCGCGTCCAAAGGCAAGCGTAATTGACGAGAATAGGATTCTGTATATAGCTAAGTTTCCGTCCCGCAAAGATAATTATGATACAGGGCTTTGGGAACATTTCTCACACCTATTGGCCAAGAAGGCTGGCATACACGCAGCAGAGACAAGAGTAATCTTCACAAACGATAAATACCATACATTGCTTTCCCGACGATTTGACAGGAAGGAAGACGGTAAGCGTGTACACTTTGCTTCAGCCATGACTCTTTTGGGCTTAAATGATGGTGACAATGCCAATACCGGCCATGGCTATCTGGATATTGTTGATTTCATACTTCAAAACTGTACTAACGTGGAGGATAATCTGCAAGAGCTATATCGCAGAGTTGCATTCAATATCTGCATTGGTAATACCGATGACCATTTCCGTAATCATGGTTTTCTTTTGACTGCAAAAGGATGGACACTTTCTCCGGCGTATGATATGAATCCTACTTTGAATGAGTATCAGAGTCTGCTTGTCTCATCAACCTCCAATAAGGCAG
>OGLM01000441.1_pt1 | contig 51107 bp, 48 predicted proteins | sample 1572531 | NCBI WGS metagenome assembly OGLM01 (sample SAMEA2581909, study PRJEB24529) | metagenome | biome: Human gut stool | place: China | collected 2011
CTTTATCTCTCGTACTTATATAAAGTATTTCTTTCTTTAAAAATTGCTTTTTTCTCTCTATTTTTGTTTACAAAACTTAATATATAAAAATAGACCCCTAATTTTATTGATCAAGAGTCTATTTTTAAATCATTATTTTAATTTGTTTATTACAATAAACGTTTCAAATCTTCTGGTCTTGTTGAACGAGATAATGCATCTTCTAGTGACACTTGACGACTCACATACAATGATTTCAATGCCATTTCTAGAGTTTGCATACCTAAACCAGAGTTTGTTTGTAATGCTGAATAAATTTGAGCAGCTTTTGACTCACGAATTAAGTTTGCAATGGCTGGAGTTACTAACATAATTTCTTGTGCCATTACACGACCTTTTTTGGTACCGTCTGCTTGTAGTCTAGGCAACAAAGTTTGAGCAAATACCGCAGCCAATGAAGATGACAATTGAACACGAATTTGTTGTTGTTGACCTTCTGGAAATACGTCAATAATACGGTCAATTGTTTGTGAAGCTGAAGATGTGTGAAGTGTGCCAAATACCAAGTGACCTGTTTCAGCTGCAGTTAATGCCAAAGAAATAGTTTCTTGGTCACGCATCTCACCTACTAGAATAATATCTGGGTCTTCACGAAGTGCTGAACGCAAGGCATTTGCGAAGGAACGAGTATCTTGTCCCAACTCCCTTTGGTGAACAACAGATTTTTTTGATGTGTGAACAAATTCGATAGGGTCCTCAATTGTCAAAATATGTTCAGAACGTGTAGAATTAATGTGGTCAATCATTGATGCTAATGTTGTAGATTTACCAGAACCTGTTGGACCTGTAACAAGGATTAAACCTCTTGGTCTTTCTGCGGTTTTTCTAACGATATCAGGTAAACCTAGAGTTTCAAATGCTGGTACGATACTTGAAATTGTACGGAAAGCGGCTGCAAAGTTACCTTTATCTTTGTAGATGTTAACCCTAAAACGGCTTAAACCTTGAACACCATAAGAAAAGTCTAATTCCCAATCTTGTTCAAGTTTACGTCTTTGTTCATTTGATAACATTGGAAACAACAAAGTTTCTACGTCATCAGCTGATAATGGGGGTCTATCAGTTCTAATTAATTTACCATCTACACGAATTACTGGTGGTAAATTTGCTGAAATATGCAAGTCACTTGCTTTGCTTTGAACTGTTAATTCTAAAAGTTCTTCTATTAACATTAATGTCCTACCTCTAAATAATTATACTTAAATATTACAATAAAAAGATTGAATGTAAATACTTTTACAATTAAAATTTTTTGATATAATTCTATTATGAAATATAGAGAAAATGTTAGAAACTTTTGTATAATTGCGCATATCGACCATGGCAAATCTACCTTAGCTGATAGATTGTTAGAGGCAACTGATACAATTGCAAAAAGAGATATGCAAAATCAACTTTTAGATTCAATGGATATTGAGCGTGAACGTGGTATTACAATCAAACTTAATACTGCTCGGATGAAATACACTGCAAAAAACGGTAAAAATTATGAGCTAAATTTAATTGACACACCAGGTCACGTTGATTTTACATATGAAGTATCAAGATCTTTAGCTGCCTGTGAAGGTGCTTTATTAATTGTTGATGCAACTCAAGGTGTAGAAGCACAAACTCTTGCTAATGTTTACTTAGCAGCTGAACAAAATTTAGAGATTATACCTGTAATTAATAAAATTGATTTACCGTCAGCTGATGTTAAAAGAGTGAAAGCAGAAATTGAGGAAGTTCTTGGAATAGATGCTTCACTTGCAATTCCAGTAAGTGCAAAAACTGGTGAAGGTGTAGATAAAGTGCTTGAAGCTATTGTTGATTTAGTACCTCCACCTGTTGATACATCAGATAAACAATTAAGAGCCTTAGTTTTTGACAGTGCATATGATCCATATTTAGGTACTGTTTGCTTATTTAAAATAATGGATGGTTCTATAAAAACATCTGATAAAGTTAGATTTATGGCGTCAGGAAAGGAGTATGATGTTGTTGAATTAGGTTATTTAACACCAACAAGAGTTCCGTGCGACAGTTTAACTTGTGGTGATGTTGGATATTTTGCTGGTTCAATAAAAGAAATTACTCGTTTTGTTGGTGATACAATTACAACTTGCGAAAATCCAGCTACCGAACCGTTACCAGGATATCAAGAAGCGTTACCAATGGTTTTCTCGGGGTTATATCCTGTCGATAATGAAGATTATCATGACTTAAAAGAAGCATTAGAAAAATTAAAACTTTCTGATAGTAGTATTACTTTTGAACCAGAAACATCAAGTGCTTTAGGTTTTGGATTTAGGTGTGGCTTTTTAGGCATGCTTCACATGGAAATTGCCCAAGAACGTTTGGAACGTGAATATAATTTATCACTTGTTACCACAGCGCCATCAGTAGTTTATCATGTTCATACAACAACAGGTGAAGTATTGTCTATTGATAATCCTGCAAATTTACCCGCACCAGCACAAAGAGAATTTATTGAAGAACCTTATGTAAAGGTTGATATTATTACTCCGAACGAATTTGTCGGAACTTTAATGGACTTAAATCAATCAAAACGTGGGATATTTATTAACATGACTTACATAGATAAGTTACGTGTAAACTTGGAGTACCATGTTCCATTAAGTGAGGTTATTACTGATTTTTATGACCAATTAAAATCAAGAACAAAAGGTTACGCAAGCATGGATTATGAATTCTGCGACTATAAACGATCTGATTTGGTAAAACTTGATGTTATGTTAGCGGGTGAAATTGTTGATGCGTTATCTGTAATATGCCACAAAGATAGTGCATTTTACATTGGACAAAAATTGACCGAAAAATTAAAAACTATTATTCCTAGACAATTATTTGAAGTTCCTATTCAGGCTGCAATTGGTGGTAGAGTAATCGCAAGAACAAATATTAAAGCCCTAAGAAAGAGTGTTTTAGATAAGTGCTACGGTGGTGATATTACTCGTAAACGTAAATTGTTAGAAAAACAAAAACGTGGTAAAAAGCGTATGAAAGCTGTCGGTAAAGTTGAAGTTCCACAAGAAGCGTTTATGGCTGTTTTAAGTCTAAATGATGAGGCTAATTAGACATTCAATTTATATCCGCCACCATATATTGTTTCAATATATTTCTTGCCATTAGAAATTTTGTCAATTTTTGTGCGTAAATGCCTTATGTGAACTCTAATCGTTTCGACGTCATCATCAGGTGAATATCCCCACACATCTTTTAATAGTTTAGAAGATGAAACCATATTGCCATGATTTTGGAATAAAATATTAAAAATATCAAACTCAATTGGTGTCAATTTTGCAATATTATCAGAAATTTGAACAGAGTATTGTTCAGGAAGTAGTGTAATTTCACCAAGAGTTAAAATTTCTTTTGTAGCCATTGATTCTGGAAGTTGATTAGAGCGTTTTAAAATAGCTTTAACACGCATTTTCAATTCTTCCATATCAAAAGGTTTAACTAAGTAATCATCAATGCCAATCGCAAAGCCTCTGCCTTTATCTTCAATATCTGATAGAGCTGTAAGCATTAGTATTGGTATATCTTTAGTTGTGTCGTTTTGACGAATTCTTTGAGCTACTGTGTAACCATCAACATTTGGCATCATTACATCAAGAATAACCAAATTGGGCAATTCTTGTTTTGCTAGAGCAAATCCCTGTGTTCCGTCAAATGCTTGAACAATCTCATATCCAGCAAGTTTCATATTTACTTTTATCAACTCGTTTATTGCTCTGTCATCGTCAACTACTAAAATCTTACTCATACTTTTAATATACTATAAAAATTCAAAATAGTAATTATCTTGTAATAATTTATTAATAATATTATAATGTGTATATCTAAGGGGATATTATGTTAAACGACAAAGAAAATAACTATTTAGGAAAACATGCAATCGCTGAATTTTATGAATGTAATGTAAATTTGTTAGATAATGTTGAAAAAATTGAAGAATTACTAACAAATGCAGCAATCGAGTGTGGTGCAACTATTGTTGAAAAATGCTTTCATCGCTTTAGTCCTTATGGTGTAAGTGGAGTTGTAATTATTGCAGAAAGTCACATCTCAGTACATACTTGGCCAGAATACGCATACGCTGCCGTAGATTTATTTACATGTGGGGTTAGTTGTAATACTAAGAGAGCCTACGATTATTTAGTAAAGGCATTTAACTCTAAAAAATCCTCTTATAATGAGCTTCAACGAGGCTTATTAGATATAAACAATAAATTAAAAGAAGAACCATTTGTTATAGGTGTTTAAGTTGACATGAATGAAGAATTAAAGCAAACCCTAAAACTTTTACCCGATTTGTCTGGTTGCTATATATATTATGACAAGGACAACACCGTAATTTACGTTGGCAAGGCAAAAAATTTAAAAAAACGTGTAAAGAGCTATTTTAATCGTTCTCAAAAATCACCTAAAACAATTCAATTAGTTTCGCATATTGAAAAACTAGAATATATTATTACCGATACAGAAGTTGAAGCCTTTATTTTAGAGGATCAGCTTATAAAAAAGTATAAACCTAAATATAATATTCTTTTAAAAGATGATAAAAAATATCCTTATTTTTTAATTACAGATGAAGATTTTCCACGAATTTTAGTTGTCAGAAAGAAAAATTTAAATCCAGATAAAGGACATTTTTTCGGACCATATACAGATATTAGAGCTATGTATTCAACTCTAGATTTTATAAAAAAACTATTTCCGTTAAAACAATGCAAACAACCTAAATTTAAGTCAAGACCTTGTTTGTATTACGATATAGGGCGTTGTCTTGCCCCTTGTCAAAATAAGGTTACACCTGATGAATATAAGAAATTAGTGCACCAAGCAGAACTATTTTTGACAGGTAAACAGGGTGAGTTGCTAAAACAACTTATGGAGCAAATTCAAAAATACTCTGAGACTGAACAATTTGAAAAAGCGGCAAGGCTTCGTGATAGCTACTTTGACTTACAAAAAACACTTGAAAAACAAAAGGTGGTTTATGAAAGTACAAAATTAAATGAAGATATTATCTCAATATTACAAGATAGTGGAATATTTGCAATTGTAATTTTAATGATTAGAGAAGGTAGACTAATTGATAAAAAATCCTTCACATATAAAGTTGAAGAAGCAGATAAATCTGATTTTTTTGCTACATTCTTTAAAGACTACTACTCAATGTTAAAACTTGATTTTCCGGATAAAATTATTGCGTCGGAATTAGAAGCTGTTGGCGAAAAAAGTTTATATGAGGAATGGTTAGAAATTCTTTCAAAAAAGAAAGTTAAAATTAGTTATGGTAAGACAAAAGCTGGCAAACAACTTCAAGAATTAGCGGATAAAAACGCAAAAGACTTACTCGAAAAAGCGAAAATCCAATCTTTAGTAGATTTAGGCAATGATTTCAATGAAGTTGGAGCATATCTTGCCGAAAAATTAAAGCTAAAGAACTTTCCTCATAAAATCGAATGTTATGATATTTCGCATATTCAGGGTACAAATACAGTTGCTTCTGGTATTTGCATTATTAACGGTATGCCTAAAAAATCTTTATACAAGCGATATAAAGTTAAGTCTACAGAGGGTAAGCCAGATGATTTCCAATCAATGAAAGAAATATTAACTAGAAGATTTAAGCGACTAGGAGAAGAAGGTTGGGAAAAACCTGATTTAATAATCATTGATGGTGGAAAAGGACAGCTATCAAGTGTAATGCAAATTGTTGAGGAATTGGGCATTACTGGAATTGATATAGTCAGTCTTGCAAAAAGAGAGGAAGAAGTTTTTTTGCCAAATAAATCAAAATCAATAATGTTACCGAGAGGCTCAAGTGCTTTGTTTTTAATACAGAGAGTAAGAGATGAAGCTCACCGATTCGCAATAACTTATCACCGAAATTTAAGATCTAAAGCATTAAAAAAAGATTAATAAATAGGACATTTATAAAAACATGTATTAGAATAATATTGGGAGATAAATATTTATGCAATATAAAGATTATTATGAAACCTTAGGGGTAAAAAGAGACGCAACGGAAGCAGAAATAAAGTCTGCGTTCAGAAAATTGGCACGTAAATACCACCCAGATGTAAATAAAACAAAAGAAGCTGAAGCAAAATTTAAAGAGATAAATGAAGCTTACGAAGTTTTAGGTGATAAAGAAAAACGAAAAAGATATGATAGCTTAGGCGCAAATTGGCAAGGCGGAGCAGATTTTACTCCACCTCCAGGATATGAAAATTTTAGCTTTAACTTTAACAATGCCGGAGGCGCTCAAGGCTTTTCGTCATTTGATGGAATGGGCGGAGGATTCTCTGATTTCTTTAGTTCTTTATTTGGCGATATGATGAACAGCTCTCAAACTCGTTCTAGGAAAAGTGCTGGATTTACAGGTTTTGAAGGAATGGGTATTGACTTTGGCGGACAAGGTATGCACGCCAATAGAGCACAACAAAGTTATCAACAACCCGCAGAAAATTTGGATATGACAAAGACTGTTAATATTACAGTAAAAGATTTGTTCTCAACAAATCCGATTTCTGTAACATTTAAAGAATTAGATAAATGTCAATATTGCCCACCTAACGGGGGATTTTGCTCGAAATGTCAAGGAACAGGCGTTGTTTCAAACGAAAAAAAAGTTAAGGTAAGATTGCCTAAAGGTATTAAAAACGGTCAAAAAATACGTTTAAAAGGTGAAGGCAAGCAAAGTATTACAGGACAAAAAGGAGATTTATTTTTAATTATCAATATAAAAGATAGTAATTACACTGTTGATGGAGATAACCTAACACAAGATATTGAAATTACTCCACCTGAAGCTGTTTTAGGAGTACAAAAGGATATTGAAACACCACACGGTAAAATTAATATCAAAATTCCAGAGGGTACTTCTTCTGGACAATCTTTACGACTTAAAAATTTAGGCTTACCTAAAAAAGATGGTGGATTTGGAGATTTAAATGCAAGAGTGAAAATTGTTATTCCGAAAAAGCCAACAGAAAAACAAAAAGAATTATACAAAAAAATTCAAGAATTAGGATAACAAAAAACGGGCATAGTTCCCGTTTTTTGTTTTTTGTTCGCGCGTTATAAAATTTATTAATGAATCATATGTTTTTCTAACATTACCATTAATACTGATAAATCTGCTGGTTTTACACCGCCAATTCTAGAGGCTTGAGCAAGCGTTGTTGGTCTAATCTTTTCTAACATTTCTCTTGTTTCCGTTGATATATGACCAATTTGTGAGTAATCAATGTCTTTTGGTATTTTTATTTTTTCTAGTTTACCAGCATTATCTACTTGTTGTTCTTGACGTTTTAAATATCCATCATATTTAATTAAAATTTCAACCTGTTCATAAACCTCTTTTGGTAAATCTAGTGTTTTTGTTGCAACATCTAATTCTTTAAGCAACTTGTAATCAACATTTGGGCGTTTTATTAATTCTGATAATCTGATTCCTTTGTCAATATGTTCGCCATATTTTTCAAGAATTTCGTTTGTTTTAGCTGTTGCGGATAGTTTCGTATCTTTTAGTCTTTGAATTTCATTTTTTATTGTATCTTGTTTTTGAAGATATCTATTATATTGAGTTTCGTCCAGTAAACCTACTTTATGCCCAATTTCGCTTAGTCTTGTATCAGCGTTATCTTGACGCAATAATAAACGATATTCTGAGCGAGAAGTTAGCATTCTGTATGGTTCTTCAATATCCTTAGTAACCAAATCATCAATTAGAGTTCCAATGTAAGAAGAACTTCTTGATAGTTCCAGCATTTCTGAATTATTTAAGTAATTAAATGCATTAATGCCTGCAATAAGCCCTTGAGCTGCAGCTTCTTCATAGCCACTTGTACCGTTAATTTGACCAGCCATAAACAAACCTTTAATTCGTTTTGTCATTAAGGAATGGCTATTTTGGACAGCAGGAACATAATCATATTCTACTGCATAAGCGGGCTTAATAATATGAGCCTTTTCTAATCCCGGAAGTGTTCTAACCATTTGAACTTGAACATCTGCCGGAAGACTGCTTGAAAAACCTTGAATATAAACTTCATAAGTGCTTAATCCTTCTGGCTCAACAAATATGTGGTGTGAAGGATTTGAAGCGAATCTTACAATTTTATCTTCAATAGAAGGGCAATACCTTGGTCCAATTGCGTGAATTAATCCACTATACATTGGTGATTTATCTAAATTAGCCTTAATAATTTCATGTGTCTTTGCATTTGTCTTTGTTAAATAACAAGGATATTGTTTTCTAATAGGTCTATCAGGTCTAAAAGAATAAAAACTTAATTCAACATCACCATTTTGAATAATCATTTTTGAATAATCAATAGTACGGCTATCTACACGCTGAGGAGTACCTGTTTTTAAGCGTTTAATTGTAAATCCTAAGTCTAGCAGAGACTTTGACAAGCCTCTCGCAGGCATTTCACCTAATCTGCCTGCTGGATAGGAATTTAAACCAACCCAAATTTTTGCCTCAAGTGAAGTCCCTGTTGTTAAAATTACGGCAGGAGAGCTATATGTTATACCGTATTCATCTACCGCACCAATTATTTTATCATTTTTTGTTAATAATTGAGAAATACAGCATTGTTTCAAAAAGATATTTTCATTCTCTTGAATTACATTCCTCATATATTGAGTATATTCTTTTTTATCAGATTGTGCTCTTAATGCTCTTACCGCAGGGCCTTTAGACATATTTAAGGTTTTCATTTGTAGATATGTAGCATCAGCGGTAATCCCCATTTGACCGCCTAAAGCGTCAATTTCTCTAACTAATGTTGATTTAGCCGGTCCGCCAATGGCAGGGTTGCAAGGCATTAAGGCAATGTTATCCATATTAAGTGAACATAATAATGTTTTTAAGCCTAAACGTGCAGAAGCCAGCGCTGCTTCACAACCAGCATGACCTGCACCAACTACAATACAATCAAATTTATTATTCATATAATCCATAAAATAATTATAATACAAATTTATGTTATAATACATTTATTATGAAAAAATTCATCTTATTATTAACTTTATATATTTTTATATTATTGCCATCTATCGCTACGGAACAAAATGTGATTTATGGACAGATTAATTTTGATTGGCTTACAAAATCTCAACTTGAGCGAGATGAAAACATTGAATCTATTCGCAGAACTCTATACTCACAAGATGTTTCACAAAAAATTGCAAAGAAAGAATTTAGAGAAACTTATAAAGATTATTTAAAAGATAAGAACAACAAAAAGCATTATATACAGGTTTTGTCAGGTACAAAACATACTGAAACTGAAAATTTATCTGGATTTTTTACATTAAAAGATAAAATTTTATATGCTTATGCAATTCAATACAAAAATGAACCTAGAACTATTTATTATTATGATACATTAGGTAATTTAAGATATGTAGATAAATTATCTGAAAACTATCCGAACTATCCATATTATTCTCATCAATATTATGCAAATGGAAAACTTGTTAGTTCTATTTATTTTACTGCTTATGACACACAATATATGTATAAAAATGGTAAATTTATTGGTGTGTGGTTTAAAGATACAATGTTTAACTCTAAAGCCAAAAAGATTATGACAAGAACAAATTACTAAATTTATTCAACCCATCTAAAGCTATCTACGTATTCATCACCACTAATGTCTCCGTGAACCTCAACGGCAAAAATTCTGTATAATTTGTTAGATAACTCAATACCCGGAATTTTATTTATATCGTTAATTAATGAAGAATCGTTCGTTTGGGTTAGGTTTACTCCAGGAATAGTATTAAATAGTGTATTCAAAGAAGCGTTCCCTATTGGACCTAAAGCGTTAGCAATTTTCTTTGACAATCGTCCAAACACGTACATATCAGCATAATAGTTACTCATATTATAAATGCCAGTTATAAACAAACTCAAATCTCTACTGCTTGACGTAATTTGAATCTTGTCGGCAACCCCATTATTGACTGTAATTGTACCTTTTATTAGGTCAAAGTTTCCAGTTTTTAATGGTGTAACTAAATCAATAAGTCCATTTAAAGATAACCCCGTTATGCCACTTTTAACTAAATTTCCGGCTTTTAACAAGTATTCTAGAGAACCTAATTTTGGCATTTTACCATTTTTTACTTGGAAGTTTGCTTGTCCATTTAAAGTTTTCATGCAAGCGCTTTGTGTTGCACCGGTACATGCAAAATTCATCTTGCCATCAATTGCACCATAAAGTTGTCCATTTAATTCAAATAGAGAGGATAACAATTTATCAGCATCTGCGCCAGATACATTTAGAGCAAATGTTGAATATTTTGTTTTGTAGTTGTGGTGTACAGAGCCATTCATATCACCATGAGCAAGCTCAAACATAAAGTTTTTAATATCAACAATTCTATTTTTATAACTTATTTTGGCTTTTAAATTTTTAGCGTCAATATTTTCAATATGAATATTGTCAGCATTTATATCCAAATTATTAATAACAACTTGAGGAATAGGCATAGCTTGTATATTACTTACCGCAGCATCCTTAGTTGCCTCAACTTCATAATTTTTAATTGAGTCAATAATTGCATTTACATTAAAATTGCCAACACTTAAAGTTGCATTATTAACTATATATGGGGCTGTAAGTTTATTTAGTGCTATTGCATTAATATTAAATTTGTTAGTTAAGAATACGCCATTTACAACACAGTGAATAGTAGTCGGTAAAAACTTCAACGAAATATCATTAAGTGAAGTACCTAAAAATGGCATATCCATACCAATTAAAGAAAAATCACCCCTTATTTGTGGATTTTTTAAAGTTCCATTCAAGTAAACATCAGATTCAAACTGTCCTTTTTTTATAAAAGGCTTCTTAAATACAATATTAAAAATTTTAGTATCTGTAGGTAAATATGTTTTAATTCTAAAATTTTTAAATAGAAGTTGTTTTTTGTTATAAATTACATCACCAGATGTAGAAAGTTGGCGAGATACTACTGCACGATGATTTTGTGAATAAATTAACTTATCATACAAAAATGACTTCACTGTAATTGCTTTTGGTGAGTAATTTGTATTCAATGATAAGTGAATAGGCGCATTTTCATCGCCAATTGAAGCTCCCATATAATATAGACTAGAACCTTGTGCTATTTTTACAATTGAACGGGTATTTAAGTTGTTTAAAGTTCCCGCAAGAGCGACAGAAAGGTCAACATCACCTTTTAATTTTATAGGATAAATTTCTTTTTTATTATAAACGAGGTCAATAAATTTTTGATTTGGTTTTGATGTCAAATAAGCATCAACCGATGGCTTGGTCAATAAATTTGATATTTTACCTTCAAATAGAGCGGGCATTGAGCCTGCAATAAAATTTACTTTATTAATATTTAAAGAAGTTTCCTTAATTTTCGCATTGCCACTTACAAACTTAATTGGTAAGTTTAAAGGTTTGTAAAGTAAGTTTAGATTTTTAAAATTAATAGAACCATTAAGGTTAACTCCTTTTACATCTATTTTTTCAGCACTACCTTTATAAGAGCCTTCGACGTTAAAATAGGAGTTATCTTGTTCGGAAGTATTTAAAACTCTAATATCTTTTAAATCAATAGCTCGTACAATATCGGCAATTTTAATCTTGCCCGTATTAAATTGGATGTTTGCTATACCTTTTTTTATTGAACCTTGCGCTTTAATTACAGAATTAGAAATAGAAGTCTTTATATCAAAATCTGTATCAAAATTATGGAAATTAATTAAACCATTGATGTTTTTTATTGGTTTTGAAAGATTTGTAACTTTTATCCCGACAGAATCAAGTTTAATTTCGCCATCTACATTAACATTTTTGCCAAAATCCAAATCTTTAATACTTAATAATTCGCCCTTTATATTCATTTTTACATCGGTAAGCCCACTAGCTCTGTCTGCCGGCTTTAATAAATCTTGCAAATCTTTAAGCATTGGTGATGTTTTAGCGACTATTAAAAGTTGTTCCAATGGTTGTTTTTTACCGATAAAATCAAAATTAAATTTACCTGCTAAATTACAAGTTCCATCAATAGATACGGGCTTATTATTTACCAACCCTTTTTTTAAGCTAAAAATAGTATTAAAATTATCAAAAACTAAGGTTGCATCTGCATTTGTTAATATAAATTTAGGTATATCATCAAAATAAGTTGTTGCATCAATTGCATTAAATCTACCAAATGTATGTGGGTCTTTTTTATTACCTTTAACTGTTAAATCAATGTTACCCCATCCAGAAAATCCCATAACAGGTACAGGACCCAGTTCAAATTGCAAAGTTTGATGTACAGGCATTAAAACCTTTTCTGCAATTGCCAAATCAATTCTAGGTGTACTTGTTATGTGTAAATCAACATCCTTATTTTTATATAAATTAATACGACCTACAACATTAACTCTTTGTGTAATTTCAGTAGGTACATCAACGTTAAGAGTTAAATAATCACCTAAGAACTTAAGTCCAATGTATGCACCTTTAGGAGATTTTGGAATTCTGTTATAAACATAAGCATCATCAATTATTATGTCACCAAAAAGATTGGGATTTTCAAAATTATCTTTTATGTCTAAATTCACATTTACGTTTGAGAAAAATCCTGCCTCTTTTGCGTAAGACGGCGCCAAAGCTACGGTTTTAAACAATTTATCACCATAAGGTAACACCTCTAAGATATCTTCAGATCTGACATTAAACATTTTAAAGTTTAAATTAGGAACCGGTCTTTTAGAAGACAACTTGTCCACAGAACCTGAAAGTTTTGCTGATAATTTAGGGGTTATAAATGTAATTGCAGGTATACTAAGCGAATCTTTTTCTGCCAATACATTAGCTTTTAATTCAATTTTATGAGGATAGAAATAAGGTTTGTCTAGAATTTTTGAATTTATTGCAAAATTGGAAATAACAATAGCTGAGTTATACTGTTTTTGACCTACAATAACTTTGCCGGAATGTGTTTCTGCATTAACAATACCGTTTATTTTAGAAATTTCTCCATTTGTTAAAATGGCAACTAAATCAGAAAGCTTTCCTAAGTCTAAATTTGTAATAGCCGCAGTAAATTCAGGGGGATTTTTCTTGATATACTTTAAAATTGGCATCTTAAAGTTAACATTAAAATTTAAAGTTGAAACTTTACCATCAGCAATAATTTTTGTGCTACCTGCTGCAATTAGTTGTTTGTTTTCAATAAATTTATCAATATTAAAGTAATCTCCATTAATTATTATGGATTTGTTTGTAAGCAAATTTTTAAACTTAAATGTATATTCATTTACAAGAATTTTAGAGTGATTAATACTAACTTTTGAATCTGTCATCTTTAGCAATAAATATTGTCCTAAAGAAAGGTGTAAATTCTTGTCATAAGTAAAGCTAGCCTCAATATTATCTGAGCTAAAATATTTTAAGTTTACGTGATTAATAACAAGAGGTAATAAATCTAGCTCTATAACGGGTTTTTCAACGATTAAGGCGGTTGATTTGTCATCATTTAGGATTTTAAATTCGTCAGCCTTTAACCAAATCGTAGGAGTTAGCCCCATTTTAAAATTTGCATTTTTGTATGCAACTTTGTAGCCATATTCATTTTCAATATAATTAGTTAATAATGGAGAAAGTTTGTTTAAATTAATGCAAGCAGGAACACCCCAATAGTATATTGAGTAAATTGCTAACATTGCAAATATTGATATTAAAACCTTTAAACGTATCCCCATGCTATAATTATACGATACATTTAATATATATCAAAGTTTTAAATGTTTTTTAATATATATTTTGCAACACCTTCCCCCATAGAAAAGCAACTTGGTATTATTCTTAACGCAGCTTGAGCATAAAAATCCGCAGATAAGCAACGTCCAACCACATACAAGTTATCAATATCATCAGAAATTAATGCTTCAACTGGTAATTGATATTCCTGCATTGTTTGCTCTAAAACGGAGTCATTTGACTTTGTGGAATGAATATCTATAGGATAATTTGAAATTACAACCGGATTTTCAAATATTTTACCAGATTTTAAATCTTCAATTGTATAAACATACTTACCTTTTATTCTTCTTGATACTCGAACCCCTAACATATCTGCAATGTTTGAAATATAAGCGTTCTCAAACCCTTTTAAGTATTTTTTACAGAAATTCGCCAATCTAAATATGCTAGAACGACCTGTTTGCAATACTTTCGACTCCCTGAATAATTCATTAGTAATATTTTTAGTATCTTCTACAATTCGAGGACAGTTAAACGCAATGCTATCAACCATATTAGGGATAGTGAACACTTGAAAATAGTTTCTATCTTCATCTTTTAACACTCCGTCAGCCACAGCCTTGTCAAACAAAGGCTTTAACGCCCAATCTTTATTGCTATCCCAAGTATATGCTGTAGACAAGTGTATTTGACCATTAATTATAGTACTTGTTGTGACGTCTCTATCTTTATCATAATTCATTATCCACTCAGAAAAAGTTTTTAAATCAATACCTGACATTATAAAACGTAAATTTTTAGGTTGATTTTCATTTTTATTTTCTAAAAAATTACAATTTGAAATTTTTCCAATTTCACAATTACCCGTTGCGTCCACAACAGATATCGCCTCGATACATACCGATAAAATATCATTCTTCACATATAACTTTTTAATATATCTATTAGAGATTTCTAGTGAAGTAATTTCTGAATCAAATAGAACATCAACATTTGTTTCTTTCATTAAATCGTCTAAAGCTAGTTTTGCTAATTCAGGATTAAACCACCCTACATTACCATCAACATACGTAATTTGTGCATCATATACTTTTAGTGCTGAAATAAAAGCATTTAAAAAATCCGTATTTATTTGATTTTCAGAGGTTTTCATCATTGGTGTAACGAGAGCAGAAGTCATAGTACCACCTAAATGAATATTTTTTTCAATAATTAAAACCTTTTTACCAGCTTTTCCAAGCGTATAAGCAGCAGCACATCCCGCTGTTCCGCCACCTACTATAACAACATCATACTGCATTTTTAGCCCCTTTATATTTTTTTATAAAACTAGAACTTGATTGTAATAAACTATTTTCAAGATCTAAATTTCTGTTATTAATTATCTCACTATTTTGTAAGTTTAAATTTTTGTCCTTGTATGTTACACCTGCAAGTGTATTTATCAAACCTAAGTCATAATTATCTAATTTATATTTTATCAAGTTATGATTTTTTGATGCGACAGTACCTGTAAATTTTTTTTCATGTTGATTATAAATTTTACCAATTTCAAAATTTGATTTTAACATAGCATTTCTAATTGAAGCAGATTTTGAGTATGTAAGTAATAAACCATTGTAATGAATATGCTCATAAAGCAATTTCATAAATTCTTCACTCCATAAAGCAGGGGCTTTTGCTGGAGAAAACGCATCTAAAAATATGAAATTATAACGTTCATAGCTGTCGTTACAAACCTTTCTAGCATCATCACACACGAACTCAATATCAATTTCATTATTTTTTAATACTTTTAGTGTGTTTTTGTAGCTTTTAGATATATACTGATAATATATATTATGTAAAAAGGTCAACTTATTTTCTTTTGTGGATAAATTATACCTCTTTTTTAGATAGAATTTTGCAAAATTGACCATATTTTTATCAAAAAACTTTGATGTTTCATTATCTGTTAAAATTTTTACAACATCTTTTGAAAAAATATCCTCTTTAAATTTATCAATCAATTTTATTGCTAAAATCATATTTACTTCTTTTAAAAGTTTATATGATTTTATATTTTTCAAATTTATTTTTTTTGATAATAATTCATCCACCTTTGCAATTCCCGTTGACGTTTTTAAATATTTATTAGCTCCTTTTGAAATTTTTATAAATGGAGATAATTTTACCAACGTTGAATTAATGTCTATAGCTTTTATAAATATTAAATATTCTTTTTTGGTTATAAAGGTCTTATTATTCTCAGCTTTTTCTTTAAAAATATTTTTCTTATTATTTAAATTTTTAGGATCACCCTTAGAGTTTTGCACTAAATTATTATTGGAATGTATCGCAACGTTACAATTGTCACATTCAGAGTTTTTATTTTCTGAAAAATCAAAAACTTTAGATTCTAATATGTTATCAGTATATATCGTGTCGATATTAGCTGTAAGAGTTTTATTTTTTTTATTTTTTTTCTGATAAATATTTTCCAAAAAATAATTTAAAAAACTTTTCGTATTGTATCCAATTCCATAACAAATATCTAAAATTTCAATCTTATTATTTTTTTCAAAATATTCATTTAAATTCGCTGGACAAATAAATTTATCGTAAGCCTCTGAAAGAGCACCATAGACAGAGTGATAAATGTCATTATCACTAGCACTATATAGCCCAACTGAGCCATCTAAAGTAAAATACCCCTCAAAGTCTTTCATAGTAACATTATACACAAATTAAATAATAAGATAAAATGTTTAAAATTTGTTTACATGTGCCTTGATATGGGCTTTATTAGTATTTGGGCAAGTTTTTCAGCTCCTTCAAAATGTCTTTTTGCCAATTTTTCAGCAGCTTTTTCCTTATCATAACTAACAAATCTATGTTCAATAGTATATGTTCCATTATTAAAATCGGCTAAAACGTAGCAAGCCTCTGGATTTTCAGTAAAAGGTCTTCCCACACTGCCTGTATTTACTACAGTAATACCTTTATCTGTTTGATATCCACAAGGAATATGCGTATGTCCGCAGAAAATTATATTTTCTTCAACATCGGCAACAATTTCGTTAATTTGCGCCTTTGTCAAATCTGGAAAAATATTTTCATTATTTCGACGAGGTGAACCGTGTACGAGTAATATTTTTACACCTTCTCGTTCTAATGCTAATTTTTCAGGCAGTTGCTTTAAATATTCTTTATTTTCAACAGAAACTAATTTAACATCATTTTCTAATGCGTTTGCCATAATTGGAGCACCTTTTTTTACTGCGTTATAAACAGCTTCAGAATAATCAGCAATCATTTTATCTGTATTTCCTTGAACGATTGTCCAATTCTGTCCTTTTACAAAATCAATTGTTTTATTAGGCTCGGGACCTGCCATAGCTAAATCCCCTAAACAAAATATTTCATCAACATTATTCTTTTTTATATCTTCTAATACCGAATTTAAAGCAAACAAGTTGCCGTGAATATCAGACAAAATAGCAATTTTCATAAAAAATACCTCATGACTTCTTTTAGTGCTATTATTATTTTATGATAAAAAGACGTAAAACAAAACAAATTTCAATTGGAAATGTAAAAATTGGTGGTGATGCTCCAATTTCTGTACAATCAATGTGTAACACAGACACAAGAGATGTGAAGGCAACTCTAAGACAAATAGAGGAACTCGCAGAAGCAGGTTGTGAAATAATTAGACTTGCTGTTCTAAATAAAGATGCTGGCGAAGCAATTAAAGATATCGTAAAACATTCGCCAATACCAGTTGTGTCAGATATACACTTTGATTATAGATTAGCTATACAATGTATTAATAATGGTATTTCAGCCTTGAGACTTAACCCTGGAAACATTGGCAAAAGGGAAAATGTAGAAAAGGTTGTAAGTCTGGCAAAACAACAAAACATACCTATTCGTATTGGCATTAATGCCGGTTCTCTTGAAAAGAAATTAAAAGAACTAGATTACTCTTTAGCTGAAAAAATGGTTATGAGTGCAGAAGGACATATTAAGATTTTGGAAGACTTGGATTTTGATAAAATTAAAGTATCGTTAAAGTCTTCAGAAGTTCCAACTACAATTGAAGCATACAAGTTATTTTCTGAAAAATATGACTACCCTCTTCATGTTGGAGTAACTGAATCTGGCACTTTAAAAGGTGGTTTGGTAAAATCTTCTGTTGGTATTGGAAGTCTACTGTCACAAGGTATTGGTGACACAATTAGAGTTTCCCTAACAGAAAATCCGGTTGAAGAAGTACACGCAGGTTATGCTATTTTAAAAGCATTAAATTTAAGACAACGTGGTGTAAATTTTGTATCTTGTCCAACTTGTGGAAGAACACAAATTGATTTAATTGGCTTAGCCAAAAAAGTTGAAGAACGTTTTAAGGACCTTGATGCAAACATTACAATTGCAACTATGGGTTGCCCCGTAAATGGTCCAGGAGAGGCTCAACACGCTGATTTTGGCATCGCAGGCGCTATTAATGAAGGTTATATTTTTAAAAAAGGTGAAATTATTGCAAGAGTTCCAGAAGATAAATTATTAGATGAACTTGAAAAGCTAATAAAAGCCTCATTATAATCTTTAATGTAAATAAATTGTAACGCATTGGATAATATAAATAATTTAATGTATCATATTTTATGTATAGATATAAAGGAAAAAATTATGAAATTAAATAAAGTTATATTATTATTAGCTTTTGTATTGATAATATCGCCTGCAATTGCTTATGATATTACTGAAGAAACAACGACTCCAGAATATTTAATCAATCATGGATATTCAGCTCTATCAGCAGAACATGTTCAACTAGAAAAAGCTCGTGCAGAAAATAGAGAATATAAAACTTTAAAATATAGAAAATGGCCTTGGTGGAAAAAAGTATGGGCATACATTGATTTGGGAGTTGATGATGATACCTTACTACAGCACAATATTAATCCTTCACAATCATTTGGTGATTGGTAGTAATTAATACAAGTGTTTAAATTAAAATCTATTTTATAGGTTATATGCTACAAATTTACATAAATCAACTAGCGCTGATGGACAAATTCCGACTATCAGCGTTATTGTTGCGCAGATATATAGAACAACACTTTGTGACGTAGTACTAGAGTGCACAATGAATTTATCATTGTTTGATTTTTCAAACATAATCTTTATTAAATTTGTATAGTAATAAGCCCCAATAACAATTGCAAAGATTAGTACAACAAGGAATGGCACAAAAAGAATTCCTGATGTAACAATAGCCGATAACAAATATAATTTAGCAACAAAGCCAGATGTAATTGGAAAACCCGCTAGTCCAAAGATACAAACTGCAAAAGCAAGGGTAAATATAGGATTTGTATATGCTACACCCTTATAATCGACCAATTTCTTTGAATATCCGGAGTTTTCAAATGCAACAACCGTTGCAAATGCTCCTAAATTCATAAATACGAATGTTATTAAATAAAATAAAACTGTTGATAAATTTGAAACAGAAACTAATGCTAAAACAAACAGCATATATGATGCATTTGCGCTTGAACTGCATGCAAGAAGTCTTAATATATTTTTTTGTCTTATTGCCAATATATTTGCCCAAACGGCTGTTATTACAGATAAAATAATTAACACGAATGGTAATTCAAATGAATATCCAGCAGGAAAAGCTAATAGCCTTGCAATTACAGCAATCATTGATATCTTAGGAATAGTTGCTATAAATGCAGTTACAGATGCGGGTGCACCTTCATAAACATCAAGAACCCAATTTGAAAAAGGTAGAATTGCAAGTTTAAATAATAACCCCGTAATAATAAATATATTCGCAAAGGTATAGATAAAACTTGGGTCCTGTTTCATAAAATAGTTATTTATGTCATTAAAATTAAAACTTGCGGTTAATCCATATAAATAAGAAACACCAAATAAATAAATCGCTGTAGCAAAGGCATTTGTAATCAGATATTTAAAAGAGGCTTCTTTTGATAAATACCCTTTTTTATATGCAATTAAGAAATATAGCGAAAAACTTAACATTTCTAAAGAGACAGTTAAAGTTATAAAATCATTTGAAGATAAAATTAACAAGCTAGAAAAAATTGCGGATAATAACAACGCATAAAATTGAAATGTTTTATGATTTCTGGTTGAAACATTCTTTTTAGATAAAAGAATTATAATAATAGAAGCAACTAGAATTAAAGCCTTAAAAAACACAGTAAATGTATCTGACAAGATGTTATAATTAAAGGCATAATAAATTGGCTCTAATTGCAAATTCTGTAGTGAAAACAGCGCAACGACAACACCACCTAAAGCTATCCATTTTGAAACTTTATAAAATCTAACATTATAAAACATTGAAATAATTATCAAAGCAAAAATCGTAATCAATATAATCATTTCAGGCAACATAGAATTAAAAATATCTTGTAAAAAATTCATTAAATTACCCTCCAAAAGCCTCAACCAATGCCACGACACAAGGACTAATTGTATCAATAATTGACATTGGATAAATACCAAACAAAATAACTACAAAACTCATTGAGAAAAGAACAATGAATTCGTGATTAACAACATCATTTAAAGATTCCCAACGTTCTAAAATTGCACCATAAAAAACTTTATGAATAAGTTTTAATAGATATGCTGACGCTAATACTAACACAAAAATTGATAGTAGAACAAGAACTTGAATAAAGTAATTATTCAAAATTGATGAACCAAAAGCACCAACAAAGGATAAAAACTCACCAACAAACCCCATCATTGAGGGCAAGCCAATTCCAGCTAAGGCAAATATTAACGTAAAACCTGCAAGTCTTGGCATAACTTTTGCTAAGCCACCTAATTGAAGAATTTCACGACTTTTTGTGCGTTGGTAAATAGCCCCCACAATAAAGAATAAGGCGGCAGAAATAATTCCATGAGCAAGCATTAAGAATATTGCCCCTGTTAAACCAATTGTATTAAGAGAGCAAATTCCCAATAATACAATTCCCATTGTTGAAATACTTGAATATGCAACTATTGCTTTAATGTCAGATTGATAATAAGCTGTGATTGCTGCAAATATTATATTTATAAATGCCAATACAACCAAGTAAGGGGCAATATATAAAAAAGCATCAGGTAATAACTGTAAATTAAATCGAATAATACCATAAGCACCCATTTTCAATAAAATACCTGCCAAAAGCATACTTATAGGCGCTGGTGCATCAACATGTGCATTTGGTAACCAAGTATGAAAAGGTACAATAGGAATTTTTACAGCAAACCCAAATAGCATAAATAACGATGCTAAAATTTGTAAATATACAGGAGTCGTATCTATATTTAACGTCAATGTATGGATATCAGCAGAGAAAATACCTGTTGCAATAAAGTTAAAATTATACAACATCAAAAAGCCTATTAACATAAATAAGCTGCCAATAAAGGTATATAATAAAAATTTCATAGCTGATTTCTTTGCTCTACCATCACCCCATAAGCTAATAAGGAAGTACATAGGAATTAATTCTAATTCCCAAAACATAAAGAACTCAAACATATCACAAGACGCAAAAACACCCAATATAGCAGTTTCTAATATGAATATTAATGCATAATATAAACTGTGTTTTGATTTAATGACACTTTTGCTTGCGATGCATGCCATTAACACTAAGAAAGATGTTAAAATTACAAAGAAAATAGAAATTCCATCTAGTCCGAATGTAAGTTTAATTCCTAGTGAATTAATCCATGACGAGCCAAAGAAAGTCAACTCACTTAAAAAATTCAATGGAGTTTCCGAATTGAGATTTGAAGTATTTAACAAGGCTAAATATGAACTATTTGCTGTCGTTGTATTTGCAAATACGTAGAATAACAATGAATACAGAAAATGCAAACCTGCAAATAATTTCGCAAATCTTCTAATTAAAACCGTATGTCCTGAAAAAATTGGCAACAAGAAGAATATTGAAATTAATAGTGGTGAAAATATTAACAATTTTATAGAAATCAAATTATCCATTTGTTAAACCTCGCTAAAATATACAATCAAGTTGTAAATCAATAATAATCCGCCAAAACATAACATTATAATTAATAATGCGTATGATAAGTAGCTTTGAACTTTACCGGTTTGGAGTTTTGACAAAATCCAAGAGAAAAATCTTATGTTTAGCGCAAATAAGTATGATATTGCATCAAATACGTATTTGTCAATTAAATAAGCTATTCTTGACAAGCGTTTATACCCTTTTACAACGCCTGAATACATGTTATCTAAGTAAAAACCGTTGTATGAGATATCAAATATTACCGGTACTTTTCTGATAACCCCTCTGTTTGCATATACCAAGTAGGAAATTGCAATTGCTGAAATACCAATTATATAAGTAATCACTTTAAACAATAAATCTTGAGATTTTGGAAAAATAAACCACAAGAATATAATTATAATTGCAAAAATTCCAACAATGATATTTAAAATAACATCTGGAGTTTTAAATTTAGAATATTCATCACTCTTATTTTCACCTTCAAAAATATAAAAATAAGCTCTAAACAAATAATATGCAGTCATAAACGCAACAATTAAAAATAAAGTTGCATAAACATAGTGTTTTTCACTCAACAAATTACCTAAAATCAAATCTTTTGATGCAAAGCCAGCAAATAACAAACCACTTAATGATAGTGCACCTATCAAATACGCAATAGCAGATGTTGGAAGTTTTGTTCTTAAGCCCCCCATAAGTTTAATGTCTTGATTACCATTTTGTGAGGCAATTACAATCCCTGCAATTAAAAATAACATCGCTTTAATAAAGGAATGAGCTGTTAAATGAATCATAGTCACCGTTATAGAACACGCCCCCAAAGCTAAAAACATTAAACCTAACTGTGCACTAGTTGAATATGCTAGCATCTTTTTAATATCAGTTTGTGATATCGCAGAAATAGAACAAATAATCGCTGTAACAATTCCAACAACTGCAATTATAGTTAAAACAACACTGTTAAGCGAATATAATGGATATAAACGACACAATAAGTATACACCTGCCGCAACCATTGTTGCCGAGTGAATTAAAGCACTAACAGGAGTAGGCCCTTCCATTGCATCTACAAGCCAAGTATTCAATGGGAATTGTGCTGATTTTGCAATTGATGCAACAATTAACAATATAGAAAGTACAATAAAAATACCATCAGATGTTGCAGCATATATTTGATCCGAAATAGCAGGCAAATCGGCAAAAGGCAAGGCAATTGAAACTAGATTGTCATAGTTTGAGTATAAAATGTAAGCGCCCATAACAATACCCGAAAGTAGAGAAAAATCACCAATTTTATTCATTATAAACGCTTTTTTAGCAGCAATAGAGGCAGATTCTTTTTTGTACCAAAAACCAATTAGTAAGTAGCTTGATACACCTACAAGTTCCCAGAATACATAAGTTTGAAACATATTTGGACTTAATACTAACCCAATCATTGAAAAGCTAAATAAGTTCATATAAGCGAAGAAGCGCATAAAACTTTTATCATTTTGCATATATGAATAAGAATATATTTGAACTAGTAATGAGACTATAGCAACAATCAGTAATAGCCAAGTAGATAGAGCATCTAAATACACACCAATACTAAATTCAATCTCATTTATTTTTATAAACGGTATTGTAAACTCATAAGTAAATCCATTTGCTAATAATGTTTTTGCAAACGCTGCTATTGAAAATACAAGTACATACAAAGATGACGCAAGTGTTAAGCCTGCCATTAATCTTCTAGATTGTAATACCGCAAACAGTTTGCCCAACAAAATAATAAAACAAACCCATAGAGGAACTAAAATAACTGTATAAATATTAGATATAAAAAAATCCATCTAGCCTTTTAACTCCTTATATTTGTCCATATCAACCGATTTCTTTTCTCTATACATTAGATAGAAAATAATTAGCGCAATTGCAACCTCAATTGAACCTATTGCAATATAAAAAATATTAAAAATATATCCTGTAAGTTTTATACTATCTGAGAATGTTGCAAAAGCAATAAAATTAATATTTACAGCTGTCAGCATAAATTCAACAGAAATTAATACTTTTATGACATTTCGAGCAACTATAACACCAAATGCACCGATTAAAAATAATAAAAATGCTAATATTAAATAATGAGACAAGTTTATATTAAAAATACTATTTAACATGCTTTTTCTCCTTAATTACACTTAACGTTGATATTCCTACGACTACAAATAATACTAATAAACCAATTAATATAAATGGTAAAGAATAGTTAGTATAAATTCCGTTTGACATTGCCATAAACATCTCTACACTGTTTGTTTTTGGCATATCTGAATTGAAAAACCAGCCAAGTTTATCTGATAGTCCTAATGCAAATTGGACTGCATACCAAAGCATCATGAATAATAGTGACGCTGATAAAAATCCAACAAAAAATCTAGGTGAATATGATAAATTTACTTTTCGACTTTCATAAGCAGATGTGAACATAATTGCAAATAACAATAATACAGGTATTGCAACACCGTAAATAATAATTTGTACAACAGCATTATAATCTGCTCCTAATGAGAAAAATATTCCACCTGTACAGAAAAATAAAATTACCGCAAATAACAAAGAATATAAAATTCTACGAGCAAACAGAGTTAATAGCGCAAAAACAACTATAGCAAGTGCAAAGCCATAAAATGTTATACTTTTTATAATTTCAAGTTCGTTCATAATACCCCATTATTCATTATCAATTATATTACTATATGTATTTGAATTAAAAGAGTTTATTGCAATTATTAACTCCTCTTTTTTATCTGTTGCTAGTTCAAACTCGCTAGACATTTTAATAGCATTTTTAGGACAATAATACATACAATTTCCACAAAAAATACATTTTTTTAAGTCAATTTTAAACGATAAACCTTGTTCTGTTTTGGCAACAGTAATAGCGCCGGCTGGACAAACTCTTTCGCAGGATTTACAAGCACAACACTTGTTGGAATCCCATTCGTGCTTACCTCTAAATCTTTCAGGTAGTTGAGGTTTGTGTTCTGGATATTCTCCTGTAATTCTTTTTTTTAAAGAATGTTTAAATACCGTAAAAAGACCTAATAATAAGTTATAAATATCATTAAAGAAGCGTCTAAACATTAAATAGCCCCTCCATCTTGAATGTATTTAACAATGATTATTGCAATAAAATTCAATATTGATAGTGGTAACAATAATTTCCACGAAAACTTCATTAATGATGCTGAATTTAATCTAGGATATGACGCCCTAATTAGCATTATTAATATAACGAGAATTAAAGTCTTTAAAAATAGCCATATAGCTTGCTCAAAATAAATAAAGACTTGTAAAAATTCAGAATTAGCAAAACACATCTCTGAAATATACTTACCTGTTAATGGTAAAAAACCACCGAAAAATATTGTTGCCATAAACAAGCACATAACAAATAGCATTGTGTATTCACCTAAAAAGAAAAGAGCAAACCTCATTCCTGAATACTCCGTATTATAACCTGCTACAAGTTCGCTTTCGGCTTCTGGTAAATCAAATGGGCATCTGTTTAATTCAGCAACGGCACAAATAAACATAATTATAAAACCAATAAAACACGGAATTGCAAACCAGCCTAAAACAGGTGGAACTGAAATTTGTGCCAATACAATATCTTTCAAATTCATAGATGAGGCAAGTAAAACAATAGATAAAATTACAAATGTCATTGGTAATTCATAACTAATTATTTGGGCTGCTGAACGAATTGCGCCAATTAAAGAATACTTGTTATTGCTTGCATATCCGGCTAATATTATGCCTATTACAGGTAATGAAGCGACTGCAATAAATAAAATTATAGTTACCGAAAAGCCCATAAATTCAAATTCTGATGAATATGGGATAAGCCCCCATAGTAACATCGCAGGCACAAAAACAACTATTGGAGCAACATTAAATAAAAATCTGTCACTACCTTTAATATCAACATTTTGCTTAGTTAATAGTTTTATTGCATCAGCACAAGTTTGTAATAGTCCCCATAAACCAACTCTATTAGGACCTTTTCTTTGAGTAAATAGCGCTAAAATTTTTCTTTCTAAAAGAACTAGAAATAACACAACCAATATAATTGCAATTGCTATTATACAAAACGGAAGTATTGGAAAAGTTATATCTCCAACAATTTCAGGGATATTATGTTTTGCTAAAATGTCAATATACCAAAAATATAAGTAATTCATTATCTATCCACCTCTGGCACAATTACGTCTAATGAGCCAAATACAGCCATTATATCACACAATTGTTGCTCTTTTAAAAGTTCTGGTAGCACTTGAACAGCATAGAATGAACCTGTACGCCATTTTACACGATATGGTTTTTCAGAACCATCAGATTTTATATAACAATTTAAAAGCCCTCTTGAAGATTCAACATAAGATGTGTATTCACCTTCAGAGACTTTAAAATTAAATGGTTTAATATCACTTACTGAATTACCTTCATTTGCTTTCAACCATAATACACATTGACGAATTAGCGATAAACAAGTTCTCATTTCTTGAATTCTAACTTCATATCGACCATAAGAGTCGCTTCTATGAGAAATCGCAGGCACAAAATCTAATTCAGAATAAATTGCATACCCATGTGATTTTCTAAGGTCTAAATTTACTCCAGAAGCTCTTAAATTTGGTCCAGTTATTGCGTATTTAATTGCAGTTTGCTTATGTAAAATACCTTTTTTAATAGTACGTTCTTTAAAAATTGGATTACCAGTTATAATTTTTTCATAATCATCAATATTTTTAGGCATTTGAGCAATAAAAGTTAAAATTTCATCTAACCATTTATTCGTAACTTCAAACCTTACACCACCAAACGTAAAGTAGTTGTACATCATACGTTGTCCTGTTAATTCTTCAAATAAAGATAAAATTACTTCTCTATCCCTAAAACAATAGAATAACGGTGATGATGCGCCTAAATCTAACATATAAGTACCTAACCACAATAAATGAGATGCTAAACGATTCATTTCCATACAAAGCACTCTTATATATTGAGCTCGTTTTGATACTTGAATATTAGCAAGATGTTCAACTGCATCACAATAAGCATAAGAAGTGAAAAAACCGCCTAAATAGTCAACTCTATCAACAAGTGGTAAATATTGCAAATAGGTTCTGCTTTCTGCCATTTTTTCTAGTCCTCTGTGTAAATAGCCAATTACAGGTTCAATAGATATAATATTTTCTCCATCAAGCTCAGTAATTAAACGCAAAACACCATGTGTTGACGGATGTTGAGGACCAACATTAATTTTTAAAATATCAGTCATTCCATACCAACCTTTCGTCATTTTGCACATAAGACTTCAATAAAGGATGTCCAACCCAATTTTCAGGCATTAATAAGCGTTTCAAATTTTTATTTCCGATAAATTCAACGCCAAACAAATCAAAAATTTCACATTCATCAAAATTTGCTGATTTATAAATATCTGTTACTGTTGGTACAGTATAATTATCTGTATAATAAGATACAGATAAGGTTTCAGAGGTTTCTGAGGACATTAATTGGTAAATCAATTCAATTTTATCAGTTAAATCTATCGCAATTATTGATGTTAGAATATCAAAATCAAATTCTGGAGTATTCTTTAGGTAATCAAATACTTGAACTAATTCAGAATTAACAACAACTTTTGACTCATTAATCAAGTCTACATTATTAAATTTTGATTTAAGAATAGAAAAATTAAACATTTTCTTCTACCCCCCAATAATCAATTTGCAATTCGTTATCTGAAATCAATAACTCTTTTTCAGGTTTTAATAAAGTTTGGTGAGATGCAACAAATTTTTCTCGGTTTAAAATTGATTCATTTTTAATATTTTTTTGTAGTTTTAATATTGCATCAAAAAGTGCCTCTGGGCGTGGAGGGCACATTGGTAAGTAAATATCAACAGGAATAATTTTATCAATTCCTTTTACAACAGAATAACTATCAAGTGCAAACATGCCACCCCCACAAGCACATGCCCCCATAGCGATAACGTACTTAGGTTCTGGCATTTGCCTGTATAATTTTAATAATGCGGGTGCCATTTTATGAGTAATTGTTCCTGCGCAAATAAGTAAATCAGCTTGTCTTGGTGAACCTCTAAACACTTCTGAACCATAACGTGCAATATCAAAATTAGAAGCACTAGCTTGCATCATTTCTATACCACAACAAGAGGTTGCAAAGGTTAATGGCCATAAAGAGTTAGCTCGTCCCCAATTTAATATAAAATCAATACTCGAAACAATAACATTCATTATTGCCACCTCAAAATATTTTTAACAAATGCATAATATAGTGTAAATAACATTAAAATTAAGAATAAAATAACTTCAATTAACACATATAACCTTAAAGACAAAAAGTTAACAGCGAATGGAAATAATAAAATTGCTTCCACATCAAAAATTAAAAACATAATGGCAAAATTTAAAAATTTAATATTAAATTGAATTTTAGCTCCACCAAACAACTTCATGCCACATTCATAAGGTGCATGTTCAACATCATCAGAACGGTAAGATAAAACATACGCCGCAATTACAGATGCAATTGCAAATGCTGTAGCTAAAACTATAAACATTAATAAAAAGAATAACTCGCTCATCAATTATTACTCCATGTTACATATTATGATAACTAAAATTTTGTTGATATAATAGTAAATGTTGTGAATTATTAAGTAAATTTATATTATGAAAAACTTAAAAATATTTTTATTAATCTTATGTATAAACTTTTCAATCACCTCAGCTAGTGCGCTAGAAGGGCAAATTGAATTTGATTCAGTTTATATTGACTATTCAATACTAAAAGAAAAACAATATATCATAAATGGTGATAACTACTTAAAAAAAGCGGAAAACACAAAAATTTCAAAAACGAAAATTCAACAAGAATTTAATTATAGACAAGCATTAGGCTCTTACATTACTGCCACTGAAATTAACCCTGAAACTGTTGTTACATACGGTAAAATTGGATATATATATCACAAACTTGGAGAATATACTTTAGCACGTTCAAATTTTGATCATGGGTTGAACTTACAGAGAAATAATCCTTATGTAAGCTATTTGTACGCAGGATTTTATTTTGATAATCAAGATTTTAATAAAGCAATTAAATATTATAAAATAGCACAAAAAAATAACTACCCTAATAAGTATTCCTTGTATTATAATATAGGGGAAACAAATGAAAAACTTGGGGACTTGGTTAGAGCAAAGCACTTTTACTCAATGGCTTATGCGCTAAAACCAAGCGATAAATTAAAGGCTAAAATGCGTTCAATTGATACCTTACAATATGGGAAATCACAGTATTACATGCGCAAAAAGCCATACTACTACAATGATTAATGGGGATTTTAATGAAATTATTATTTAGAAAAATTACATGCTTATTATTTATGCTGATATTTGTTCAAGGGGCAACAATGGCGTATGATGATGCGTTTACACCGTATACACCAAAGCAAAATGAACAAGTTTACAGAAAGAATGTTTATAAAATTAGTGCAATTAATCCGACAACGGCAACAAATTGGACGGCAAGTATGTATCCAGGACTAAGAGGCGCTAACCAATTAGTTGTTTACACTCCAGAATACTCAACTCCATCGACTGGAACTAACGAATACGGTGGGGAAGCCATTGTTGAAGGTAATATCGTAACCTCTTTGAGTGGCGCAGATTCACTTATTCCTTCAAATGGTATTGTTATTAGTGCACATGGTCGTGCTAAGGCTTGGTTAAATAAAAATATAGAAATTGGTACAATTATTTCTATTGATAAAGCCACAATGACAATAACAGCCTATAACACTTCTAGAAGCTATTTATTTGCGGCTAAAGAAAAAATTGAAGAGGCTACAACCATAATGAATTACTATCAAAAGAATTCATTTAGTTATAATGCCAAACCAACCAAAACATACTTAGCAAAAGCGAAACACTATGTTCGAAAAGCTGAGCATAACACATCAGAATTGCAACAATTTGCCTCTCTTGCAGTACAAAATGCAAATCTTGCAATGGCTGCAGCAATACCTTACAAAGCCTCTGAGTTAAAAGGTATTTGGATTAGACCTACAAGCAAAAATGAAGCAAGTATTATTGCATCTCTAGATCATTTAAAAGCAACTGGTATTAACAATATTTTTCTTGAAACATATTTTCACGGTAGGACAATCTTCCCTAGTGAAACGATGAAGAAATATGGCTTTATTGAACAGTACGAAAATTTTATAGGAATTGACCCTTTAAAAATATGGATTACAGAAGCTCACAAGCGAGGAATGAAGGTAAACATTTGGTTTGAATCATTCTATACTGGTAATAAACCTAATGTTGGCAATACTATTCTTGCAGTAAAACCTGAATGGTCAAATGTAAACCTTCGCAACATCGACGCACCATTACCAGTTGCCTCAACATCAGAACATAATGGTTATTTCTTAGATCCTGCAAACCCAGAAGTACAAAATTTCTTGTTTGACTTAATAAAAGAAATTGTATGCAATTATAATCCAGATGGCATAAATGTTGATTACGTAAGATATCCACAGTCTGTATCAGCAAGGTACGCTGGCTATGCCATGTCAAATTGGGGATACACTCAATTTGCAAGAGAGGAATTTAAATTAATTTATGGTGTTGATCCTGTAAATATTGCCTATAGTGATACAAAAATGTGGAATGAATGGGATAAATATCGTCAAGACAAGGTTACAGAATACATTGAAGGAGTCTCTAAAATTTGTAGACAAAATCGAATATTTTTAACTGCTGTTGTATTCCCTAATCGTCAAATGGCACTTGAAACAAAACAACAAGATTGGACAACATGGTCAGACAATAACTTTATTGACGGTTTCACACCACTATTTTTAACTTGTGATGCTAAAACGATAAAGATGATGATTTTTGACATGCTAAAAGAAATGTCACCTAGAACCAAGCTATATGCTGGATTATTTGTAACATTTATGGACGGCTCAGAAGAAGATTTAGTAAGACAAATTCATGAAACAAGAAAGCTAAATCTTGGTGGTATAATTCTGTTTGATTATGCACACTTACAAGAAAAATATATAAAAACATTAACGAAAAGTATTTTTTCAAATAACACAGTTTTAACAGGCAATTCAAAACAAAATTGTCGAAAAGGTAGCTATGACAGACGAAAATAAAAGAACACCAAAGAAATTCTTAGGCATTTTATTTGAATGTTGCGGAGTTTATGGCAGAATATATCAAAACAAAGACGGTACAGCTTACGTCGGAAGATGTCCGAAGTGTATGAGGGCAATTAAAGTTAAAATTGGCGAAGGCGGTACAGGTCAACGATTTTTTAGGGGACAATAATTATGGAAACAATGGAAAATTTAAGAAAACAAGAAGAATTAATTGACATTTTTTACAACCTTGCAAGCATTCCTTCACCTTCATTACATGAAGAAAAAGTTGTAGCCTGGGTAAAAGATTTCTGTCAAAAAGAAGGTTTACACTTTGAAACTGATAATTACAGTAACGTAATCATAAAATTACCCGCTACTGACCAAACAAAACCACTTATGGCATTATCATCACACATGGACGTTGTTGGTGACGACACACCTGTAATTCCAATGCTAGATGGAGATTTTATTAAAGCAAATAATCGAACATTGGGGGGAGATGATAAATTTGGTATTGCTGCTGCATTAAAGTTATTGAAAGACACTAAAAATTCAGATATGAAGCATGGTGGGCTTGAAGTTGTATTTACTCGTGATGAAGAAAATGGCATGAGTGGTATACATAATTTTGATTTTAGCAAATTAAACTCAAAATATGTAATTGTTTGTGATGCCGATATTTTTGGAGTGCTTCAAATTTCCGGCGCTAGCTACTGTAATGGTCATGTTGAAATATCTTGTAAAGGCGGTCACTCTGGTATTGAAATAGCAGATAAAACAAAACCAAATGCTGCAAAATTAATGGCAGAATTGTGTAATACAATTCCTCAAGGTGTTTATTATGAAGATGAAACAGGTGTTGTAACATCTATCAACTTAGGTGGTATAAAAGCTGGAGATATCAAGGTTACAAATGTACTAAATCCTTATGCTGAAGCAACTTACTCAATAAGAAGTGCATCATTACCAAAAGAAAATGAATTAATCGCCAAAATTCAAGGTATAATTGATGATTTTAACAAAAAATATGAAGGAATTGCCATTGCGAAGGGCACATTTAAACAAAAAATGCCAGCATTTGAAAAATCTGATGACACATATATCCCAGAAGTTTTTAAAAGAGCTGCAGAAAAACTTGGAGTAAAATATGAAATAAATTCATTCCATGCAGGTGCAGAAACTCATATTTACTGCCAACACAAAAATGCTAAGGGCGAAACCTTTATTCCTTTCTTAATGGGGCTTGCGGATCTTTACAATATGCACTCTGCTGATGAAAAAATGGATTACAAGAGCTTTTTAAAAGGTTATAAATTACTTAGCCAATTTTTCTTCGAGTTCAACAAATAATTGAACAACTTGTTTATGAATATTTTCAATTGAATCAACAGAGTTAATAACTTTAACTCTGTTTGGTTCTTTTTGGGCTATTTTTAAATAACCTTGTCGAACTCTTTCAAAAAATTCTTTACCCGCAGATTCCATACGATCTTTTTCTTTGCCGACTCTAGTCATTGAGGTTTCGACATCAATATCAAAAACTATTGTTAAATCGGGCTTTAAACCACTTGTCGCTATATTATTTAGCATATCAATCTTATTAACATCAAGTTGTCTGCCATAACCTTGATACGCAACAGAAGAATCTGTATGTCTGTCACTAATTACAATTTTACCTAATTCAATATTTTTACGAACAATAATATCAACATTTTGCGCTCTATCTGCTAAAAACAAGAAGGATTCACACACTGAGGATACTTCTCCATCATAATTAAGTAACAATGCCCTAATTTTTTCACCAAGCCCTTTACAGCCAGGTTCTCTTGTTAAAACAACATCAAAATTTCTTTTTTCAAGATATTCTGTTAATAATTTAATTTGAGTTGTTTTACCGCAACCGTCAGCACCTTCAAATGTAATAAATAAACCTTTTTTCATATTTTTAACTTTCTTTTCTTTTTAATTTAATTATTAAAAAAGGCGTGGCTTACGCCACGCCTAAAAATTTCAATCAACTATGCGCCGATGTAATCTTTAACTTCTGTAGCTAAAGTTTTTGTATCTAATTTAATACCAGGACCCATTGTTGTTGATAAATAAGCTGATTTAATGTATGTACCTTTAGCTGAAGCAGGTTTTGCTTTCAAAATAGCTTCTGCTAATGTAGCATAGTTTTTCATTAAATCTTCTACTGAGAATTGAACTTTACCGATTGGGCAGTGAATCATACCTTGTTTATCAGCTCTGAATTCAACTTTACCAGCTTTAGCATCTTTAACAGCTTTGCCTACTTCTAGAGTAACAGTACCAGTTTTAGGGTTTGGCATTAAGCCTTTAGGACCTAAAACACGACCTAATTTACCTAGCATACCCATACAGTCTGGAGTTGCGATTAATGTATCAAATTCAAACCAGCCGTTTTCTATTTTTTCGATGATATCTTCAGTACCAGCAAAATCTGCACCAGCAGCTAAAGCTTCATCTACTTTGTTACCTTTTGCGATAACACAAACTCTAACAGTTTTACCCAAACCAGCAGGTAATACTGTTGTTGAACGAATTTGTTGGTCTGCGTGTTTAACTTCAATACCTAATCTCATGTGACATTCAACAGTTTCATTAAATTTAGAAACAGCTTCTGACACTTCTTTAAGTTTTTTTAGTGCATCAAGACCTGTTGATGGTTGTTCAAAACCTTCTAACAACTCTTGAACTTTTTGTTGTTTTTTTGTTAATTTTGACATCTTAATTTTCCTTTCGTGGTAGTAACGGACTAAAACGTCCTTCCATACATAAATTAGTACTTATTACTGTTTAACAGTAACCCCCATAGCTCTGCAAGAGCCTTTAATCATTTCAACAGCAGCTTCCATTGTTGTTGCATTTAAATCGTCCATTTTGATTTTTGCAATTTCTTCAAGTTGTTCTTGAGTGATTTCAGCGACTTTTGTTTTGTTTGGTGTTGCTGAACCTTTAGGAAGATTCAAGATTTTCTTGATTAGAACAGGAGCTGGAGGTGATTTTGTCACGAATGAAAAACTTCTGTCTTCATAAACATCAATAACTACCGGAATAATGTAACCTGCTTGAGATTCAGTTTTTGCATTGAATTGTTTGCAGAAATCCATGATGTTTACACCGTGTTGACCTAACGCAGGACCAACAGGAGGAGATGGATTAGCTTTTCCGGCTTCAATTTGAAGTTTGATTTTTCCTACTACTTTTTTTGCCATTTTTTTTCCTTTCTGTGGTAATAACGGGTAATCCCTTCCACAATTTACTTTAATTTTAGCTTTCGCTCATTATAATTTTTGAATTTGTTTGTATTCTAACTCAACAGGAGTTTCACGACCGAAGATTGAAACATTTGCTCTTAATTTAGCCTTGTCTGGGTAAACTTCAGTAATATCTCCAACGAATTCAGCAAATGGACCAGAAATAATTCTAACCTTGTCACCTGCTTTTACGTCAAGTTCAATTCTTTGAGGTGCATCTGTTGTTGCTCTACCTAGAACTTTTTTAATTTCGCTGTCTCGTGCAGGAATTGGTTTTTTAGCAGAACCAACGAATCTTGTAACACCAGCAGTGTGTCTAACAACATACCAGCTATCTTCGTCCATAATCATTTCTACTAAAACATATCCTGGAAAAACTTTTTCATCTTTTTCAGTTTTCTTACCAGCTTTTACTTGAGTTATAGTTTTTTGTGGAACTTCTACTCTAAATATTTTTTCACTCATATTCATGTATTCAATACGTTTTTCTAAGTTAACTTTAACTTTGTTTTCGTAACCTGAATATGTATTTACTATATACCAACGTTTTTCTGGGGCTTTTTTAGGTTTTAATGCTTCTTCATCAGTTTTTTCAACTTGTGTTTCTTGAACTTCATTAGACTCTTCAACAGCCTCTTTCTTTTTACGAGGTTTAGATGCAGATTTTGCTTTTGTTGCTTTTTCTTTCTTAGTTTTAGCAGATGGAACACCATCACCAACAACGATGTCGCCAACTAAATCTCTACTAGTTTTAACAACTTCAGCTTCTTCATCCATAAATAAGTTTTCATCTTTTTTTGTCATTTTATTTATCTTCCTTAACTGTTAGGGATTAAACCTAAGATTGCTTTAAAAATAATATCCATTAAATAAACAGCAATAGTACAAGATGCAACGATAGCTACAACAAAAATAGTTTCTGCAATAACTTGTTGTTTCTCTGGCCAATTAATTTTGCCACATTCAGCTCTTACACCTTTAAAATATGTAACGATAGCTTGTACTGTTTCATTATTAGTATTCATAAAATTAATTCCTTGATATAACTCGCGCCCTGAAGGACTCGAACCCTCGACATCCGGTTTTGGAGACCGACGTTCTACCAACTGAACTAAGGACGCTTGTCATATATAAACTATTACTACAAATTAAAAATAGCTATATTACTATTTTGTTTCCTTATGAGTTGTGTGTTTTTTACATCTTGGACAATATTTGCTCAATTCCATTCTTTCTTTACTTGTTTTTTTGTTTTTAACTGTTGTGTAGTTTCTTTCTTTGCAGTCTTCACAAGCTAAAACTACCATTTTGTCTACTCTACCTTTGATGCCCATTTTTTATTTCCTTTTCTAAAAATGTTACCTATTAAAATAGAATGTGTTTTTCGAAATCACATTCTATCCTTGTACTATATAATTATAATAAATCAAACAAAATAAATTGCAAATATAATGTTACATTTTATCATATTTACTATTCTGGTTTTGAAACTTCATCATAATTTACTTTTTGAGCATCTTCCCAAGTTTGCATAAGCTCATCTCTAACACCAGTCTTATTAAGCCACTTAGGTATAAATTTTGTATCCATCCCGATACTTCCGCTTAAAAGTGTGCCATCTAAAATTAAAAAACACGCTTCAGAGATACCAATTCTTACCCAAAAATGCGGTTCTTTAATTTTGCTTGGTTCCATATAAACTTTCAAATTGTTATATCTTTGAAAGTTTACGTTTCTTGAGTTATAAGAGTCCGATTGCTGATCTAAAATATACTCTCGAATCATATTTTCATATCTATTAGCTGTGTATGACATTAAATCTTTCTCCCTTTTTACTAATTATTTAATGAATGAATTGGAGCTGGAATTCGTCCACCTCTACTTACAAAAGTTTTAGACGAAACTTCACCTACCGAAATAATTGGTGCTTCTCCTAACAACCCTCCATATACTGCGCTATCACCAACATTTTTGTTTGGAACTGGTATTACACGAACTGCTGTTGTTTTTTTGTTAATCATACCGATTGCCATTTCATCAGCGATTATACCTGCAATTGTTGAATTTGGAGTATCTCCTGGAATAGCAATCATATCTAGACCCACTGAGCATACAGAAGTCATTGCTTCGAGTTTATCAAAAGTTAAGTGTCCTAATGATGTAGCTTCAATCATTCCTGCATCTTCAGAAACGGGAATAAATGCACCACTCAAGCCTCCAACATGAGAACTTGCCATAATCCCGCCCTTTTTAACAGCATCATTAAGCATTGCTAGAGCTGCGGTTGTACCATGAGCGCCAGCATGTTCAAGTCCCATAGCTTTAAAAATTCCAGCTACACTATCTCCTTCAGCTGGAGTTGGTGCAAGTGATAAATCAATTACCCCAAATGGGATATTCAATCTGTCAGCAAGTTTTCGTCCAATTAATTCACCTGTAGTTGTAATTTTAAATGCTACTCGTTTAATTGTGTTTGCAACTTCACTTAAATCCGCATCTTTAGGTAAATCCTCAACTGCAGCCATTACTACACCCGGTCCGGAAACACCAACATTTAGTGCACATTCAGGTTCACCATAACCAGAAAAGGCTCCTGCCATAAATGGATTATCTCCTGGTGCATTACAGAAACAAACTAATTTAGCTGCCCCTAATCCGTCTTTATCTGCTGTTAATTCGGCTGCCCTTTTGACAATATCAGACATTTTTAAAACTGCGTCCATGTTAATACCGGCTTTAGAACTTGCGACATTTACTGAGGAACAAACAAAATCAGTTGTTGCAAGAGCTTCAGGAATGCTTTCAATCAAGGCAATATCACCTTTAGTACAACCTTTTTCTACGAGTGCTGAAAAACCGCCGATAAAGTTTACATTTACAGCTTTTGCTGCATCATTTAAGACTTGCGCTAACTTCACATAATCAAAGTTTTTACAGGATTCACCTAATATTGAAGCTGGAGTTATAGCAATTCTTTTATTGATAATTGGTATTGAATACTCATCCTCTAAATCACTTGCATATTTGTATAGGTTCTTTGCGTATTTCAAAATTTTATTATAAACATTTTCATAAACTCTATCTGCACAATCAGATATGCAATCTCTCAAACTTAAAGACATAGTAACTGTACGAATATCCAAGTGATGAAGTTTAATCATATTGATTGTTTCAATAATTTTTTGCTCATTATTTAAATTCATTATTTAACTATCCCCATGAAATCTTGTAAATTTGAATTTTTAACAACTAATTGCAATTCTACACGTCTACTCTTATTGTAATCTTCCTTGCCGTTTACAATAACCGGTTGAGAAAAACTTTTACCCTCAACAATTAACATTTTGTGCAACTTAGCACTATATGCCTTGTTATAAGGAGTATAAAATATATATTTTGCAACTTCGTTTGCACGTTGAGTTGATAATTCCATATTTTTAACAAATTGCAAATCTTTAGATGAAACACCCGCAAAAGATTGAGAGTCTGTATGTCCTTGAATTACAATATTAACAACTTTATCTGCAATTTTTGGATTTGAATAGACTGCATTCAAATAAATTGGAATAAACTTGTTTAAAAAGACTTTTCCATCTTCCGATAATTGATAACTGCCTAATTCAAACAATTGCAAATCCGACAACTTTACCGCCCCTGTAGATAAATCAATTTGAGCGTTAATATTTTTAGCATTTAATTCTTGAGCTAAATCTTTTGCAACTTCTGATTTTAATTGTTGCTCTTGTAGTTTAGCTTGTGTAAAACCTGTCATCGCAAGAACGAACAACACAATAAAAATAACCGCCAACCCTAAAAGTAAGTCTGTCATTGTAATCCAAAAAACATTTTCTTGAACATCATTATTCGAATTTGTTAATCGTCCTCTAATCATTTAATTTCCTAAAATAAATCATCTACGACATCGCCACCATTTTGTTGTATAGGTCGTACGTCTTTCAAAGTTTCTTTTAAATTATTTACCCCAAACAATAAATTTTCCATGTATGGAACAATTGCTTTAGCCATACTTTGATCTAGAGCTTCTTTAAATTGGTTAGGTAAAGAAGTTAAAAGACCAGTTAAATTACTATTTTGAATTTTAGTCTCCTTCAATAATTCAATTAAGAACTTTTCAGAAGAAATATTATCAAATAAAGAATACATCGCCTCTTGAACTTCTTGTAATGGTTTTTTACACATTCTGTTATAGTACAATTTTTCAAAGAACATAAAGATTAATGAAGCACCTACGGCAAGAACGGAACACAATGCTGCTATTTGCATGCTTCCCATCAAGCCTGATACAGATGAAATTGTTGTCTCTTGAGATGAAAAATCTACTCTAGTAAATGCAACTGCAATATTCAAGAAGGTAAATAAAGGTCCCATACCAGTTAAAAGAGTTGGTGCAATTTGAACAAACTTGCTGTTGTACTTTGATAAAACTAAAGAATCCTCATTAAAGAAATACATCGGATCAACAGTGGTTTGAATACTATTAACAGCTTGAGAAACATTTTGATAGGCTACAGAATTGTCTTGCTTTTTTAACGCAACACTTTCTGAAAACACTAATGTATTTCTAAATTCTTGCCATGCGCTTGACACATAAGGATTTTGAGAAATTACTTTATCAAATTCACCAAATCTATATGTTAAATCAGTCTTTTTAAATTTCTTTAAGAAATTTAATAACCATAACAAATTTGTATTTACATAAGAAAACTTTTGAACACAAAAAACGATAATTGACACAAATGTCGCAAGAATAATTAACACCGCCGGATCAAAAATAAATTTTAAAATATTCATATTCACCTCTTGAAAAAATTATATCATGATTATACTAAATAAATTGATTTTTAACAAATTAATTGTATAATTTAAGAATGGAATGTCCAAAATGCGGTTATAAAATTGATGAAAACACTTTGGTTTGTCCAAACTGCAAGAAGGTATTAAAGTTAGTTTGCCCGATTTGTAATACTGTAAACAAAACTAATACCTGCAACAAGTGTGGATATATCATTGTTAACAAATGCCACAATTGCGGAAAAATCAACCCGACAATTGCTGGTAAATGTTCAAAGTGTGGATTTGACACGAATGTTAGTGCAATTTTGCAAGGCTCTAACATAGAAGAATTTGCCTGCGTTTCAATTGATTTTCCAAACCTTGATGACATGCCTAGGATTTTAGGCTCAAATCAGCTATTTAAAAAGTTTAAAGATAAATTAAATGCTCTTATTTATAATTATGTAAAATCTATCGGTTTAAAACGCCAAATTATTGGTAATACACATATTATCCGCTTTAACAAGGATTATACTTATGCAACATCTGCAATTAATGCCGTAAAATCTTCTATTGAGTTATTAAATTTGATTACACAACTTAACTTTAAGTTAACAAAAGTTAAAGATGCACAGTTAAAATGTAACATTGCAATATTAAAACGTAATGCTTATGCATCAAATGATGATTACAAATCTGGTGTAAACATTCAACTTCTATATCAGAACATTCAATCTGAAAAATTACTTAATAGTCTTCAATTAATTACAGATAGTAGTATATATGAAATTGTTGGTAATGATTATCCAATGGCTTCTATTGGAATGACAAGAATTAAAAATCAAGCGATTTTCTTGTATGAAATGGATTTATCTGACCTTATTACAAAAGAAGAAAAAATAGAAGATGATAATACAGAATTAAAAATACCTAACATTCTTGAAGCTCAACAAGAAATTTTAGATGAAGAAGACTCAATTTATGATATAAACGGTATAGACTTTGATGAAATTCATTGCAGTTTTGCAAAATCTATCACTCAAGGTCTAAGCAGTGAAATTGCACAGCGCTTAATGGCTAAAAAGAAAAATATTTTAGTCGTAAAGGGCAAAAAAGAATATTATCCACGTACATTAGAAGTTATTGAAAAAATTAAATCAAACAACATATTTACGCAAGTTTTAAAAGTAACTTGTTACAATGACATGAAGTATAAACCCTATGGCTTCTTCTATGATTTGATTGCAGGTATTTATGGTTATAGCATTACCGGAAAAATTAAAGAGCAAAACAATTTTGCACCATTTATAGGCATTGATGATTCTGGATTTATTAAGGACATGATAAACCTTAATGCAAGAGAATTTCCACACCCAGAAGATGTGAGATATGGTTTATTTGAAATCTTTGAAACTGTAATTGCAAAAATGAAAAATACCCTTATTTTCATTGAAGACATTGAAAAGATGGACGATACTTCTTTTGAGTTATTCCAAAATTTATTGAAAAAATTTGACAAATACGACGTTAGCTACTTAATGTTTGGCTCAAAAGATTTCAGCCTACATAAACCCGCACACTTCTTATTAAGAAAACAAGAATATTGTGAAATCACACTAAAACCAACACCAATAAAAACCTTAATTGAAGGTAACGCAACACTTTGCAAAAATATTTTAGATTCGTTTTATATGCAAAAAATTTCTAAGAATACACACGGTTCGCAAATGTATTTTATGCAGGCATTGTTGCACTTGTTGGATTTAGGAGTATTTGAAGTTAAAAAAGGTTCTTTTGAAATTAAAGATACCACAACTGTTGTATTTCCAACTACACTTGATGAACTAATCCAAAAGCGCCTATTATTTGTTAAATCTCAAGATGAGAATTTATTCAAACTGTTTACTAGCTTACTATTAATAGGTCCTCAATTAGATTTAAAATCAATTAAGTTATTTAACCACCCTCAAACTGATGATTATTTAAAATATTTAGACAACAAAGGCTTTATTTATAATAATAACGGCGTAATTCAGGTACAAAATTATAACTTGTACTATGAAAATGCGGTTAAGTTAATGACTTTTGAAGAAAAACGTTCAATTGCAAACTACCTTGTCATGTATTGCTTTAAAGAAAATGCGGCACACCCTGTTCTTGCAAAATTATATTCACTTGTTGAAAGTAGCAAAAATGAATTTGTTCAATGGGAAAATTTATCAAATATTAACCGCTCATTAGGTGATTTTAGCGCCTACTTGAATTGTAGCTTACGTTTCTTAAAACTTCTAGATAACAATATTAATGACACCTCAGTAAAATCCATTGAAGAATACAAAATGGAAGTATACGAAAATATTGCAAATTTATTATATAAATACACTCCAGAAAAAATTGAAAACATTACTCAAGTAATATTAGATAATCTTGAAAAAGATTTACAAGATAAAAAAATTATAAACTTATGCAACAAAATTATGCAAGGTTGCTTGATTTCGGGAAATTATACGCATGCTTTACTAATGTCACACAAAATTTTATCAAGACTTGAAAACTCTGGAATAAATCCAAAAAATTCAGATTTTAGCATAACTGCATTTTTAATTTCACTAATCAAAATCGAAATATTATTTAACGTTGGAGATTTAGAAGACTGTATTACTCTTGGTGACGAGCTATTTGAAATCTTAGCAACAAATCCAATCGAAGCAGTTAAGCCAAAAACTATTTCTGACAAACAGTTTAGAGACTTACTTGTAGACGCTGCAGGATATGTTATTTTTGCTAAAATCTTACAATTTAAGACAAATACCTTCCAATTTTGTGAAGTTGCAGAACGAGTTCTAGGTAATATGCCTGAATCTTACAAATACTTTGTTGAAATAGACAAACTATTACACGGAAAACCAGTAAACTTTAATGTAAATCAACAACCAAACGAAGAAGAAAAATTTGCAAAATTCTTATATAACGTAATTGATGCATTTTCTAGGAAATCAACAGATTCTAATGCTTTTGCAATAAAGATTTATCACGCTAAATTGGGTGCAAAAGCTAATAACTTAAATCAATTAGAATTGTTCTGTGACTTAATGATTGGTCGCTCTTACTTCAAGTTAGAAAATTATAAGAAAGCATCTTCAATTTATAACAGCGTTTTAGAGACATCACAAAACAACGGGTTAAAAAATATTACTTACTTGGCTTGGTATTCAATTGCTGAAATGGCAGTTGTAAATAATGACATCAACACGGCATTCGGACTTATTACTAATGCTATCGTTGAATTAGAAAAACAATCTAATACAAACATGTTTATATTAATGTTATTCAAATTACTACATGCAAAAGTTTTAAAAATAAAAAAAGAAGACACTCAAGCAAGTTTCTGTTATAATCAAGCTAAACAAATTGCAGAAAAATATAAACTAAATTTTAAATAAGGGGGTTTAAATGAAAGTATTATTTGCAGCAGCAGAAGTTGCGCCATTTTCAAAAGTTGGTGGTCTAGCCGATGTTATGGGGAGTTTGCCAAAATATATTGAAAAGAAAGCTGAAATTGCTATTTTTACGCCATTACACGGCAGCATTAATAAAGAAAAATTTGATATTAAAGAATATCCTGATTCTGAAATGTGGATTACCTTTGGTAATCAAGGACACAAATTTAAACTTCACTACTGTAAATTACCTGATACAAAGATAAATGTGTTCTTTATTGAAAATGATTGGTATTTTGGTTGCTTTAAAGAAGTTTACCCAAAATATTTAGACACAAGATATGAACACGAAAGATATGTTGCGTTCTCATTAGCAGTTTTAGAATATGCAAAAGCTCTAAACTTTAAGGCTGATATCGTTCATGTTAACGATTGGCATACTGCAATGATTCCTATGTTTATTGAGGCTAACTACAAATACGATGAATTTTGGAATCACGCTAAAACAGTATTCCAAATTCACAATTTAGCTTACCAAGGTATTTGGCATGAAGATATTTTAGATTTTGCAAACATGCGAAAAGATATTGTATTCAATGAATGGGGACTTGAACATTATGGCATGGTTAATTGGGTAAAAGGTGCTATTAACTACTCAGATGCTATTCTAGTTGTATCACCAAAATACGCACAGGAAATTCTAACTCCTGAATTTGGTGAAGGCATGGATTACACACTAAGAATGAATCAACACAAAATTCATGGTATCCTAAATGGTATTGATTACTCAGTATTTGACCCTAAAAAAGATAAGGCATTAGTTAAAAACTACGATGCACGTTCTATTAAGAGAAAACAAGAAAACAAAAAGGCTGTTTGCGAACACTTTGGCTTAGAATATAATCCAGAAAGACCTTTAATCGCTTTAATTTCACGTTTAGTAGACCAAAAAGGTATTGATTTAATCAGAGCTGAACAATACGAATTAATGAATATGCCAGCTGATTTTGTATTCTTGGGTTCAGGTGCAAAGGCTTATGAAGATCTATTTATTTGGTTGTCAAATAGTACGCCAAACATTAGAGCTGAAATTGGCTATAACGCAAATCTTGCAAACTTAATGTACGCAGGTTCTGATATGTTCTTGATGCCTTCAAGATTTGAACCTTGTGGTCTAAGTCAATTAATTGCAATGCGTTACGGCTCATTACCTGTTGTTAGAGCAACAGGCGGTCTTGACGATACTGTTACAGGTACACCAAAAGAACATGCAAATGGTTTCAAATTCTGGCGCTACAACGGTTGGGACATGAAAGAAGCCTTATACTATGCCATAGGCGTTTACAAAAATGATGCTAAAGGTTTTGAACACATGCAAAAAAATGCAATGACAACTGACTTTAGTTGGAAAGTAAGCGCAGAAAAATATATGAATTTATACCACGACTTGTTAAAATAGATAGGTAAAATTCAGATATATTGTACTTTTTACAATATTAACATTTGTAAAATTTTTAGAAAAATTGTCTGCCATGCGGGCAATTTTTTTTTTGAGGGTTCTTATAAAAGTATCAATTTATTTAACTTTGGAGTTTAAAAATGAACGTCAGTGCAATTAATGCAGTAAGAACTAATGGTTACACACAAACAGCAAAATCACCTATAGTGAGAAATGCGCAAGCTGATATCAAACCTGAATTAAAATATAGCGCTTTAGATCAAATGAGTGCCTTGGGTAGAAGTCAAGTAAAACCTAGAAACCACTCTTTAGCTGTTTCTTTTACGGGTTGGGCTCCTGAAGCACATAACAAAGAAACCATTGAAAAAATGGCAAGTATTATAAAAAATCCTAAAGTTCAAAAGATTGCAGTTTCTGGTCACACTTCACCGGATGGTGACAGTTTTGGCACAACCTTTGCAATGGCAAACTTGATTAATCAAGCAACAGGCAAAAAAGTTGACGTATTTGTATTTGGTGACCGTTTTCCAAAACATTATGATTACTTAAATACAAATCCAGATGTAAACGTAATTGTTCATAAACCTGGAAAACCGGAACAAGCTACCGAAGCTGAAAATAAATACGGCAAATACGACTTAGCAATTTCATGTGACTGTTCTGAAACAAAATTAATGGCACCAGATTATAGAAAAGGGGTATTCAATAAAGCAAATTACAACTTTAAAATCGACCACCACCCATACAAAGAAGAATTTAACGAAAAGTATGGCAAAGTATTTAATAACAGATTTGCAAGAACTGCAAACTTAATTGATGATTCTCTACCAGCTGCAGCTGAAATTGCAATGCAATTTGTAGAACCTTTGGGATTAAAACCTGAAAATTTACGTAAAGAAGCTAAAGATGCAATGTATACTGGCATGTTAACTGATACTGGTTGTTTCAAATACGCTAAAGATGCAATTACATTTGAAGATGCGGCACTATTAATGAAAGCTGGAGTACAAAATAGAGAAGTTAACTTAAACGCTTTAGGCAATACTCCAAAAGTAGTTTTAGCTGCTGAAAAGTTAGCTTTAGATAAAATCCAATATTCAGACTCTGGCAAGGTTGCTTACTTCATTGAAGATGCAGATATTAAAGCTGCTAAAAAAGCTTGTAAAGCTGAGGGTTATGCACAAGAAGGTAAAGATGCTGTAAAAAATGTTTGCGGTAGACTGCCAGAACTAGAAGGTGTCGAAGTTGGTTTCAAAGTCGCAGAATTCGGTGGCGCAGCAGCTATTTCAATCCGAAGCCGAAGCCACGATGTTTCTGAAATTGCTAAAAAATATAATGGTGGTGGACACAAAAACGCCGCTGCCTTCCAAATTCCTAAAAATGGCAGAACAACAGAAGAAGTTGTAAAAGAATTGGTTAAAGAATTAGATGCAGAATTAGCAGCAAAAGATGCACCAAAAGCAGCAACCCCAAAAACAGAAGCAAAAGTTGCTTAATTAACTAAATAAATTGATAAAAAGGACCTCAAAATGGGGTTCTTTTTTTTGCTTGTATTTTTCTACTTTTATGTTTTAATATTATTACTGAGAGTTTCAACTCTCTAGTCTAATGAAAGTAGGACAATTTATTTGTCAAAAAATATAACTTTAGCTAAATATGCAGGTTTTTGTTATGGTGTTAAAAGAGCCGTTGAAACAGTAAAAAAGCTAAAAGAAGAAAATCCAGATAAGAATGTCTATGTACTTGGTGAATTAATCCACAATTCGCAAGTAATTAGTGAGCTTGAAAAATTAGGTATCAAAACAATTCATGACATTTCAGAAGCTGATAGCGGAATTTGTGTTATCAGAAGTCATGGTGCATCTCCAGCCGTTATCAAGGAAATTCAAGATAGTGGTCTAGAGCTTGTTGATTTAACTTGTCTAGACGTAAAAAAAGTTCAACAACAAGCAATTCAACTTGCTAAAGAAGGCGACTTTGTCGTTATTGTTGGCAAAGCCGATCACCCAGAGGTTATAGCAATTAAAGCCAACGCAGAACAATATACGGATAAAATTTTTGTTGCAAGCGATATCGAACACTTAAAGCAAGTTGAAGATAAAATCAAGGCTCACAAAAAAGTTGGTGTTGTTGTTCAAACAACACAACGCATAGAAACTTTGCAAAATATAGTTTCTTATCTAATTAAAATTTCAAAAGAATTGCACCTTGTTAACACAATTTGCCAAAGTACAAAAATGCGTCAAACTGAAGCTAAAGAGCTTGCGCAAAAAAATGATTTAGTAATTGTTGTAGGTTCTAAAAAAAGCGCTAATACAACTCATTTAGCAGAAATTTTAACTGGCATAACAAGTACAATCCATATTGAAAAAGATGATGAATTAAATCAATACAAAGATTTAATTGAAAAATCAAAGAACATAGCTATTACAGCAGGAGCATCGACTCCACAGAATATAATTGATAAAGTATATAAAAAAATAGAAGGAGGTCAGGAATGACAAATACACAAATGGATGATTTCGAAAAATTATTAGACGAAACTCTATCTAAAACTTACACAGTAGCTGATATCGTTGAAGGTACTGTAATTAAAAGAGAAAACGGCGGATACTTAGTTAGCGTAAAAGGTGCTAAAACAGAAGCATTTTTACCAGACAAAGAAATCGGCAATCAAGACGAAAATGCTGATAAATTACAAATCGGCGACGTTAGAGAATTCTACGTATTAAAAGAAGAAAATGATGATGAAGCTATGCAATTATCATTAAAACGTATCGCTTACGCTCAAGCATGGGCTCAATTAAATGATGCTAAAAATGTTGGTGATACAATCCTTGCAAAAGTTGTATCTATCGTTAAAGGTGGCGTTTTAGTTGACGTTGCAGACTTAAAAGGCTTTATTCCATCAAGCCAATTAAGAACTGGTACACCTTTTGAAGGTTTAGTTGATACAAAAATTGAAGTTAAAGTATTAGAAGCTGATCCTAAGAAAAATAAATTAATCTTATCTCAAAGATTAGCTGTTGCTGAACAACGTAACCAAGTTGTAGACGACGTAATTTCTAAATTAGAAGAAGATATGGTTGTAAAAGGAAATGTTGTAAGAATTACAGACTTCGGTGCTTTCGTTGATATCAACGGTATTGACGGTTTATTACCAATTTCTGAAATTTCTTGGCAAAGAATTAAACACCCTTCAGATGTTTTAGCTTTAGGTGATTCAATTGAAGTTAAAATTATCAAGATTGACCAAGAATTAAAGAGAATCAGCTTATCTCTAAAACGTATGACTGAAAATCCTTGGCAACAAATTGAAGGTAAATTTGAAGAAGGTCAAGTAGTAAAAGGTACTGTTAATAAAGTAGCTACATTTGGCGCATTTATTAACATCTTCCCTGGAGTTGAAGCATTACTTCCAATCGCTGAAATGTTGGGCGAAAACCCAAATCCATTTAACCTATACAAGGTTGGCGATGAAGTTGAAGTTTTAATTAAAAAATTCACTCCTCAAGAACACAGAATCGCTTTAAGCGTAAAAGATATGAAAAAAGACTAATTAATAATCTTAGTTAATTAATAAATCTTAGACGGAGATTGTAAATATTTTGTTACAATCTCCGTTTTTTATTGTTTTAATAGTCTACAAAAGTGGAATATTACTATTGTAACAGATAATTATGAGTGTCAAATTATGGAACAAGTTCTTTTACTTAATTCAAATGAAGAACCTCTCCACATCACAACTTGGAGACGTGCTCTAGTATTATTATTAAAAGGTAAGGCTGTTGAATGTATAGATACAATAAAAACATTGGATAACTATATTAAAATTGATAATACTTTTATACCTAAAGTTATACGTTTAAAATATGAAATGGCAATTCCAGAACAGGAGTTGCCATTTTCTCGTGAAAATATATTTAAGCGAGATAATTATACTTGTCAATATTGCGGAAAACAACTTCCAAGCAAAGAGCTAACGCTTGACCATGTATACCCAAAATCCAGATTAGGTCCAGATATGTGGGAAAATATTGTAGCTTGTTGCAAAGAATGTAATCAATACAAGGCAAATCGCACTCCTAAAGAAGCAGGTATGAAACTTCTAAGACGCCCTGAACGTCCGACAAACAGTAAACTCTTTGAACTTACACAAAATGCAAGTCAAAATGTTGATACTTGGAAGAAGTACTACAAATGCTCTACATCGAATATTGCATAATTAATTTAAACAATTCACGTTGCCAATCATCAACTTTTTCTATATAGAAGGCAGCACCGTGTTTTTGACAAATTTGCTTATGATCTTTCCTTGAAGATGCAGACATAACACCTATTACCGTCGAATCATTTCTAGATGTTGCAATTTTCTTTAATTCTTCAAGTAGAATAAATCCTTCACGTTCAGTCGGAATAAATAAGTCCATAATAACGTAGTCATAAGAGTTACGTTTAAATTTATCAACAGCCTCATAAATTTCTTTAGAGGTTACAGGTAAATAACCGGCATGCTTAAATAATACGCTTAATTGGTAAGTAACTACACCTAAGTCATCAATAATAAGCACACGCCCTTTTGCGAGTTTTCCGTCATCATCATAAACCTCTTTATCAACGTGATTAATAACTGATGGTTCAACAAACATAATAGATGGCATCGAATAGCTAATTGGAATCGGCGTATCATTTGCCCCTTGAGGTTTATGCGTTGTAGACTCTGTTTGAGGCGACATTTTAAATTTTTCAAACATTTCCTCTTCTGGTGCTTTTTGAGTAGCAGTTGGAGTATACGCAGAAGGTTTCTTTTTATCATCGCTTGACTCATCACCACTTAATGAAACATGTCGACGTGATTTTTTAAGTTTAGTTTTTAACTCTTCAATTTCTTCTGATTGATTCTTTAAAATAACACCTAATTCATATAACTGCTTTTTTAATGCTTGCAAGTTCAAATCGTCACCAGATGGTGGGCAAGCATCTGTCAATTCAAATAACTTTGAGATAAAGTTATCATCTAATTCCATGTCAAATTTAGCCATAATATAACCTCTATTGAGTTTCATTATAGCATATTTTTAAATAAAATAAAAGTTTTTTAGAAAAAAGGCAATTTTTATTAGCAAAATGTTTTTATATAAGAGTAACGTGTAGTGGAAACTTTGGAGATATCCAAAAGGAGAAAAAATGTTTAGTGATGAATTTATGCACTTTTTGATTAACTATCAACAACCATCAGAACCTCCAAAGAAAACTAGTGAGGTAAAAGAAATTGGTTTACCTAGAGGTGGCAAAAAACTTGCTGCAATCTTGCTAACAGTAAAAAAATAAAAATTTAATATCATTATAACATTAAGTACGCTTTCAAATATTAGATTTGAGGCGTACTTTTGTTTATGTTATATTAATAAACAAAGGGGATAATCATGCACAAGCTAAAAACTTTTATTATTGACTCAGACGAAAATTCAAGAGAATTAATACAAAATTATGCTAACGAGCTAGAATGCCTTGAAATTTCAGATGTATTTAATTCCATAGAAAATGCGTATGAACATATTATAAAAGAAATACCCAACTTAGTTATCGTTGATATTACTAAAAATCAACCAGAAACTCTTAAATTAATTGAAAAAATTACAACTCAAAAGCAACAAATTAAGTTTGTTGTTACAGCTTTAAGCTATGACACTGACTCAATTATAAAAGCGATGAGAGCTGGCGCAAGAGAATTTTTACCAAAACCGATTATTAAAGATGATTTTGTAACAACAATAAATAAATTGAATGAACAAACCTATGGTAGAGAAAAAACTACAAACTGTAAGGTTATAACTATTTTTTCAAACAAAGGCGGTATCGGTAAAACATCTATTTCAACAAATCTTGCACTTGAAATAGCTAACATTACAAAAGAAAAAGTTGCACTTGTTGACATGAACTTTCAATTGGGTGATGTAGCTACATTTATGGATATAAAACCTTCTTTTGACATCTCTTATGTAGTTAAAAACCTTGACGGAACAGATGAAAGCTTCTTAGAAAGCACTTTAGAACACTATAAAGATACAAATTTGTATATATTAGCAGATCCACCTTATATGGAACAAGCAAAAGATATTACACCGGAACAAATTACAAAACTTTTTGATGCCCTAAGAGAAAAATTTTCTTATGTAATCGTAGATACAAGTAACACTTTCGACGGTAAAACTATTACAGTTCTTGACAATACAGACTTTATTATGCTAGTAACTATTGTTAACTTACCTGCAATTAGAAACTGTCAGCGCTGCCTAGACATCTTTGAAAGACTTGGTTACGATAAAGACAAAACCAAAATTGTAATCAATAGATACATGGAAAATGATGAAGTTACAGTTGAAGATGTCGAGAATGCACTAAATAAAAAGATTTATTGGAAAATTCCAAACAACTATTTTACAATTATGTCTTCAATAAACAAAGGACTTCCAGCAAGCTATATAAACCCAAGTTCCAATATAGCCCAATGCTATAGAGAACTTGCAACGGTCTTGTCAGACAATATTTATAAGCAAAAAGTTGCAAAGAAAATTGTTAGAGACCCACTAATCAACTTTAAAAACCTAATTAATGGATAGACTGCTGAAAAGCTATGCAATATGACTTTTAGGAATTTATTAACTTTTGTAAACTTGAAATTTCATGAAAGTAGCAATTTTTCAGAATAAAAATACTTTAATAAAGTACGAGACCTAAGAGAACGATTAAGATGCTCTTAAGACTCAAAGTAAATATTTCATATATAGTTCATGAAATGTTTTAAACTTCAAACATCAGTAATTACATAATCCAAGAAAGGATATGAACTAAAGATTTAAATAAATTAGGAAAAGGATAAGGTAAGAAAAAGAAAAATTTAGGTTTGGTTAGTAAGATTTTAAGCCTCTCTCACGAGAGGTATTTTCATTTGTAAAGAAATGTAAACTAAAATAGAAAGAAAAAAGCAATTTTTAAAGAAAGAAATACTTTATATAAGTACGAGAGATAAAG
>OGLM01000458.1_pt1 | contig 50157 bp, 51 predicted proteins | sample 1572531 | NCBI WGS metagenome assembly OGLM01 (sample SAMEA2581909, study PRJEB24529) | metagenome | biome: Human gut stool | place: China | collected 2011
CTTTCTTAAAATCGGCGCCTTTACCTTCGGCGGAGAGCCTCGCCAATTCCCTGCGAAATCGGGCGATGGAAATCACGAATTCTTCCATAATCTTTAAGCTATAATGCATATAACAAAAGCAACGCATTGCCGTGGCGAGTAATCGGCAATGCGTTGCTTTTCTGATGCAAATAAAAGAATGGAAGGCTATTTCATCGCATCCGGCAGAATTTCCACAAAAGTCTTATAGAAATCATATATCTTTCCATTTTCCTGTGCACAGAGCAGAAAACGACTGATGATTGCGCCGGTACGGTGCGATTTTTGAATGTGTGCCAAGTGTTCGGCTAAGTCATTTGGGAAACCGGAAGTCACTTCTTCTCTCATTAAAAAGGTCATGTATCGAGTCGATTGCTTTTGCCAAAGAATACTGGATTCCGGGAACGCTGAACGCATATCGGCAGGAATGGTAAGGCCGCGTCGTTCCTCTGGCAGTGTTTGCGAGTGCTGCACTCGTGAGTAAAGGTAGGGGTTTTCAATATATTGACGCAGCTTGTCTCGCTCGATCAAATCAAAAGACACGATGCATTCTGCGTCAATATCCGACTTCTGATAAGGGTACTCTCTCAAATCAGTCAGTGTTTTCACAGCTTGTATATGGCAGCGCAGCTTCTCCATTCGGCGAGCAAGCAGTTCTTGCTGCCGTTCCAGTTCTGAGAGCTTATCAGCAAATAGTTTTCCATGCTGTTCGGGCGATGCGTCATCCATTCCGCGAATCTCCGTCAACCGTAAACCAAGATTTTTATAAAAAATCACATCGGAGATCGTCATCAGGTCCTCAATGGTGTATTCCCGATAATGGTTTTCAATTCCTTTTTTTGGATGCAGAACGCCTTTATCTTCCCAATACCGAAGCGTAGAAGCCGGTACATCAAAAAAGCGGGCAATTTCTCCAATTTGAAAATTCCAAGCCATATGGTTCCCCTCCCAACAGTATTGTAGCACTTTCTCTATTGACATTCAAGTTACTTGAAGGTTTATGATAGTAACAGGAGGGAACTATTATGGAAAACACGTTGATTTTTGCCTCTGAAAAAGAGGTGCGTTTCGGAAAGCTTCTGAAATTTATCATTCCGACCTATCTGACCTCGCTGTTTAACACCGTCTATACCATTATTGACGGTATTTTCGTTTCTGCCTATGTCGGAACAAATGCACTGGCTGCCATCAATATCGTTTATCCGATTGTGAATGTGCTGACCGGCATTGCGCTTGTGTTTGCTACCGGCGGCAGCGCAGTTGCGGCCTTGCATATCGGCGGAAACAGAAAAGAAGAGGCAAGTCGTGCCTTCTCAGTCAGCTCTGTTGCAGCTATTCTGCTGAGCTGCCTTGTTTCTCTGATCGTTCTTATGAATTTATCAAAGATTTTGACCCTGCTCGGTGCAACCGATGTAACGATAGCAGGGTGCAAAACCTACGCACTTTGGTGGCTTTGGGCTACGCCTGTCGTGATAGAAAAAGAGCTATTCACTTACTTTATTCGGGTAGACGGCTCTCCCACATACAGTTTTGCAACAGCACTGTCCGGCGGTGTTTTGAACATCATTCTTGACTACGTTTTGGTCGGACGTATGCAGATGGGTATCTATGGAGCTGCGCTGGCTACAATTTTAGGCTTGGTGCTGTCATTTCTCATGGGTGTCTACTATTTTGTACGAATGCGCAAATCCATGTCCTTTACGCTGCATGGGCTATCCGCAAAAGAGGCTCTGCATTGTATGGTGAACGGCGCATCCGAATTTGTGGATCAGCTTGCCATTGCGATTACAACAATCGTATTTAACCGCACCGCACTTGCTTTCGCCGGTGAAGACGGTGTTGCAGCGGTTTCCATCATTATGTATTTGCAATTCCTGTTTATTGGGGTCTATTTTGGATTTTCCATGGGCATGGCGCCTCCGCTGAGTTATGCATACGGGGACGGGAAAACAGATGTTTGTCGGAAACTGGAGCTGTATGCACATCGTTTTTTTGCAATCGCTCCTCTTGTCATCTATGCGCTGACCTACTTTCTCGCTCCGGCGGGCGTGTCCTGTTTTGCGGATACCTCCAGTCCTGTATTTCCCATTGCCGTATTCGGAATGAGAATTTACGGACTTGGGTTTCTGTTTTCGGGAGTTAATATTTTTGCCGCAGTTCGGATGATAGCATACGGAAAGGGGCATTTTTCCGGTTTGATCACATTTTTGCGTTCCTTTGCGTTGCTGCTTTTGTTCCTGACGGTGCTGCCGCAGAGATTCGGTTTAACCGGAATATGGGTTGCTGTTCCTACGGCAGAAGTATTGACATTGCTCGTTTCTGTATGGTTTCTGCGTCCGATGCAACAGAACATGAACGTTTTGTAATCGTTCTCAATGTAGGATATTCAACGTTTTACAGTAGCCTTTCAAACCGGTCTGCCTGCTCCTGCAACTCATTCAGAAATCTGCACACGTGGAAGCCGTCGCACACCGCATGATGTACCTGTACGGAAACCGGAAGAAGAAGCCGATCGCCTTGACGGAAATATTTCCCCAAGGTGAAAATCGGCAGCAAGTAGGAAGCGCCTTTCGGCAAATTGAGATTAAACCCGGAAAAGCTTGTCCATGGGATATTGGAGATGTCAAACACATTGTTCGGCATATCGGGCTTAGGCGCAATTCCTGACACTGCCCCGTATTGCTGAATATCGTGATCATAGTTTTGCAGAAAAGTCCGATAATCCGAATCAAACTGCGTCCAAAGGCAGGAAAAGGTTTCTGTTTCCTTATGAAAAACTGCATAGCTTGGGTGCATGACATCAAAAACCCCGATACGCCCTTCTTCATCCATAGAAGTGCGAAATTCCTCATGCCGGTTGACTTCGGCGGCGGATACGGAATGGTTTCCCTTGTAAGAGAAACAGTCATTTCAAACGGCTGGCTAACGGAAAGCGAATTCTTAAATTTTATTGCCGTTTCGGAATCGACACCCGGTCCGCTTGCCGTTAATATGGCGACATTTATAGGCTCCACATAAGGCGGCATTCTCGGCTCGTTTCTTGCTACGCTCGGCGTTGTTCTTCCGTCTTTCGTTATTATACTTTTAATTGCGGCGGTACTCAAAAACCTGATGAAATATGCCGGCGTCAACGCTTTTCTCTCCGGCGTCCGCCCCTGCGTTATCGCAATGATTCTCGCTACGGCAATCGGTATGGCCATATCAACATTGCTTGGTTTTGCGAATATTCATTCGGCGCTTGCTCCGGATCCTAAATCCATTTTGGTCTTTGCCATTCTGTGGCTGACACATTTCGGATATAAAAGAATCAAAAAAACTGCACCGTCGCCGATTATAATGATACTCTTTTCTGCCGCACTCGGCATGTTGCTTTGGGGAGTATAAAACACAGCCTGTGCCAATTTGCCGTCCGAAACCGGGCGGCTTTGCTGTTTTTACGGAAATATACTGCTCACTATTCCAGACTGACGGACGCCGCCATTGTAGAATAAATCACTTTGCAGTAACTGTTACGCCCGCAACCTTAATCAAAGATCAAAATTTTTTCTAATCATTTTCCTGTTAGCTATAAAAAAGCACAACGCCACAGAGTTTTAAATCTCTGTGGCGTTGTGCTGCTCTCAATCGGTCACTTTTTGAAAGTGTCCTTCTGTGTACATCAAGACTATAGCCGTCAACCTGAATAGCCGTAGACACACGAGTATATACGTAACATCTTGTTTTCTTCTTCAATAATCTCACACTCCTATATTATTCATTTGTCAACTTTCCAGATTGCTCTGCAAGCTTTTTCTCTTCTCTCTTCACTCTACGTTCCAGTTTCTTAATGTCTTCCGATGCTGGTAAATCTTCTGGTTTAATTCCTCTTTGTCCAAGCATATCTCTAACAGAAGTATTATTTTCCACATGTTCAACAGTGATTGCAGATTCTCCTTGCAAATCCTTTTCTTCAACATTATAATTTGTCATTTCAGTTGCAAGATTTTTAGCGGCAATGGTAAGTGTTGGCAGGAAATCCGCAAGTGGCCTTTTATCCTGTACTCCCAAACGTTCTTTCATCTGTTTCGTGGTAAATCCACCAAATAAAGCCTGATCTCCTTTAGACCGAATACGACCAAATCCCGCATCATCTACTCCACGTTCATAAATATTTTGAGACAATCTTTTTTCCGATTCCCTTAATTTCCCTCTTGCCTCAGTTCTTTCGATATAAGAAATCCTTTCTTCAATCAATTCCTGTTTTCTAGTCTGAACCGCAAAATAGCTTTGTGCAAAAGCTATCTGCTCCTTTCGTGGATCTCCATTTTCAGCAATAAGATAACATGCATAACGGGTAAGCATATAATCCTCAACTTTTCTATTGGCTCCACTTCCCAATGTGACCATTTTGCTGACGCCAGCAAAATGGTCTTCCACTCTAATTCCGTTATTTTTACAAGAAAGCATTCCCTTTTTTACAACATTTTCAAAATTTCTCCATTGAACATAGTCCAATAATGTCATTAATTCTCGTGCATACCAATACTCAATGCCATCCTCTTCATGTCGGATATCATCAAATTTTCTTCTGTACAATTCTATTATTCTCTTTTCCATTCAAATTTCCTCCTCTTATGAACATATTGCTGACGCCAGCAATATGTTTTTTACTATTAATTTCATACTGCTAATCGTATCCCTCCATAAATTTAAAGAGAGAGCAATAACACCACTGTGCTATATGCTCTCTCTTTGTGGCTAATTTTAATGTTGTCTGCCAACGACCGGCTAATAATTGCCGATAAATATATCGGATTTTAGTGTTGTCCGCCAACGGTCAATTAAACAATTGACAAATATATCAGATTTAGGTGTTAGCCCACCAGAAAAGCTCGCTTTTCTTCTAATATTATTATACGCAAACATATTTTTTATGTCAGCAAACATTTCTATATTATGTTTATATCTTTTTCTCAAAGACCTTCATACGTTTTATTTCGTCGTCTGCTTCAGCACGTCTTCTAATGCATCGGTCGCCTTTTTCACAAAATTAATCTTTTTATCGCAGATCAGGCTGCCGTTTTCTCTTATTTTCAGTTCTGCAATAACAAGGTCTTCATTATCTAACAGTTCCAACTCAGGACGCCCATCAATTGTAATTCATGTAATTTCCACATCCGCCGAGGGTATTTCTTCTGGGGTTTCTACCGTGAACTGAGTGTCACCACCTAAAGCAAAATTGGATTTTCTTATGTTGTAAAACAACACCCCGCCACATACCAGTGCTAAACATACAGCAGCTATTTTAATTATAACTTTTCTTTTCATAGCTGGTTTCCTTATTCAATCACATACTTTTCTTTTAGTTTGGAACACCTGTTCTGCGCAATTATTCCATCATGCTGAAGCCTTCCGGCTACAATTCCTGGATGGATTCCAATGGATCTTGCAAATTCTATAATATCATCATCGGAAGTATATTTTGATGGTGCTAACCTTTTATAGTCTACCGGTGAAATTAAATAATTTGTTGCAAATTTATCCGCCTCAGCCTCCAGATTGTTATTAATATCTTTCATCTCTTCTACTGTACTGCTGATAAAAACTGTTTTAATTTTCTGCTGAAAGACATGCTTAATTTCATGAAATAACGAAAACCAGAACTTATCCGCATCCAGTCCTCTATTATTCATTGCAAGCACAACCCTATCCTCTGACAGCCACTTAACCGCACCATTTATTCCGGAATTTTTCAAATGCGGCAATAGAACAAATGCAATACCACACTCCGCAAAAATCGTTCGCATTCTTGGTAAAAATTCCTCCGGTTTCCTAACCGTCATACTTCTAAGTTCTGGCAGACATCTTTTCAATTTCTCAGCGTTATATGGTTGAGTTTCCATGCTTCTTGAAATATTTATAGCAGTCTGAACCCACGCTCTGGAATTGATAATGTTCTTTGGACTGTTACATGCCGAACCCGCCCTGAAATTTACCAGGAAATCCGGTTGCAACATAATCCTCAAATCCGCTACTCTAAAATACTTACACATATTTATTATTTTGTCTTGAATGCTCCTTGCTGCCGGAAGCCCAATAACCTCAACAAAATATTTATAGTCTATCTCCCTTGCCAATTCTGCCTGTTCATCAATATCCTTAGCTTGCCTAATTTCAATCAATTTCCGATCATACGTATTCTGTAAATTCTGCCAGACTTCTATACTTGTTCCAAGCATAGCAGAAAGTTTCTTGGCCAAATCGTTTGATATATTTGCCTGACCATTAATCAATTGGCTTAATGTCTTGGCAGTTGTTCCCATTCTTATTGCAAACTCTGCCTGACTTATTCCCATATCTTCAATAATATCAGCAATATAATATCCCGGGTGAAAGGCCACTATATCTTTGTATTCATTAATATTACCCATAATGGTTTGACACCTCCGTTACCTTAACAATTTTAATCATTTTACATTGAGCTAAAATGTCGCCCTCCGTGATTTCGTTTTCATCACTATCGCAAGGAATCATTGTAACTCTATACCCTGTATTACCTAATCGTATGCTCCATTCGTTTTTTCTATCACCTATTAAATGTTCAAAATGAAATGGAATATAATTCATGACATCCATCAATGACTCTGCATTACATATAAAGTTTTCCGCAGCCTCAAGTTTCCTTTTCACTTGCTCAGGATATTTCCACTTTTTCTTGTATTCGGAACAAAACTGTTTCTTTGCAGTTTCACTCTTATAAAGTATCTGCATTCCCAAACCTAAATATACTCCTCCTTTCATTTTGAATTACCATTTTGGTAATCAAATTATAGCATGATTTTAATATTAAGTAAATATATATTTTTTATTTATCGTGGTTATCAGCTTCCCGCCTTTCTGCCTGCTCCGTTGATTTTGCACAGCGTTATTTCATAATCATCTCTTCATCGGACGGCAGCCCTACAGACAGTCCGGATGGTTTTTCCATATACCAGTATGCAACGGATGTGTAATCATCATATCTCGCTCCTGTCCAGCCGAGATTATCCATGGTCATACGAAACGATTTTTGAAAATAAACCGGATCCTTTACATGAAAACGATAAAGCAAAAAGCGCTGCTGCCCATTATACATTTCCCGGCTGTCATTACCTAAAATCGCATACATCCCCGTATACAGTCCGCTGAAGGTCTGATACTTATGCAATAAAATATCATTTCCGAACCCATAAGAACCGCAGAAGTAATCCTCCGTTCCCGTGTAATTAATTGTCGGATATCTGTCTCCATCCAGATACATCTTAGGCTCGCCCTCTACCCAGCATGTATTATTGCCATTCATACCTGCCGCAAAGCAAAGCCCGGCAAATATACCCCTTCCTTCAATTCCATCGATGACCGTATAAGCACGTCCCTTCTGCACCGGATGCTCCTGCCTGTACGCTGCATGGAAGTATACGTCCGTATCTGTAAGTTCGCCGTGCCATCCCTCAATCATGTAAAAAAGTGTTTCTTCCTTGCTGCCACGATTTTCCATCGTCACCTTACAATGTTTCTGGAATGGCATCTCCCAGTAACAATTGTATCCTCTTCCCGGCGCCACCAGAATACAGCTTGAATTCAGCACCGGATAGTTTCCATCCCTGTCTGCAAAGTTCTCATCATATGCGCATCCAAAAAATGCGGAAATCGGAGCCTCCACAGACGGAACATCCATACCATCCCAATAGATTCGAAGAATAAATGAATGACCCACATAACCTGTAAACCATAAATGTGTCAGCACTCCCGGACCGTCCGTGTCACACAGCACCACTTCTTCCTGCGGTTTGATCTGAATACATGGTCTTAACTTTTCACAGTCCTTGCCCCTGCTTCCTCCGTTTCGTTCTCCCATCGGATTCTCTGCCGAAAATCCAAAACTTATTCTGTTTAGTAAATTTGATGACAACATGTGGTTTCCCTCCTTGCGGTCTGTTCTTTGAACATTATTCTAATTCTATCATACCATATTAATGGGCTACTTTGACAGGTATTTTTCACATTCCTGTTCTTATCTTATCTATCAATGTTACATCCGCCGGCAACCATTCCACACTATCAAGCTCATCGGATGTAAGCCATCTGGCCGCCTCATGCTCTTTAAGCACAAGATTTCCTGAAACCACCTCACACCAGAAGCAGTCCATCGACAAATGGAATGCCGGATAATCGTATTCTATTGTGTCTATCAGGTCCCCGACCTGAATTTTCGTGTCAAGTTCCTCCATTATCTCACGGCATAGCGCTTGCTGTGGCGTCTCTCCCGGTTCAATCTTACCACCCGGGAATTCCCATCCGCCTTTGAACTCGCCATATCCCCGTTCCGTGGCAAAAATAATTTTCTCGCCATTGTCATTCGTCGCCTTGATAACGGCGGCAACAACTCGTATTGTTTTCATAAATTACACCTCTTTCATCCCTGAGTAATATATTCGTATATGTCCTCACGCACCGGGACATCAAGTTCCCATTCAATCTCAACAGCCGTTTTGTCTGTGTTGGCCATAACAAATTCCTGTGCCACACCCTTTGCCTGCATGCTTCCCAGATAATAAAATTCTTTGGATATCTTATCGTCCTTGTTCTTTCGCACAAAAAGTTCAACTTTGATTCCTCTTTGCTTAGCCTCCAGCATATTTACGACATCTGTTGATTTTCTTGTTCTGCCACTTTTAGAAATAGCTATAAGTGTGTTGCTTGTCGTAAAGTGATCCTCATATCTGGTAGTATCGCTTATGTCATCCGCTTTGTCATAATTAATAAAAATCGGGAAAGTCTTTGTCCTGTCATCATACTTATATCCACCTATATTGAGTGGAACCTCGTTATGTGCCCAGTTGAGTATCCTGCACACATCCTCATATGTATATTTACGATAAAGCGCGAACCCGCTTTGTGAATCGGAATCTCTGTAATCTCTTTCATATCTGGCAAGTCCAAAATCAACCAGTTCCTCTATTATTGAATGGAAATCTCTATCGGAAAGCATTTCCATGAATTTAGGACTGGCTTCGTAATCAGTGTTGTTATTGAGCAACGATGCGTACGCCGACAGCCTTGAAAAAGCATTATGTGCCGGTTCGATAAGAACACAATTCTTATATGTTGCGCGCGCCACTCCTGCCGGAAATTCATTGGTAAATATGTTGACGACATTTTCAGCACAGTTTCTATCGACAACAAGTCCGTATTCCCTGTGAAGCGTATCAGCCATATTAATAATCAGATTCCGTTGTCCCTTTAAAATTTCTTTGAGAAGCACAAGTTCGTGTGCTCTTTTGCCATTGGCAATTTTCTTGGATATGAATTCTATGACCTGAGCCTTCTCATCCGACAGGCGCACCTTGTACTCCGGATCGTATTTCACAAGAAATTTATAATACGAACCCAAACTGTTGTTATCAAATATTCTAAGCACATCCATTTCACCGTATTTATCGAAATCGGTCAATGCCGGAATGCGTCCGAGTTTATTCTTCAAATTGAAATAATTTTCTTTAATGAGTTTAATATCACTGAAGTTAGCATTGTCGATAGAACTGAATATTCTTTTCTTCGATATCTCATCAAAATGCAGCGTACTGCTGCCCGGAATTATTCTGGATCCTTCAGTTACATAATGTCTGACGGTATCCTTGTTATATGTCCTGTCACCTGAAAGTGCAATCGGTATCATAAAATTATTTCTGTAATTACCAATAAAATCCAGAACAACCACATACTCTTTACCCTCTGCTTTTCTGAGTCCTCGTCCAAGCTGTTGTATAAACACAATCGGAGACTGCGTTGGTCTCAACATTATTACCTGATTAACCTCGATTATATCGGTTCCTTCAGAAAAGATGTCTACGGACAGGATGTAATCAAGCGGTTGAACCACATCCGTTGCATCGCACTCTTCCATTGCCAGGCGTTCTATCGCATTTGCCCTTGTTTCCTCTGTGTCGGCTCCGCTGAGTGCAATCGTCCTTAGCCCGTTTTCATTGAATTTGCGCGATAATTCTTTAGCCTCTTCAATCCTGCTGCAAAAAATAAGTCCTTTAACCCGGCTTCCGCTGTAACCGTAATACCGGGCCTGCGACATCACATATTTTACACGTTCATCAGATGTGAGAAATCTGAAATTATCTGTGTCACAAACTTCATCATCAATATTTAAATCCGTTATACCAAAATAATGGAATGGACACAGCAAATCCTCCTCCATAGCCTGCTGTAACCGGATTTCGTACGCAATGTTATGTCCAAACACCTCATATATATCACGTCCTTTAACATCTGCATCCCTTCTGTCCGGAGTAGCTGTCATTCCAAGAGACAATCGCGGCGTGAAATAATCCATGACTTTTCGATAGCTGTCCGCACAAGCATGATGTGCCTCATCATAAATTATCGCATCAAAATACTTTCTTCCAAATCTATGCAGATTCTCATCTTTTGCAAATGTCTGTATGGTAGCAAAAATATAATCTTTATCGTATTCCATACGACCAAGCGCAGATGACATCATACCCATTGATACACTGTTTCCGAATACTTTGTGATATGATTTTATTGCCTGTTTCGCAATCTGGTTACGATGAACCAGAAACAAGACTTTTTTATACCCAAGTTCGCGCATCGCAAATGCAGATGCGTACGTTTTGCCGGTACCTGTACTTGATAATAGCAATGCCCTGTCAACACCGTCATTTACCAACCGCATCAGATTATCTATAAATGCCACCTGCATCTTATTCGGCTTTAACATATACCGTTCCAGATTAACAACATTCTCTGCCGCTGTCTGCCTTTGTTGTCTTCTTATAATCTGCTGTTCTACGTATTTCTGCCTATACTCGTCAATGTACTCATCATAATTAAGGCATTTGGAGTCATCCCATAAATCTTTGAATTCATCCAATATATCTTTTGCAACCTGTCCGTCCTGCGTGGATACTATTTTCGTATTCCATTCCCTGTTGGTCGTAATTGCACTTATGGTCATATTGGAACTTCCGATGATAATTCTATATAATTCATCCTTGCGGAATATGTATCCCTTCGTATGAAATCCGTCGTTAGAAGGGTCACACTTATATATTTTAAGAGAAATATTTTTAAGTTCCGCAAGTTTATCGAGTGCCTTCGGTTCGGTAAAAATCTGATAATCGGTCGTTATGATTTTACCGGGAATTCTTTTGCGTTCAAGTTCCTTTAGTGTCATAAGGAGCGGAGTTATCCCACTCATTTTAATAAATGCCACACTGATACAGAACTCATCACAATTATTAAGTTCCCTATCTATTGAAACCAGCACTTTCTTGCCTTGTCTGTAATCGTTGGATACAAATTCCGGACGATAAGCAAGATTTGAATTGATTGTACTGTCTATATAGGCCGTAGCCATTGATTTTGTTATTTCTTCTGTTCTCATTTTGTTGCCTCCGGGCATAACACATAGATACTCTTTTTAATCTTCTTTAAAGAGGTCGTCCAAAACAATAACGTTGGTAAACACTCCACTATACTCATTTGTTGTTAATCCAAAAGTTGTTATCAGTGTGCTGTGAATAGCAATTCTGGTTGATACATTTTCAGCCAGAATTGCCTGTCTGTTCAATAATTTGAGGTAGTAATCTTTATTTACCTTGAACTCTCCATTATAATATTTTATTTCGCACATGTTGATTACATTGTCATTTCGTGAAATTAATAAATCTATCTGAGTTCCATCTGCGTCATCATCCTTTTTTGACCACACACTCGCCTCTGTTATTACTCCCGATATTCCAAGTGAACGCTTAATTTGTTCAATATGATTAAAGCAGACATTTTCAAATGCAAATCCCCGCCATATTGATACAAAAGATGCTGTTACATTTTGCTGCCAGAATTTTTCACTTAATTTTTTCCGATTCCAAATAAAGTGCAGATAAAACATGCAAAAAGGATCTGTCAGTTTGTAATGTTCCTCTCTCTTTCCATGCCCAAACGGAACATATTTTATTATAAAGTCACTTGAAATCAACGCATTTAGATTACTCGACAATCTGCCACCATCTTTTATTCCAAGTTTCTCTATAATTTCCTTTCTTGTAAATCCTGCATTTCTCGTATACAATAATTGAACTATACTTTTTACTGCTTCCGGGTTCACGAAAACCGAAGCAAACAGACGATTATATTCATCTTTAAAAACTGCATTTTTCTTAAAAAACATATTATCTATATTCTGGGCCAGACTCAATCCGGGATTTACATATCCCATATAATATGGGATTCCTCCGAGTACCATATAGCTCTGTGCTATATCATACCTGGAGAGTATTACACCATTGCTTTTATAAAAATCTTCACATTCCTTCAGATTAAATGGAGACAGTTTTATTTCATAAGTCACTCTGTTATACAATCCACCATGATTATTTAATAATTTATCCTGTATCCATGAATTTGCACTTCCACATACGACGACCATCAAATTTTTACGATGACATCCCCATGTATTCCAAAAAGCTTCAAAAGCTCGTACAAATCCGGATCTCGGAGTGTCCATCCAAGGAAGTTCATCCAGAAATACTAATTGTCTGTTTCCGTCATCCTTGCTCTGCAAAAATTTTTCCAACAACAGGAATGCATCCAGCCAGTTATTAGGCTTATCACATTTCTCCATCCCTTGCAATTCCAACGAATTATAAAAATGATTCAATTGGAGATTTAACAGTCCTTTGGAATCTTCGTCTGCCGGTGAAAGTCCGGCATGTCTAAATGTAATTTTATCTCCGAATGTTTCATCTACAAGATATGTTTTTCCCACACGTCTTCTGCCGTAAACTGCAACAAGTTCTGCTTTATTACCGGAATACAACCGGTTTAATTCCTTTATTTCCTGTATACGTCCAACCATACTTATTCTCCTAAAGTGGCGGTGGACACATTTTCATTGTGCTTCACCGCCGTTTTAATTGCATTATAGCAGATGTTTATCCGGCGGTCAACGCGTATTTAACCCATTTCACCGCCGCTTTAATTTTCTTTTTCTTCCCCGTACTCAACTTCCATCAATGTCAGTCCGCATGCCGGGGCGGTGTAACCGGCCGCTGCGCGGTCGCGGGCGGCAAGGATTTCCGGAATGGCAGACGGTGAGAGACGCCCGTCTCCGACCTCGATAAGTGTGCCCGTGAGGATACGGACCATATTCTGCAAGAAACCGGAGCCGCGGTAATCAATGGCTATATCCGGTCCGGAACCAGTTATTTTGATGTCATAAATAGTACGGACAGTTGATTTTTTCATCTTGCGGTTGCCGCAGAAAGATGCGAAATCATGCGTGCCGACAAGCTGAGCAGCGGCAGCCTCCATGCGGTGGACATCAAGCGGCTTATCGTATTGATATTGAAAGCGGTGGGCGAAGACGTCCGGAATGCCACCGATGCGGATGCTGTAGCGGTATGTTTTGGCGGTTGCATTGTAACGGCTGTGGAATCGCTCATCCACACTCTCTATCGAAAGAACCGCAATATCGTCCGGGAGATATTGATTCACATATGATAACATTGCAAATGTATCGCGCGGAGTATCCAGATGATAATTGGCTGCCTGACCGCGGGCATGGACGCCTGCATCGGTTCGGCCGGAGCCGGTCAGTTCCACGGGATATCCCACCATTGCAGAAAGTACGGCTTCGATGCGGCCCTCGATTGTCATATCGGTTGAATTCTGCCCTTGCCAGCCCTTGTAGCGGGTGCCGTCGTATTGAATTATCATCTTGTAATTGCTCATGTATCCGGCTCCTCCATGGATTCATAATTTGATAAGATTATATCATAAAATACGTCAAAAAAACACCCCCGGATTATATCCGGAGGTGTATCACAAATTACTGTTATTCTATTAATCCGCTTTCCTTCATAAGGATTTCTATGTCCGTTCCCTTAACCTTCTTCATAACGGTCTTTAAGAGCATTTTTTCCTTGAGTGTGAGTGGCACCTGTGTAATCGGTTTCTTGTCGATTGCATAATAGCAGGCACGTAAGAGCTCACGCACATCATATTTGCTGCCCCATACCTCAGGAACACCGCGGTCGATGTCCAAGAGAGTATAGACGCTCTCCATGCCTGTACGCATTGAATACTCAATAGTGAAAATAGTGTCACGCGGAGTTTCCGTGAACTGGCCGAGGAAAGCAAAGTTTACGGCACCGTCAGGAACTACATGCGGGCGGTCCTCATTTTTCCTTGGCTGGAAAAATGCGTTTATATAAGGCATGAAACAAGTCGTCGTGTTGCAGGCATTGGATGCAAGGTCCTCAATTTCATTCTCAGGGATTCCGATGTGGTAAAGCCACTCTTCGCAGACTTCCTTACCGGTGCAGTTACGCATTGCTTTTTTGACATAATTGCCCTCCTTGTTGGTGTTGAGAGCATAAAGCCATACAAGGACCATATTCGGATCCTGGGATTTGAACTGCGGCTGGCGGTTGATTGTCCAGGAGAGATACCAGTTGTCCATGCTGTCCTTTACAGTGACAATTCCGCCTGTTGTTACCTTGCCTTCCCTCGGATCACGCTTGCATATGTTCATTATGTGCTGAATGACCTTCTCATCAGATGTAGCTACCGTTGCACTCATCCAGTTGGTTGCCTCGATATCGCTGCAAAAGGCATCCGGGTTGCCGAACTCGCCGTGTTTTGCCTGCTTCGCAATATTTTTCCACATATCCCATGAATCGCCCTTGCCGTTTACAAGGCCTGTAAGGTCAGGTGCATGGTTCTGGTCGCCGTAGCAGGTGGTGTCGGTGCAGCATCCGTTGGTGATGAATACGAGGTCATCCTCGATGAGGTCGATTGTCTGCTCCTTGCCATCCTTAAGATATACAATCTGACGTGCTATTTTTTTATCGCCTACGTTATCTATTATTACATTTTTAACATCCATACCGTATTCAATTTTAACGCCATGCGCTTCAAGGTATTTTACCAACGGAAGGATGAGGCTCTCATACTGGTTGTACTTCGTGAAGCGAAGTGCGCTGAAATCAGGCAGTCCGTCGATGTGATGGACATAACGGCACAGATAACGTTTCATTTCAAGTGCACTTGACCAACGTTGGAACGCAAACATTGTCTGCCAATAAAGCCAGAAGTTCGTGCTCCAGAATGAATCCGGAAGAACTTCAGAGATTTTCTTGCCTTCAAGGTCTTTCTCCGGTGTGATAAAAAGCTGCGAAAGTGCCATCGCAGATTCCTTGTCAAGTCCGAATTTCTTATCGGTGTGGGCATCCTCGCCGCGGTTTACGGATGCACGGCAGAGAGAATAGTTAGGGTCGTGTTTGTTGAGCCAGTAATACTCATCCAATACCGATGCCCCCGGCGTTTCCAGTGACGGAACATCACGGAACATATCCCACATTACCTCGAAGTGGTTGTCCATCTCACGTCCGCCCCTCATGAAGAAACCCTTCGTTACATCTTTACGTCCATCGCAGCTTCCGCCTGCAAGCTCAAGTTTTTCCAGAAGATGGATGTGTTCCCCCTTCATCTGTCCATCACGGACGAGATAAAATGCTGCGGTAAGACCTGCAAGGCCTGTACCTATAATATATGCCGATTTCTTGTCGACTCCCTCCGGTTTCTCCGGATGAGCGAATGATTCATAAGTTCCTGCTGAATAATACATAACGAATACCTCCTGTGATTTATTTTATGACTTGATTATATTAATATTCATTCTGTACCGCCATAGACAAAAAAATACCTGTGATAAATATTTCATCACAGGTATTTTAATGTAAATTTTTTTATCAAATATGCAGTTTTGTATTGTTATATTTTAAACCTATCTAGTGCTGCAGAAAATGCATCCTGTATAACCTTTGCAAAACGCCCTACGAGATGTACCGGGTCTTCCTTCATGTCGTCCTTAATCCAGTCAAGCATGATACCGACAAAACAATATGAATACACTCTGGCGATAAATTCTTTATCATCCTCCCTGACCGTCATATTGGCGGATTCCTCTTCAATCACTCCCATGAGAAGATTGTCTGCAAGCGGTTTAAGGTATTTCTCAACCTGGCCGCGGTCCACGCAGTTATATACATTCATTATGAATGGCTTGTTATCCTGAACTGCCATAAATATCTGTATAAAACCCTGCTGCCATGTGTCATGTGTTTTCTTCTCATCAAGTGCTTTTCGGGCATCCTCAAGGCATGACCATTCCACAAGGTCATATATGTCCTGAAAATGATAATAAAAAGTCATCCTGTTAATTCCGCAGTCCTCGGTGATATCGCTTATGGTTATTTTATTAAGCGGTTTCTTAAGAAGAAGGTTCTTAAGTGACTGCTCAAGTGCTCTCTTGGTAATCTGGGACATAAAAACCTCCTCCCGATAATCCGCTTAACCGTGCAATCCTGCTGTCTGACGGATCATATCCTCAACAACGATGTCATAAATCTCTCCGATTGTATTACAGTATTCAAGGATTTTCCAAGGCTCATTCGTATGGAAATGTATCTTGATAAGATCCTCATCTCCGGCGGCAATCAGTGAATTACCTTCAAAATGTTCCGTGATATAATCCGAGATTTCATCCTCATCAAGATCCTTATCGCGGCGGTCAATCAGAAGCTGTGTGTCGTAACGGTATGCAAACTGATCGTCCTCAGCATCAATGCTGTGAATTTCTGACATATTATGTTCCTCCTATATATAAAAATATAGTGCGGATAACAGGAGTTGAACCTGCACGGGTGTTCCCACCAGAACCTAAATCTGGCGCGTCTGCCAATTCCGCCATATCCGCATTATGCGAAGAAGCCTTACGGACTCTCCGCTAAAAATTATAACCGCACATCACAAAAGTGTCAATTTATTTTGCCGGATTAAGCAGTTCTTCGGCATAATAAACCGACTGCATTGCGTCCTTGCCATAGAAATCCGCTCCTATCATATCCGCGTATTCCTGCGTAAGTACCGCTCCTCCGACCATTATTTTACACCACGGCGCCGACTCATGGAGTTTCTTTATTGTCTCCTCCATGCTTACGACTGTTGTTGTCATAAGCGCGCTGAGTCCGACAAGCGGCGCATGTGTCTCTATCACCTTGTCGACAACCGTCTCCGGCGGTACGTCTTTTCCAAGGTCAATCACATCATATCCGTAGTTTTCGAGAAGAACTTTTACAATGTTCTTTCCGATGTCGTGTATATCACCTTTGACCGTTGCGATAACGATCGTTGCTTTTTTCTCCTGATTTGTGCCCTGACTGCTTACATATTCCTTGATAGCCTCAAAACCTGCTTTCGCAGCCTCCGCGCTCATAAGCAACTGCGGAAGGAATACCGTACCTTTTTCAAAACCTTTACCGACAATATCAAGTGCCGGCACAAGCTCACCGTTAATTATCTCCATTGTATCCTTGGTGCCAAGTTCCTCTTTGGTCGCTTTGTAAGCCTGCTCTTTAAGTCCTTTCACGATACAATCCGTGAGGCTCAGATTTCCTGTCACGGCTTTGCCGGCCTGCTTAACACTTGTTACCGTCTGTGCTACCGGCGTCGGTTCCGCCACGGCATATTTTTCTATATATGACATGCACTGGCTGTCAAATCCGCCGAGCACGCAGTATGTGTCGTATGCCTGAATCATCGCACGGGCATTTGGATTAATGATACCTGCCGAGAGGCCTGCCTGCATTGCCATCAGGAAAAATCCTGAATTGATAACTTCACGCTGCGGGAGACCGAATGATATATTTGATACACCAAGCACCGTTCTTCCGCCGTGTGCCTTTATCTCACGCACCGTATCAAGTGTGATATTTGCCGAATTATTGTCCGTGCTCATGGTCATAGTGAGTGCATCAATCACGATATCTTTGGGCTTTATACCGTATTGGGCCGCAATGTCATAGATTTTCTTCGCAACCGCGAGTCTTCCCTCTGCGGTATCCGGAATTCCTGCCTCATCAAGTGCAAGTCCGACGACTGTTCCGCCGTATTTCTGCACCAGCGGAAAAATCTGATGCATGATTTCTTCCTTGCCGTTGACAGAATTGATCATCGGTTTGCCGTTATATATACGCATTGCCTGTTCCATCGCAACAGGATCCGTTGTGTCAATCTGAAGAGGAAGCGGAAGCACGCTCTGCAGTTCATAGACCGTTCTTCTCATCATGGCCGGTTCATCAATCTCCGGAAGTCCTACATTGACATCCAGGATATGTGCTCCCGAATCAGCCTGTTTAACGCCCTCTTCGAGAATGTATTCCATATTATTGTCACGGAGCGCCTGTTTGAATTTGGATTTGCCGGTCGGATTGATTCTCTCACCGATTATGATCGGTCTTCCTCCAAGTTCCACTGCCGTTGAGTATGATGTAACAATAGTATAATCTTTATCAGTAAGCGGCTTCGGAGTGATACCGGAGCAGCGCTCTGTCAGTGCCTTGATATGTGCAGGTGTGGTACCGCAGCATCCGCCGGCCATCCACGCACCAATATTGATTATTTCTTCCATATCCTCCGCAAATTCTTCCGGGCCTACGTCATACACGGTCTTGCCGTTCTCGGAGCGCGGAAGTCCCGCATTAGGTGTTATAACAAGAGGAATCGACGCATAGCGCGCCATTGTTTCAAAAATAGGTTTCATCTGCTTCGGTCCGAGTCCGCAGTTCATTCCGATTGCATCCACCCTGAGTCCTTCAAGCAAGGCAACCACGACCTCAGGTGTCGCACCCGTAAGCATCTTATGATGCTCGTCAAAAACAACCGTCGCCACAACCGGAAGATTGGAATTCTCCTTGGCTGCAAGTACCGCCGCCTTGAGTTCGTAAGTGTCACTCATAGTCTCTATAAGAATAAGGTCGGCGCCGGCTTTGGCTCCGTATCTGACAACATCGGCATATATCGATACACACTCTTCAAAATCAAGCGTTCCCATCGGTTTGAGGAGCTTGCCTGTCGGGCCCATATCAAGTGCTACATATGCCTTGCGTCCGCTGTCTGCGACTGCTTTCTTCGCATTTACGACCGCAGCCGTGACTATTTCTTCAAGATTATCGTATTTAAATCCGTTGGCGCCGAATGTATTAGCCAATATTATATCTGCCCCGGCATCAAGGTATGCCCTGTGTATATCATACAACACTTCAGGTCTCGTAAGGTTCCATGTCTCCGGAAGTTCTCCCGGTTTAAGTCCTCTCTCCTGAAGGAGTGAGCCGAGTCCACCGTCAAAAAATATTATTCTCCTGCCTAATTCTTCCCTGATATCCAATCAGTTTTACCTCCTGTATGCACAATCTTTTTTGCCACAGATTTCACAGCCCTCTATATGGCATCTGCTGTTCTCACTGCTTATTCCCATAACTGCCGTGACCGACTTTTCCGGAAGCATCACGCCACCGTCCGAAAGTATAATTCCTACAGTCTTATATGCCGCGAGAACATCTAGAAACTCTTTCTGTATCGTAAGCGGAAGATCTCCGTATCCGGGGCTGAACCTCGGTCTTAAAAAGAGTCCTTCTGCCTTGAGTTCTTCTTCAAGCGCCTTCTGGCACTCATTGCAATATGCCTCTATTGCGGCCGCGCCGACGCCCTGAAGCACTGCTGCCTTAGCTATTGATAATTTATTATACCTGTTCATCAGCATATCAACACCGTTGCCAAGTGTCGCCGCGAAAAAAATAATTTCCCCGCAGCCCGTCAGATTCTTAGCAAGGTTCTTACTGTGAAATGTAAGTCCCCCTGCTGATATGTTATCATTCTCATCCACTTTAAGTGTAAATCTGCGGTGCACATTCCGCGGCTGCATTACTTTTTCGGCCTCCCGGATACACTCTTCCATCATGTCAAGTGTGCGTTCATCCGGGGTATTCCGCCCCAAACCCATATATCTGAGTGCTTCTTTACGGTCTATTATCATCCTATGATCTCCGAAAGGTTGTCAAGAATCCCTTTAGCTATCTCCGGCTTATTCATTGAATATACATGAATATGGTTAATTCCGTTAGCGATAAGGTCAATTATCTGGTCAGTCGCATACGCTATTCCCGCCTGGCTCATTGCCGCAGGGTTGGTACCGAATCTGTCAACTATTGCCTTGAATCGTTCCGGTACATTGCATCCCGAAAGTCTCACTGCATTCTCAACCTGGTTGGCTCTTGTAATCGGCATAATTCCCGGAACAACCGGCACGAGTATTCCGGCCTCGCGTACTTTATATAAGAAATTATAAAAAATATTATTGTCAAAAAACATCTGTGTCGTGAGAAATTCACAGCCTGCGTCAACTTTTTTCTTAAGATTAAGGATGTCCTCTTTCTTCGTCGCCGAATCCGGATGTCCTTCAGGGTAACATGCCCCTCCGACACAGAAATCGCCGTATTTCTTAATATCTCCGACAAGTTCAGACGCATAGTGGTAATCCTTAAACGGGTCCCCCTCAAAATCCTTCGGTCTGTCACCGCGCAGTGCAAGTATATTCTCAATTCCGGCTTCCTTCATTCTGCCAAGCGTGTCTTTAATATCTTCCCTGCCCGCACCGACACATGTAAGATGTGCTATTGTGGTGACATCATATCTGTCCTGTATCTCGGAAGCTATATTGACAGTGTTGCCTCTTGTGCCTCCGCCGGCACCGTATGTAACACTCATATACGCCGGTTTAAGAGCTGCAACGCCAAGTGCCGCTTTCTCAACTGATTCGTAGTTAGCGGTTGTCTTCGGCGGAAAAACCTCCATTGATACCGTTATTTTCTCATCTTTTAATATGTCTCTTAATTTCATGTATTATATCTCCTTGATCAGTCGTCAAAACGCAGTGATGCGGCTCCTATTGCCGTCGCATACTGTGCTTCCTTCGGTATTATGAATTTAACTCCGCAAAGATTGCCTACCGCTCCCAGCAGCTCCTCCGCCTGCGGAAGTGTCGCTACCGAACCGGTCGCAACTATGGTCTTGATGTCGGTATTACGGCACGCAAAGACAGCTAACATTCCCGCCGTCTGATATACCATATTAAGTATTCCGAGTGCTATATCCGCATTCGTGACATTGTTCTTAACTTTACCGAAATTGGATGCAGTGACATACGATGGCAATGCCGTCGTGTCCGTATTGCTGATTTCGTTAATTCCAAGGTCAACCTTCGTCACATCGCCTCCCTTGGCAAGTTCCGCAACCGCAGTCACATCACTTTCTCCGAGCATCTTCGTCGCAAGTCCGATAAGCGTTCCTCCGCCGACACCGCTTCCTCCGATGTGCTCATATATATCATTACGTGCATGGACAAAGGCGGTTCCCGTTCCCATACTTATGACAATAGTTTCATCAAGCCCGGACATTATAAGTCCGCTGTGCCCGATTGCTTCAAACTCATTAACTTTACAGCTCGGAATATCATATATGCTTCCACCCTCAACCTGTGAGGAGCCGACCCCCGTAAGGACAATCTTACGGACCTGGTCAAATGATATTCTGTTACTATACAGAAGGTTGCCGATTGCCCCGTAAAGGGCAGTTATCTGGTCCGCTGCCTTTACCTGCAGTGTCGCAATACATTCCTTCTTTTCGTTAAGTGCCACAATTTTGGTCGTGGAACCGCCTATATCAACGCCTAATACAACATTCATGTCTTTGTTTTTCTCCCATAATAAGGCATTCTGCCGCCTTTTTTATGGTTCATAGTATAGCATTTTGACATGTTATTGTAAAGGATGTTTATTTTTACGTAACAGTGGGTTTCCGCGCGGCGCCACGCTTCCGCCCTATCTGTACTTCTCCGCGCGGCCATTCCGCGCGGCGCCACACTTCCGCCCTATCCGCACTTCCCCGCGCGGCATACTTACAGCAGTGCGTCAAGTCCCGCCTCGTCAAATACCTTCTTGTGCGCAAACAGCTTGCAAAGTGCGGCGAAATTCTCTTCGGAATGTTCCACCTCTCTTGAATAGAGATGCGCTATATCAACGCGCTCAGTGAATGAAAGCGAGCCGCCGTTGCGTTTCCACACTGCCATATCACACTGCATGATCATGAGAGTGCTCACTATTGCCATCTTGACTTTGGTGAGAACATCACGGTCAAATACCCCTTTTAGAAAATACCTGAACACGAAATACGATAATATATTCTCATACTCGTAAGCATATGTACGACAGTACGAACGGTACTCCGATTCGATATTATCATAACCGCTGCCATAAAGAATACTTTCGCAAAGGCCGGCAAGCTCCACCCATTCACGCTTGATTATCACCTGTCTGAGGTAATATTTCCAGAACGTCCGGTACGCAGATGCCTTATCCGCTTTACGCGGTCTCCATGAAGCCGAAGGGTTGTAATTAGCGATAACATTGTGAAGCCGGTCCGGATTCTTTATATTGCGCTGTAAATTGATTGCATAGTCAAGAAGAATTCGCATACGTCCGTAAATGTCGGTTTCACGGTTCCACACCATATCAAACGCGCGTTTTCTGGCATCCCTTAAATTCAGGAAAAGAAGGCCGTCTATATCATTAAGCGCCGGAAACGCATCCTCATCATTGTGTTCGGTAAATCCCGGCGTACGGTCTTCGGTAAGAATAAGCTCTGCCGCGGTTTGGCAGGAAAGGGCAATGCCTGTCTCACGCAGATTGCCGTATTCGGTTGTATAACGCGGATACTGGTCACAGGTCACACATAAAGCATCCTCTCCGAGAGCGGTGTACAGATCGCACAGATTATTGTCATTGAGAAAAGGGCATCTTCCGTCTTCCCTAATGCGAAACTGCCCTTCTGCTCCTTTGACACCATCGACCATAACCGAATGAAGACGGTCGCCGAAATCGCCGGTTATGGTCTTATAATATTCGTATGAGGCATCATCCACATCCACCTGCCAGCCTGCGCAGCAGGTATCCTTGCATTCGCCCGCGATACATTTGAATTTATCATAATAATCAGGTGTTCTAATCAACATAATTGTTATATTTATCGAGCTGGTTAGCCGATGTCACTATTTCCTCCATTAAGCCGCCGGCCTCTTTGGTCTTGGCCATATTATTGTTGCTGAGTTCAACAGCCATATCCATGCTGGCTGCAACCTCCTCACTGGCTGCGGAAAGCTGGTTAATGCTGTCAACAATCGCATTATTGGAATCGACAATCTGTTTAAGCTGTTTCTGCGTATCTGTAACACTCTCGTAGAGCTGCTTGAACATATCCTCCATCTTGACGTAGGTGTCCATTGAATCGTCTATAAGCACTTTCTCATCTTCAATTGATGCTACAACCTTGCTTACGGTTTCCTTGGTTCCGGAAGCATTGTTTTCGAGTGTCTCCACTATGCCGCTGATTTCGGCGGTAAGCGTCTGGGTCTCATCGGCAAGATTACGGATTTCATCGGCAACGACCGCAAAGCCGCGTCCTGCCTCACCGGCTCTGGCACTCTCGATTGAAGCATTGAGTGATAGAAGATTGGTCTGTGAGGATATACCGTTAATCTTGTCGGTGATTCCTCTTACTTCAATTGCATTCTTGACAAATTCATTGATAGTATTCATAACCTGCTCATTCATTGCAGAAATATTGGATGCCTTATCATCAAGTTTCTCAACAAGCTTACGTCCCTCGGAAACCATATTGAGCGAATCTCCTGCGATACGTTCCATTCTCGATGCATTGCTGTCAGCAGTAATGATCATTTCCTGGATATTGCTTGTCATAACTGTCTGGCTCTCTATATTCTTGGCATTATCGTTATTGCTGTCGGCAACCGCCTTAAGTGTCTCAAGCGCGGTTGTCGTTGCATCGTTAAGTTCTTCCATAAGTGCATCTGCTTTATTGGTGTTCTCCTTAACCGTGTTGCCCAGTGTAAGTACGTCAGAAAGAATCTGTTCGGATTTCTCCTTCTCTGCCTTAACCTCATTCATCTGCTCGCCCTTCATGACCTTCTCGAGATGTGTAATCCATGTAAGTGCAAATCCTGCGACACCGATGGTAGCAGCCTGAAGCAATGCCGATGAAAGTGCAAAATCAATTCCGGATGGCATACTGCCGCTGATAGCTGCCATAACAACAGCTACAATATTAAGTACAAGCAATACGCCGGAAATAATTCCCATAAATAAAGTATCAAAATACAGTACATACATTACCATAATAGGAAATGCCATCGTAAAAACAGTATCGCTCTTCGCATTAATAAGTGCAATTCCATATACTGCGGCATAACCTATAATCGATACGAAACGGAAGAGATTTCCATCCTTTTTAATAAAATATACGACATAGTCTGCCACAAGAGTTGCTGCGGTTGCCGCTGCAACAATAATTCCCAGATTCATCGAAATATTACCCTTCATGGCGTCCTGAAGATAGCCGCCGATCAGAAATGCATCTATAATGGTCATAATGATCATTACAAATGTATTCGTCTTTTTCATGTGTTTCATTGAGTTCCTCCTAATACATGCTTAATATATTTATTTTAACACCTTCCGCAATGTGCATCAATATCTTTTTGTAGCATTTAATATAAAACTCCGGGCAGAAGCAATACATCTTCCACCCGGAGCCGCAATGTCAAATATTACATTACAGGTTCAAATTCAAAACGAAGTCTCGGAAGTTCCTTGATTTCGTAATAGTAATTGGTGAGCCAGTCTTCACCCTGTGACGGATCGTTCTCACCGGTCGCAGGAGGAGCAAAAATATTGAGTTTCACAGTCTTTGGTCCGCTTATCTTACCGTCAAAGAATGCCGGCATGAAATCTACGAATTTAACGCCCGGAGCCTTGTAGAACCACTGTCCGTTAATTTCCATCATAAGGTTGGCATCAGCAAGACTTCCTTCAAAATAAGCCTCGGCAAAAACAGGATTTTTCTCAAGGTCAACATCAATTGCGATACCTTCTGAATCTTCCGAGCTTCCCCAACGCAGTGTGACCGGAAGTTCGGCATCGCCCTTAACTTCAATTCCCTGCTTGAAGAAATCGTCATTCATGATTTCCTTGTAGGCTCCGAGAATAGGCTGCTCCACTCCGACATCGGAATTGTTAGGGTCTGTAATCTCAAGACCGAGTCTTCCGTCATCCCTGAACTGGTAGAATGTGAAACCGCTGAGCCAGTTCTCGCTGTCGGCTTTGATGTATTCGCAGAATTCCTTAACGGTTGCAATCTGGTCAAAAGGTCCTGTTACGTCGCCGTCCGCATTGAACTCAGAGATAAGCATCGGCTTGTTTACACCGCCGTTGATCTCACGGAATCTCTTGTATGCCGCCTTGGTTCCGTCATAAATTTCCTTAGTATTGCTTCTCTTATGCTTGCTGTTGTCCTTAAGGGCAACTTCATAAGGCCAGCCCCAGTTAAGTGAGAGATACTGATCCACAGACCAAATGTCAGTTTCCTTAACCGCTTCCGCAAACTCTGCTTCTTTCTCAATTTTGTCCGAGCCCGGCTCAAGACCACCTATGCAGAGAATTGTAGATACATTAGGAGCGATTTTCTTAAGAATTCTCTGGAATCTTACATAGAAATCGGCAACCTGTTTATAACTTGCTCTCTTGGTAAACGAGAACCAGTCTCCCGTAGCTTCGTGGTTAAGCCTTAACATCATACGTCCGTAAGGAACAAGATCCTTGGCAATGGCTTCAATCTGCTCATCCGTAACGTTTGGATCGCATGTAAGTGTAAGGACAACTTCCTGTCCGTGTTTTCTGATATCACGCATGCATGTAAACGGCTCTCCATCATGATTTCCGTCAATTCCGCCGCGGTATGGGAAATAATCATCATACGGATAATCCCATGCGAAAGAAATATTGGCATCCTTGCATGCCTCGCTGACTCTCTGCGGCCATTCCTTATCAAAAGGATAGTAGCAGTACATGATGTTGATTCCTCTGTGTGGTCTGCCAAGTTTTCTTAAGATATAATCCTGATTGACATAAAGTCCTCTTTCGCTTCCGTCTCCGAGATCGAGCGCACACTTCGCAGGTGTAAGCTGTATCTTTGATATTTTCATAAATGACCTCCTGATATAAAATTTATTTCATAAATACAAATGATTTAAGTTCAAATAAAGCTTTGGTCTCAAAATATGTTTTGGTCCAGCCGCCATAAGCCGTTGTAACCTTGAAAAATACCGCGTGTCTTCCGGTAACCGCTTTCACAACAGTATTGACCGTTCCTGAATCATGTCCTATCTTAACCGAGCCGATTTCCTCGCCGTCTTCTCCGTCGATAAGGATATGAAGCGTACAATCGGCTCCCATACCGTTGATCTGTGCCGCAAATTCCATTGTCCCGGAACTGTAATCGTCACCAAATTCGTAATATTTGTAACCGATTACCGTTCCTTCTTTAATATTGGTAATCACACGTTCAAAAGGATTATGCTCCGTAATAAAAGCTTCGCCCTTAAGCACACATGCGATATCCGCCGGCGTAACCTTATACGGCGAAAGAGCGTCTTCAAATCCAAGCGATGTCATCTCAACCGTCGGTATCGTACCGTCCGGAAGAATCTCTATTTTCTCAACGCAGCCTCTTCGCGACATGATTGAGCCGTTCGTCATCCTATGGTAAAAAATATACCATTGTCCGTTAATGCATGCAACCGAGCCATGGTCATTACCGCCCGGATAATCCGCACCGTTATCTACAATGTATCCGCGGTATGTGAACGGTCCCGTCGGCTTGTCCGATGTCGCATATGCAAGGCGCGTACCCTGCTGTGGTGAATATATAAGATAATATAATCCATTAATCTTACGCATTGAGCATGCCTCAAAAAAGAGCTTATCTTTGGTATCGAAGCCACGCTCCGGCACCGGCTCATTCGGTATGATATGTTCTATCTCACTGCCGTCTATGATCTCATACATATTATCGCTGTTGACCTCGGCCATAAACGAGCGTTCAAACCCGCAATAAATATATGTACGTCCGTCATCATCCACGAACACGCCCGGATCTATGAACCATCCGTCACAGCAGATTTCATCCGGCATCGTGTATTTATATTGGGAAATGAGCTTAAACGGACCTTCCGGCCTGTCGCTCACTCCGACGCATCCGCGCGCATTGATAATATATGCATAGAGATAATATCTGCCATCTTTCTCTACAACATCCGGCGCAAAAAGCTGATTATTCTCATTCGTCCAATCGGTGTCAGCCGCATGATCCCTGTCCGGAATCGTGTGAAAAATATCACCGTGGCACACCCAGTCGTTCAGATTATCAACCGGTGCGCTCCAGCACTTAAGCACATGGTCACAGAAGCTGTCTGACCCAGCCTTGTCATGTGAACCGTACACATACACCCTGTCCCCAAAAACTCTCGGCTCACCGTCCGGAATATACTCCCACTGTGGAAGATATGGATTCGCCATAACAAAATCCTCCTGTCAAAACAAATAGTCTATTAGACTATAACCCATATCCATATGAAAAAAAAGGGAATTATTATATATTTTTTACTTGAATTAATGCACATTCATATTGACAAAAAAACCCCCGCCGCGCATAATACATAAAAAAGATGTTGATTTTTCAACATTGATACAAGGAGGGAAGGAGAATGTCCATGACAAATCGATTTGATATTTTTACAATGACAATAACTCAGATATACCGCAGTCTCCAGCGTATCAAGAACCGCGAGATGACGGAGGTAAATCTTAAAGGAGTGCATGTAATGTGTTTACATACGCTCAACCACAACCCGGGCGGAATGACCTTAACCGCACTCAGCCAGGCATGTGAAGAGGACAAGGCCGCAATGTCAAGAACAATCGCGGAACTTACCAGACGCGGGCTTGTGACCACATCAACGGAGGCTAAGTACCGCGCGCCGATTATACTTACTGATACAGGCCGCGAAACAGCGGCCAAGGTCGATGAGATGATCGATGAAGCTGTGGATGCCGGCGGAAACGGACTTACCGACGCCGAGCGCGCTGAGTTCTACCGTATGCTCACGCTCATATCCAATAATCTTATTAAATACCTTAAGGAGGACTGACAACATGTTCTGGGCAAAAAAAATTTACTGCCGATGCTACCAACAGATTTTTCATATAGCAATCCCGTTTCTTCCATATAGAAAGCCGAAGATACTTCAGGGAATTGCAGAGCTTCCCGCCCTGCTTCATAAGAAGAAAATAACATCTCTCCTTCTCGTGACCGATGCAAGCATCCGTTCATTCGGACTTACCGCACCGCTTGAGAAACTTCTTGCCGATGAAGGAATTGAATGCATAGTATATGATAAAACGGTTGCCAACCCGACAACTGTCAACGTTGCCGAAGCACTTGAACTTTATAAAGAAAATAACTGTGAGGCACTTATAGGTTTTGGCGGAGGTTCATCAATTGACTGTGCCAAGGCAGCCGGTGCAAGAATCGCCCGGCCGGGCAAAGAACTTTCTGATATGGAAGGAATCCTGAAAGTAGGACGTAAACTTCCGCTTTTAATTGCAATTCCGACAACTGCCGGAACCGGAAGTGAGACAACGCTTGCCGCGGTGATCACAGATGCCGAGACCAGACATAAATACCCTATCAATGATTTTCCGCTCATACCGCATTATGCGGTTCTCGACCCGGAGGTGACACGTTCACTCCCGCCGTCACTCACTGCGACAACTGGAATGGATGCACTTACACATGCAGTCGAGGCATATATCGGACGCTCTACAACCGCCGGAACCCGCAAAGATTCCATCCGCGCCGTGCAGCTTATTTTTAAATACATCAGAACGGCTTACAACGATGGCAATGATATGAGAGCACGTAAGCAGATGCTTTATGCTGCATACCTTGCCGGAAGTGCTTTTACCAAATCATATGTAGGATATGTGCATGCGGTTGCACACTCACTCGGCGGCAGATACAACACACCGCACGGACTTGCCAATGCCGTTCTACTGCCGCATGTACTTGAGGCTTACGGTGAATCTGCCGCACACAAATTATGCAAACTTGCCGTCTGTGCAGGCCTTGCCGATGCCGATACCCTGGATGATGAAGGTGCTGCAATTTTTATCGAAGCTATCAGGCAGATGAAGGAGGACCTCAACATTCCGGATGTGATTCCCGAAATCAAAGAGGAGGACATTCCGGAGCTTGCACGCTTTGCCGACAAAGAGGCTAATCCTCTTTATCCTGTTCCGAAGCTTATGAACGCTTCCGAGCTGGAAAAATTCTACTATTGTGTCATGTCATTGGGACAGGCAGACTAACGGAGGACATTATGACACCTGAACAGATTAACAGAATAATTACAGACCAGAAAAAATATTACGCCGAAGGCCACACACTTCCCGTATCAGCAAGGCTCGAAGCACTTAAGAAACTCTATTCTGCTATAAAAGAACGCGAGAGCGAAATCCACACGGCAATAAAGGAAGACCTCGGAAAAGGTGCTTTTGAAAGCTATATGTGCGAAGTCGGTCTTTCACTCAGTGAAATATCATACATGATAAAGCATGCCCGCAGATTCTCACGCGAGCACCGCGTTACAACTCCGCTTGCACAGTATGTGTCCCGAAGCTATGTTAAGCCATCACCTTACGGAACCGTGCTTATCATGAGCCCGTGGAATTATCCTTTCCTGCTTACGATTGACCCGCTTGCGGATGCGATAGCCGCAGGAAATACTGTGGTTCTTAAGCCGAGCGCATATTCACCGGCCACAAGTGCCGTCATTGAATCCATTATCAAAGATTGTTACCCGGCTGAATATGTAACGGTTGTTACCGGAGGCCGCGCAGAAAATTCATGCCTTCTTGAGGCGGAATTTGATTATATATTTTTTACCGGAAGCCAGGCTGTCGGCCGCGAAGTCATGCGCAAAGCCGCAGAACACCTTACACCGGTATCACTTGAACTCGGCGGCAAGAGCCCATGCATCATAGACCGAAGCGCCAATCTTAAAATTGCCGCCAAACGTGTCGTATTCGGCAAATATCTCAACTGCGGCCAGACATGTGTCGCTCCCGATTATATTTACTGCCACGCAGATATAAAGGATGCTTTTATCGCTGAAGTCCAGAAACAGATTGCCCTCCAGTACGGGGATGACCCGCTTGCAAATACTGACTACGGTAAAATAATAAATGCGAAGCATTTCAACAGGATCAAAGATTTGATTGACCCTTCCAAAGTTGTGTACGGTGGTTCATGTGACGAATCGTCGCTTAAGATTGCGCCGACGGTAATGGATAATATAACGCGCGATGACGCTGTCATGAAAGAAGAGATTTTCGGACCGGTCATGCCGGTTATGACTTTTACCGATTATGAGATGTTAATAAATGATATTAATTCACAGCCGCACCCGCTGGCACTGTATATTTTTGCCTCGGACCGTAAACTTATAAGAAATATCACATCCCGCATAAGCTTCGGCGGCGGATGCGTGAACGACACGATCATCCACCTTGCCACAAGCAATATGGGATTTGGCGGTGTCGGCGCGAGCGGTATGGGTTCCTACCACGGCCGTGACGGTTTCAATACTTTCTCACACTACAAAAGTATTGTCGATAAGAAAACATGGCTCGACCTCCCGATGCGCTACCAGCCTTACCGCAGCTTTAACGGTAAATTAATAAGAATGTTTTTAAAATAATTACTTGTCGCTGTCGATGTACACTGCCGCCTCATCAAGGTCCTTGCACACGGCAGCGACTTTCTGTCTCATTACATCATCCGGCTGCCACAGATCCGGCACCATAATAGTCCGGCAGCCCGATGCCAGTGCTGCCTTAAGCCCGCTTTCCGAATCCTCAAATGCATAGCACTCGCTCGTCGGAAGTTTTAGTTTTCCGGCTGCCTCAATATAAATATCAGGCTCAGGCTTGGATTTAGCCACCATATCCCCACACATGATAACATCAAAATATTTATCAATATCTGCGTCCTTAAGATGTGCTTTTACAACATTTTCCGGTGATGATGATGCGACCGCAATACGGTATCTGTGGCCTTTAAGATAATCAAGAATGTTTTTAAGTCCTTTTTTTACCGGAACATGATTATTGGCATAGTAATCGTCAATATATTCGTAAGTCATGCGCTCAACTTCGGCCTCGTCACACTTTACACCGAAACGTTCACGCCATTTCTGCTTAGTCACCTCAAGATTCATCCCCAGTGTCTCTATCACCATAAATCCGGCCGGGCCTATTCCAAGCTTGTCCCCTACATAGTCCCACGCTTTCACAAAAACAGACTCAGTGTCAAACATGAGTCCATCCATATCAAATATAGCACCTTTCATTATGCCATCCTCCTTATATTTCAGTATAAGTTTTAACATAAAAAAGTCTTTTAATACATCTCGACAAAATGTCGAGATGACAGCGATTTTTGTCTGTCTTATTCTGTTGACTTTTGGCATATTTACCGTTAGAATAGCTCTTGTAAGAACGAAATGTTCTTATTACCAAACCCCCTCTTATTTCAGAGTTAATACTCTGATATTAACCCACATATATCCTTAAGATTCCGTTACCCTCCCAAGGTAACGGTTTCTTAATTTACGGGATTAATTTCTATATTACAGCGCCGACGCCGCCGCGCATTCTTCCGTATACGCGGTTTCCGCACACTATGCAGTTACGGCCACTGTTCTTCGCTTTATATAAAGCTCTGTCGGCTTCCTCGTACATATCGTCAAACGCATAATCTTCCCCCGGTACCCCATACGCAATTCCCATACTGACAGTAACATATTCCGACACTCCTGCATAAGCATGTGCTATCTTAAGGTCGGCAACGCTCTTTCTTACTTTCATTGCAAATTCGACAAGCTCTGCTTCCGTCATATTCTGTACAAAAATAATAAATTCCTCGCCACCTGTTCTGGCTGTGATATCAACATTGCGCTTAGCCGCATTTTTGATTGCATGTGCCACTTCCTTAAGGCATTTGTCGCCTGCCGGATGACCGAATCTGTCATTATATTTCTTAAAAAAATCAATGTCAATTTCAATGAGTCCGACATTGGTCTGCGTTCTCGCGCAGTATGGCCACAGAACCGCTGCTTTTCTGTCAAGTCCTCTTCTGTTAGCCAGACCCGTAAGCGGATCCATATCCGCAGAAATCGATTTCGCACGAAGTCTGATCCTCGTCTGTTCCCTTCCGCACACACATCTTTCAATGACTGCCGCCGCTGCCCATGACATAACGCACAGACATACCACTTCCGCGATATCCTCTCCTGCACGGTGTGCCATGATTACAGACACCATTGCTGCCACAGAATAATATCCCATAAACAGCTTAAAATACAATCCATTAAGAACCGGAATGAGTATCACTCCCGCCGCCGATATGATATATCCGATTGTACTTCCGGCAACATTCAGATAAAATCCGGATATAATAAGTCCGAAGGCCGTTACTGAATAGTATTGTGTCATATAATACAGATTATAATAACTGCGGTAGCCCTTTGAAAAAATAAAATATCCGGCACATGCCATACCCATTTCAATCACCTCGGCAACTATAAGCCATGCAGTAACCGCTGTCATATGGGAAGCATAAGTTCCGGATAAATGGTTTATAAGAAAATATACCGGTAATATAAATATGAGCGCGAGCGCAACAAAAAAAGCCCTGACCGCATTCTTATGTCCGAGCACTTCACCGATTTCTTTAACAGCCACACCTCTTTGTCTGCTCATTTTAAACACCACTCTCGAATAATCTGTACTTGTAAGCAACTATTGATAATAGTATACATCATACATATACCGGATTGCAATACCCAGTCCGACATAAAGCGAAAATTTTCGCAGATATTCTCCTTACTGTTCCCAGTCTGATGCATCTATTTGATACACAGCATACATATATTTCATAATCGGTTCGGTGACCTCATTGATTTCATTTATCAGTATTCCGTTTGCCGTCTTACGCATCCAGTATACAAACAGGTTTATTCCCTGAACATAGGCCGGATTTTTGGTGTCTATGTCACAATCTGTCACTACAAACACAAACATATCTCCCGGCTGTTCCGTCCGGTCGGTATATCCCCAGGTCATAAAGCAATTCGAATCAACCTGATGCATGTATTTTATATCTGCATGCTTAATATGTGCCACTCCGTTGCCTTTTGTATCTTCATCAAAAAGATACAACATCAGTTCTCTGTCGGTATACAAATCAACAAGTGTATTCCAATCCCGCTTATTAATACACGCTATCTGCTTTTCTATAACTTCACGGTATTTCTTAAACACCGTTTCATCCGCAACCGTAACCGGTTCCTGCGAGGATAATTCAACCGTATAATTCGGAACTGTTGTTTTACCACAGGATACGAGGCATAACGATGTTAAAATAGTAATAAGGCTTAAAATATATTTCATATGATTATTCCAATCTAAAGTAAAACACTTTATTATTCACATAATAATTTACAGCCGAGTCAACATATTCTCTCTCAACATCCGTCAATTCTGCATTTTGGATATATTGTATCCACTGATTTTCATGAGATGAACTGCCTGTTACCGTCATAATAAATGGCGATACTGTATACTCGTTAATTCCGCCGTATGCCTCTGTATAATCAGATTTCTCTCTGGCTTTTGCTGTACTTATAATCGTACAAAGAAGTTCCGTTCGTGTACTATCGTCCAATGAATTATATGCCCGGTTTCCTCCCAGAACTATTTCCGCTGCCATAACGCCCCTGTACTGTTTCCAACTATCCATAGTTATATTTTGTGTTGAAAGTTTATCTATATAAAATTTGGCATAGCATTGATAGAAGTCAATTCTCCGGGAAGCTGCTTCAAACGCATTTGATTTTTCCATAATATTATTTATCACCGCACTCCTGACCGGATTAATTTTAATGCTGAACACTTCGCAAACGGTACTGTTTGCAAATTCTATCAATTCTTCGGTTGATAAATTATCAATCAGATTATCCGGCATATAATTTCTCGCTATTTTTACAGCGCTATCAGCGTTACTTCCAAAATTATCCCACGGTTCCATCGGATAAGTAGGATTTCCGTTTTTATCTGTCCAAGCCGCTTCTGAATATGTCTCATATTCTGTTTCGTACTTTTCTATAATTTCTGCTGCTTTATATTTAACAGGCGCGACCGTATGTGATTCAGATTTGTGCATACATCCGCAGCATAATATAATCGGTATTATCAACACGATTACGACTGCCGATATTCTTATTCTCCTATTCAAACTCATATTCCAACACCTGGCAGTTATCGATTCCGAATGCCGCAAATGCCTCATTAGTCATATCGCAGAAATACGACTGCACAGCTCTTGCAATTCCGTTATGCGCCACCAACAGATACGTCTTGTTGCTGCCCTTAAGTTCCTCTAACAGGCTGTAAATTCTGTAACATAGATGTAACATCGTCTCGCCGTTGCCGAAATGATTGATGAAATTTGTCTTAGCCATTCTGAACTCTTCTCCGTTACGGGCTGTAGATTCATATTTGCCAAAATTCTGCTCGCGGAGTCTTTCTTCCACGCGCATCGGTATTCCTGTAATTTCAGATACATGTTTTGCCGTATCATAGGCACGTTCAAGCGGAGAGCAGAGAATTTCGTCAATCGCATATCCTGACTTCTTTATGATTTCTCCCAGTTCTTTGGCCTGTTCATGTCCTTTGGCGGTAAGCGCTATGTCTGTAGCACCGCATATCTTATTTTCAACGTTCCAGACAGTCTGTCCGTGTCTTGCAAAATATATTTTATTCAATATCCGTTCCCTCCATATCCATCGGTCTTAACTTCCAATATGCCCCGCCGGCAGCATAAGATGCAGCTTAAGTCTGTACATTTCAATTCTCTCAGATAAATCCAAAACGCTTTAACGCCTTCGCAATTCCGTCGCGGCTGGCATTGTCCGTAACATAGGCAACCTCGTCCTTAAGTGACGCCGGATCCGAATTTCCCATCGCCACGCTGTTTTTAACATATCTTAACATTGGCAGGTCATTGCTGCTGTCGCCAAAAGCATACGCGTCATCAAAATCCAGCCCGAAATGCTCCACAAGGTACTTGATTCCGGTTGCTTTGGAATAACCGTGCGGAACAAATTCGAGAAAATTATTGCCGCGGTCAATGCACTGGAAATATTTATCCGTGACTTTTCTAAGCTCTTTGACCTGTGTCATAGTCTCATACCATACAACAAACTTATCGCAGGTATAATCTTCCGCCTCAAGCGGATGCGACATATCATAGTGAAGCGACTTGAATTCCTCATAAAGTTTCTTCGCCGCCGGATTCCTGATTCCGCGGCTTAAGTCAAAAAGAACTTCCTCGCGTGATTCAAACACAACATCCGCATCCACCTTGCGCACCTGCTCAAGAATCTCCATCACCACCTCATGCGGCTGGTGTACATGCATAAGCTCCTTGCCGCCGTAATAGATATTGGTTCCGCAGCCGCACACAATACCGTCAAATCCAATCTCCATAAAACGCGGTTCCACGTTCTGGTAACATCTTCCGGTATTGATAAACATAAGATTGCCATTCGCCCTCGCCTGCCTTATCGCAAGAATCGCACTGTCGGGAAGCGAACCGTCCACCTCTGACGTCAGCGTTCCATCTATATCAAAAAAAGCAATTTTGGTACTCATAAATTCTCCTTAATTTTCTTATCATGTATGTGTCTTGCCAGATATACAAACGGCGTGTCCAAAAGGCTCGTTACCACATAGATAACGTAGCTGCTGATAAAAATAGAGCCGATAGTTCTGAAATCATATGTGCCCCAGAAGGCAAAAAGTGTAAACAAAAGCGTATTGATTATCTGGCTTACCAGTGTGGAGCCGTTGTTACGCAGCCACAAAAATTTTCTCTTGTCGCCAAACCGCTTCTCCGTGAAAGCCCACCACTTATGATAAAGCCACACATCAAAAAACTGGCTCACAACATATACCACAAGTGACGCAAGTATCATCCTCGGCGTGTTCGAGAATACCGCTTTTATGGACGGCATCATCGTATCGCCGGCCGACGGCACATACAAAAGCCAGCTCTGTGATAATAATAAGAAGAAAACGGATACAAAAATACTCATCGTTACAGCTTTATTGGCCTCTTTACGGCCCTCACACTCCGACAGAATATCCGTGATAAGGAATGTCGATGCAAAAAGAACATTTCCAAGCGTCTGCTCCATTCCAAATGCCTTCACAAGTATTATCACTTCAATGTTGGCCAGCACCGTCGCTATTGCGGACACACAGAACAATCCGGCCTTTCCGAATAACTTATATGCAAGAATAACTGTTCCGAAAATAAGAACAACGGAACCTATTAAAAGCAATTCATTCATAATCTTAGTCTCCAACTCCAAAATCAGTATTATTGATAAGAATATCCACCCGCTCATTATCCTTGTACTCAGGATATATATTGCGGACGAATTTTTTGATTACACGCTTACACGGCTTTATACCGGTCGAGTTTGCGCACATAATATTAATACATATTCTCTCAAAATTTGCAAGACCGAGTTCAATATCTTTACGCATACCATCCTCTGTCTGCCCGCGTATGCCGAACAGAAAATTGGCCTCATCAAAATTTCTGCTTATCACTTCCGGATCTTTTTCCGGGATTCCCTTGTGAAGTATTTTTTCCCTGAAATCGTAATCAAATGACTCCAGCCCAAGCTTCATCTTAAGTTCAAAGTCCGCAAATTCCCGGCGCAAATCTTCTATCCTGTTATTGTAAAGATAATGCGCTTCAAAATGTATTGTATGGATCATGCATTCCGCACAGCGTTTCTTAATCAGTTCGATTGTCCTCTTATCAAGCTCAAACACCGAGCCCGAATTGATTATTTCGATATTGCCGTACTTTCCGGTAACCTGCGACAGTGCCGCCCGGTTTATCATATAATTGACATCCTCATCCTTGCCGCTGTCACTGTAATAATCGCAGAATGTGCATTTCTTATACACGCATCCGCTGCCGCGCAATAGCACTATTTCCCTTGGATTCTTATCTTCTATTACACTATATCTGTCCATCCTGTCCTCTGTGTACCTGATGATATCGGCATATTGCGGATACTTCCCCGCAAACTGCATGATGACCTCCGGTTTGTCCCAGTAGTGCATCGGATAAACCGCATCCGCTTTTACTTTTTCAAGGAGATATTCTATTCCTCTGAACATATCATCCCCCTGCCTTGAATCCACCGGCACCATGACTGCATCAAAATGCATTCCTTCAACCGGCGTCAGGTATTTGCGGTATGAGCCGGTCATCCATTTATTCACACGCTCGTCTTCGCCTTCCCATACCCAGTCATTCAAATCTCCCGCATGGTATACCGACCTTGGCACTCCGCCATCATCAAACGTGACAACATATGCCACTCCCTTATCTGTAGAGCGCAGTGTCCGGACCAGTGCGCCATTATCCAGTGTATATTCCTTATCCGGCTCCGCTGCTATGATTTCCACGCCCTCCATATGGGATGTATAATTGCGCGGTTTAATATCATATGATATAATCCCCGTCATCCGACGCACTTTCTTTTCCCTTAATATCTCAAAAACATACGGATTATAATGATCCGGGTGTCTGTGGCTCACAAACACATATACCGGCTTATCCGCATCTGTAACAGGGAAATCCGCTCTGTAATAATCAAATATATAATAGGCATCAGCGGACTCCACAAGGAATCCGCTGTGATAAATGTATGTAATCTTCATAATAATACACCTTACTTATTCGTATGCATAAGCTTATTGCTGACAAATCCAAATGTGGCACCCACCGCACCGCCGATGATGTGTGTGATATTGGACACATTGCTGGTAATGGCTATAAGCTGGTATATCTGCTCGCCTATATAAATAACCGCAACAAGTATAAATGTGACCGGAATACCTCCGTCATCAAAACTCGTAAGCGATGACAGCAGGATAAAAGCAAACACAACGCCGCTGGCTCCCAAAAGCCTTGAAAAAGGGCTGAAAATCATATGAAATGCCCCTGTGACAACCGCTGTTATCAATATTACCAGAAGGATATCCTTTGAGCCGTATTTCTCTTCAAGCATAGGCCCCAATATAAGGATCATCATTATATTATTGATGAAATGGCTCCATCCGGCATGTCCGAAAATATGTCCTATAAGCCTCACATATGTAAGTGGATTAAGAAATGACGAGCGGTACACACTGAACAACTTAAGTGTACTGATTCCGCCCGTAATCTTATCAAGTATCAGTGCCAGCAGGCACACACCCACAAATGATAAAATAACCGGCGAATTAAATGTAATACGTATCCGTTTCTTAGCTGTATTATCTGTCTGCATACAATCTCTCCCTAAAAAAATATTCTACAGACATTCTACAATTTCAACGGATTTTTAGCAAGATTTTTTTCAATTGCGTATTACGTCTCTGCGATAATGGACAATAACTCCCATCTTTCATAAATATCTCAGATTTATCACTTATGCGATAAATATAATTTATATTAACTATACATCCATTATGACTTCTAAAAAAATTTATGCTTTTTATTCTATGTGCAATGCTACCAAGGCCCTCGTTTACAACAATTTCCTTTCCACTGTTGAGTCTTATTAAAACTTTATTTTTATCAATTATAATCAAATAAACGATGTCACTTTCTCTAAGGACATAAAGTGACCCGTTTGCTCTAATTTCAATTTTATTACTCTCATCATCGGCAGACAATTCATTTAATATTTCAACTAATCGTCCTTCTAATTCTGTCTTAATTATATATGCATATGCATGTATTCTAAAAGCCTCGGCAGCATAACAATAATCATCCGCCACAAATATTATCGGAATCTTCCTACTGCAGTTACGTATATTTCTTCCAATAGATTCATACTCTCTTTGCTTATCACATACCACAAATATAGCCTTATATAATTCTATATTGTCCCGACTATATTCATCAATACTAACATCTAATTCAGCATTATAGAATGATTTAATTTGATTGCATAATTCTAAATTATTATTTTTATCAACTATAGCAATATTTATCATTTGTATACTCCTCTCATCATCACGTTAAAATATTATAGCTATTATAATGTACTACATTTCATTCAGTATCTTCTGAATCTCCTCCGCAGGTATTTCTGAATATTCACTGATTCCGTTCAATCCCTTCAAATCCGAATCTATCACAAATTCATCTCGGAGTTCATATGAATTATCTGTGCTGTTATAAACAAGCTTATTCTTTACAAGCAGGCTGATAACCTCCCTATAAGTATCCGTGCTCTGTGAATACGCCGTTACCCAGAATCCGACATATGGACCGTCTTCACCAAAGTATATATATTGGTTCTCGCTGTTTAAGCGTATGTCTCCGATTTCCGCATTCTCATTAATTTCTATATTATCAATGACCTCTTCTCCACCTGAAAGTGAAACTCTGATTTCAAGATTATCATCAGACACTTTTTTACCTGTCACACTCGTAACGTCATCAAATTTCTTAAAATAGTCTTTCGCGGACAGTTCCACTGCCTTATGTGTCTTTCCATCAACAATCACGCAATAGCAATTGTTGTCAAATTGTTCCATCATTCCCGAATAAAAACTGTTCATCCTCACTATTACGTCTTTCACTCCGTCTCCGTTGGCATCACGATATAACATACGAGGTGTCCGGCTTCCTTTATACCTATCCACTACAGTCAGCCTTTCATGGCTCCCCGGCAGTAAAACATCAACTATATCTGATGCTTCTCCGAATTTGATCATCAACTTATCCCACATATCCACTACTTCTATTCCATCATCTGTTTTCAGTGAACGAAAATCATAGTTATATCCCGGATAGTAATAATATGACATTTCAAAATCCGGATATAGTATTTTACCATACCCTTTCAACCAGGATTCATCCCAGATTCTGTTCATTATAAACTCGTCTGTCTGCTCCTTGCTCATTACCACCTTTCCCTCTGTTTCCGTCTCGGTTGCTTCAATTGTAATTTCAGGTGTCTGTCCGGCCACCTCATTCTGATTGTTTACCGATGCGCATCCTGTAAGAAGGACTCCTATCAAAGCAGTTGATACTACCAATTTTCTAAATCGCATATTTATTCTCCTTTTAATATTTTTTAAATTAGACCTTATATTATTTAAATGTAAAGAAAACATTATATCTATATTCCTGTCCATAAGTTTTCCACAAATTCTTTAACGAACCAAAAGAAACTATATATGAAGATGCATAACTTCCGGCCGGACAATATACGTATTTCACAGGAGCAAATGAGGTCGCATTCAACTTTGCATTAATTACCCCATTTACATCTTTAAAAGATACATTATATATTTGGTTGTTCTCCAACTTAAATGAATTAAAAAGTGACCTAAAGCTATCTACCTTTTCAAATTTAGCCCTACTATATACTAAGCCATTATTCCAATATAATCTCTTAGCATTCTCCAACGCCTGACTCCATAATGAATTAGGTGTTCCTTCATTACTTAAAGCTTTTTTTAAAGCAGTGAACTGCCCTTCTTCTGTTACAACTTCATACGCCGTCATTTTTCTATCTTTCATTCTGTTTTGAATAACCTGCGCCACTCCGATTTGATCTAACGCATCAGCATTAGATTCAAAATAAATAACCCTTGCTACAATATTAATCTGTGTAGCTTCTGAGACCGCAGCATAATTTGCCGACCTATTCATGTAATATAATGTATTAGTGTTGTTTTCAAAATCCAACTCATATATATTAGAAAGCAGTTCATATGTAATATGCCCTTCTGATGAAATATATTCTGCTATTTCATTTTGAGATATCCCATCTATATATCTGCTATTTTTTTTATCAATATATCTTCCACCAGAGTATACCCACCCCGTCTCATTGTCTACATACTCACCATGGTATCTATAACCATTAATATTACCAATACTATCCTTACCATCATCCCTTATATCATCATATGGCAAATATGTTCCATCAAGCACATCATTATGATATAAATATCTGCATATACACTCGCCATCTTTCACGATACCTGATATATTTCCATTTTTATATTGATACTCATAATATTCATTTTCATATATAAACCCAAGTGGTTCTTGCATAAAATTATATACATACTCTACTGTGCCATATTTACTCGATTCCGACTCAATCCTGCCATCGTTCGTGTAGCTATAATATACATTTTCGTTATTAACTATTTTCTTACATCTGAATTCATTTTCATCATAATAATAACTTGCATTTATGTTATTACCGTCTATCGCTGTCAGCAGGTCATTATAACCTCTAACGGAGTATTGCCAATCAAGATTATAATTTTCATAAGTGTCTTGAGATATTATATTCTTAAAAATTCTAGGTTGAGATGATATTGCTTCCTGAACTTTTTTAGTAATTTCCTGATTGATAATGTCTATATCTTCATCTTCATCTTCTTCTATTTGATAATTAATCATCGGTTGCTCAGCAGAACTTCCTCCCATCGCAAGAACTCCACTTGTCTTAAGTACCATCACAGTTGCAAAGGCAGTTGTAAATAATAAAATTATACTCTTCTTCATTTTAATGTAACCTCCATTTATTTATGCTTTCGTTTCCTTCATCCTACCATATCATTCATGCTTATTCAATTCATCTTAGCTAAGTGATGTATTTTTCATTCCAAGTGTATTCATCCGCAATCTGTTATATTTATACTCATATACTAAACTACTCTTCCACATTATTCAAGGAAAAAATTGTTACATTTTTGTTACATTGTTTTAAAATTCGGTCAATTGTTTCCCATATACGCACAAAAGCTGCAAAGACCTCTTACCGGCCTTTACAGCTTCTAAACATTTCATATTATTAAAGCATTATCCCTGCGTATATCTTGACAGGAACTGCCTGGTTCTCTCTTCCTTCGGATTATCTATGACATCATGCGGCGCACCCTGCTCCACAATCAATCCGTCATCCATGAATATGATATGATCCGCAACGTCTCTGGCAAAAGCCATCTCATGAGTTACGATAATCATGGTCGTGTGTCTGTCCGCAAGTCCTCTTATGACCTTAAGCACCTCTCCGGTAAGCTCCGGGTCAAGTGCCGACGTTGGTTCATCAAAACACAGGATATCCGGTTCAAGCGCGAGTGCTCTTGCTATTGCAACACGCTGCTGCTGTCCGCCCGAAAGCTGATGCGGATAATGATCCATTCTCTCCGCCAGTCCCATCTGTGCTAACAGTTCTTCACCGTGACTATTTATTTTATCATAAATCTCTTTCTTAGCAGTCCTGAAATCCGGGCGCTCCTTTGCAAGAAGTTTCTCTGCAAGCGTTACATTTTCAAGTGCCGTATATTGCGGAAAAAGATTAAATGACTGGAATACCATTCCGAAATGCAGTCTTTTGGTTCTGAGTTCGCTCTCCCTGCGTTTCTGTTTAAGCGAAGCGTCAAAAAGTGTCTCTCCTTTGACCTTAATCGTTCCTCCATTCGGAGTCTCCAGGAAATTAAGGCATCTGAGGAGTGTCGTTTTTCCCGAACCCGAAGAGCCTATTATCGCAAGCGCACTGCCTTCTTCAAGTGAGAAGCTGACATCTTTGAGAACGCTTGTACTGCCAAAATGTTTTTCAATATTATTGACTTCAAGTATCGCCATATCCGCTCCTCCTATTTGAAATAGCTGAGCCTGCGCTCAACATAATTGAATATCAATGTAAGTATTCCTACAAAAAACAGGTAGAAAATTCCGGTATAGAAAAGCGGCCACACAAGTCCGGCTGATTTCATAAATGAGTATCCGGTAAAAGTAAGTTCGTATGCCGCGATTGTTCTGGCAAGCGATGTATCTTTGACAAGCGTGATGATTTCATTGGACATCGGCGGCACAATTCTCTTAATCATCTGAACCAGTGTTATTTTTCTGAAAATCTGTCCCTTGGTCATTCCGAGCACCTCTCCGGCCTCTCTCTGTCCTGCGGGAACGCCTTCGATTCCGCCTCTGAAAATAACGGAAAAATAGCACGCATAATTAATCGTAAATGCAACAACCGTTGCCGTGATTCTTCCCGTCTCGTTGCCGCTCCACACATGCCAGCCTATCATACCCGGTCCGTAAAAAATAATAAGAAGCTGAAGCATAAGCGGCGTTCCGCGGATAATCCACACAATCGTATGAATCAGCCACTTAAGCGGCTTAAACTTGCTCATCGAACCGAATGCGATTACAAGTCCGAGCGGAAGTGCAAAAAGCAGTGTAAACGCAAATATCTCAAATGTTGTCAATAGACCGCTTAAAAGGGTCTGTGTTACCGTCCAAAACATAGCATACCTTTCCTAATGTTACTTATTTGATACAACAACAACCTGTGCGTTATTGCAGTATGCGTTGGTGCAGTCCATGGCAGCCGTAACTTCGTCTGTAATTGTCATACCGTTCCATACAACGTCAATAGTCTTAGAATCAAGTTCCATTGACTTATTGTCCCAGTCAATCTCAACAAACTGTACTGCAACTCCAAGCTTCTCAGCTACAAGTTTAGCCATATCCGCATCAAAACCGATCCACTCTTTGCCGTCATCTGACTTATAGTCCATCGGTTCAAAATCAGTGATGCCTACAACAAGTGTTCCTTTATTTTTAATGTACTCAACATCACTATCGTCATTCTTAACATATTCGGCATCTTTCTGCTCAACAAGAGCTTCCTGAACGCCATACTTCTCTGCGGTTGCTTTCATGGTGCCGTCAGCATATGATGATGCAAAAACAGAGTTAATATAAGATACTAAATCAGAACCTTTACGGCATCCAACACCGTATTCCTCTGTTGTAAGCTTGTCTGTATATTTAAGATTCGGATAACTTGTCCCCTCGCCGATCATTGCTCCGGCCATAAGAAGGTCGATAATAGCGGCATCAGATGTACCTGACGCAACTTCCATAAGGGCATCAGACTGTGCAGCTACCACATTGGTCTTCCAGCCGTTATCCTTAGCTGCTGCCTCTCCTGCTGAACCTGCCTCAACAGCGTATACTTTATTATCTGCCGAGCCTGCACCTGCTGTCCCGCTTGACTTCTTGCCGCAGGCTGTTGCCGCAATACCCATAGTAAGGGCAAGTGCCATAACTAATGCTAATTTCTTTTTCATAAAATTAATCCTCCATTCCAATTGCGCGCAAAAAATCCTCCGCGCATTTATTTAGTATTCTACCATAGTAGTACACTAAAGTAAAGCCGGAGAATTCGCGATTTTACTTCTTCTCCTATCCGAACTGCAATTTTTTTACTTGATATAACTTAATATTCTGTTGGCCATGACATTTCGCGTGCCATTCTTGAAATCATAATGCTTCTATATGTGAGTTCATACACCCATTTGGGAGGAATAGCAGCATGGCGTTATGCGCCGCTGAAAGAACAGCATCATGATATATAATACGATATTTTCACCCTTTTGGGCTCAAAATCAGCAATTTAGTGTTACTAATTTGCTATATGTGATAACATAGCCTGATAATATATAGCAATATGTATATTAGAGGATATAGAGAATTTAAAATATTATATCAAGAACCTTGCAAAATTATCACCGATTGCATCGAAATTTGTAAAAAAGTGTGAATTAGAAAATCCCAAGCATAGAATACGTCAGGTATACATTCCAGAAATGCCTTGCAACAGAATGCATCCCCCTTTTTGCCTATATAATTTTTACAATCCATACATTGAGAAAAAACAACCATTATTATTCCTTCTTTAATACATATTTTTGCAATAACGCCATCACATCTTCTGACAAATGTTCGCCCCTTCGATACCTTACAAACGCTTCCGCTATTGTCTCTGCTCCATCATATATACTGTCCGCATATGCTGATACACCGTTGAACGATGCACCATTTTGGTGGTTACTCTTCAAGTTCATCCTCTATCTTCTTAAGTTCCATAATTTTTTTGCAATATTTCTTATGGTTTTCAATAAACAATCCTTTATTAGAATCAAGACCCGGTAACCACGTTCCATTTTCCCTTGCCTGATTCATTATCAAAATATCGTTCTCAGCACATTCTCTTAAAAGTCTTAAGCATTCCTCTTGTATCTCCTGTTTATTCATTCTTACATCTCCTATACCCAATGCCAAGTTTTATCGCAATTTCTATAAGCTGAACGATGCACCATTTCTGGAGGTTCGTTCAAGCTAATGCGTAAGTTGTAGGTGAACCACAATATGAGCAGAATATATCATCATCTGCAAATATTCTGTGCGAACACATTACTGTTTTATTTGCGGAACATTTATTAGGTTCTTTTTCTACCTCTATTCCGCATTTGGAACAATAGTTCTCTAATTCACTATATTCTTTTCTGCATTTTGGACATATTTTTTTCATTTGGGTTCCTTTCTAAAAAAAGCACCCTGCGGAGTGCTTTCTCTACTTTAATACTCTATCAAGATTTATGGTTGATTCTATCCAAACAGCATCAACCTCATAATCATTAAATACTTTTATCGTATCATCACTATTTTTATAAATCTTCACTACTGATCCGTCAACATCTACAAGTGGATCGCCAGAGCTTAAATTACTAATATTCTGTTCAATTTTATTTCAAGCTTTTTTGAACTCTTCATTACTGGCTTCTTTGCAAATATTATATTCAAACATCTCAATCACCACCCAATCCTAACTCTCTATTCACATTTGCGTTTGTTTTGGATGCAGTATCATAAATATCTCTGATTGCTTCATCCCTGGTCATTCCCTTCCTGTTGAACGATGCACCATTTCTGGAGGGTCGTTCAAGGAATTAGAGGAATTAAAATCAGTTATTGAGTATTTAAAGACTCTTAATCTAAATAAAATACCCGAACTCAATCCAGAAATTACTGTTGAATTCGGGTATAATGATTAATCTTCTTTGATTACATTGATAACTGAGATTTCTCTATTTGATACGGTGAATGCTTCCTTTTCAGCGTACAAATGTAAATCATAACAAGTTTTATATTGATAGGTAAATATATCTTCTCCTTCAATAACTGTTTCTTTTGCACCTGGAACAGGAACAGTATAACAAACTTTTACAATATGGTTATACTCCTTGCATTCACCGTTCTTATCTGTGATTTTAAATGTATACATTATTATTCCTCCTCCGTATTAGTATTATGGTATATTTTACCATATAAAGGATGATGAGGGTAGTCTGAACGTTAGTTCACATATAAAAAGAACACTTGTAATTCATATATTACAGGTGTTCTTTGTGTGTACAATAGTATACATATATTTTAAGAAAGAATGTGATTAAATTGGTTTAATTTAATGTTTCTTATTTCTTTTTGTTACCAACATATAATATTGCAGATATAATGGACGAAACAGCACACACTCCAAATGCTAACTTAAATGCAAAATAGTATGTTTCAGGTGTATATCCAATACCACTTGGATCTGGTATCTTAAATATGAATAAAATCGAAGCGAAATATGATAATATTGTAAGCAAAATTGGTACTACAATATGAATTATTATTCTCTTTTTGTTCATAGGTTTACTCTCCTATTTATATAATCTAGTTTTTTCTATTTTGTCACATAATTTTAAAACAAGCAACAATCATTCCTCAAACAAATGATTGATATGGTATCCTCAAACAATACCTTTGCTAACAATAGTATGATATTTAAAACAATAGACAGTTCTGTTGATAATACTAGAAAAACATTAGCTTTATTTAATAAGGATTGGAACACTTATAAAACAAATTGGCAACAGGGGTTTTCTCAAAATGGTGTTGCTGGTGGAATAAAATCCATATTCCAGTCAAGTAATTCTAATTCCGTTATTTCAAAAGATCAACTTCAGATTTTAAGAAATTGGAACAATGCGGTAGCACATGGTTGTACAAATCAGGAAACCTTTAATAGAATCATTAAAGATGCTGACAGTAATACAAAACTGTATTTTTCTGGTTTAAATAAGGGTAAAGGTTCTGTTGAAGGACTAAAAAATGCTCAAAATGTTGCAAAACAATCTACTATTGGATTAACACTTGCTCAAACAGCATTAAACGCTGCTATATCTGTTGAACGATGCACCATTTCTGAAGGGTCGTTCAAGTATTACATCTAGTTATGCACAATTTTTTCAACTACTATATATAGTTTTACTTGCTTCATAACTTTTTCCATACATATAATTATATCACAATGTGGCAATTTATCCAAACCGTTTTTTCCTGATAATCTGCCTCACCTGTTACCATATAAATATTGTTATATTGTTTTTCCGTAAGCATTAGCAATCTAACCACTCCGGTTTTAGGTGCAACTTCATCAATTCTTCTGTAATGTTTTTCAGAGGCTTTCCTGTTTTGCACTATTCTCATATATACTTCCGGTGCAATTCTTATATATCCGTCCCTTTGAAGAAATTTCCGAAACTTAGTATATTCTGCCTTTGTTCCCCATTTGTCTGTAGGACTAAGTATCACTAAAAGTCTCATTCTGTTATCCCCTCCATACTTTCTATCAGAAGAATTAACGGTAACTGCAACTGTTTTTCTTTACTCTTCCTTTGTGTTTACCATCAACACCACCGTCTCCACGTTCGGTATCATTATTTCAGACCTCAACATCCTGCGAACCCGCATAAACACTTGCTTTTTACACCATTTGTTATTTTGCCATGTTTAATCAATACTACTGTCGGATTTGGTAATATATCGGTCCGCAGATAACATTCTAAAAATTCTTCCAACAACGCTCTTTTAAGAATGCGCCAATGACCTCTAGTGGTTCACCTTCATAATATTGCACCAATAACTTCTTAAATTCCGGTACAGCCTTTTCCGGTATAACTAAAAATCCCATACCTTGTGCAATCAGATAATGATTGGCAAAAATAACCGCTGCTCGCTTATTTCCATCTTTGAACACCTGCGTTTTCATACAGTACATACATAACTCAATCGCTATCTCTATTGGCTCTTTATCCTGACTTCTAATTTCATCTATTCGCTCGATAACCACTGTTTCAATAGGTAATGGTGGTACATAGCTTGTTCCGCCTATCTGCACAGGAATACCACGAATACGACCTCCATCATAAAAGAAACCTTCATTAACCAACTTTGCAATATGACAAAGCATATGATAATTACTTTCACTCTGAATCACATCTCTATCTAAGATAAATTCCCAGGCGTGTTTCAAATTAAGAATCTTCTGCACATCCGTAGCCGATACCCCATAGACTTGTCCATTCTCGATAATATCCTCCGTTTGCGGAAATGTCGTTGCGACACCTTCTAACACTGCCTGATCATAAATGTTCTCTTTCAAATTTGCTCTGGCAAAATCCAAATTTTGTAATACTCTCGCTGAAAGTTCTTTATCTTCGTAACCAAGTGCCGCTAAATCTTTATTGATTTTACGAATGGCTTTATTTAAATCTTTGCGTTCCTTGGCATTACGCAAAAGCAACTGATATAGTTCATCTGAATATACGTCTACATAGGTAGAGGTCAATTTACCTGCTACTCGCTTACGCATATACAAGTATTTTGAACCATTTGATTCCTTAATTTCCGGATTTCCATCATATGGCATCAGATTAAGCCTCGCCTGTATATCCGCTTTTTGCTGTAATAATTCTTGAATTTCTGAATAATTTGCTCCCATTCATTTCACCTCTCTTTTTAGGGAACTTTTATGCTATATTATATTAAAAAGTTCCCTAATTATCAAGAATTATTTAGGGAACTTTTTGACATATTATTTGTCGCAAAAGTTCCCTATTATAAAATTTGGTGCACCAAAATGATTGCTATACAAATAAACATAACAAAAAAATTTAACCTTACCGCATTACTTCTTAATATCTTGTGCTTTTAGTAATCTGATTCCACTCTTGCTATTCTCATTCACCTTCTTTCGGACATTAAAAAAGCACCCTGCATTGTGCAAGATGCTTTTAAGCAAATGAAAATGTTATCTTACCAGCTAAATCCGTTATTGATTTTCCACTGTAAAACTTATCATTCATGACATCATCAATGTTGCTATACTCTTTTACTTTTGAACCATGCCACGCCTGAAATGTAGGAACAGAATTTTTGACTTCTGATGTAATCCCTGACTTTTTACCATTATCCTTTCTTTCTTCCTTTGTCAACTCTCTTGTTGTCTTATTATTCAAGCTACCGTCCTCATTCCATTCATAATCGTGTGCATGTTCACCATGAATACCATAATTATGCCATTTAGGATTTCCGTGATCGTTGGTATGAATGTCTTTGTTTTTCATACCGTTATTATCATAAAACCCTCTTGAATCTACTGACCCATTTTCGTCTAAGTTGAACGATGCACCATTTCTGGAGGGTCGTTCAAGATATAACGAATAAATTAAAATACAAAGAAGACAAAGAGGCAAACATAAAAACTTTAGACAGATACATTGTTGAAGACAAAGAACATATGATTGATGGAATTAATGTTATACAGAGGCATGATGACTATGAAAAAGGAATTGCTAATATGATTAGTAGTTCACTTCACAAGGAAGTATCACTTGTTCCGGAAATAACAGGAAAATATAAAAATATATCAGCACCAGATTTTGAAATAGATGGAAAGAAATTTGATTTAAAGAAGTTGAATGGTAAATCGAAAGATGCAATTAGAAATGCTATAAAACGAAAGGAAAAACAAGCTGATAATTTTATCATTGATATTAATGATTATAAATTGGACAATGATGCTGTAACACAACAGATAGATACGATATTTAATGCTTACAACACGAAATTTGTTAATTCTCTAACAATAATAGAAAATGGTAAAATAAAGAAAATAGTTAAAAGAAAATAAAAAATGAGACCGCGCGCAACCCAAGTGGATCACGTGGGGTCTCATAAGATATCTCATGTACTATTTTACTCATATTTGAAAAAAATACAATAGGAATGTTAATTTTTTATATTTTTTTGATAATGGAACTTTAATACAACCTTCCAGAAATAGTTGAACGATGCACCATTTCTGGAGGGTCGTTCAAGCTTATTGTTGCCATTCTCATTCACCTTCTTTCAGGCATTAAAAAAGCACCC
>OGLM01000466.1_pt1 | contig 49809 bp, 44 predicted proteins | sample 1572531 | NCBI WGS metagenome assembly OGLM01 (sample SAMEA2581909, study PRJEB24529) | metagenome | biome: Human gut stool | place: China | collected 2011
CTTCGCCATAAAGAAGTCTTTTGCTTTACAAGCGTATCATTCCAACAACTACAAACTTTTATGGATGATCCTAAAACGAACCAAAGCACCCCAGATTCTTTCCGGCGATATTGTCGCAATGACTTTCATTGGCAAACTGGTTTCTGTATTCGTCACAATCTACACGATCTTCGTTGTTGCAATCGTGACAGGTGTTGTGGTCAATTATTACGGACAGATCGTAGAGATGCAACGTCGTGAAACAGCAATGATGTTCCTGGATAAATTAGAACGTCTCCCGGAACTTTCCAAAGAAGACCTGGAAGACATCTCAAAAAGAGTACAAAAATTCCGCTGAGTGTTCACTCAACGGAATTTTTGCTTTCCACTTTTTCTTATCTTTATGTCTTCTATTTCTCGGATACTTCTGAGTTTGTATCTCTCACCTGCGGAATTAATGAAGCTGCCAGTTTCCCTTTTCCACGATGTGTCAGATATAAAATTCCAATTACAGAAAATACAACAGCTCCGACAAAATTCACCATAAGATCTTTCATTGTATCTACGATTCCAATGTCTAAATATCCGCCCAGATTCCAAGTCTCACCGTTGATCACAACGGACTGAACATCTACATTGATCGGGATATTTGCTCCTGTCGGATTCAGCTTTACTGAATTGATTGCCGGAACAATCCAGTCTTTCTGCATATCCATTCCGAAGAACCAATCCATACTGAATTCAAAGAACTCCCACAAAACACCAACTGTCATTGAAAAACAAAATGCAAAAAATGCCACAAAATATGGGGACATCTTAATTGAGAATCGATCACTTCGGTTGAATAAATCAATCAGTGCAAACCCGATGGCTGCCATCAAAAATCCATTCGTTGTATGCAAAATGGTATCCCATACCGGAATCTTTACATAAAATGCATTGATTTCTCCAAGTATCTCTGCCGAAAAGATAAAGATCAGAATCACCGTTTCCAAACCAACCGGAATTGTCACTCCAAGTTTCTTATCAATAAACTGTGGCACCATAAATAAAATCAATGTTAGAATCCCAAGAAACATATTGTGATAGTTCCCAAGAAAGAATTGTCTGATAATTGAGACAATAACCAACATTGTCAGTATCATCTGGACTCTTGTTCTATTTCTTGCTTTTTTACTTAATTCGCTCATTTCTTCCCCTCCTTTTTCTCTCAACACATGCGGTCAAAAACACTTTTTATTGCATATTTAGGATATACCGCATCTTTTTTCAACAAAAGGTGTCAGGCCGAAGTTTAAAATAACAGTTTCCACATATGCCTGACACCTTTCTATCTATCGTTTATAGATTCACTTTTATTTTACTTCTGTTTTCTTCTTCTAATAACATAAATCATTCCACCGATCACTGCGATTGATCCTGCAATCATCAGAATCCAGATGTAGCTGATGCTGTCTCCTGTCTTTGCTGTTTTCACCTGTTTTCCTGACACTGAAGTTCCTGTTGGTTTCTTTCCGGCAGTACCTGTCGATGTTTCCTTCGAATCGGTTGGATTCTTTGTTTCTTCTTTCTTCACGATCTGATACTCTATCTGATAGTCTGTATCCTCTCCGTGAAGCACATAATTATCACTCTGTTCGCCGATCATTCCGACAATAGTGGCTGTATATGTTCCGGTCTTGATTTCATTTCCACCTTCTACAACCGCCTTGCAGTCATCTTCGAACAATACCCCTGTAAATTCTGCAGACACATTTGCTTCTTTCCCTGTATCAATCACAGTTCCGTCCGTATTCCATGCAACGCCCAGTGGTTTTGGCTGTACCTGCAGCGTTCCTGGTTTAAACAGTACTGTGTAATTCACATTATCTGCTGTCAACGGAGTTTTTTCTGTAATATCATAAAGACCGACCTTACAGTTTTCTTTTTCTGCATTTCCTGCTGTCAATGTGACATTTATTTTCAAATCCTCTAACTGATCATCCCCTGCCAGACTTCCATCACTGATTGACCAGGTATACTCTGTAATTGTCTGTCCGTATTCTTTCTCTGTTCGCTCCGGACTGATTGTAAGCTTTCTCGGCAATACAGTTACAGGAACTGATGACGTAACTGTTTTATAATTCGGATTAAATGGAGTGAAGATCATCTCCTGCTCACTCTGGTTCTCTGCTACCGTAAGCATTGCAGTATTATCTGCAAAACGAAATACACCATTACCTGACTGACCTGTACGAACTGCCTTTCTCAAGCTATCTCCATAAGTCACTTCTACTGTAGGGAAAGTCACTTCCGGATCTGCCGGAAGGATCTCATATTTCCATACACACACACGTCTCATGCCGGAAAAGATATAATTCGCATTTGTCAGTCCTATTGCAAGTGCTTTATAAGAGCCGACTTCTGTACGCTGTGCATTCAGCAGTCTCTTAATCTCACAGCTGTCATTTTCTAAAAGGCTGTCTGCTTTCACGTTTGCTTCTATTCCACATGCATTTCCTGTATATGTATACTGTGTTGCCGCATTCCATTCTATCTCTGCTTCCTTTTGTGATACATTAAGGAATGCTGGACGAACTACAACATCATAATTACTATTTGATGCATTATCTTTCAGAATAACATATTTTCCTGCATTTCCATAAGCACCAAGAATGTCATCTCCATCTTCATCTGTTGTACTTCCTGACAAAATATCTTCCTGTACGATTGTTGTTGCTTTCAGTGTCAGTCCAAGACTATCAACTGTATCTCCCGGAAGAAGTTTCTCCTTTTCTGAATCACTGATCGTAAATGTAAGATCTTCACTCGTCAATATCTCTCCGTATGTCTTTGCTTTCTTTTCTGCATTGACAACAATTCTCCGTGCACTGCTGCTTTCATCAATCGCTTCACTTTGCAACTGTTCTATCTCCTGGATTTCCATTTCATCTGTTGCATTTGCTGAAACGACTTCCGACTTTTTCACTGTTTTTACCGGAACGCAGATAGTAACACTTTTGTATTTTTTATTATCTGCCGGCTGAAAGATCAGTTCAAATTTTGTCTGATCTGTCACTTCCTGATCTGTCACAACATGATCTGCATCTTTGAATACCCATGCCCCTGCCGGTGCATCTTCAATCCCTTTTAATATAGCTTCTGCCAGTGTCTGACCATATTCAACTTCTACTTCCGGTGTCGGAAGCTTTGGTTCAAATATCAGGTTGCTGTTTGTCTCATAGATCAACCGTGCCATTGGATCATCAATAAAGTTAAGCATTACTGTTCCAAGGAATCGGTTGTCAATACAATTGCCTTCGTCTTTAAATAATCTCGGATTAATTTCCCGTGTCAATCCTAACGGTGCTCCTCGTGAGCAAGAAGTATAATTAAATACCCAAGAATTGTACTCGATCGGATGGCTTGTATCCTGTCCTGTTGTTTGCTTCATTGTTTCTAATATATATGGCCACTTCTCACTTCCATATGTATTATATGCATCCTGAATATACACATGATTTTTTCCATCATCATATAATTTATACGCATATTTATAATCTTTATATTTTATGTCATCCCAATTCGCAAGGTTAAATCCCATCGCACGTTCAACCGAACTTTCGTAGTTCTTGGTTAGATTAAATCTTCGAAGAAATATGATTTTTCCCCTTGCTTCCTTCATTGATGGGATATTCCCTCCACTGTAGACCTTGTCCTTATTTTTTTCAATAAATTCAGCTACCGCATGCTCTAATCCAATTGTAGAACCGGCATCTGATTTTACTGTAAGAATGACTGTTTCTGACTTATGCTTCTCTAAAAAGCCGAGGGAGGTATTGAGGATTGACTGTAATGTAAGATCACTTCCGTTTTTTTCCTGACACTGCCATAATTCGCCTCCATGTACTATCTTTACGTCTGCCACAGAAGCATCATCTTTTGTCGCATTTGCACGGATATCAAAGCTGCGTGCTCCCATATTTAACTGTTCATCATAATAAAGATTCTGACATGATGTAATGGATACCTGTGGTATATCATCCTCTACAACTCCTGCTGTTCCTGTATCATGTGTTGCCGGAATATTTACAGATGATAAAAGTGCATCATCCGGAATATTTGCCATCCAGTTTTCTGCATAATAGTACTTCGTCTTCTCTGTGTTTCCTGCCAAAATAGACAGATCTATTTTCGTTCCTTGTTCTCCAAGCTTTAATCCATTAACAGTCTCCAGAATGTACAAACCACTTCTTGCATTCTGAATCAGGTATGTTCCATCCGATTGTTTGAAAAAACGCCAAAGCTGGCTTGTATTTTGATTATGATCAAATTCTTCTTCTACCCACAAATTAATAGTGGTATTCATTCTTCCCGATTCTGATTGCACATCAAGAGCAAGTCCTGTATCTTTTTCTCCTTCTGAAATGCTTTCGATTTGATAAGCATTATAATCCTTAACCCAGGTCAGCTTCCATTTACTTGTTGTTCCCATTGTATAAAAATGAGGAAGTGCACCCGGAACCAGACTATCCGCCATTCTGTTTAAAGCTGCCAGTTCTCCGGCTTTGTGAATCTCACAGACGGCTGTTTTATCATCTTTGTGCAGTACCTGACTTTCCTTTCCCGTAAACGGAACCACGGATTTTGTAATCAACCAGACTTTTCTATTTTTCTCATCTGTCTGAATGATCTTTGGATTGTTATTATTCAGTTTTCCTTCATATCCGATCCATTTTCCACTGTTTCTATTTTTAATATAGTACCTCGCATTTCCATTTGCATCATTACCAATATAATAAAATGCAAACTGACGGTGATTGTTTCCCTTTACTTTACTGTCTGAAGACTCCCATAAATGAAGTACTGCACCGTTGTTTTTACTTTTACCATCTACATCTGCAAAACGGTCCGTTCCATCAACTTTAATATGTTTAATTCCATACCATTCATTTTCTATATGATCTAACCGAAAACGACAATTATCTCCTCCTGAAGTATCCAAATGAACTACACTGTTTTTTTCTGCACTATCGTTTACATTCCAGCGATATCTCGTATTTTCCTCAAGTGTAATAAATAATTCATTTCCTGTCTCCATCGTCTGTACACTTTTTCCACCGGAATTCTCTGCATTTACACTGACTGGTATTCCTGTAAGTGTGATTGTCATACATATGAGCACTGCCATTATTCTTTTGATTTTTTTCATGTATTTCTCTCCTCCTCATCGTATTTAGGCAACTCCATTTCTTTTTATTATATTTTTGATATCTTTTTTTACAATATTTCTGACACGAATTGCCCGAAAATGGCACGAATTGTCATTCTGTGGTATACTAGTTTTAGATTTTAACTTAACTATCTGCTTGTTATCGGTCATGTGTAGTGTGTAAAGTAATATTTCCTTCAAGCAGATACAACTCTGGGAGGATTTTCATATGACAATCGCTATTGTTGATGATATTAAGGAAGAACGTGTTCTGCTACGAACACGGTTAGAAAAGATTTTTCATCAGAAAGATATGGGATTTCATTGCTGTGAGTATGAGAATGGGGAGGCATTTCTTGAAGCTTCGAAGGATCAGGACATCACAGTTTTATTTTTGGACATTTATATGGATGGTGCAAATGGGATTGAAATTGCAAAGGAATTCAGGAAATCGAATAAAGACTGTCTGCTGATCTTTACAACAACATCCTCGGATCATGCGTTGGAAGGTTTTCAGGTTCGTGCCATGCACTATCTTGTAAAGCCCTATACCGAGGATGAACTTTCTTCTTTAACTGATGAGATTTTGTCCAGAATCCCAACTCCCGAGAAAACACTTCCATTGAAAGTAAATGGGAGTGAATTTCAAGTACCGTTTAAAACGATCGTCCATGCGGATCATTTTTCTCATATGATCCACATTCATACAACTGCAAAAAAAGAACTTGTCATCCGACAATCCTTCAGTTCTTTTACTGCTCCATTAAAAGAAGATTCCCGCTTTTTTGTCTGCAACAGGGGAACGATCATTAATATGGAACATGCAGTTGATTTTGATGGAACGATGTTTCTATTGGATGACGGAAGCAAGATTGCTGTCAGTCGAGAACTAAGCAAACTGGCACGACAACACTTTATGGATTATTTATTTCAAAGGGAGGATTTCTAATGCGTACAATAATTTTTCAGGCTTTGGAATTTACAGTTCTGATTCCGGGCATGTTGCTTGCATATCTCCCTGTGAACTCATCTTTAAAGCAAAAACCTAAGAAAATGATTGCCTGGATGCTTCCTCTTCTTGTCATAATTTCTTTTTCGAGTGGATTTGTATGCAACAGATTTCATTTATCAACAAGAATGATTCTTCTGCCGCTTCTGTTTCTTACGTTTATCCTGTATCAGGCAACACTGCGAATCTCACTATGGAAATCCGTCAGCATCTATCTTGCTGTCTGTGCAGTTTTTTCTTGCTTTAACAGTCTCGCAAGAGCAACGTCTGCTATGCTTAGCTTTAATTCTGAAGAACAGGCTTTTTCTGGATTCTCCGTATTTGCTGTCCTATATAACATTTTCTGTATCCTTTTTGTTATATTGATCTGGCATCCGGCTTCTCACGTTGTCAAGGACATGGTCGAGGATGAAAATCTTGCCCAGACATGGTATGTATTCTGGGTACTTCCGGTTCTTATCATCGGATTGAACCTTGTTCTCATTCCAAAATATAATACGATTCTGCACACACAGCGTTTCTTGCACGGATACATTGTGATTGTTTACGCCCTTCTTCTTATTCTCGCACTGCTTTACACAATGTTTCTGATGATGGCTAACATTTTGAATAAAAACCAAAAACTGCAGCAGGAAAATCTGTTTCTTTCTGTACAGCAGGAACGATATGAGAATTTAAGATCTGCAATCGAAGAAGCAAGGCAGGCACGACATGATATTCGTCATCATTTCGTTCAATTATCTGTCATGGCCGAAGATGGTAATCTCGAGAAGATAAAGGACTATCTGCAGAACGCAATGGATAAAATTCCTGGCTTTGATTTTCATTTCTGTGAAAATCAGTCTGTTGATAATGTGATCGGATATTATTATGCGTTGGCTCAGAAAGAAGAGATTCCGTTTGATGCACGTGTCGATCTGCCTCAGGAACTTTCTGTAGATGAAATGGATCTGTGTCTTATCCTTTCAAACCTTCTTGAAAATGCATTGGAAGCCAGCCGCAAGACTACAATGTCACGGCAGCAGATTTTGCTTGAGATCCGCCAGCATTCAGCTTCTCTTCTTTTAATTCGGGTTGAGAATAATTTTGATGGAATCATCAAAGAAAAGAGCCATCTGCTCCATTCTACCAAACGGAAAGGTCTGGGGATTGGTACCCAGTCTGTCCGCAGAATGGCAGAAAAGAACGATGGTTCTTGTAATTTCACTTATGAAAATGGAGTCTTCACTGCAAAGATCATGCTTCGTGCTACTCTTTAGGTTGCTCCTCTTTAATATGTAAAGCGAAGGGCTTTTGATCAGTCTTTCGCTTCTTCGAGTTTCTTTTTCCCAGAAAGCATTTTATGTCCTGAATAAATAGCCATCCGGCTTCTTCCTATTATTTTTAAATTTGTATTGTTGAGTGGATACGCTGTGGAGTCAGAAAAACTTCTTACTGCGACTGCCAGCGGAAAGCAGGGTGTTCCTGAGCAGGTGCATTAGCAGGAGCGTTCCGAAGACACTTTGCAGCGTTTGTTAGAGAAAGTAAATCGAGTGCCATTGCACGAAGATTTCCACTTTCGAGTTACAAACGGTCAACGGGCTGAGGTAAAGCGAGCCTGCACTGCGAAGGAATATCTCTGCTTTCCGCGTCCGATTCGCCACAAAGAAGCTTTCTGATTTACAAGCATCTCACCTCAACAACTACAAATTTACGCCTCATCAATCGCCTTTCCGATATCATGCCGCATATATTTATTCTCAAACTTCACCCACTCTGTTGCTGCATAGGCATTTGCACGGGCTTCTTTTAAGTCTTTTCCTTTTGCAGTTACCCCGAGGACACGGCCACCATTTGTCACGATCTTTCCATCCTCGTTGAACTTTGTTCCAGCATGGAAGCAGTAATATCCGTCATGCTTTTTGAACTCATCCAGTCCTTCAATCGGGAATCCCTTTTCATATTTAACCGGATAGCCGTCCGATGCCAGTACCACACATACTGCTGCATTATCTTCAAACTGAAGATCGATCTGATCCAACGTTCCATCGATACAGGCCTCAGCTACCTCAATGAGATCATTTTTCATACGTGGTAATACAACCTGTGCCTCCGGATCACCAAAACGGGCATTATATTCCAGTACTTTCGGACCATCTTCCGTAAGCATCAGTCCAAAGAAGATGATTCCCTTGAACGGGCGTCCCTCTGCTGCCATCGCATCTACGGTTGCCTGGTAAATATATTTGTTGCAGAAGTCCTCCACTTCTTTCGTATAGAACGGACTTGGCGAAAACGTTCCCATACCGCCTGTATTCAGTCCGGTATCTCCATCACCGGCTCTCTTATGATCCTGGGCACTGGTCATAGTCTTAATGGTCTTTCCGTCAACAAATGAAAGAACTGAAACTTCACGTCCCGTCATAAATTCTTCAATGACCATCTCATTTCCTGCAGAACCAAATTTCTTATCCAGCATGATCTCTTTTACACCGGCTTTTGCCTCTTCTAAATCCTGACAGATCAGTACACCTTTTCCAAGTGCAAGTCCGTCCGCCTTAAGAACGATCGGGAATTTCGCATTTTCCAGATAAGCGATTGCAGCATCCGGGTCTGTGAAATTCTCATAAGCTGCTGTCGGGATATGATATTTCTTCATCAGATCTTTTGAAAATGCCTTAGATCCCTCCAGGATCGCTGCATTTTTCTTTGGTCCGAATGTGCGAATCCCTGCCTCTTCCAGTGTGTCAACCAGTCCTCCAACTAATGGATCATCCATTCCGACAATACAAAGATCAATCTCTTTTTCTTTTGCAAATGCTGCCAGCTTTTCAAATTCCATCGCACCGATCGCTACGCATTCTGCATACTCTGCAATTCCTGCGTTTCCCGGTGCACAGTAAATTTTCTCTGCCTTTGGACTTTTCGCAACGCTTGCTGCAATCGCATGTTCTCTTCCGCCGCTTCCTACGATTAATATTTTCATGGTCTTCTCCTCCTGAACTCGCCACGCAACTGCTGCGTGATCATCCTGTTATTTAAAGTTGTAAAATATCTGTTGCAATCTGTTAAAATGAAAAACACGCCTGCTCTTAGCAGACGCATTTTCCTGTGCATTGCTTCTGCACGTGATATTCTTTAATCTTCGATCACGGTTCTGCGACCTTCTACTTTCACCCTGCCATTTGCGATCAGGTCGATCGCTTTTGGAAGGATCTTCCATTCAGCCTGCTCCATCACTCTGTGCTGAAGGATCTCCGGTGTATCTCCGTTCTCTACTTCTACTGCTTTCTGTAAAATGATCGGACCTGTATCTGTCCCTTCATCTACAAAATGCACGGTAGCACCAACTACTTTTACGCCACGTTCCAGTGCTGCCTCATGCACTTTCAGTCCGTAAAATCCTGTTCCGCAAAAAGCCGGGATCAGGGAAGGATGAATATTGATCATCCGGTTTCTGTATTTTGCGATCATTTCCGGAGGGATCACCACCAGGTAGCCTGCCAGTACGACCAGATCCGGCTGATAGGAATCTACGCCCCCGATCAATGCCTCATTAAATTCTGCTCTGGACTCATAATCCTTCGGCGAAATACATTCTGCCTTGATCCCATGTTCCGCAGCCCGCGTCAGTGCATATGCATTTTTATTATTGCTGATAACTCCGACGATCTCTGTATTCGTAATCCTGCCTGCATCCACCGCATCCAGGATCGCCTGCAGATTTGTTCCGCCGCCGGAAACCATCACTACAACTCTTAGCATAAGGTCACTCCCTTTTCGCCCTCTTCGATCTTGCCTACTACATATGGTGCATCTCCGGCTGCACGGATCGCATCCATGGTTTTCTCTACATCTTCCGGATCAACAGCAAGAATCATTCCGAGTCCCATGTTGAACGTATTATACATCATCTGCTCTTCAATCTCTCCGTCTTTCGCAAGCTTTGCAAAAATCGGTGGTACCGGATAGCTGTCCTTTTCCACTACTGCGTGCGTACCGTCCTTGAGCATACGCGGAATATTCTCGTAGAATCCGCCGCCTGTGATATGGCTGCATGCCTTTACAGTAACTCCCGCATTTTTAATACTCTTCAGTGCCTTTACATAGATTCTTGTCGGAGCAAGAAGAGCCTCGCCTAAAGTAGTTCCAAGTTCTTCATAATATGTATCCAGTGACTCTTTCGTAATATCAAACACTTTTCTTACAAGAGAGAATCCATTACTATGCACACCGGAGGATGCCATACCGATCAGGACATCTCCCGCTTTCAGATTTTCTCCCGTGATCATCTCTTTTTTGTCGCATACACCTACCGCAAATCCGGCAAGATCATACTCATCTTCCGGCATCAGTCCCGGATGCTCTGCCGTCTCTCCACCGATCAGTGCTGCATCCGACTGCTTACATCCCTCTGCCACACCTTTCACGATGGATGCGATCTTCTCAGGATAATTCTTTCCGCATGCAATATAATCCAGGAAGAACAGTGGCTCACCGCCTGCACATGCAATATCGTTCACGCACATGGCAACCGCATCAATACCGATCGTATCATGCTTGTCCATCACCATTGCAAGCTTTACCTTGGTTCCACAACCGTCTGTTCCTGAGAGCAGAACCGGCTCTTCCATCTCCTTGATCTTTGCAAGTGAAAATGCACCTGAAAATCCGCCGAGTCCTCCGAGAACTTCCGGTCTCATCGTCTCTTTTACATATTTTTTCATCAGTTCCACTGATCTGTATCCTGCCTCGATATCAACACCTGATGTCTTATAATCCATAATTTTATCTCCTTATTTCTCTTTCAGATATTCTTCATAACCTACTTCTGCAAGCCGGTCTGCCTTCGCCTGAACCGTCTCTTTCATCTCGGCAGAGTACGCTTTTAATTTCTCAAGAAGTTCCGGATCGGACATTGCAAGCATCTTTGCTGCAAGAATTGCCGCATTCATTCCTCCGTCGATGGCAACTGTTGCAACCGGGATTCCAGGTGGCATCTGAACGATAGAATAAAGTGCATCCATCCCCTCAAGATTTTTTCCTGACATCGGGATTCCGATGACCGGCATCGGGAACAACGCCGCACACATTCCCGGCAGATGAGCTGCCATTCCTGCACCTGCGATGATCACTTTGATTCCTTTTCCTTCGGCTGCCTTTGCCCAGTCAAAAAATACATCCGGCATACGGTGTGCTGAAATAATCGTCATCTCATAATCAATGCCGAACTTTTCCAACGTTGCCGCTGCCTTGCTCATTACTTTCAGATCTGAGTCGCTGCCCATGACAATTCCTACTTTTGGCATTTCATTTCCTCCTTCAGTGGTCTGTATCCTTTTCTAATGGTTCATTCAGCACTTCCGTGCCAGGTAATACAAATCTTCCGTCTCTTAATAGTATAATGTCTGTGCCGTCTTTTGTCACTACACTTATTTCTTCTAACTCTTCATAAGGTATGGTTATATCTGTATGACAGTTGAAGTATGCTTTGGATACATCTTCCTTTCGCAGAAGCGAGCAGGAATTGTCTTTCGCAACGATTTCCTTTCCATTTGGATTGTATACACGGATTTCCTCACTCCAGGAATAGCACGTATCTCCCACCGCAAAATGAGGTCCTGTCTTCTCTGCGATCAGGATCGGCATCTTATCTTCAATGCCATATTTTCTTGCCACCACATAGGCAGTCGTATTCGTTCCGATGGCGAACTCTCCCAGAGGAAGAGTCTCATGATTTTTCAGTACATTATCATAAATATATTTCCGGTTCTCGGCTTCGTCTGAGAAGTTGTCACACGTATAATCTGTGATTTTTCCATCCTTGAACGTAAGTTTCAGATTGCGGTACTGTAAACCATCTAAATAAACTTTGCTGACATTCAGGACTCCGTTTGTCCCGTCCAGTACCGGTGATGTGAATACCTCCCCTACCGGAATGTTGACATCTGCCACGCAATTTTCAAAGATCGTCTCTTTTGCCGGGTCTTTCAGCCGGTACAGCTCTACATGCATATCGGTCTGATTCTCTCCTTTTCCTTTAACCCTGACACAGATTCCCTGATCCAGGGCATCGATCATTGTCTGCTGCACCTGCTCATACAGTTTCGCATCCAGTGTATTGATACGGATCACTTCATCGAAAATCTCTGCATAATCCGAACCAATTTCAGGAACGGGATATGCGATGATCGTAAAACTGCGTTCATCCCCCTTGATATATTCATTCGTCAGCTGCCCGGAACGGCTGTCATAAAGAAGTGCAAGACTTCTCTGTGCCTCCGAATAAGCCGGGGCAGAGGCTTTCACTGCCGGTGAAAACGGAGTCTCTCCGAAAATCTCCATAACTGCCGGACCTGCAAGCCCTGCTGCCAGTTCCCGATTCTGTTCGTAGACTGTCTTCATCACTTCCAGTTTCCGCTCAATATACCGCTTATCCATAAATAATGCCTGATCCTGCCGGTGGTCATACTCGTACTGCTGGTTTGCGATACAGCCATAATACCCGATCTTATGATGCTCTCTCTTTGTGATCACGCTGGAGGCTGCACGGTAAATCACCGGCTTCAGACCCATCTTCTTAAAATTCTCGATTGCCAGACGAACCACTTTTTCAAATCCAAGGCTGTATCGGATATTTACGACTTTCTTTTTTGACAGATCCTTTCCGGTATTAATAAATCCGATCCGGTAACCTTCTGTATAAACATCTGCCATCTTCTGTAAAGTCTCCTGCGGAAGATTTCTCAGATGATGTGCTGTTCCCAGTTCATTTTTGGAAATGTACTCGCCAAAACGGTATAAATATTCATCCGAATCAAGGTCCGCCGTCTCGATCAGATCTGCCGCAAAAGAAAAGGACGGATCGATCTGCTCCAGAATCCGGTCTGCAAGAAATACATCGCAGTAATCACTGGCATACCAGTATAAGATCTCCCGGATCTGTTCTGCGGATGGAATCTGCTTCTCTGCCCCGGCTGCTCTGCTTTCTTTTTCATCCGCTGTGCTCTGTTCCGATGCTTCCTCCAGTGCAGCATTCTCAAAACAGTTATACACCTCGATAAATAACTCATACAGAATGGTCAGATAATCTGTCTTCTCCTCAAACGCATAAGGGATGCCGCCCCGCAATTCTGCATAAAGTAAACTGAGCAGTTGTCCCATTTCTGTTCCAAAACTGCTCACTGCATATTCCGGATTTGCATAACTCCGTTCATAATTTTTATCCAGAATGTCACTGTAAAGTATTTCATTTAAGCTGCACATCTGCTCCAGCGTGTAGTTTTCCCATTCTCCTGAAGCTACTTTCCGTCTTGTATTCTCCAGCTCCAGTAAAAATAATGCCACATCCTGAAAATATCCCACGTATGCCTTCTCGACCGTCTCTTCCGTCACCATAGACCGGATCCGGTTGACCGCCAGTTCATGCCTTTCCCGGCACTGTTCATTTCTTTCTTTCTGAATTTCTGATAAACTCATCTATCCAAGACCTCCTACCAAGATTGCCATAAATAGGATCAGCGTGATAACACCAACACCAAGTCCGATTTTACAATTTAAATACCGTCTGTCTCTTTCTAAAAATCCCTGTACTGCACAGTACATTCCATATATATCAATCACAAAGGATACCACTGAAAGTCCTCCCACAATCCCTGCCGCTTTCCCCCTGGAAAGGAATGCATATAAAATACATCCTGCCAGAATCACCAGTGAACCTCCGGTACACCAGCAGGAAATACTTCCTCTCCGCGATGGCTTCAGGTAGGACTGTCCATACTTTCTCATCCCGCGTTTCTTTCGTTCTTTTTCTCTGCGACGTTCTTCTTCACTTTTTCCTATTCCGAACATGTCTTCTCCTTATCAGATCTCCTGTCATATAGATGAGGAATCCCAGTACTCCGCCAACAGTATTGAGCAGGATATCATCTACATCAAAACTTCCAACTTTTGTAAGCAACTGCATCACTTCTACCCCCAGGCTCAGACCCATACTGTAAAATAACGTTCTAAAGAAACTTTTTCTTTTCCCCGCCATTGTAAGAAAGTAGCCATAAGGCATAAAAATAAGTATATTTCCAAACAGATTAGAAAATACCGCAAATGTTCCCAACTGATTGCGGTAAAGAATAAACCGTTTAATTTCCCTGAACAAAACCAGATTATAATGATAATCTTCCATCACGCCTTCTCTGCCATACCAATCCGATAAAAAAAGGAAGTATACCAGAAAAAATATATATAAAATAAACAGAACCTTTCCCAGCGTCCTGACTCTCTTCGCTTCTTTATTCGTCAAAATCATGCACCTTCATAAAAAGCCCCCTCCTTTTCCCGGGAGGGGACTGCCCTTTTAAAATGTAATCTCGTTCTTATTTTTTAACAGACTTGCACCATTCACAATGGAAATGACTCCCGCAGCCACACCTGTCACAAGGATGATAATTCCAATTACAATACTGCCTGCACCACTGTTCTTCATTGTACGATATGCCTTTTCCATAAAATGTGTCTCCTTATTTTACTCCATATTTTTCATAATATGCGTCGATCGCCGCTTTTAATGTATCATCAATGACAACTTTGCCGTTGCACTCTTTATTATACAGACACTCTACAACCTCTTCCATTGTAACGATCGCCGCTGTATCAAATCCGTAAAGTTCTTTTATTTCATCCAATGCACACTTTTCGCCGCCTTTACCGACTTCCATACGGTTCAGTGAAACCATCAGTCCTACGATCGTTACATCAGCCGCACCTGTTACCTTTGGAACAGTTTCTTCCATGGACTTACCGGATGTTGTAACATCTTCGATCATGATGACTCTGTCGCCGTCTTTTAATTTGCTGCCAAGGAAACTTCCCTTATCCGCTCCATGATCTTTTTCCTCTTTCCGGTCTGAACAGTAACGGACTTCTTTTCCGTATAATTCACTGTAAGCGATTGCTGTTACTACTCCAAGCGGAATTCCTTTATAAGCTGGTCCGAATAATACGTCAAAATCATCCCCATATGTATCATGGATCGCCTTTGCATAATATTCACCCAGTCTCTTTAACTGAGAACCTGTCACATATGCTCCTGCATTCATGAAGAATGGAGATTTTCTTCCGCTTTTCAGTGTGAAATCTCCGAATTTCAGAACATCACTCTCTACCATAAATTCGATAAATTCTTTCTTGTATGCTTCCATCGTTCCTGTCCTCCTATTTTACAATTCCAACCATATCTTTTACAGTCTCAAAGCCATTCTTTTTCATATATGCCTCGATTCCGTTGATCACCTTCAAAGTCACTGCCGGATCATGGAAGTTTGCCGTTCCGACCGACACCGCACTTGCTCCTGCAAGCAGAAATTCTATCGCATCCTCCGCACAGGAAATGCCACCCATTCCGATGATCGGAATATTGACCGCCTGTGCCACCTGATAAACCATACGGACTGCAATCGGCTTTACGATCGGACCTGAAACTCCCCCGGTTTTATTTGCTACGGCAAATGTCTTCCGGTTGATATCGATCTTCATACCGGTCAGTGTATTGATCAGGGAAACTGCATCCGCTCCTCCTGCCTCTGCAGCCTTTGCGATCTCAGTAATATCCGTTACATTCGGCGTCAGCTTCATGATGATCGGCTGCTTCGCAATCTTTTTGATCTGTCCGGTCAGTTCTTCTACATGCTTTGCATCCTGCCCAAAAGCGAGAAAACCTGCATTCACATTTGGGCAGGAAATGTTGATCTCCATCATATTGATCGGCTCATCCGCCAGTCGTTCTACCACTTCCAGGTACTCTTCCGGTGCATGACCACAGACATTCACAATGATCTTTGTATCAAACTTCTTCAGATACGGGATATCCCTTTTGCAGAACAGATCAATCCCCGGATTCTGCAATCCGATGGCATTCATCATTCCACCGTAAACTTCTGCCACACGCGGTGTCGGATTTCCCGGCCATGGCACATTTGCCACACCTTTGGTCGTTACAGCTCCCAGGCGGTTCAGATCAACAAATTCAGAAAACTCTTCTCCTGAGCCAAATGTTCCTGATGCAACTGTCACCGGATTCTTCCACTCTACTCCGGCTATCTTTACACTCATATCCATCAGATCTCCACCTCCGTCGCCAGGAATACCGGACCGTCTTTACAGATCCGCTTATTATTCACATTACTGTGGGCATCCTTTTCTTTTGACCTGCATACACACGCAAGACAGGCACCGATTCCACACGCCATTCTTTCTTCCAGGGAAATGTAACATTCGATTCCCTGCTCTTCTGCATACTGCTTAATGGCACGCAGCATCGGCGTTGGTCCGCACGCATAAATCATGTCTGCTTTCAGTCCATTCTCGCGGATCGCATCCATAACATTTCCCTTTGTTCCGACACTTCCGTCTTCCGTGGAAATATACAGTTCTCCGTTTGCCTCAAACTCCTCTTTCAAAAAAGTCTGTGCATCCCGGTATCCTGCAAGGATCTGCTTCTTTTCACACTTCATCTGCTTCGCCAGCTCCAGAATCGGTGGTACACCGATTCCTCCTCCCATCAGGAAGACTTTCTTTCCTTCTGCTTTTTCGTACGGGAATCCATTCCCAAGCGGTCCGATCACCGGGATCGTATCCCCTGATTTCAGCTTTGAAAACTGCTCCGTTCCTGTATTTTCTCCTGTCACACGATAAACCACCCGAAGCATTCCCCGCGTACGGTCGATCTCACAAATGCTGATCGGGCGTGGCAGTAACTTGCTTCCATCTGTCGTATACATGGAAATGAACTGCCCCGGCTTTGCCGTGTCTGCTGCCTGCGTCTGAATCCACATGCTGTAGATTCCGTCTGCCAGCTGCTCCTGAGATGCTACCACCGCATTCTCTTTCTGCTTTGCCATACTGTACTCCTTTTACCTGAACTTCACTTATTTTGCTGCAAGTGCCCCGCTGATATCTGCAATCATCGCTTCTACTGCTGCTCTGGATGCATCGCCAAAATTCTCTGCTCCGAATTTTGCATAAGCTTCCTGCTTATAAGCTGCGATAATTCCACGGGAAGAATTTACGATCGCACCCAGTCCGTCTTCATTAAAGAAATGAACCAGGTCTTTTCCTTTTCCGCCCTGTGCTCCATATCCCGGTACTAAAATATAAGACTTCGGCATGATCTTTCTGAGTACTTTTCCCATCTCAGGATAGGTTGCTCCTACAACAGCTCCGATATAGCTGTACTCATCACCCATACACTCAGCTCCCCACTCGGCAACTTTCTCTCCAACCAGCTCATATAGCGGTCTTCCGTCGATCAGTCTGTCCTGAAATTCTCCGCTGGACGGATTGGAAGTTTTAACAAGAATGAAAAGTCCTTTCTTTTCTTCCTTACATACATCAATAAACGGATTCACACCATCGGACCCCAGATATGGATTGACTGTTGCGAAATCTTCTCCAAACGGAACATACTCTTTACTTCCTACTTTTATCTTTCCAAGATGTCCGGTCGCATATGCTGCGGAAGTTGACCCGATATCTCCTCTTTTTACATCTCCGATAATAACCAGATCTTTTGACTTGCAGTAATCCACAGTCTTCTTAAATGCCTCCAGTCCCGGAATACCAAACTGCTCATACATCGCGATCTGAGGTTTAACAGCAGGAATCAGATCATAAGTCTTGTCTACAATTTCCTTATTAAACTGCCAGACAGCTTCAGCCGCCCCTTCCAGAGTCTCTCCGTATTCTGCATATGCCTTATCTAAAATATGCTGTGGGATATAACTCAGCATCGGGTCAAGTCCGACTACGATCGGTGCTCCGGTTTTCTTGATCTTTTCTACCAGTTTGTTAATCATTGTTCATTCCTCCATCTTTCCTTCAGCCAGACGATCCGCCTTTTGAGTATCGTCATTTACATTCAACCTATATAATACCATACTCCCCTGCATTTTCACAACCGACATCTTAGAATTTCTTTTTTCAGATCACAGGATTTCTTTGCTGAATTTTCTTAAAGCTTTTTTAAGGGCAAAAAAGTACTCTGAATTGCTTCAAAGTACTTTTTATCTTTCTCATTCAATTTTACATAAGAACTTCTGCCAGTCCTCCCGGCACTAACAGCCTGAACGGATAAAATGGAAGATTCCTGATCACTCCGAAAATCAGAAGAAAAACTAAAATCCCTATAAGTATTTTAGGATTGATCTTTTTATCCACATGATTCTTTCCTGTCAATGCCCAGTCTGCTGCAACCGTCACAAAATAAATTCCGAGAAACGGCAGCAGAAAAACCATGACCGGATTGTAGCAGAAAGCAGTCAGAAAATTTCCATGCAGGATATTGTAGCTCGCTCTCCCTGCTCCACATCCCGGACAGTACAATCCCGTGATCACGTGAAAGAGGCATGGCAGCGGATATTTTAACGGATTGTGGAAATACAAATAGCCTGCTCCAATCCCTGCCATACACCCGATCACTGCCAGAAATAAAATCCGGTTTTTCCGGCTTTGTGCAAACCAGTTTCTTAATTTTATCACCCTTTGCATTTCGGCCTCTTAATAATAATTATCAATTCCTACTATTATTCCAAAAATAAAGTATAAAATTCCTACAACCAGTCCGACTACAAAAGATACAATCGTCCATATTTTTGCCATCTTTGCATTCTGAGCTGCTTCTTCATAATTACCGACATTCATTGCACTGTTGATCTTCACTGAAAATACAATACCTACGATACCGAACGGAAGACAGCAGCATACTGTGGAAATAATGGAAAGTACCAGATATGGTACATAATTAATTTCCGGTTTCTGCCCGTTATTCTGATAACCGGTCACGTTCTGATAACCACTGTTGTTCTGATAACCTGCTGCATCCTGATAGCCGCCATTATTCTGATAACCTGCTGCATCCTGATAGCCGCTGTTGTTCTGATAACCTGCTGCATCCTGATAGCCGCTGTTATTCTGATAACCTGATACATCCTGATAACCCACTGCATTTTCAGTTGTCTTTGCTGCCCCCGTTGCCTGTACCGGATCATTCTTCACTGCATTTTCCTGTTCTGCATTGGGCTGTACTTCATTCTGCTTCGCACCGCAATGTGGACAGAACTTACTTCCATCAGGAATTTCCTGATAACAATTCTTACAATTCATATTTGCACCTCTCTCATTTTTCTTTCATTATATCACTAAATCGACAAAATATATAGTTTTTTCTATTATTTTTCATCTGTCCATATCATTGCGTACAGAGAACCTGCTCTCCCCGTCTGAAAGAACAACAGCTACCAGCCAGTATCCCCAGCATACCAAGACTGATTCCTGCCAGCCATCCTGCCGGATATTGAAATCTGAAATATGCAGCCTGCTTTTCCATATAAATTCTGACAAGCCACAGGATGCCTGTTCCGACAGTCAGTACAAGCAATTCCACCAGAAGAAAATACCAGTTTCCTTCCCAGAAAAACATCTTCCTTTTTTGTTTTTTTGTCATTCCGATGCTCTCCATCACATCCAGTTCCTGCTTACTTGAATATCTTCCCATAATCATTACATTGAAATAATTGGTCAGTCCTGCAAACAGCAGCATCATTCCGATACTCCCGAGGAGCATCTGATTTCCATGAATCCGGTCGGACATTCTTTTCAGCAGATCCGATCTGCAAAGAAGCAGGATCCCATTTTCTCCCTGATCTGTTCTTCTTTGATTTTCTTCTGTCAGAATGGTTCTGATCTCTGATTTTACTTCCTGCTCCTGTCCCGCCTTCACATTCACTTCCATATAAAAGGTCTCTTTTTCTATTCCCAGTCGTTCAAATCCTTTTTCACTTACAAGAAAGAACAACATATTTTCTCCATGCCAGCCCAGTTTCAGTTCTGGAAAATCTTTTGCTCTCCCATCCAAATATCCATTTAAAGTAAAGACTTCTGCAGACTCTTTATCATACTCCGATCCAGGGCTGCAAAAACTTACCGGTTCTCCCTTTACTTCTGCTGTCATTTTTTTCTGTTCCGGTGTGAAGCCATATTCCTGATAAATCAGTACTCCGCTGCCATCTTCTACTGAAGCCATATCCACTGACAGATTTTTTTCTTCTGCATACTCTTTCAGGCTGTCCATCTCTTTTTCACTCAAAATATGCACTGTCTCCGGGAAACCGGAACGTTCCATTTCTGTATCTGATTTCTCTACATCGGTCTCTTCTTCTCCTTCATCTGATTTCTCTGCATCGGTCTCCTCTTCTCCTTCATCTGAGCTTTCTGCACTCACTCTGAAATATTCATCAGAAAAAGGACTCCACCCTTTTTCCGAAATCACTGCGTTCATATAAGCTCCCTCTGTACACTCTGATCTGTCCTGATCCACACCTTTCAGAGCCAGGATCTTTTTTCTCACTGATTCAGAAATGGGTGCAAAATCCGGAGCAAAGTCATCCGTTTTATTATTCCACAGCAAATCTGCTGTATTTGCATCCGTCACCAATGGATCCAGTGCCTCTTCATCCGGTTCACTCCTGATTCCTTCTTTTGCCTCCTCGCAAAAGTCCCCCGCAAGGATAAAATCCGGTTTCTGCATATAGATATTCGTCGCATCACTTCCTCCCGTAACCACAGCCGTACAAAGAAGAGTTTCTACTCCTAAAAAAAGTGACAGCACCGTCAGCACAAATTCTGCCCTCTCTCTTGTCACATTTCTCCATGCCAGTAATGGAAGCTCTGCTGGTATCTTTCGTCGCTTCCTCGCATTTTGCTTTTCTGTTTTTTGCTTTTCTGTATTTCGTCTTTTCCGACTATGGTTCTGCTTTCCTGTATAATGCATGCTTTCTATACAGGAAAGTCGGATCATCCGATTCATATTTTTTTGAATGGCAGCTTCAATGATCAGCAGGGTAAAACCAACTGCTGCGATCAGGATTTCAGGTCGAAATACGGAAAATTCTTTTGTGCCACCATATTCCCGCAGATATTCCTGCCCCAGCAGACCGGGAATACCAAAGAATAAAAGAAGCACTGAAAACGCCACTCCGAGTCCACTTCCCACAAGCATACAGCCTGCCATCTGCCTGTGGCAGATTTTCCGCAACTGCTTTTTCGTTGTTCCGATCGTATAAAGCAATCCAAACTGACGGATATCCCCGATCATGGAAATCTCGAGAATATTATGGATAAGAAACCAGACTCCGCCCAGAATCAAAATCACTCCGAGAACTGCCATTTCATAACTTCCGGTCAGTTGATCTACCGCTGTCAGAAATGCAGGATCTGTCACGGTAATTCTTTGTCCTGTATCCGTCCGTTTTACATCTTTATATAATTGTTCTTCTGCCTCTTCACGGCTCATCCGGTCTGATGGACAGATCAGTATCTCCGAATTTTTCTCCGATATGATTCCCCACTCTGCCGCCTTTTTTTCAGAAATATATCCCTGCTGAGCTTTAGAACCCGAATCTGTATATGAGGTATACCACCCGCTCAGGTAAAATAGTTCTTCTTTTTTCTCCTGCCATCCGGTCACTACCGTCAGTTGGATTTTCATTCCTGCCGTCGGCTCAGTGATTCCCAGATCCTCCAGCATTTTTACAGAGACCATGATCTCCTGCTTTTCTTTTGGGTAATGCCCCTGAAGATCTGTATAAGCAGGACGGATGATTTTTTCCCATGCAGATTGATCTAACAGACTGATCTCACCGAGCTTCTTTTCCCCGCTCTCTGCTCTTCCGGCTCTCACTCTTTTCCCTGCATTCTTTATATAACTCAGGGAGCAGATCTGCCGGTACTGGTCTTCTGTCGCATTTTCCAGTACTGCTGATGCTGTTGAACCTACCCGGCGTACCGCTTTCGTATACTCTGCCTGGATCTTTCCGGCAGAAGTTCCGAAAATCAGTGTCAGTGTAACAATTCCGACCGCCACCGCACAGAGCAGTACCATATTACGCCCATGGTTCTTTTTCCTTAATTTCTCTGCCAGCATGGACAGAATCTCCTGATTATTGTTCGGAATCATTCTGCGATCCTCCCGTCCTCGATCCTTATGATCCGATCCGCCATCTGTGCGACTTCTTCCTGATGTGTCACAAGGATCACAGTCTGATGATATTTCTTTGCACAATTTTTCAAAAGTCCCACAACTTCCATACTGGTCACAGAATCCAGATTGCCCGTCGGTTCATCTCCGAGGACAATCGCCGGCTTTGTCATTAAGGCTCTTGCTATCGCTGCTCTCTGCTGCTGACCGCCTGACAGCGTTTCCGGCAGTTGCCCGAGTTTTTCCTTCAGTCCCAGTGTTCCCGTCAGTTCTTCAAAAAACTCCTGATCGATCTCTGCACCGTCAAGGCGGAGGGGCAGCACGATATTTTCATAGACGCTGATCATCGGGATCAGATTATATTGTTGAAAAATAAACCCGATATTCCTTCGTCTGAAAATGGTCCGTTCCTCGCTTTCCATATCTTTCAGACTGCTTCCTCTGATCCATACTCCGCCCTCGTCCGGCACATCCAGGCCTCCCAGAAGATTGAGAAGTGAAGTTTTTCCACTCCCTGATGTTCCGACAACAGCCACAAACTCTCCTTCTTCTATCTCCAGTGTAACACCATCCACTGCATGTACTTCGTAATTCTCTGTAACAAAATATTTTTTCAGATTCACCGCTTTTACGATTTTCATTGTCCTTCCTCTCCTCTGATCTGTTCTTTTTCTCCTGCCATTATTTTAAAGAACAAATCTAACAAATTTCTAACAATGCAAAATCTTTTATTGCCGTGGCAAAGACAGTTTCATTTCTACTCCCGGTTCACACCGCTTTACCGTTAAAAGTCCTTCATGTAAAAATAGGATTTCTCTTGCAAGATACAGACCTATTCCAAAGCCTTCCTCATCCGTCACCCGCTTTCCGCGGTAAAATCTCTGAAAGATCAGATTCTTTTCCTCCGGTTCGATTCCGATTCCGTAATCTCTGATACTGAAAGTTGTGAACATTTCATTTTCCTGCAGGCTAATCTTTATTTTTCCGTTTTGCGGACTGTATTTCACCGCATTATCCAACAGATTAAAAAGTGCTTCTCCCAGCCAGTTTGCATCATGCATCACATGCATTTTCTCAGGAAGTTCAAACTCGAACCGGATCTCTTTTTTCTCTGCCTGATCCAAAATCTGACCAAGTGCATTCCGCAGAGTCTTAAGAAGATCCCGCTCTTCTTTTCTGATCTGAATCAGACCATGCTCTAATCTTGAAATACGGATAAAATGCTCTGTCAGAAAATAAATTTTTTCTTCACTGCTCTGAATGGCTTTCAGATAAGACAGTTCCGGTTCTGTCCCTTTCTTTTCGATTTCTTCTGATAAAAAGTCAAGATAATTTTTCAGATTTGTCAATGGTGTCCGCATCTGATGTGCGATTTCCGAAATCAGTTCCTGGAGTTCTTTCCGTTCTTTCTGTGCATCTTGTTTCTGACTGACTAAAATTTCCTGCAGCCGCAGCAGTTGATGCCGGATTTTGGAATCCATTGTCTCTTCGCAGTCAGAAAAATCGGGGAGTTCTTTTCCGCTGGTCATTCGCTGCACAGTATCTGATATCTTCTTTAATTCCCGGCTTCGTTCTTTTCTCTGACCCCGGTACATTCCGGCCGCCCCGGCAAGAATCCCCAAAAGAAACATCCCAGCACTCCACCACAAAATTTCTGTCAGATCCATTACTCTTCCTCCATCCGGTATCCCAGTCCAAATACGTTCTGAATATACGGCTGTTCTCCCACAGCTTCAATCTTTTTCCGCAGACGGCCGACCAGCACGCTGACACTGTTATCAACTACATATTGACCATCAATTCCCCATACATGCTCCAAAATATTTTCTTTGGTCAGAACCTGCCCCTGATTTTTCATCAGATATTCCAGGAGCTGATACTCTTTTGCCGTAAGAGATATCTCCTTCTCCCCTGACACTGCCTTTTTTCGCTGTGGATACAGAGTGAGATCTCTGCATTTCAGAATCTGTTCACCGGCATCTTCTCCCCGGTTTCGTCTGAAAGCTACTTCAATCCTTTTTAATAACACTTTCATGGAAAATGGTTTCACAACATAATCTTCTGCTCCCAGGTCAAATGCTTTCAGCATTTCCTGCTCTTCATCCCTTGCCGTCAGAAAAATTGCGGGAATCTTTCTGTTCCATTTTTTCATCAGGGTGTGATACAGTTCCATACCATTTCCGTCCGGGAGACCAATATCAACCAGTAAAAGCTCCTCTGTTCCCTGCAGAATCTGCCCTGCATCTTTCTTTGTATAAACCTGCAAAGTCCGATAACCTTCCTTCTCAAGCACGACTTTCAAAGACCGGCTTAACAGGCGGTCATCTTCAATAATCCCGATTGTCATTTTTTATCCCGTCCATTCTTTCCTGCTTTCCCCAGTCGGACTTTTTCCATCTCCTCTGCAGTTTCTTCATCCAGATAATCAAAAAGATAATTTCCGACACTGCCCTTCTTTCCAAGATGCTCACCTCTGACTTCTGCCAGCGTCCTCTCAATTTCCTCTTTCAGTCCCGGAGCAGACATCCGGTTCGCACCCTGTCCTAAGATGATCACCTGCTCCAGTCCGTCTGAAGTTGCCACAGTTACAGCAGCATCCTTTGCGATCCGTCTTACAGTCTTTTCGATATACTGGTCTGCCGTCTCCGCCTCTTTGGTATAGACAATATAAATATTATGATATTTCATCACTTCACCCGGATTGCCTTCAACTTTATATGCATCATACACAAGGATCAGCGTACATTTTCTGTATCCCTGATAGTTGCTTAAGATATCCGCAAGTTTCCCGCGTGCCGCACCAATATCCTTTTCGGACAGCTCTCTTAGTTCCTCCCATGAGAAAATGATATTGTATCCATCCACCAGAAGATATTCCTGTCGGCCTTCCTTTTCCCGTCTGCGTCTTTCCCATTTCGGATCTGTATAGGCACTGCCCGGTTCTCTGTCCTTTTCCTTTGCACAGACTGTCACCGGACCATGATTCTGCTTCACCGGATCAGGAGTTCTTACATAAATTGCATCCAGTTCCTCCTGTGTCAGTTCAATACTGGAATGCCGCCGCTTCGGAAGTGTGACTTCCGCAAGTCCTTCTTCTCCTGTCTGATCCAGTGTGCGTTCCATGTGCATATATTCTTCGACTTCATCCCAGTCTACAACAAATCCTGCACCATGGGCACAAAAGACCGAACCGGTAGGATTCGCAAGATCCAGCTCTGAATCATACCCTCTCGCCGCTACAACTTCTTCCTGATTATGGCAGAGATCATACCCCTTCAGGGTCAGAGAAATTCTTCCTCTTCCACCTGTATATGCAATGACATCTTTCTGATAACCGCTTAAAGTCGATACCGGTGCAATTCCCGTCAGCACAGTCATTTCTCCCAACGTTTCCGGTGCCTCAAATTTTCCGAAACGGTTCTGTATATCCGTCATGGCACGTCCCACATTTTCAGAAGGTAATTCGATCCTGAACTCATAATACGGTTCAAGCAGTACGCTTTCTGCTTTTTTCAGTCCCTGCCGCACAGCCCGGTAAGTTGCCTGTCGGAAATCCCCGCCCTCCGTATGCTTCAGATGGGCTTTTCCTGAAGTCAGTGTGATCTTCATATCTGTAATAACCGATCCCGTCAGAACTCCTTTATGTTCCTTTTCCTCCAGATGGGTCAGCACCAGCCGCTGCCAGTTCCGATCCAACACATCCTCACTGCATTCTGAATCAAACTGTATTCCTGATCCGCGTTCTCCCGGTTCTAACCGCAGATGTACTTCTGCATAATGGCGTAACGGTTCAAAATGCCCGACACCTTCCACCGGTGCTGCGATCGTCTCTTTATAGACAATGCTGCCTTCCCCGAACTCAACCAGTACTCCAAAGCGTTCTTTTATGATTCTCTGAAGGATTTCAATCTGCACATCGCCCATCAGTTGCACATGGATCTCCTGACTCTTTTCGATCCATACGACATGCAGTTCCGGCTCTTCTTCCTCCAAAAGCTTCAAATCTCTTAACATCGTATGAACATTACAGTCATCCGGCAAAATGATCCTGTACGTCAGCACTGGCTCAAGGATCGGCAGCTCAGAATCTTTTTCTGCTCCAAGTCCCTGCCCCGGATATGTTTCCGCCAAACCGGTCACTGCACAGACTTTTCCCGCATCTGCCTCCGAAAGAAGCTCATACTTTTCACCGGAATATACACGGATCTGATTTACCTTATCACCATTTTCACCGATCACATCCTTCACCTTCAGCGTGCCACCGGTCACTTTCAGGTAAGTCAGCCTGTTTCCCTGACCGTCTCTCGCAATCTTATAAACCTTCGCTCCGAATACTGCCGGATATTCTTTCTGCATCTGATATGTGCAGATCCCGTTCATCAGTTCTTCCACACCCTGCAAATGTAACGCCGAACCAAAATAGCATGGAAAAATCTTTCTTTCTGCGACCAGCCGGCGGATCGAGGCAGCGGCGACACTGCCTTTCTCAAGATATTCTTCCATCGTCTGTTCATCACACACTGCAATCTCTTCGATCACTTCTTCTGCTCCGGTTTCCACTCTGCCGAAATCAATACATCCTTCTGAAAACCGGGATTTCAGTTCTGCAAGAAGTTTTCCACAGTCCGTCCCTTCCTGATCCATTTTATTCACAAAAAGGAACACCGGTATTCCGTATCTTGTTAAAAGTTTCCACAAAGTCTCCGTATGTCCCTGCACACCGTCTGCCCCGCTGATCACCAGCACCGCACAGTCCAGCACCTGCAGTACCCGCTCCATCTCCGCTGAAAAATCAACGTGTCCCGGTGTATCCAGCAATGTGATCTCCGTATCTTTCCAGGTAAGCACCGCCTGCTTGGAAAAGATCGTAATTCCACGTTCCCGTTCCATTTCATCTGTATCCAGAAAAGCATCCTGATGATCGACCCTGCCTAAATTTCGTATTGCACCACTTTGATAAAGAATACTTTCCGAAAGGGTCGTCTTTCCTGCATCTACATGAGCCAGCAGGCCAACATTGAGTACTCTTTTTCCTGTTTTTCTTTCCTGTCCGCTCATAAATCTTCTCTTTCTCCTTCTCCTTAATTATTCACCTGATGATGCACAACCAGGCTTTCTCTGTCGATTGCTTTAAAAGAATAGCCAAGATTTTTATAATACTCCAGAACGGTCGGCAATGCCTCGATCGTTGTCTCTTTTGTTGCTGCATCATGAAACAGCAGCATTACCTGATGATACTTGTCTGTCTCCGACTGTGCAATGATTTCCTCTGTCGTAGCTGTTCCTCCATCCCCGCTGCTGACATTCCAGTCATAATACTGATATCCCAGCTCAAGTACTTTCGGCACAAGTACACTCATGATTCCCTCCATATAATTCCTTGAAACCGTATTGGACGAGCCACCCGGAAAACGGATAAAACACGGGACGAATCCGATCTGCTCCTTTGCGATCTCTCCCACTTCTTCCAGATCTTTCAGGTACGCTTCTTCTGAAGAATATACGATCTCATAATCATGACAGAAACTGTGCAGACCGATCGTATGCCCTGCATCATATGCTTTTTTTATCATCGGACGGTACTCCGGTTTCTGCCCCGTAATAAAAAAAGTTGCTTTGGCATCATACTGATCCAGTATATCCAGCACTTTCTGCGTATTCTCCGAAGGGCCGTCATCAAATGTCAGATATACAGTCTTTTCATCACTCGCTTCCGTTGTCCCCACTGCAACACCCGGCTGCACCGAAAGCTCTTTCTTCCGCTGCTCCTCTGCTTCTTTTTCTTTCTTCTTTTCTTCTTTTTCTGCCTTTTTCTTTTCTGCCTCTGCCTCTTTTACAGCCTCAGCTTTTCTGGCCTCCCGTCTTGCTTCTCTCGCATTCACTCCCATGCAGAAAATTGTACCGCAAAGTGCAAGAAATACAAGCCCACATAAAATCCTTCCATACCGGTTCTGACGATTTCTTCTGTGTTCTTCCATCTATTATCTGCTCCTCATTCGTAATAGGGTTTTCCCGGATCATGAATCAATCCATATAGAAAAAACATCAGCCGGGGAAAACTCCTGACTGATGCTTCTTACCCGACTGATGCCTATTATAAGATACAAATTTTAAAAAAGATGAACGCTTTCATTAAGAATTGTTACATTTCTTTCCTGCACTTTACAGAAATGTTCCGGTGCCTCCGCCATAATTACCTCCGCCGCAGCAGAGACCGCTTCCGCCACAGCAAAGATTGCACATCAGATTTGCCACGCATAACTTCACGCAATAGCTGTTATCAAATGTACCCGGAAATCCATACATCGTCTGTCGTGTCTGATACCAGCTTCCACCGCCTTCCAGCCGCTGCAGCAGCATCTGATACTGCATATTCTGAGGATCAAGCCGGACAGCCTCCCTGGCATGCTCCAGTGCCGTCACATTATTGCCCAGTCCCGAATTTGCAGAAGCACTCAGAAAATACCATAAGGCACTGTGGTTTGCAATTCCGTCAAGGACATTCAGTGCCTCCCTGAAATGTCCGCTTCTGATATAATTGGCTGCCGCCTGCAGATGTGCATCTTCCTCGCTCATACCTGCTGTTCTTCCGGAAGTCCCGTTCCCGTAGCCACCGAAATTCCCGTAACCTCCAAAACCGCCAAAGCCGCCAAACGGACCATAATCACCGTATCCGCTGCCCTGTGAACCGCCTCCTGCTCCTGACGAAGAGTAGCCTTTTTCCCGCTCATCCATGATCTGCTGATATGCCTGCTGGACTTCCTTGAACTTAGCCTCTGCCTCATCTTTATGAGGATTGTTGATATTCGCATCCGGATGATACTGACGGCTCAGTTTTCTGTATGCCTTCTTAATCTCCTCATCCGATGCACTCTGGTCTACTCCTAAAATCTGATATGGATCTGACATCTTTTTCTTAATTTCCTCTCATTCTCTTTTTCCACTGTCCGCTTTCCCACATTCTGCCTGCACTTTCTCTGCTCTTTTAATGAATTTTGTGCCACATAACAGCAGAAGGTAGTGACAAGTAATAACAAATACTTACTCAGCTCTTTTTCATGAACTTTGTGCCACACTTCGGACAACAGATCTCAATCTTTCCTTTGCCTCTTGGAATCCTGATCTTCTGACTGCATCCCGGGCATTTATAAATATGATACTGCTTTCTCTGCCGGAACAGATCTTTCTGCTTTGCAAAAAAGCAACGGATCTTGTATGACTTTGCAAGATACGCCTGATTCTCCGCATAACGCTTCGATACATTCTTTGAAAACATTCTGAAATAACAGTAGATGATCAGGAACCATCCGACATAGTAAAAAAATGTCCCGACAAGACTTCCCCTGAAAAACGAAGCCAGCAATATACTGATCAGACCGATCACCAGCAATGCTTTCGATAACTGATCCACACCGTATCTTCCCTGCATAAACCGCATAAACTTTTCTTTCATGATCTGCACTTCCTGTCTTGAATTAATATGGATTCTATTCTGCTCCGTTTTTCAATCAAAGTCAATTAAATAAATCTAAAATTATTCCTGATTCAGAATATTTTTGCATACTTCATCTGAAATCTGATAGACAATCTTCGATCCATCCAGCATGACATAACGGTTTCCACTTCCATCTTCACTGCCGATATACATTTTCATCGTCTTTTCATCATCATCCTTTGTATAAGCAGCCTCTACCGTGATCCGGCTGGCTTCATCCAGTCCATAGCCTGCCAGGTCTGCATCTTCCACAGAATAATCAGCAACCGTTGTCAGTGACACCGCCCCCAGTCCACCTGCAACCGCGGCAATCTCTTCTTCCTGATCTTCATTTTCTGAATCATAGGTTGTCGTCGTTCCATTTTCCGTGATCACTTCTTTTTTCAGATTGCCGCTGCCAATGCTTGGATATTCATCCAGTTGTGCAAGGTCAGACAACTCCGTCTTGAAATCATCCAACACGCTGGATGCGACCGTATAGACAACACCGGTATCTCCCACCGTTACATAATAATCTGTTCCGGTTGAATCTCCGAAGCTGACTGTTGTTACTGTTCCGTCTTCTTCCGTGATCTCGATGGAATAATTCGGGTCATCCAGTCCATATGCATCCAGGCTGTCTCCATCCTCCAGTTTCCGGTCTGCGGTGATCTGGGCAGCCGCCTTTGCGATCTTCTCCGGCTCACTCTGCTTTAACGGGAAATCCTTGTCTTCTGAATAATACCAGGTATCTCCATCTTTTTCAAAAGACATCTCGCCTGCTGCCACCTGATACTTGATCGCAGTGATCGTTGACTCATCCAAATCCGTCACTTTAACCGTTTCTTTTTCTTCTTTTTTATCCTGCTTTTTATTCCAGGAGCTTAGTCCAAAATAAAGAATCAAAAGGATGACCAGCACTCCTGTTAAAATCAATGGTCCTTTTTTCTTTTTCATACTGACACCTCAGGCCTTTCTTCTTCTGAACCATACGACAAAGCCACCGATCAGAATGACTGCCGGAATACCAAATACAACAAGAATACTGAATCCGCCTGCATGCTGAACTGTATTATACTCTGTTGTCAGGCTCTTTGCCTCGATGGAAAGATTTGTCACACCCTCAAAGTTTGCTGTCACTGCATTCATAAATACCTGCGTATTTTCAAGCTGTGAAAATGCATCCGTGATCTGCTGATCGATCAGGCTTCCTGCGGAAATAACCGTCAGTCTGCTCTCTTTGCTCTCAGTACTGTCGTCTGATGAAGTATCTGTGGAAGAATCGCTGTCGGATGAGGTATCATCGGATGAGTCACTGTCGGAACTGATAGTTTCAGTTGCAACCACTCCTAGATCATACGTTCCCTGCTTCTGATCTTCTTCTGTCACTGCATATGCCTGCTCAGAGGTTGTCATAAAGGCACTCGTTGTGATCGTATCTCTTGCCGGATCCGTTGTCGTCAGTCCACGGGAATTCATCAGAAGTACCATCTGGGAACTGATTCCGTCTGCCATATCACCGGATAAATTCATTACTGGGAAGATATAATACGGCTGATTCTGATAGCATCTCTGTGGATCTGCGATATAACCGTCTGCTCCTTCAATTCCATAATCTTTCAGAAGTCCTGCAAGTTTCGGTAAAGAAGCAAGTCCGGTATCTCCCAGCAGACACATCACCTTGCCGCCTTCTCCAAGATATCCGCTTAAGAGGCTGACTTCATCATCAGAAAGATCATTGGTCGGACCATCCATTAACAGAAGGTCACAGTCATCCGGTATAGAATCTGTCATCAGAAGATTCAGCTCCTCGGTTGTATAATTATTCTTTGTCATCAGATCCGTGATCGTTGTAGAAAGGGAGTCCTCTCCATGTCCTGTTACAGTATAGATCTTCTTCTGGACATCACTGGTCACATAGTTTACCGCACTGCTGAGCTGTCCCTCACCATCAAAGGAGGTATAACTCGATGAACCTGAATAGTAATAAGAAGAAGAATCTGATACCAGGATCTTATCAAAAGAAATGGTTGTCGACTTTCCTGTTGCCTCGCAGGATACATAGATCGTATTCTGTGAAGTATTGTATTCTGTCAAAGCTGACGGATGCAGAACCGGGTCGATCCATTCCACCTTGATCTTATCCGACAGTGCCGCATATTTACTGATAAATGTTGTGATCCTGTCATCTGTCTCATCTTTGACTGCCAGTACTTTCATATCAATCTTATCATCCAGACCTTTCAGCAGATCTTTCGATGTATCGGAAATGTCATAAATCTTTGTACTGCTGACATCAATATTTCTGTATGCTTCCGGAATCTGACCGACGACCAGATTCAATACGATAATGACTGCTACAACCAGCACCGTCATTCCTACACTGTAGGAACCATGCTTTGTTCCGGAAGTATGGAACATTCTTTTTAAGTTTCCTTTTTTACTTTTTAATTTCTCCATGATCCAAACCTCCTAACTCCAACGTCTTTTCTGAATCGACTGCACTGTAAGAAATACAAAGACTGCGATCAGTGACAGATAAAGTGCGATTCCCGTCACGTCTACAATACTGTTGGATGTGATATCTGTAAATACATCCGACAGTGCCAGTCTTCCAAACATTTTGGAGAGAAGATTCTCAAATAAAGAAGATTTTACAAAATAAGCAATGACTGCCGCAGCAACTCCGATCACTTCCAGCCCTCCTGCAAGCATCAGGTTCGATGTCATATGGAAAATATAGAAAGCAACGATCGTAAGCACGATCAGAACTCCCACCAGCCCACTGACAGCCGAACTCGGAAGCAGTGTCAGGATTCCGTTCCATAAATACAGGATCAAAAGGATACCAAATGTACTGATAAATGCAATAATCTGACTTTCTGTCAGCGAAGACAGGAACATTCCGATCGCTGCAAATACGCATCCAAGCAGGAAAAATACCAGAATAGAAATATAGTCCACTCCAAGGTATGCTGTTCCCTGGGATTTGATGATCAGCGGATAAATGCAGAAGATCACACTCGGGATTCCGATCACTGTGATCATTGCAAGATACTTTCCAAGAACTACTTTCCACAGACTCACCGGTGCGGTCAGCAGAAGCTGATCCGTCTTATTTTTCCTTTCTTCTGAAAAGCTTCGCATCGTGATCAGCGGAATCCCGACAATAAATACGATCAGAGATCCTGCCAGCGAATAGGAAAAATACGGATATCCCGCAGACAGATTATATGCAACAAAATAAATGCCCGTAAATACCAGAAGGAATGCCACAAATACACATCCCACCATAGACTGGAAATAGGACTTCAATTCTCTTTTATAAATCGCCAGCATTGCTTACTTCCCCCTTTTCTGCCTCTTTTGCCTTTCTGGCAAATTCTTCTGCAGCCTTGTCGCTCTGGGTCAGTTCCATAAATACATCCTCCAGGCTGACCTGAACCGCATTCAGTTTCAGCAGCGGCATCTTCTTTTCTGCAAATGTCGTAAAGAGTTCTTCCCGGATATCCTGTCCTCTCTTCTCCCGGATCTGTCCGCTTGTTATGCCACTGGCATCTGTCTTCACCGAAACCTTTTCAATTCCAGGTACATTTTTCAGTACTTCTTTTACTTTGGAAGCTTCTGTCCTGGTCTCAATCTCGATCAGCCCAGACTCACCCAGGTAACGTTCCAGATTCTCCGGTGTATCACTGGCAACCAGCTTTCCTTTGGAAATGATCATGATATAGTCACACACTTCTCTTACTTCTGCCAGAATATGAGAACTTAAGATAACTGTATGCTTCTTCGCCAGTTTACGGATCAGTTCACGGATCTCAATAATCTGCTTCGGGTCAAGACCTACACTTGGCTCATCCAGAATAATGATCTCCGGGAATCCCAGCACAGCCTGTGCCAGTCCGACCCTCTGCCGGTATCCTTTGGACAGATTCTTGATCAGACGCTTTTCCACATCTTTGATCTTTACAAGCTTTTCCACATCCTCAATAGACTCAGCTCTCTTCTCCTTCGGAATTTTCTTCAGTTCTGCGGCAAATTCCATATATTCCCTGACCGTCATATCCATATACAGCGGTGGAAGCTCCGGCAGATATCCGATCTGCTTTTTCGCCTCCTCTGGCTCTTTTAAAATATCATGCCCGTTGATCAGCACCTCCCCTTCTGTAGCTCCGAGATATCCCGTCATGATATTCATGGTCGTAGACTTTCCGGCTCCGTTAGGACCTAAAAAGCCGTAGATATGCCCTTCTTCAATGGTAAAATTCAGGTGATCTACAGCTAAATGATTTCCGTACTTTTTCACCAGATTCTTTACTTCTATCAAAGTCTCCATCCTCCTATTTCTCTCCGCATAATACAGAGTTTCTTTTTTACCTGTCAACGTTATCAGAAGTTTGTGAATCTTTTGTGTATCAAATGTGACGGAAGTTTGCTCTATTTATTTTATTCATCAAATGGAATGGAAGTCTGCTCTATTTAAATTCTACAACTGCATATGGCCTTCCATTCTCCGCACATAGTTCAATAATCGTCCGTTCTTCCTCCCTGCTCCTTTTCGGATAAATGACATCTCCCAGCACCGCCGATTTCTTATACTCCACACGGATCTGTCTGAACTGGCGGTCAGCCGGAAGAAATTCCAGTGCCATCTGCACATACTGGCAGTTATTTACATGCTCATTCGTATCAATATGATAACGACGTACCGGGAATGCCTCCAGGACTTCAGTTTCTTCCGGCAGGGAGATTTTTCTTCCCTCATAAGGCATATCCAGTGCCTCGCCCATGCCGTATGGCTTTATGTCTTTTTCCTCCGGTCTTACCGGCCGTCCGGTCTCTGTATCAAGAAATACCCATACAGAATAAGCCTTTGCGATCATGTGTCCTCTTTCATCTTTTATGTAAAAATTACGATTTCCGAATAACCCCTTAAATTCTGTCGGAAATGTTCCGATCGTGATCCTTTCTCCCAATGCGGGATACCGTTCTGCGATCACCTGCCAGTAGGACAGGATCCAGGCACGCTTTTCTGCCTTTAGTACCTCCGTTCCAAGTCCCACATCTTCTGACTGGAACGTGCTGCAATCCTGAAAATAATTGATCAGTGCAGGAAGGGTCAGCGTTCCATGATGATCGATCTCACTGTAACGTACTCTGCTGTTAAATTCATACATTTTATTTATCCTCCGTTTTTGCTACATAATCATAATCTACCGTAATCACACTCTCGTATCTGGAATCCACTCCCTTTAACCGCTCCATCAACTGTAACGGAAGGTCGTTGCGTCTTTTTTCATCATATTCGATTGGGATCACCATATCGAAAATCAGATTGATCCTCTCCGCTCCCCACACGACACGAAAATCGTGGATGCTGCATGCCGGATCAAGTTCTTTCAGAAGGTGTTCTGTCTTTTTCCTGATACGAATCACCTTTTCATCTTTCATTTCCACCGGATCCATATGAATCACCAGCATCATCCCAAGTTCTTTTGCCGCATCCCGTTCGACACGGTCTATGATCTCATGCGACTTTTCAATCTCCTGGTCGTTGGGAACTTCTGCATGGATAGATGCCATACTTCTGCCCGGTCCGTAATTATGTACGATCAGATCATGAACTCCCTCGATCCCATCGTAGCCCTCTACAAATTTTTTAATCTTCTCATAAACCTCCGGACTGACCGGTTCACCAATCAGAGTATTCAATGTATCTTTTGCAATCCCGAAACCGGCCCACATCACAACCAGTGCCACGCCAAGACCGACAAATCCATCAATATTGATCCCTGTTGCCGCAAAAAAGAGAATCGAAAAGATTGTCGCTGAAGTCGTGATCACGTCTCCCATGGAGTCTGCAAAGACCGCCTTCATCACCTGAGAATCAATCCTTTCTCCCAGCTTTTTGTTGAATAGTCCAAGCCACAGCTTCACCGCGATCGAAAGACATAAAATCAACACCGAGACAGGAAGGAATTTCAGCTGCTCCGGATGAAGGATCTTTCCCACCGAATCCTTCAGAAAAGTAAATCCAACCTCCAGCACCAGAAAAGAGACGATCAGTGCTGCTATGTACTCGATCCGCCCATGCCCGAACGGATGATCTTTGTCCGCCGGCTTTCCTGCCATACGGACGCCCACAAAGCTGATCACCGATGAGCCTGCATCAGACAGGTTATTAAAGGCATCTGCCATAACAGATACACTGTTCAGTACCAGTCCGACAATCAATTTTGTCAGAAATAATATTACATTACAAAAGATGCCCACAATGCCGGACAGCATACCATATGCCGTCCGCACGGACACCTTTTCCACCTCCTCATAATCTTTTACAAAATGCCTGATAAGAAATTCTGTCATATTTATTTTTCCTTCCAGAAGAACCAGCGGATCTGAAACTTTGAACCTGCCGTCACTTCCGAATATTCTTCCTCCGTCAATACTTTCTTTAACTGTTGCTTTCCCTTTTCAGGAAGTACTGCATTCGTCGTATCCAGAAAACACAGATTCGGATACAGCACGCACCACCAGTTATGCCCTGCTGCATCTCCCAGTTCGATCCTCAGGGTCTTGTAATTTCCTGCCGGAAATGTGACATCTCCATAGGTCCGGTCCGGGAAATAGCACGTCGTCACTGCCACACTGACTGTCTGCTGCATCTGCAGGTCTGCCATTTTCTGCTCAGCCACCTGCCGGATCTCCTCCGTATGCCCCCTCATCCACCGGGTCGTCTCCTTTACATCCAGTTCCTCAGGAAGTACTTCTTTTAAATAGGATAACACTGCATCCCGCACCTCCATCTTCACCGCCTGATCTGTCCTGCTGTCACTGTTCGCAAGAACATGAAACCGCAGCACTTCCTCCGCCAGATGCTCCTGTACTGCCCGTTCTTTCCTCTGCACATCTCCCATCACTACTGCTGTTGTCACTACGGTTGCCACGATCAGTGCAAGGAAAATGCTGATCACACGAATCTTCCCCGGTACGATCTGCTCTTTTCTGACTGCTTCTCTGACTACTTCTTTCATATGTAATCCCTCCATATATCTATTGTCCGGTCAGGTTTTTCCTGATCTTTCTCATCTTTTTCCGGTCATCCGATCGGCTGATATATGGAGTATTACCTGAAAGCTGCCCTCTATTCATTTTTCGGATACATTTTCCTGCTGATGCACTTTTCTTCCTGATACATTTTTCTTACATACGCTTTTTTCTATACGCTTTTTTCTATACGCTTTTTTCTATACGCTTTCTTCTTTTTCGCGGATCGTGTCTACTACTGCCTCTGCCTGGTTCTTGATATGCTGTCCTGTGATCTGGGTTGCACGATCTTTATCCCGGCTTTCGATCGAATCAATGATCGTCTGATGTTCTTCCAGCAACTGCGGATAACACTCTTTCTTTTTCAGATATTCAATCCTGTAGCGATACATCTGCTCCCGCAAATTGTTCAGAAGCTGGATCAGACGGCGGTTATCCGTAGCTGCATAAATGATATCATGAAATGCCACATCCGCCTGTGCGATCCGGGTAATATCATCGCTGTCCAGCGTATTACAAAATTCTGCGGAAGCCTCCTTCATCGCTTTGATCCCTTCTTCATCCATACGGTCGCAGGCAAGCTGGACTGCCAGTTCCTCCAACGCACACCGCACTTCCAGTACATCTCTTAAATTCTTTTCCGTGATTTCTGCAACTTCTGCACCTTTCCTTGGGATCATCAGGACAAGACCTTCCAGCTCAAGCTTACGGATCGCCTCACGGATCGGTGTCCGGCTCACTCCGAGTTTGTTCGCAAGCTGGATCTCCATCAGTCTTTCTCCCGGCTTCAGTTCCCCTCTTAAGATTGCCTGCCGCAGCGTATTAAATACCACATCTCTCAGAGGCAGGTACTCATCCATCGTTACTTCAAAATCTGTTCCCATATTATTTTCTCCTTACGTTATGCACATTCGTCACATAGACCTGCTTCGTCAGTCCGCTCTCACGAATCTTCCTCTGTGCCTCCCTTGCCGCAGCACGGTTTTCAAAAAGTCCGAAAACAGTAGGACCACTGCCACTCATCATCGCACCAATCGCACCATTCTCTCTCATGACCTGCTTCAATTCTTCGATCACCGGATGCATCGGGATCGTAACATCCTCCAGCACGTTCCCCATATTTTCTGAAATCCTGTGAAGATCCTTCTGCCTCAGACCCTCGATCAGAGCATCTATATCAGGATGTTCTATGATCTTCTCTGAGTCCAGTGCCTCATAAACTACTTTGGTTGATACACTGACCGGTGGCTTTGCGATCAGGACCGTACATTTCGGCATGGCAGGGAGGACACTTAATTCCTCTCCGATCCCTTCTGCCAGCACCGTCCCTCTCATAATACAGTAAGGCACATCTGCTCCCAGCTTTACCCCACGTTCCATCAGATCTTTTTGCTGCAGGTGGAGTCCGAACATGCGGTTCATCCCGAATAAGACAGCCGCTGCATCTGAACTGCCGCCTGCCAGTCCCGCTGCCACCGGAATATGCTTATTCAACACGATCTTCACACCCTCGCTGATCCCAAATTCCTCGATCAGGAGCTTTGCTGCTTTATAAGCAATATTGGTATCTCCTGTCGGGAGAAATCCCAGGTTGGTCGTAAGTTCGATCCCAGGTTCTTTCTTCTTTGTCAGCTTTACTTCATCATACAGATAAATGGTCTGCATGACCATACGCACATCATGATATCCGTTCTCTCTTCTTCCCAGTACATCCAGTCCCAGGTTTATTTTTGCAAGTGCTTTCAGCTCAATCTGATTCATCCGTATCTTCCATCCTCTCAATCGCAAAACGCATGCTGTATCTTGTATACATTGTACTTACAGTATACTCATATTTTCTTTAAAAATCAATAATTTATCCCCCTCTTTCACATTTTCATTCTGCATTCCGTTTACTTCCATAATGCCCTCTTTTGTCGTCATATACTGCTTTGCAAGCTGCCACAGATCTTCTCCTCTCTGCACGATATGCCCCACGATCGACGGTCTTTTTTCAAGCTGTTCCAGGTCCAGCGGTTCTTCCCTGACATTCTCCATCGTCCACACTTTCACCGGTCTTCTTAAAAATGTATCAAATGTGAGGATTCCTTTGATCTCCACTGATTCACTTCCGACCAGTGTAATCTGCAACTGCTCGATATGCTGTTCCATATTGTAGACTGTTTCCTCCGGCATTTCTTTACACTCGATCTGATGTTCAAATGGGATCATTCCCTGCCAGCTTCCATATGGTTCTGCATCATCTCCACGCAAATAAAGGAACGAGAGGTGTAAAATTCCTTCCACCCGGATTCCCTCTCCGGTCCTATCTGCATGCTCCACCTGGATTGCTCCTCTGGCATGCAGGATCTGCAGAACATCTGTCTTCAGCTCCGGCAGTGACAGTCGTTCCGTCACCTTACATTTTGACTGATTCTGCATTAATAATTCTTCACATACCACCTCAGTCGTATCAAAAAGACACTGTTTCTGAAGTGAATACAGATCTTCCAGCAGTTCCACGCTTTCCTCCCGGTAAAAATTCATATGGAGTGCCAGCGTTCCTTCAATTCCAAGAATCCGCATTTCCCCGTCTTCATCCATTCTGAGATCGGTCAGTGTATCCTCCATCGTATGGCGAATAGAAAAATACATCTCTTCACTGATTCCCTCACACGGAATCCTTCCCTCATAAGGGATCGTCTGCGAGATCCAGTCCGGCTTTTCATCCCCGGACAGATACATACAGAACAGGAACAGTTCTCCCCGCACGATCAATTCATCCTGTCCTGGACGCAGTTCCAGTTTCCGCTCACTGATATCGGTAAATAAGATCTGCCCTATACTTTCTTTCGTTCCCGGAATCGTAATTTCTTCTTTGATTCTGTATGTATCTTTTTTGGTCACTTCCAGTTGCAGTAGCTGCACTTTTTTCATTTTTTTATACAGCGGAACATCCCCTTCTGCATCCGTCACGGTCTCTTCATCTACCAGCTTTTCCCTGCCGACTTCCAGTTCCACCATCGCACGCAGACTCAGTTTTCTTGAATGGATCAGGGACGGAGTAAACTCGATCCGCACATTCTGAACATAAAATTCTTCCCCCTCCTGATTTTCTGCATAAACCATCTCCTCAAACGGAAGTTTTCCTTCCAGCACCCCAGGTTTCGGATCTGAAGAAACATTCAGATAAAGAATCCTGAAATACAGCTTTCCTGTAATCCGGACATAATTTTCTACCGGACGGATCTCTTCGATCTTCAGCTCTGTTCCTGTATCAACAATTCTTCTGACATCCTCTTTTGCCTCCGGTACATTATACTCTTCATCCACATAAAACTGGTCAAAGATCTTCTTTCCTTCTCTGACGTAATGAATCCTCTTTTTTATCAGTTCCATTTTTCTCCTCCTTATTCAAACCGGATATTTTTTTCTGTCTCTTCTAGTTCCACTACTACATAAGGATAAGTTGCAATCTCCTTTTTTTCTTCTCCTTTTTCCGGTCCGAGAAGACCGGTATGGATATAGACCGTTTCCTGTGTTTCACAGAGCCGGTCCACTTCCACACTGTATCCTGTTGTCTTCTGCTCTCCATATCCCTCGGCAAGATACAATTTCCCCTGATCCGCAAAAGTCAGCCGGAACGGGGTTTTCTTATTTTTCTCGATCAGGCTCATTAATTCTTCCGGAATCGCCTCCTCCGTAACTACTTTTATCTCCAGTTCGTGCTGTTCAGAATTCTTTTTTTCCTGCCGCACGCAGCCTCCGGCCTCCAAAGACAGCAGAAGACAGAAAGCCAGTGCAAAAGTTTTCCACATACTCTGCTTTTTTCTCTCCACTTTTCCACCTGTTGCGGCATATTTTCCCTATTATCCTATGACATTCCCCATACAGATATTCCTTTCCGGCCTGTCCTCCCCAGCCTTGTATTTTACGGGATGCTCCTGTATAATGGAAAGATATCAGGGCGTCTGGTTTCCGCACTGCAGGAGCCTGCTCACGAGTGAGTTCAAAGGCTTTTACCACGCTCCGATAGCATAAAATAAAAGAGAGGAATTTCTATGATTCGATTAATATGTATTGTTGTATTTCTGATTTTATACCTGATCCTGTCGATTCCGGTTTTTCTCGTGGAATGGCTGATCGGTAAGTTCAATCCACAGGCACGGGATATCAGTTCCTTAAGGATCGTCCAGTGGGGATTTAAAGTGATCCTGAAAATGACCGGAGTAAAGGTCACTGTGATCGGTGAAGAAAATATTCCTGATGAACCGGTTCTTTACGTGGGAAACCATCGCAGCTTCTTTGATATCCTGCTTACCTACAGCCGCTGCAAAAGACTGACCGGATATATTGCCAAGAAAGAGATGGAAAAAGTTCCCCTGCTTTCGATCTGGATGCGTTTTGTCTATTGTCTTTTCCTTGACCGGGAGAATCCAAAAGAGGGACTTAAGACGATCCTGAAAGCCATCGAATATATCAAAAAGGGGATTTCGATCTGTATCTTCCCTGAGGGTACAAGAAATAAGGGAGAAGAACTTTCTCTTCTTCCTTTTAAAGATGGAGCATTTAAAGTCGCAACCAAAACCGGTTGTGCTATTGTACCCATCTCCATGAATAATACCTGTGAGATTTTTGAAGCTCATTTTCCAAAGATCAGAAAGACCCACGTTGTCCTTGAATATGGAAAGCCGATCTACCCGGATGAGCTGGATAAGGATACGAAAAAGCATATCAGTGAATATGTAAGAAATATCATTGATGAGACGATCCATAAAAATGCTGAACTTATATAGTTTAGCATTTTCAGAGAACTGAAGAAGACGACTGTGAATCATGAATACTCATCTTTCACGGTCGTCTTTTTTATTCTTCCAAACTGTTTCTTAGCTTTTATTCAATTCCTGTTACTGTGTAATCTTTCTCTTCCACAGCTTTTTTCAGCACATCATCACTGATTTTGCTGTTCAGTGTCACTACGGCTGTTCCGGCCTCATGGCTTACTTCCGCTGTCTCTACCTGGTCCAGTGCTTCCAGTGCTTTCTTCACTGCTGCCTCACAATGTCCACACATCATACCTTCAATTTTGATCGTCTTTGTCATCATTTCTTCCTCCTGCTTTTTCTTGCTTCTATTCGCCCTGACTTTTTTGTCATGACTTCCATCATACATTTTAAACCAGTTCAGTCTCAATGCATTTGTTACCACGCAGAAACTGGACAGGCTCATCGCCGCTGCCCCAAACATTGGGTTCAACTGCCATTCGAATAACGGAATCCATACTCCTGCTGCCAGCGGGATTCCGATTACATTATAAAAGAATGCCCAGAATAGATTTTCATGGATATTGCGGAGTGTCGCCCGGCTCATCCGGATTGCTGCCGGAACATCGCTCAGTCTGCTCTTCATCAGCACAACATCTGCCGCATCAATGGCAATATCTGTTCCCGCTCCAATCGCGATTCCTATATCTGCTCTCGTCAGAGCCGGAGCATCATTGATCCCATCTCCGACCATTGCCACCTTTCCTTTTTTCTTCAGTGAACGGATCACTGCCTCTTTTCCTTCCGGCAGCACACCTGCAATGACTTCATCCACTCCTGCCTGCTCTCCGATTGCTTTTGCGGTACGCTCATTATCTCCGGTCAGCATAACCACCCGGATTCCCATATTCTGCAGTTCTTTTACTGCCTGTGGACTGTCTTCTTTAATGACATCTGCAACCGCAATGATTCCGATCAGTTTCTCATTTTCTACAAAGAACAGCGGAGTCTTTCCCTCCTGTGCGAACTTCTGTGCCTGCTGCTCTGCCGCATCCGGTATTTCACTTTTTGATCGGATATATTTTAAGTTTCCACCATAAAGCCAGGCTTCTCCCAGCCTTCCCGAAAGTCCGTTTCCTGCAATCGCCTGAAAATCTTCTGCCTCTTCTTTACTTTCCACTCCCTTTTCTTTCGCATATTCCAGTACTGCCCTTGCCAGTGGATGCTCGCTTTTCTTTTCCAGTACATAAGCTGTTCTGACCAGTTCTTCCTCCGAAATTTTCTCTGCCGGGAAAAGATCCGTCACTCTCGGCTCTCCGCTTGTGATCGTTCCGGTCTTATCCAGTGCCACAATCTGCGTCTTTCCTGTCTCTTCCAGCGATACTGCTGTCTTAAACATGATGCCATTTTTCGCACCCATGCCATTTCCTACCATAATCGCTACCGGAGTTGCAAGTCCCAACGCACACGGGCAACTGATGACAAGCACTGAAATTCCTCTTGCAAGTGCAAATCCGATACTCTGTCCTGCCAGCAGCCACACAACCATCGTGATCACTGCAATCGTAATGACTGTCGGTACAAATACTCCTGATACCCGGTCTGCAACTTTGGCGATTGGTGCTTTCGTGGCTGCTGCATCACTGACCATCTGAATGATCTGTGACAAAGTGGTATCTTCTCCGACTCTTGTTGCCTCACAGCGGATAAAGCCTGACTGGTTCAGAGTCGCTGCGGATACCGCATCCCCTCTCTTTTTATCCACCGGAATGCTTTCTCCGGTCAGTGCAGCTTCATTCACTGCACTTGTCCCCTCGATCACAATTCCATCTACCGGAATATTTTCCCCCGGTCTGACCACGAATACCTCTCCTTTTTTTACCTGCTCAATGGATACAGCCAGCTCTTCTCCGTTCCTTATTACCGTTGCTGTCTTCGGAGCAAGCTTCATCAGGCTCTTCAGTGCATCCGTCGTTTTTCCTTTCGATCTTGCTTCCAGCATCTTTCCTACCGTGATCAGCGTAAGGATCATCGCCGCTGATTCAAAATAAAATTCATGCATGAATGACATGACGCCATCCATATCTCCACTGACCTGAGCCGCAGTCATCGCATACAATGCATAGACACTGTAGCCATAAGATGCTCCTGCTCCCAGTGCCACCAGTGTATCCATATTGGGGGCGAGGTGGATCAGGCCTTTAAACCCATTGACAAAGAATTTCTGATTGATCACCATCACTGTCGTTGTCAGAAGTAACTGCGTCAGACCCATCGCAATATGATTTTCTGCCATAAAAGAAGGCAGCGGCCATCCCCACATCATATGTCCCATTGATACATACATCAACGGGATCAGAAATATCAGTGAAGCGATCAGTCTTTTTTTCATCTTTGGAGTTTCTGTATCTTTCAGCATCTCATTCGCTGCCGCAGCAGATGCTGCTCCTCCGTTTCCGGTCTCTGCATTTTTCAGAGATGCTCCGTATCCGGCTGCCTCCACAGCGGCAATGATCTCGGATGCCGACGCAGTTCCCTCCACTCCCATGGAGTTAGTCAGCAGACTTACCGAGCATGAGGTTACCCCTGGGACATTGGATACCGCTTTTTCTACACGGCTGCTGCACGCTGCACAGCTCATCCCTGTCACACGATATTGTTCCATCTTTTCACCTTCCTGTTCTATTTTCCGGTTCCTGTTCTTCCTTCCGGTTTCTGTTTTACTTTCCAGAAGCTATACGGCAATCATTATTTCATCAGTTTCTGCAATGTTGCAACCAGTTCATCCACTGTTGCATCTTTTCCCTCTCTTATATCATCCGCCACGCAGGTACGAATATGGTTTGCAAGAAGTACTTTATTAAAACTGTTCAATGCCGCATTCACAGCTGAGACCTGTACTAAAATGTCCGGGCAATAGGCATCATTTTCTACCATTCTCCTGATCCCCCTGACCTGCCCTTCGATCCTGCTCAATCTGTTCAGTAAATCTTTATATTCTTTTTCCGAACGCTCCTTTGTCTTATGACAGCAACCCGGACAGACTTTTTCTTCTTCCATGATTATGCTCCTTTTTGATCGAAATTATGAGAGACACACTTTGTGGATTTTAATACCCCCTATAGGTATTCTTCACATTCCGAATTATATACCCATAAGGGGTATATTTCAAGTGCTTTTTCTATTATTTTCAGGATTGATTGTATTTTGGAGATATTTCAAAAAATAAACCGGAACCGGAAATGAATTTCTGTCTGCTTTTGGCTTTGATAAAAATCCTTTTCCGGTTCCGGTTCTTCCATTTTTCTTTTCTGTAAGATTCTATTCAGGATATACCAGGTTTCGGTCCTTCTTCAGGCTGTCCCGGTATTTTCTGATATAATATTTCGCCATATCAAGATTCTGTTCCTGATAATTTCCACACTGTTCCGGTGCTGCCCCCGGAATCTCGCCTTCAAATCCTATAATAAAATCACACAGATCCATAACAAGGTCGTAAATATCTTCTGAATCTAAATTACCGAACATAACAAGATAACATCCTGTCCTGCAGCCCATCGGTCCAAAATAAATCACATCTTCTTTACTCTCACTGTTTCTGAGATAGGTTGCCGCCAGATGCTCGATCGTATGCAGTGCCGGTGTATCTATGACCGGCTCTCTGTTCGGTGCTGTGATCCTCAGATCAAATGTCGTCGTAACACAGTCTCCTTTCGCATCTCTTCTTGATACATACAATCCCGGCATGAGATTCAGATGATTGATTGTAAAACTTGCAATTCTTTCCATTTTAATTCCTCAGTTTCTTTTATTTTTCTTTTCTGCCTTCTTTTATGTAAAACTTCGAAAATCAGAGAGAAAGTTCATCGATCTTCTTCAGTTCTTCTTCAGAGAACTCCGTATTTTCAATCGCTTTGATATTGTCAAGCAACTGCTGCGGTCTCGATGCTCCCACCAGTACACTGGTTACGATTCCATCTCGTAAAATCCAGCTCAGAGCCATCTCTGCCAGAGTCTGTCCACGTCCGGCTGCGACCTCGTTCAAAGCACGGATTTTCATGAGCTTTTCTTCTGTAAGTGCATCCTTTTTCAAAAATCTTCCATCCGTCATGATCCGGCTGTCCTCCGGGATTCCATTCAGATAACGGTTCGTCAGAAGTCCCTGTGCCAGCGGACTATATGCAATGATTCCTTTCTTCAGTTCTGCTGCCTTTTCTTTCAGACCATTCTTCTCAATCGTCCGGTCAAAAATAGAATAACGATTCTGATTAATAATAAACGGACAATGAAGATCCTTCAGGATCGCAGCCGCTTTTTCCATGGTCGGTCCATCATAATTGGACAGTCCTACATAAAGTGCTTTTCCCGACTGTACTGCTGTAGCCAATGCACCCATGGTCTCCTCTAATGGTGTATTCGGATCCATCCTGTGATGATAAAAGATGTCTACATAATCCAGTCCCATTCTCTGCAGGCTCTGATCCAGGCTTGCCAGCAGATACTTTCTGCTTCCCCAGTCCCCGTAAGGGCCATCCCACATCAGATATCCCGCTTTTGTACTGATCACCATCTCATCTCTGTGCTGTCCCATCTCTTCTTTTAAGATTCTGCCAAAATTCTTCTCGGCACTGCCCGGTTCCGGTCCGTAGTTATTCGCAAGATCAAAATGCGTGATACCGTTATCAAAAGCGGTGCGGCACATTGCCTTCATGTTGTCATAATGTCCGGTGTCCCCAAAATTGTGCCAGAAACCGAGAGAAACCATTGGAAGCTTTAAACCGCTGGCGCCGCAGCGATTGTACTGCATGGTATCATAGCGGCTTTCTTTTGCCATATAACCCATAAGAAAATCTCCTTTCATATCATGGTGGCTATGCTTTTGCGTACATTATAACACCGGCATGAAAAAATGTGGTAGAGGAATATTTCTGGATGAACTTCCTAAAAGGCACGAAGCGCTTCAAAGTCCATGAAACAGACAATGGAACCGATATTTTGGCGAAAAGTTTTTCAAAAGGGGTCCTTCCTTTGACAAAGATTTTCCGGGAACAACCCTATAATCGATGTCACCCGCGAAAAACACCGGGACAGACCGGAGGCGGGAATGGAGGTAGGCGATGAAAAAAATGAATGCAAGACAAATGATGCTCTGTATGGCGGGAAGTGTAATGTGCAGTGTGGGCGTGATGGGGGGTTACCCTCTGGTGCCGGCGTATTTTGCGGCGCTGTATCTGGAGCGGGTCAGCGGGCCGGTGCTGCTGTCAAATGACCAGTAGGCAGACGGGCCGCACTTCCCGCTCGTCCCCGCCGCCGACGCGCCGATGCACAGTGCAAGCAGCAGAAGCGCCGCAAAGAGCAGCCGTGTGATGTGTTTTTTCATTTCAAGGCCCCCGTTTTTTGTTTTTCTCTATTATATCGTGCAATTCTGAGAAAATCAACCGGAGCAAAGGCGGCGGTTTAACCGGGAATTGATTTGGATTTAAGGTTCTCAGCGAAATATCACGAAGATTTAACGTAATTCTGGACGCGCATTTGACATTCTCTTTCTATATTTATATCAGATAAAACGAATTTGGAAAGAGGTCTGTGCGGATATGACGATTTTTAACTTTTTAACATTGCTCGGCTCGCTGAGTTTGTTCCTGTTCGGCATGAGTGTGATGGGCACGGCGCTGGAAAAGCGCGCGGGCGGGTCCTTGAAGGCCATTCTGGCGAAGCTGACGAACGGGAAATTTTCCGGGCTTCTGACGGGGCTTGCCGTTACGGCGGTCATTCAGTCGTCCTCGGCTACGACGGTCATGGTCGTGGGCTTTGTCAATTCGGGGCTTTTGAGCCTCAAGCAGTCCATTCCTGTTATCATGGGCGCGAATATCGGCACGACTGTGACAGCGTGGCTGCTGTCGCTGTCCGGCATCAGCGGGGACAGCCTGTTCGTGCAGCTGTTGAAGCCGTCGTCGTTCACGCCGGTGCTGGCTGTGATCGGCATTATTCTGTATCTGACCGCAAAGGGCAAGAAAAAGGACACGGGCCTGATCCTTCTTGGCTTCGCGACGCTGATGTTCGGCATGGAATCGCTGTCCGGCTCTGTCTCCGGGCTGCGGGACGACCCGAACTTCACGAAATTCTTCCTGTTGTTCTCGAATCCCATTCTGGGCGTTCTGGCTGGCGCGATTCTGACGGGCATTGTGCAGTCCTCGTCCGCGTCGGTCGGTATTCTGCAGGCGCTGTCCTCGACCGGGGCTGTCAGCTACGGCGCGGCAATCCCCATTATTATGGGTCAGAACATCGGCACCTGTGTGACGGCTATGCTGTCCTCCGTCGGCACGAACAAGAATGCGCGGCGCGCGGCCGTTGTGCACCTGAGTTTCAACATCATCGGCACAGTTGTCTGGCTGACGCTGTTTGAATCGGCGAACGCGATCTTCCGCTTTGCCTTCGTCTCCACCGCCATTGACACCTTCCATATCGCACTGATCCACTCGATCTTCAATCTGGCCTGCACGCTGATGCTGCTGCCGTGCTGCGGGCTGCTGGAAAAGCTGTCGTATAAGGTCATCCCGGAGGGACAGCACGCAGACGCGACGACGGAACTGGACGAGCGTCTATTTGCAACACCTGCTATTGCGCTCGTCAAGAGCGAGGAACTGGCCAAGCGCATGGCGGCGGACTCCGAACTTGCGCTGCACGAAAGCCTGCAGGCCGTGCTCGGCTTTACGCCGGAACTGGCCGCCTCCGTCCGGCAGCGGGAGGACGATACCGACCGCTATGAGGACACGCTGGGAACCTTCCTCGTACATCTGGCCACGCAGCCGATGAGCGAGCAGGACAGCGTGGAATCGTCCAAGCTGCTGCATCTGATCGGCGATTTTGAGCGCATCGCCGACCACGCCGTCAATATTATCGAATCGGCAGAGGAGTTAAAGGAAAAGGGCGTTTCGTTCACGGACTCTGCAAAAAAAGAACTTCAGACGATGCTGAACGCCGTGAGCGAGATCGTTGATCTCACAAGCCGGGCATTTTTGCAGGACGATCTGACACTTGCGCGGCAGGTCGAGCCGCTGGAGCAGGTCATCGACAAGCTGAAGGACAAGCTGCGTACGAATCACATCGCCCGTCTCCAGCGCGGCGAATGCTCGCTGGCCGCAGGCTTCGTGCTGTCCGATCTGCTGACAAATCTGGAACGCGTGGCCGACCACTGCTCGAACATCGCAGGCTGCCTGCTCGACATGAAGAACGAGCGCATCGATCTGCACAAGTACCTCGGCGACGTCAAATCCGGCAGCAATGAATTCTTGATGCAGTACAACACGTTTGAGGAAAAATACAAGCTGGCGTAACCGCGCCGGACGCACAGACAATATCAGCACGCACCAGCGCCCCCTGTCATGTCACAGCATGACAGGGGGCGCTGCGGGTATTCACAGCAGGATGCAGATCATCCCGCCGGTGTTTTCGTTGATCATGCGGCCAAGGGTCTTTGTGAGCTTCTGCCGCGCGTCGTCCGGCATACGCATGATCTTGGCCGTGACGCCCTCGGAGACAAGCTCATAGAGCGATTTGCCGAAGATGTTGCTCTGCCAGAGCTTATCGGTGTCCTCTTCATATTCGCCGAGCAGATAGTCGATGAGCTGCTGTGATTCCTGTTCGCCGCCGACCATGGGGCTGATCTCCGTCTCGATCTGCGCGCGCATCATGTGGATGGACGGCGCGCTGGCGCGCAGCTTGACGGCGTAATTGCCGTTTTTCTTCACGATTTCCGGCTTTTCGAGCTTCAATTCCTCTGCGCTCGGCATGACGATGCCATAACCGGTCGCCTTGACCTGTTCGAGCGCGGTCTGTACCTTTTCGTAGAGCTTTTTCGTCTGCGAAAGCTCCCGCAGCATCTGCATAAGCGCCTCGTCGTCCGCGATCTCCACGCCCGCCTGCTTGGACAGTTCTTCGTAGAACAGCGTCTCCGGCAGATGCAGCTCGCAGGTGACCGTGCCGGTTCCGAGATCGACCTCCCGCACGCGGAACGCGTCGACCGGATCAAGCTCCCGCAGCGACCCCATGACGCTTTCCGCCTCGCTGAGGCTTGTGAGCCTTGAGGCGCGGTCAAGCATTGCGTCATACAGGGCGGCTTTGACCGGGTGATCGTCCGGCAGCGCCCGCACCCAGCTCGGCAGGAAGAACCGCAGCTCCTCGACCGGGAATGCGTACATGACCGCTTCGAGCAGCCGCGCAATATCCTGCGTCTGCATCACCGCGCAGTCCATCGTCAGCGCCTGCACGCCGTATTCGGCCCGGATACGGGCGCAGATCGCGTCCGCCTGTCCCTTTTTCGCGTCCTGCGTATTGACGACGACCACGAACGGCTTGCCC
>OGLM01000482.1_pt1 | contig 48924 bp, 26 predicted proteins | sample 1572531 | NCBI WGS metagenome assembly OGLM01 (sample SAMEA2581909, study PRJEB24529) | metagenome | biome: Human gut stool | place: China | collected 2011
AAGTCCGAATCGGGGGATTTTGCACCCCATCCCGGTCCTAATTTGCCTACTACCAACATATCCGGATCGTTATATTTTCCAGGTGCTGATACGTATGCGCAAACATCCTGGAAACATCCGATTGCCATTACAATATTCCATTGGTCGTTGATATCACGGGTTGTTCGCCACAAATTACCTCCGGCTTCCGCTCCCCAGTTCCATACATTGGGAGCTCCGTATCCGACACAATATACGATATCCCGTTTTATCTGATCTAAAGCGTTGCGCATGACGATAAATGGTTCTTGAATCGTTTTCTCTTCCGAGTTCTTCTCAATGGCAGCATAACCGCAATAATCGTATTTCAAATAGTCTACTCCCCACTTTTCCCAAGTTTTTGCATCTGTCAATTCGTGCTGACAGCTGCCTATATGCCTGCCGCAGGTCGTCCAACCTGGTGAAGAGTAGATTCCGAATTTCAGCCCTAACGAGTGAATGTAGTCAGTAAGTGTCTTAAAGTCCGGAAATTTTTCGTTAGCCGGGAGTTCACCTTCGGGTGTACGTTCATCGGCTTCCCATCCGTCATCTATGTTCACATAAGTCCATCCGTAGGCCTGAAGCTTTTCGTGTATGATTCGGGCAGCATCACGTACCTTTTGGTCATCAGCTGCAAATCGCCAGCAGTTCCAGCTATTCCAGCCCATAGGAGGAGTAAGCATAATCTCGCTACCTATTTTCAGTGTGATCTCCTTTTCATCTGTTCCTTTCTCATTTGTCGCTTGTAGGCGGACCTTAAAGTTACCATTTGTATTCGTGCTTCCGGTGATGAGTCCTGTTTTCCGGTTTAACTTTAATCCTTTCGGAAGTCCTTTGGCTTTATAGGTCATAGGTCGTTTGCCGCTAACCATAATTGGCATGAGAAAAGGATTGCCGGGACGAGCGCCATAAGTCAGTGGGTTATTGATTTGTGGAGCGTCCGGACTTTGTGGAGTCAATATGTATTTTTCTTTGGCAATGGGCTTGGGCCATACAGGAATGGGCTGTACGTCACCGAGAGTTGTGAATTTGACATTCAGCCAATCAGCGCGGTCGTACATCATTCCATCTCCGCATTCCTCTACCAATAATAAAACTTTGTCTATTCCTGATAAATCGATATTGAAAGGTTTGGCAGGATCTCCTTTTCTCATAATTCCGCTTCTCCATAGTTCTTTCCGATCTCCTAATATCTTGAACTGAAGATTACAAGCAAATGGGGTATTGTCATCTGCACCTGCTAATCCGGAAAGCGTCTTGGCTTTTTTTCCGATATCAAAGAGCATACGGCTGATTGCATGAGTTCCTATGCCGCGTTCATAGACGATGCCTTTCACAGTCAATGGCGTCATAGTGACTGCTTTGTTGATTCGGGGGAGTCCCCAATCCTGTATGTAATAAGAACTTTCGCCTAACTCGTCCAGCCAAATTTCTTTTACTTCTTCTGCCTGGCATTTCCAACTAATCGTTAGTATAACCAATAACATTATCTGCTTAATGTACTGCATAGTAAATTATTTTTTTAATACTTTCTTTATAACCGGACAAACAAGGTCTGCATATCTCATCATTCCTAAGTCTGTGAAATGAATACCGTCTACTGTTGCTTCTCCATCTTCTCCAAGCATCTTTTCGGAAGAAATTATGTATATATTCTTTTCACCTTTTGTTTTTAGAGATTTGAAGACACTGTTGACGGCTTTATTCTTTTTGTTTATTTCGATAGCTATTTTCTTGTCGAACAGAGCATGAGTGAATACGGGGTCCTCAATAAATATAATCGGAGTGCGTGGATGCTTATCCCGAAGTATGCGATAGAAGGTTTCCATCTTCTCATATATCTGATCGGAGGAAGCATTAGGGACGAAGTCTAGTACATACACTCCTGCATCTACTGAGGACATTACTTCGGCTATTTCGTAGTCTAAAAGTGCATTTCCACTGAATCCCAAATTGACGATTTCTCGATTGAGACGGCGGGAAATAATATTGGTATGTGCCATCCCAGGACGATTGGCACAGCCACCTTGAAGAATGCTTGTTCCATAAAAAACGATTGGTTTAGTCCGTACTGGAATTGCCGTTCGAGGTACTGATATAGATGCTTCTGCGTCTATTCCGATGGACAATGAAATTACTCCATCATAAAGAGGTAAATATAGCATATATTCTCGCTCGACCGGTTCCATATTTGCTATAATTGTAGCTTGATTCACTTTTCCGGCGCCCACTATTCACAAATCTCCATGCTCCGTCTACCCATGTGTATAGATCGAGTCCTTTAGTACCGGTAGGTGTCATATGATTCATCAGGTTATTATTCAAATTCTCCCATTTGGTGGCTATTGTTGTTGAATTGGAGCAAAATCTGATTGCTAATCCTGCGGAGTTTCTGCTTAAATTCCATACCGGTTTACGAGAGACATGCTTTAATGAATCCGGCAATCGTTCGTAGCGATTTTCTGTATTCTTTGTGGCTTTACCATACAATGGAAACTCGGCAGCATCATAATATTTTAATTGAGCTTCCAGATATTCCGGTAAACACAAGAATGTAATGAGCAAAATGATGATATGTTTTTTCATAATAAATGGTTGTTTATAAAAGCAATGCAATATACATAAAAAGAAACTTACTATGTATATTGCTATAGCTTTTATGAATATCCGGATTGGGCTAATTTTTCTTGAAGAATCCAATTGTAGAAACGACTGCCCGGTTTCCTCCGGTCATGTCATTCAAGTGTTCGTCTCCTACAACCATTCCGGTAGAACCTCCGCCGTCAAGATTAATAGCTCCTACACAGCCTAATCCTTTCATTATTTGTGCCAGTTCTGTTAAAGTTGCTCCACCACTGGCGGTAATACGTCCGTCACATATGAATATGACCACTTTTCCATCTTCACGATAACCGATTGCTGTACGGTCCGGGGTTACATTCGCTCCGAAAATGTCATACGGAATGATTTCATAGTTACTGAGATAGTAATCTGTGCCCTTTGATGTCTCTGTAAAATCGAATGGGATTTTTTTGTCTTTCAGTAATACAGGACCTGCACTTAAAGCATATTTAGGACTCCAGCTAATTGCGGTAGTCGGATTTTCATTAGTGACAATTCCATATTTATTTTCTCCTTTGACAGATGGCAAAGGACGGTCGAAATAGAAAACATTACTGGAGGCATCCGTTCCTGTCCAAACAACATTCGGCTTGCCTGAAGCATCTACGCCGAATGTTCCTCTTGTCACATTATACATACTGTTGTATTCTGTATCGCCAGTTTTTAGTGACCCCCGAACGGCTGAAACAGAGCCCGATTTAATGGAATTGATAACAGCTATTCCTGTATGGTTTCCATTATAGAAGTATCCTCCATTGACCAATAAATAACAGTCTCCATTGAATGATGCAGATTGCGTGTCGATGGTTGCGGGAGAAGATGGTATGTGGACACGTACTTCTACCTTACCGGTAGAGAGATCACCAATGGCGTACCATGCATGGAAATTACTACCATTTAAGTTACTGGTGGTTTCGTACAGTTCGATTTCTGCCGGCAATGTAGACTTAGTCAGTTTATTCCATGTCAATTGGATCGCTTGTGGCTCTGTTTCCAAGGAAACAGTCGACTCTGCACTGTAATAAGTACCGGTAGAGGTTGTCAGGAAGGCACGTACTTTATAGGATTTGCCATAGTCGAGTAAGGTATTCGGAATCACTTGAAATACTTTTCCGTCTTCAGCAACTTCCGGTCCGTTTTGCTTTTGATCATTGATAGTGGGTGTGTTTTCGGTACTCCAGCATAAACCATATTTTACGTTGGTTTGTCCAGCTATGTTTGTCACTTGATAAGAGGAACTGATACAAGTTGAGTTTGCTTTGATACTTCCTATGATTGCGATGCTTGGCTCGTCACCGAGGGCTACCAACCGATAGAGCTCGTAAATGGCACGTGAAGTATTCGTAGCCGAGAATGCTCTTACTCCGAAATAGTATATGTTTCCTTCTTCCAGACCATTTTCGATTGTATATTCTGTGACATTTGCGGATACCTTGGCTATTTCTATATTTTCACTGGTATCTGCTTTTCTTAATAAGATGCTGAATCCGGTTTCATTATTACTATTGTCTTTCCAACGTAGTAATACTTTGGTTTTTCCCATTCTTTCTATGGTTATGTCTGAAGGTGCTTGTACGCTTGCAGACTGTTCGTCGCCGTCATTGTCACTTGAGCAGGCTCCGAAGGCACATGTTAATAATATTGCTATAAATATAATCTGTTTCATTTTACTGTACTATTTATTGTTTGATTACAAAGACTGTTTATTTGTTGATTCTGATCGCATCAAGTGCTTTGATGGTTATTTGTTTTTTATTAGGCAGTGTAACCTTGTGTTCTTGTTCACTCATGTTTACTATAAGGTATACGTGTTCGCCTGATACACTAGCCCATTCTGCCGCTAATACTACCGGAGTTATTTCATAGTTGGGTATCTCTTGCGTTGGGTTATCACCAGTTGGAATTATTTCCTGTATAAAACGGCCTCCCAAGAATAAATCATGTTGTTGACGGCGGAAATCTGTCAGATTTTTCAGAAATTTAGCTTCCCTTTTCGCATCTGGGCGCATCAACAGACTGGGTTCTACCCATCCTAACTGAGAACCCCATAACAGACTACGCATACTCATGAAATTCAAAGAACCGTCTGTGATACGCCAAGGGATGTAGGTGTATCCGCTATAGATGCAACGGTCAGAATAAATGAGCGGAAACAACGGAACCATTTTTGTATAGCTGTTGTGCGGAGAATTGACAACTAACATCATGTCAAACAGGTCAATATAGCACTCTGCATTTTCTTCTGTTGTCATGGCTTGGTTCTCTTTGTATAGATTTGTGCGCATTTCGGTGAGTAAACTGCGGTAGGCAAAAGGCCACCAATCACCACCGCCAGGTGCATGTCCGTGGTTGGTTGCATAGCAGGGTTCGCTGTTGGCGCAACCTATCTGATCCATATATACACCGTTCGTTTTTAGTTCAGTTAATATCTGTTTGTTGACTCCTTTCAGCACATCTCTCCAAATATAAGAAGCTGGGCAGGTTACAGTATTTAATACCTTTGAGCTATATACTTCTGTATATAATGTACCATCAGCTTTGCGACAAGAGGCATCTTTACCATTGAGCGTTTTATAGCTGTCTGTTGCTGGATCCCATAGACGACCGTTAATATATGGAGTAATAAATCCTCCAAGTTCCTGTGTTTCTTTAATCATTTCTTTGAATCCTGCTTTTTCGGGAAAGTATTCCGGATATTTAGTATCGAAACGATGATTGTGCCAATAATACCAATGCAATCCGACTCCTTTTCCATAGTATTTCATCGCTTTACGTACTGCTTCCATTGTTTCAGCATTTACTTCTCCCGGCCGTAGCCACATATCAGCGTTTTTGATCCATTCTGCTATAGGACGTTCTGAAATAGTTTTTGCACCCCACAGTGTTTCGAAAGTAAATGGACGATACCATTGTACTGCAGCGTCCTGCCATCCCTTTTGGGTAAATCCCATCACTGTTTCCCAAGGAATGCAGAACTTCTTGTTTTGAGTCCAAGCATAGGATGTTGTCACGTTCTGAATAAATACAAGACTTTTTCCTTCACTTTTCATTCTGAATACTTTGCCAGATCCCCCTTTGTCTTGTGCGGCAAAGTAGACTGTGCCTCCTTTATGATGCATCAGTACTAACTGCATTGTGCCTGTACACGAAGGATAACGTGATTGCAGTTGTCCTTCATTACCGATTGTGTATTCGGTCCCGAATCCGACAGGAAGAATTCCTTTTGCTCCTTCCGGTCTGTTTACAGCAATACGGGGAAATTCAGATTCTGTAATCACCCATCCTTCCGGCATTTCTGCTTCAATGCGCCATTCCGGTAGTTCGGCATCTTTACCTAATGTGACTAATATGCGTACCGGACACGTCGGTCCTGCATCTATAACCATTTGCCAGGTGAATATTAATGTTGAGGCATCTTGAGTTTTTTGTATCTCGCCTCCTTTATATTCGCCCCATCGGGGCATTAAGGTCGGGTTCTCTCCGTTGGGACCCCGATAGATTAGTTGCCACGGATGTGTTGTACTTCCATTTACAGGCAATATATTCATGCCATCCATGCGGAATTCCTTGAATAAGAATTCTTTTCCGTTGGCAAACACTAATTCAACATTCTTGTTTTTTAATACAAAGTTTCCATTTTCATTTTTAGCAGTCACTGAGGCTGATAAAGTTCCAAAACATTGTAAATAGCATAATATGCTAATAATACCGGTTATTATATTTCTCATATACAAAAGATTAGGATGAATAATTTCTATTTAATAATTTCGATGCTTTTTCTGAATAATTTTATTACTTCCTCTTGTGGAAGAGCGGTTTCCAATATGAGACGCCCTGCTGCGGGGAGGATACTTTTGCTTCCTGCTGACCGGATAGGTATTCTTTTACCACTCTCATTCATCAAAGACAGCTTGTTTTTTTCTATATCAAGAGTGAGTTGCCCTGTACCGTTCATATGCCAATAAATGATACAAGTCCTTCCTGCTTTCTGGAAAATGAATGCCCGGATTGGCTTTTCGTCATCCTTGGTTATTTGACGATAGGGGTATAACTGATAATTTCCTTTTTTATCTTTCATCAGAAGATATTCTTGTTCGGGATTTTTGAGTAATTCTTTCTGTTTGTCTGTCAGGACACCTTGAAGTTTTACTTCTTCCCACATTTTGATAACTCTCAGGTTATCTTCCGTACGAGGATGATTCTGTAACTCTTTTAAATTGCCAACTAATGATATGGGAGAATTCCATGCGACAGCTTTGCTGCAAATATATTCATACATGTCTGGTTGCATGCCTATTGTCTTGTCGTTGGGAGCCAAGTAATTCACCCATCCGAAATTGACAGAAGTAAAATCTTTGGCTATCTGCTCTGCACATCGAAGTGTATACTTCTTCATTGCCGGACGGATACGTTCCGGAGGGAATATATCGAAAGCATTCCCACGACTTAAAATATGCCATCCATAATGTGATTTCAATGCTCCTTCTGCAAATAATGGAGTTGGTTTCATTTCGTTGTATACTATCATCTGAGAGCGGGAGACATTATACCAATAAGGCATCGGTACATCTTCCGCACCATCAAAATAGACAAAACGAAAGCCTGCTTCGTGGTAGATTTTTCCTAAACGTTCGGCAATCTCTTTTTGGATTCCTGTATTTTGGTTGACACGGATAAACAGGGGCCAGTCATCTACATCCAATAGTCTGAAATGTTGTCCTTTGTCATGTGAGGCTGCTTTTGAGTTAAATACTCCCCGTACACATCCCGTAAATTGATATGGTGGTTCGGTGGTATAGTTCTCATAAGTGACAAGCTCGTTGTCAATTTGCAGGAGACGTCGTCCTTTCTCCATACGTACGCCTTCCGGATTACCTTCTATAGTGATGATAGTACTTAAATCATCTAATGGTTCCGAGAGAATAAATTCGCGTATATGGTTGGTGCGGGAGTCCGGTATGCCGTTGTTGATATATGGGTCATTCACTGCTACTTTGGAATAATGAATATGAATGCCGGGTATCATGTCTGCTGCTTTGATTTTATTAGTGATTTCCTGTAAATCTTTCATTCCATTCGGATATTCTTTTCTCCATTCATAATGTCCGCAAGCTTTGGCGAAATCAACATAATAGACGACAATGGATTTGAAACCACCTTTTTGAGCATATGCAATATGTTCATCTATATTTTTAGTCGTGACATCACGTAGCTCATAATAGGAGTACTGATATTCTTTACGTTGGCGACTTTCTACTCCTAAAGGCATATGATAGTCACGTTCTACTTTATCAATACAGGTTAGCAGTTTTTCTTTTGAAGTAGTAATCAGTGCTGCACCGGAATTGAATAGTTTCACTTGAAAATCAAGTCCTGCATACATCGTAGTATATTCCTTGTTTGCAAAAGCATCGATATAGGTGGTCGGATGGGTGCCTAGCAGGCATATGGCTGTCTGTTCATCCCATGATACATTCAGCCACTCACCAAAGTTCTCACGTTTACGTACTGGTAATTGTAATAATGAGATTTCATCTATTTCAGTTTTGCGTTTTACCCCAAAATCTTCGATACGATAATCAATTTGCTTCAGAGTGAAACCTATATAATAATCTGTGATATTTAACTCTATGATGGCAATGTCATAGGTATCCTGAAATTCTATACGTAATTCATTTCCGTTACGTTCAATTTTATTGGCTGGGAAGGTGCGTGGCTTTGCAGGAAACATTAGGAAGTTTTCATTATCGTAAGGACGGTATTGGGTAATAGCGCATAAAGGTACATCTGCATTTGTTATCAGACATTCCTCTCCCGTAGCTTTGTGTATCAGGCTGCGTGCTTTTCCGTCATTGCTAATAATTAGACGCATTTCCGCGTTCTCTATGACCACATCATTGTTTTCTTTCTGTTCATTAGGCATAGCTATACAAAATTGTGGCAACAATGTCGACACAAGCCAGACTAATAAAACCGGATCTGTATAATATATTCTTTTCATCATTTATTTTATGTTTTTATTACCACTTATCTGTGCGAAATGGTCTGACCGGCAGATTGCGTGTATTAATCAGATTTCCTTTCAGGAAATTCCGAAAACAGTAACGAACGGCAACGGGAGATTTGACTGTTGGGGATTTGACAATTACTGTATGATCCTTCTGATTTAAAGAGGCCTCTGCCGGATAAAAGACTTTATCTGAACCTGCAACCTCAAATCCGGAGATATTCATCCAGGGGCTTAATCCTTTTTCTGCATGGGAAAAGGAGATTTCAATTGTCTCTCCGTTGATTTTCATGCTTTTATAAGATGGATATTCGGATTCTATTCCCTGATATCCGTATGTCTTATTCAAGGACATATATGCGAGGCGTTCTCCAATCCCTTTTTTATTGTGAGGATGCACTTGAGGAGCTTCGTATGTCTCTACTAAGTCGTTTGTTCCGATCATACCACTATTGGGAATGAGTGAAAGCGCCTTTTGTTGAGCTTCCCGCAATAATGCTCCTATGTAGCCATCTTCTTTATATTCACAGGCAAATGGGACTGTCTCAACATAGTAGAAAGGCAGGTCTCCTTGTTTCCATATTGATCGCCAATGTTTTACCATCGTAGCTAGGCGTTCGGCGTATGTTCTGCTACTTCTTACATTACTTTCTCCTTGATACCAGATAAAACCTTTTATTGTATATTTGTGACAGGGGTATAAAATTCCATTATACATTAACATCGATTGTAAATAGACTGGTGTCTTGTCACTTCCTATTAAAGTCAGGTCTTCATCTTTGTAGGTTTGTAGTATTTCTTTAGGTAGCCAACCTTCTACTCTTGAGCCTCCCCATGCACAGGTGATAACTCCTATAGGAATCTGTAAGGTCCGTTGTAAAGTTAATGCATAATGATAGGCGGCTGCACTAAACTTCGGAGCATTTTCCGTAGTTGGTTGCTGCCAGCTTCCTTCTGCATACTCCTGCGGAGATAGTTTTACTGTCGGCTTTATGGTTACCATTCGTATTCCCGGATGATTGGGAGCATCTGCTATGACATTATTGGAGTCGCTTATGGGACAATAATCAAATCCGTTCAAAGGCATTACCATATTTGATTGTCCAGCACATAACCAGACTTCTCCGACCAGGAGGTGCTGCAAAGTGACAGATTGTTCTCCATCCGTCAGTGTTAATGTATATTCTTCGAAACTGGCAGCAGGCGTTGTGATCTGTAATTCCCAACACCCCTTTTCGTCAGCATGGGTTTTGACTTCCTTATTTGCCCATGAAGGAGTTACTACAACAGTAGAATTTGGAGTCGCTTTTCCCCAGATTCGTACATTGCTTTTTTGCTGTAAGACCATATTGTCACTAAGTAGTGGAGGCAATTTGACTTTTGCCTCCATATTGATGCTCCACAGTACAATTATTAAAAAGTAGATAAGAATCTTCATGTAGCATTTCTTTTTTTAGTCACGGAAATCCATTTGTATTTTTTCTTTCTTTTTGATGACAGGACCAGCCGGTTCCGGATGGTGCTGAGGATTACGATAATCAAAGTAATAAATATTCAGCTTATCAAATAAGGTGAATGCATCTTCCATACGTGACAGGAACTTGTCGTAGTCTTTGACTGTCGGTGCGGACCAAGCTGATTCTGCCAGTGCGCAGAGGCGGGGAAAGATCATGAAATCTACCCGATCTTTAGTATGCATTAGTTCCGTCCATGTATTGGCCTGTATGCCTTTGACATGTGAGAGGTCAGAGGCTGACACTCCCCATTCGGCAAACCATTTGTCGGGGAAAGCATATACATCTTCTATTGGGCAGAATCCGTCCCAGATTCGTCCCCATTTGTGGTCTTTATATTGTACGAAGTCAAAATAAAGCGATTTGCGCGGACACATGATAGTCGAATATCCTTTGGTCAGTGATTTGCGCAGGTAATCGGGTTTATCATGTCTCCACCACATAATGATAGTATTATCTTGCTTTACATTCAAGTCGAGAAGTTCATCCCAACCGACTAAAGTTTTACCTAGTGAGTTTACTACATCTGTCATTCTATGCATAAAGTAGCGTTCTGCTTCCTTTACAGTTTGTAACCCTTCGCGTTGTAATAGTGCTTGTACATGTGGGTCTGTTTCCCATGCCTTGATTCCGTAGGCTACTTCATCGCCTCCGATATGTAAATATGGAGAAGGGAATAAGGCAGCTATTTCTTTTAGTATATTAGTCAGATAAGTATAAGTTTCTTCTTTGCCGACGTTAAAAGTGAATTCCGGATGTTCTTCCGTTCCTCCGCCTGAGTATTCCGGGTAAGCTTTATTGGCTGCTGTGGCATGTCCGGGCATGTCTATTTCGGGTATAATTTCAATATGACGTTCTTTGGCATATGCTATGATATCACGGATCTGCTCTTGTGTATAATATTGTGCCGGTGTATCCGGATCACTATGGCAACCTTCTCCTCCTATAGTTGCCAGTTTAGGGTATTGTTTAATTTCGATTCTCCATCCTTGTGCGTCTGTGAGATGCCAATGGAAGCGATTCATCTTATAATATGCCATCAGGTCAAGGATTTGTTTTACCCTTTTTTCGCCGGAAAAGTGACGTGCTTCATCAAGCATATATCCTCTCCATTCATAACGCGGGGCGTCTTCTATCGTTCCACATCTTAGATCTCCGTTGGTTAACTGCTGTAATAGCGTTTGAATACCATAGAAAACTCCAGCTGGACTTCCTCCTTTGATTAGGACCTGTTTGGGGGCGATAATCAGCTGATAGCCCTCTTTGTTTTGGAGTCTATTGTCTAATGATAAGTTGATTCCTTTCGCAGCTTTTTTGCTGGGGATTACTTTCATTTTATAGTTTAAATCAGCGAGTTTCTTTTCAAGGAATGCTGCTTCTTTATATAAACTGGCATCCAGATAGTGGATTTTCTGACCCGATTTGAGTTTACACGTTTCTGCTTGCATGGTGACTTCAGCAGGATAGGGGATAACCCGTACCTGTTCTTGTGCTTGCAGGCTCATGAACAAACTTAGATAGACTATTGCCAAGGTTGTAAGTAATAGTTTCATGTTTCTTGGTTTTATTAGTTATTTAATAATAATTATAGGATTTTCTCCATGTAAATCCTCTATGGATACTGTCGCAGTGATGGTACGGGGCTCATTAGGGAACAATGAAATGAAGTTATTACTCCAGAATACCGGATTTACGACTTCTTTTGTTTTTTCTCTTTGTATCATTAAGTGGTTGAAAAAGGATAATTTATCAGAGTCATTCGTTAAAGTAAGCGTGATCTGATACTCTTTTTCTTGTTTTTGAAGTTTTAAATCTTGCTTTAATGTAACTTTAGGCATATTTACCAGCCAATAGAAATTTTGATGTTGCGAGTAACGCCAATATAAGTTTTCAGAAATAAGATTTCTGTTTAAGTCTTCTAATTCCAGCTTTATATAATATATGGCAGAAAGGTCACCTCGTTGAGGTACGGTTTCTAATTCTTTATATTGGTCGGCGCCCACGGATATGGTATCTGTGTATGCCCAGCATTCTTTCATCGAATAGTCTATGATTCTGGCTTTGGCTATAACAGATTTAAATTCTTGATGAGTAGCGTTTATCACAGAAATCCGGTTCGTATTTGCATTCATTTGAATATGAATGGGTTCCATTGCTTTCTTAGAGAAATAGTAAGAAGCATTGGGTGACAGATACCAATCATAAATTTGCCAGCAGACATCGGGCCAACAAGAGTTTAGTTTCCAGATCATTATCCCTGTTGTGATATCCCACATCCGGTGGTTGGCTGCCTCAAACATGGCACGATACCCTTCTGAACTTACTAGCTGGCCTTTATATGCATAATCCTCGCTACTGACTGGGTCGCTATAGAAGGTTCGGATTGCATTGTCGTATGCACGATAGCAGAAGTTATTGGTGTCCCATGCTCCGTGTTCCGCCCATATACTGTCTAATGGATAAATCGGATTTCTCCGGTCGAGTGGCTTATCAATGGTAGGTATAAACTTTTTCAAACTTTCGTATACAGGTACGGAAGGCATGCCTAATTCGTTTCTGAACATTTGCAGATAAACCTCTTCTACTTTGTCGAAGTAGTAATCGGAGGGTGCCCAGTTATAGTCGGGAGCGCCATCATCGGTAGTACCGGTTGGTAAGTCCGGTTTTAAATAAGGAGTTAGTTTGTCTACGTCCCAACTGATACTGGTAGTCGGTATGTAGGGGCGTGTCGTGTCGAGGCTTAATACGGCTTCTTTGGTCGGATGATACAATTCTTCATCTACCAACACTTCATTAACTCCGAACCATGCAATGATACAGGGATGATTACGGTATCTTTTGACCATGTCTTTCACGCAAGCGATAGCTAAGTCATTGTTGAGAGGATTATGCTGGTTGTCACGTCCCGGGAACATTCGGTAGCATTGATAAAATACATGCCAGTTCATCAGTCCGTATTTATCCCAGCTATCTAGCCAATCTTCGGAAGGGGAAGGCATATCTTCACTGCCGATCAAAGTAATGTTGGCATTTGCCATTAATCGTGCCTGGTCATAAATTCGTTTGGGTGAGTCGTCGAGAAGTACATCCGGTTGTATCCATCCCCCTTTACAGAAGATGCGTTTGCCATTGATAAAGAATACACGACCATATTCTTCCCCGTTTTTCATTAATTCCGAAGTTACTTCGCGAATTCCGAAGTTTACCTTCTCCCGATCGGACGATTTCCCATTATTCATGTCGAATGATAAATCGAGACTGTGCATATATTGCTCTCCATATCCGTTTGGGTACCATAAGTATGGGTTCTGTATAGATAAGACGGAAAACTTCTGGGGAGATAATATTATTTCTTTACTTTCATTGGGGAGCATTGTGACAGGCAGAGTTACGCTTATCGGTTTCATGCTTCCAGCCAGTTTACGTGTGTAACTCGGATAAACTAATTCGTTGATAAGGCGAATTGTTGCTTTAACTTTACCGCTTATCATCTTATCCGAATGATTGTGTACAGTCGCTTTGATTGTAATGTCAGCAACTGTTGTATCTTTTTGGGGTAGAGTAGTGATAATATATGGGTCTTCAATAGTGACCTGGCTGGTTGCTTCCAGGGTGACGGACTGATAAATACCCATATTCCGGTCACGCACTACAGGGGCGCAATCCCAACCACCTGTGAATTTTAATGTTTCATCTTTGAACAAATCGGAAGCCGTACCACGGTTAGGCCCAAAGGCTATAAATTGTGTTCCGGGGTTAGGAGTTCCGGGATGGTCCACTTGATATATTTTTATAGCAATACAGTTCTGTGTGGGCTGGATATAATCGGTTATATCGAATTTGAAGCGGCGGAACATGCCTACTACATCTTCTTTTTTCCCTATTTGATGTCCATTAATCCATACGTCTGCACGATAGTTAATTCCATTGAGGTTCAGCCATATTTTTTTGTTTTTATATTGCTTAGGCAAAGTGAAGGTCGTGCGATACCAATAAGGTTCCTGCCAAGGATTTTTTCCATTGCCCAGGTAACTGTATTTAGCTAAGTCCATTTTTTTATTAAACTCATCAGAGACATCAGGAATTAGAAAGTTGTTCATGCCGATTCTGGGATCAGGATAAACGTTCTGTTTCACTAATGCATTCAAAACAGTAGTCGGTACTGTGGCTTCATACCAGTCGGTAGCTTGGAATGAAGGCATAGATACTTTTTCCGCATTTTCGCTTATTTCGGTTGTACTTTTTATTTCCCAATTGGTTAATTTCAACTGGTTATCTGCTTTGCTTATCAAGCAAAACAATAGAAACGGATAGAGTATAAGTAATTTTTTCATAACAATTTATTCTACAAACATTAAAGCTGCTGCACCCATAAATCCGGCATTATCTTTTAAACCTGCTGGCTTTAACTGGATGCTTGCAGCAGTTTGCGGACAAATGTACTTTTTAAATAAAGATACCATTGAATCCCAAAATATATCTGATGAATGCATAACTGAGCCTCCGATAATTACGACTTCCGGATCAACGATATTAACAGTCCAGGAAAGGGCATAAGCTAATGCCTGGGTAAACTCTTTCCATGCTTTTAATGCGTTGATGTCTCCTTCCCGGGCTAATTTACTGATTTCTTCTCCTGAAATCTTTCTTTTTGTAATTCTCTGATATAAATTTGATATTCCAGTTCCCGATACATAATCTTCTATCATTCCTTCTTTGTATGGAGACAGCCAGATTTCTCCGGCACAACCGGTAGCTCCACGAATAATTTTTCTGTTTACCACTATAGCTGCTCCTAAGCCTGTGCCAAGAGTGATTCCTAGTATTGAATTTAGGTTTCTTCCGGCTCCCCATAGGGCTTCTCCTAACATCATTGCATTTGCATCATTATCCAGTTTGACCGGAAGTCCGAAAGTTGATTCTATTTTTTTGTGTAAAGGGTAATTGTGTAACGTTGGAAGGTTATTGCATTCGAGAATGATGCCTTTGTTGATATCTAATGGACCGGTAGAACCGATGCCGATGCCGATTAATTCTGCTCCATCGGCTTGTTGTATCATTCTTCGGATTAATAGAGTCAATTGCTCAATAATCATTTCACCGGGTTCGTGCGCTAAAGTCCGGATAGATTCGGGGATACCGATTATCTGTCCGTTAATATCGACAAGTCCGGCTTTTATTTTAGTCCCGCCAATATCGACTCCAATTGCAATTTTCTTTGGATACACAATTCTCATAGTTTATTCGATTGATGTTATTTTGGCACCATGTGTAAATTCTCCTGGTATTATTCCGCATTTGGTTGCCCATGTATTTATAAGAAGTTGTACAGGAACTATACAGGGGATTGTAAATAACTCAGCATTAGTGCTTGGGATAGTAATGGCACATAAATTATCATTTTCAAACACTAAGTTTGAATCGGTGATAAAGATAACTTTTCCTTCATATTTAAGGATATCTTTTACTAAAGATAGTGATTGTTCGTAGGTTTCTGATTGCGAGTGTGCAAATAGAATGGCTATGAATCCTTTCTTTACCATTTCTAACGGGCCATGCCTGAATTCACCACCTAATAAAGCTGATGCAGGCGTATGCGCTGCTTCCATGAACATCAATGCACTCTGGCTGGCAGCTGCAAAAACTGGTCCCCGTCCTATTAATTGCACAAAAGTGGAGCCGTCTATCAGTTCAATAGCTTTCGACATCCATGGAGTATTTCCATTGACCATGTTCTCAATAATTTTACTGAGTTTATGCCATTGGGTGCTGTCGATTTCTTGATTGCATAACTTCATTGCCAGTAAATATGCTACTTGATAACAGGTTATGAATGTTTTTGTTGACGTTTTTTCTTCCTTTCCAGCTTTGCACAATAGGCTATAGCGAGAGAATTTGACTAAACTGCTATCTTTTTCATTACAAATAGAAAGAACTGTGATGTTTGAAGATAACTTTTCTATTAGTTTGATTACTTCATAGCTTTCTCCTGATTGCGAAATACATATAATCAACGATTCTGGACTAATTAATGAAATTTGATAATGCAATAATTCTCCTGCGTTCAGAGCATATGCCGGGATTTTATATGAATTAAGTAGAGAAGCAGTTGCGTTAGCGATGAAGTAAGAACTGCCCATACCGGTTAACAGAATATTTCTATATTTGCCGGAACACCATAATTCTGAAATTTGTGACAAAACGGATTTTCCTTCTACGCTTTTGTAGAAGTTTGCCGTCTGCAGAAGTGCTTGCGGTTGCTCTTGTATTTCTTGGAAAAATTGTACCATCGGATTTTTTTAATTATAATCTAGTGACTTTAATAACTACTTAGCAACAGTTGTGCAATTATTCATATGTAATTGCCAACTGTTACTGAGTAGTTTATAGATGATCTTAAATGATATTTAAATTTTCATTTATAAATTGAATCTGGTAATTTCATAAGCAAATAGTCCCTGATCCGTAGTCAACATATAGACCTGAACGGCATTGCCATCAGCACTTCGACCGAATACAACATCTCCTGTTTCATCAACGTTGGTACCAAGTACCTGTTTGCCAGAAACGAACGAGGCTGAAGATGTCATACCAGTTACCGCATACCCCGTTCCGGGGATACTGCCTGTTCCTGTTGTACTTCCTTCACGTGAATCGAAGATAAAGCCATTAGCCATTGCTGAAGTTCCGGGATTATTCGTGATGTTGGATACATATAGGCGGTGGGACCAAACCCCATTGCTTGACAGACCATTTTGAACGCCTAACAAACATGTACCGTTAAATTCAACATATCCTATTCCCCGGACATTCTTATCATATGTAGCGCTACCGGACCACCAATGTGATGTTGGAAGTGAGAAATCTATGGCGCGTGCGCCTGTGCCTATAGGAGTGTAATTAATTGCTTGCCGGAAGTTGGCACTGGCCCAAATATATCCTAGTGGAGAAGTATTTGTCAATGGAATGACTTTAGTTGCGTTCCACATGGAGACTGATGCTCCTCCGCCCCATTCTACATAAGCGTTGCCTTGCATTGCACCATCTTTGAACATAAGGAAAACCGCACGTGGTACATTTTTGGTTGATGTGGCAATAATTGCATCCCCTGAAGTCAGATCACCTTTGACGCAGATTGTGCGTCCAAGCTCTAGTTTTTTGACTCCATTAATGCCTACAGGAGCATTGGCGAATGTACTCCCATTAATATTTGCATAAACGATGCTCTTAGGTGCATTCTCGATGCCGTTAGGCCAAACCCAGGCACGTACGTTTGGGTCGGTAACATTGGCGTCTAAAGTACTAGTGTATGCCATAGCTACTAAATGTCCAGCATCATCACTGGTAATAGCATGGATGGAGCGGCCTGCATCAATACCTGTAGTGTTGACTTTTACATCAAGTACTTTGCCGTTATAACGATCCATTACAATCATTTTATTGTAATCAGTGCTATTACTGATAATTAGATAGTCGTCAATAACAGCCATTGTACGGTTCGCTCCAACCTCAAATCCATGTGTGTCATCTGTATAGATTTGGAAACCAAATAATGAAGCTGTATAGCCCACTCCCTGAGGTAATAGATCCGGGAGTTCCAGACTAGTCTGATAGACTGTTTTGTCTGTTCCATTTTGTGCAATAACGGTTATAGTCGGTTGGTTACTTAAATCTATAATGCCGGTTGCCGGATCCAATGATGATGATTCGATAGTAGCCCATGGAGAGACTGTTAATGCCGCAGACTTCAAGGCTGCATCAATAGCTGAAGAGGTTTTATAGATGATGATTTTTCCTGTACCACCCGTACTCTCAGGTTCGACGATACGTATTGTTGCACGTGAATAGTCTGTCAGTTCTACTTTACTAATACTGGCTAATTTTGATTTCACATAAGCAGCCTTAAATGTATAAGTAATTTTGCTTCCATCTTCTTTGACTAATGTTGATTGGAAACCACTGACCAGATCACGAATGCCGGAAATGCTGGGGGAGAATTTTGCTCCTACAGGCAGGCTGGCTGAAACTTTCATTTGTGTCAGGTCACCTTGTATTTTTTCCGTATCTGAAATATAATAAGGAACTTGTATGGTAATTGTATTACTTGCCTCGTCTACGATAGCACTATATGTGGTACTTTCATCAGAAGCTAAGCATCCGGTTATGGTTAGTCCTGTAACATTTTCGCTGCCTGTCCTTGCCAGATCGTCCGGGTCCTCGCAGCTCATGAAGGCTAGCATTGATATTAGTACCCCGGTGAATAGATATTTTATTTTCATAATTTTTCTCTTATTAAATAATTATTATTTCCACAGTTCATTTTGTTCACAGAGTGTGTTGTCTTGAAGTTCTGTGTATGGAATAGGGAAAATTGTATATTTTTCAGGGAATAAACGGTCTTGTGTATCGCATTCTACTCGTGCGTAACTGAAACTGCCACCGGCCTGTGTTATCTTAACGCCGTGCAGACGTTTATGATCAAGTGTTCTTACGGCGATTCCCCAACGGATCAGGTCGAAATATCGGTGTCCTTCCATTCCAAGTTCACAAATACGTTCTTTAGACAGATCTTCCAGATAATCACTCCAATTATTTTGTTGGGCGAGTTCCGGCAGTCCGACGCGGTCACGGATCGTTTTCAGATCAGCATAGGCTTTTCCAAACTCGTTTTGTCGTGCATATGCTTCCGAACGAATCAAGTAAATTTCAGCTAAACGCATTTCTATCCAGTATTGTCCACTCAAAATGCTGCTAAAGTTGATATTGGTATCATCAGAAGCGAACTTACGAATCAGATAACCTGTTGTTGATTTGTGCACATTATCTTGTCCGGTTGTAGCAAAATCCATATATCCGTCATTTCCATCTACATACAACTGGAGAGTACGTCCTTTCCATGTTGCTCCATTATAAAGAATGGAGGCGTAAAAACGTGGTTCGCGATTGGTAAATGGAGCATTGTTGTAGGAACTGAGATTACTCCAGTCAAAAGATTGGTAGCTACCGTTTACTTTGATATCGAAAGAGGAAGCGTATTCATCAGATGGAGTGACTGCCGCACCTACACTTCCTTCTGTAACACCGGCTGCTTTCCAGTCGTATGGTGGACACACGTAGATGTCAAAAGAATGTTGCTTGGCGTTCTTTCCCTGTTGGAAGTAAACCGGAAGGATTAGCTCACTATTATTGACTGAGGTGAATATTTTGTAGTAATCATTGGCAGTCGTTCCTTGCAATAAACTGTAATTCAATTTTAATACTTCATTGCAGGCATCTATCGCATCCCCCCAGCGTTTAGCATAAAGGGCCGCACGTGCTTTCATTCCGTAAGCGGCTCCTTTGGTAATACGCCCCACATTGGTACCTGTCCAGTTTTCCGGAAGGTCTTGTACTGCCTGGGTGTATTCGTTGATAATGAAATCCCAGCAATCTGATTCAGATGAACGTGCTTTAGCTCTTTCGTCAGGTCCGTCTACATAATCTTCATCAGTACGCAGGATAACTCCGCCATGACGGAGCACCAGTTCCTGGTAAGCAAATGCACGTAAGAAACGAACCTCTGCTGTACGCTTTTTCATTTCATCCTGATCTAAGTTATCTCCATAACCTTTGCTTCGGTCATAGAAATATTCGTTGAGTTGACGGATACGGGTATACATACCACTCCAGTTGGAGCGGAAGTTGCTCGTTTCGGTGACATAATTCGTCTGATAAAAGAATTTATTCATGGCACCTCCGTTCACTCCATACCAAGAGTATTTTAACAGATCTGTAGCTCCATCGTCCATTAAGCAGTAAGAATCTATATTGATAGTAGCATTATCATATAGCACGCTATATAGCCCTTTGACGTAAAGGTCTACATTTTCCAGTGAGGAATATGCTACATTCTCGCTGTACCAGCCAGTAGGATCTACGTCCAGTACATCACATTGTGTCAAGCAAATGCTAGCTGCTATGCCTATAATGTATTTTTTTATATTTTTCATATTAACTATTTGTTTTAAAATCTAACATCTATACCAAAACTGAATGTACGTTGTTGTGGATAATATCCTGTTGCTACATTTGTACTTTCTGGGTCGATATACTTGAAATCGGTAAATGTCAGTAGGTTAGTCCCGTTAGCATAAACTCTGATGTTTGACAATCCCATCTTGTTGGTCCAGGCTTTAGGAAGCGTATATCCTAAAGTCACGTTCTTCAAACGTAAATACGCACCATTTCTTTTCCAGAAATCCGATTGTTGGGCATTGTTTGAATGAGATACACTGCTGACAGTCAGACGAGGATATTCCGCATTTGTATGATCGGGTCGCCAACTGTTTTCTACCAGATAAAGAGGAGCGTTGTCCCAATTTGCATACCAGGGTCTTGTCATAGGGGTCATATCTGTTGCGCCATTTAAGTCTTGCCATGAGTATTGAAGCATTTTATCACAAAGTGCCGCTCCTTGAAACTGAACAGATAAATCGAAGCCTTTGTAATTAGCGTCAGCCATTAGTGCAAACATCATTTCCGGGCGGATGCCACGTGATATTTTGATTCGGTCGTTGGAATCGATCTTTCCATCGCCGTTAATATCGGCATATTTAATGTCTCCTACTCGTGGTGTATTCCATGATACTTGAGGTGAATTGGCAATCTCTTCTTCACTCTGATACAACCCTAATGCTTTTAATCCCCATAATTCACCGACTGATGATCCGAGAACACTTTGCCAGGGTAATGTGTTATCCGCCTGTGTTCTGCTTAAGATACGGTTATGAGCGTAAGATAAGTTGCCATTCAAACTATAACTGAATTCTCCTATACGATTGCGATGTTTCAGTGCAATTTCAAATCCGCGGTTATCAAATGTTCCTGTATTTTCAGAACTTGGGTAGTGTCCACCTAAAGAAGGAGGATAGATATTACTAACACTTTGAAGAATGTCGTATGTATATTTGTAGAATACATCAAACTCAACTCCCAACAAACCGTTCCAGGCACTAAGATCGAAACCTAAGTTATATGATTTTGTTTTTTCCCAAGTCAGTCGTTCATTTGGATAAGCTACTGTGTTGCTAAGTGTTCCTTGAGTGTTAGGTGTACTGCCAAATACTACTCCATTATTAGTATAAGAGTAGGATTTTCTGTACAAGAAAGCACTAACGTTGTCGCTACCTAGAATACCAAACGAACCTCTGAGTTTAAAATAGTCTATTTTAGGAAGTGCGTCTTTGAAAAAGTCTTCTTCCGACATCACCCATCCTAAAGAAACTGAAGGGAAGAATCCCCAACGGTGTCCTTTGGCAAACTTATAAGAACCGTCGTAACGGAAAGATGCTTCGGCCAGGTATTTATTGGCGTAGGCATAATTTAGACGACCTACATAAGCGGCGTAAGCACTTTTCCCAGAAGAACCGCTATTAGTTGCAGTTTGGGCATCTCCCAAAGATATTTCGGGTAAATCGAATAAGTCGTAATCCGTACGACTAGCATTCAGTGCAGAGCTTTTTACCTGAGTTTGTTCGTAGAGGAAAAGGGCTCCTACATCATGAAGTCCGAATTTGTTGTTATATGAAATAGTCGGACGTAATATTACTTGTTGTGATTTTTGGTCACCCTGATATAGGTTACCATCTGCCAGCAGATTTGCACTTTGTACATAGCTGTAGCTTTTGGTGGAAGAATCATAGGCATTGACAGAATATGCATAAGCAAATGTTTTACTTGCCAGGTCTTGCCAGTCCCAACTGATGAACATATTTGCTTTCAAACCTTTCAGGAATGGGGCTGTATATTCGACATTTGCGGAACTTTCTATTCTGACTGTGCGAGATTCCTGGAATCCTGAATTTGCAGATCCATAGATCGGATTGGCTGCGCTGGTTGCGCCTCGGTATGCCGAAGTAGGATAACCTTCATACTCTTTCGGAACAAAAGGTATAGAGTAAAGCAACTGATGGAAAATACTATAGGCTTGCTGATTGCCATAAGAGTATCCTCCCGGCTGATAATAATCTTTGATTAATGCTGCGGTATTTAGTGACACTTTAATGTCTTTGGTCGCTTGTACATCAATATTTGAACGGAAATTGCTGCGTTCGTTTTTGTTGCCTTTAATAATACCATCTTGATGTAAATAGCCGCCGCTGATGAAATATCTGACCTTATTGCTACCTCCGTTTATAGACAGATTGTGTTGGTGCATAAGGGTAGTCTTATATAAGTCGGAGGTCCAGTCTGTATTTTCAAATCCATCGGTAGGGTCTCCGTTATAAGTTGCCGCAATTTCTTCGTCGGTAAAATATGGATTATCTACGCCATTATTGTCTAGTTTGCGAGCCAGATTATACCATTGCATATATTGGGTTCCGTTCATCATTTTAGGCAGAGTGGTAGCGTGCGATAGAGTCATACTGCCTCTGTAGGTGATATCTGTTTTACCTTCTTGCCCATGTTTGGTTGTTACCAGCACAACTCCGTTGGCTGCCTTCATACCATAAACGGCACAAGATGCAGCGTCTTTTAGGATGGTAACAGACTCCACGTCATTCGGGTCTACTTGTCCCATAGCTCGTTCTACTCCATCAACTAAAACAAGTACCGTACCTGAACCGCTGAATGAAGAATAACCACGGATTAATATGGAAACATCATCCGATCCAGGTTGTCCGAGTGATTGTTGGGTAATAAGGCCGGGCAACTTACCGACTAATGTTTGTGACATATTACTGGCAGTTGTTTTCAACATATCTTTTTGAGATACCGTGGCTACAGATCCGGTTAAGTGAGCTTTCTTTTGTGTTCCATAACCTACTACTACAACTTCGTCCAAATTAGCGACATCTTCTTTTAAGATGATGTTGATCGTACTGCGTCCGTTCACTTTTATCTCTTGTTTGTTCATACCGATGTATGAGAATTCAAGAGTGGCAGTGTTGGATGCATTGATAGAGTATCTACCGTCAATATCGGTAGTGGTACCTGTGGTCGTACCTTTGACAACGACGCTGACTCCTGGCAACGGATCACCGGTCACGTCTGTGACGACTCCCCTAACCATGTTCTGGGCATAGCCATTTGTGGCATACGCAAAAAGCATCGACAATGAGAATAGTATGATTCTGATTGTTCGGAAACTACTTTTTTGCTTAAAGCATTGTTCCATCATAAGATAAAATTTAATTGGTTAATAAAAAAGTTTTTGGGTATTAGATTTATTGTAATTCTTCTAGTACTTTCCAGCATTGATATAAGCCCCTGGGGACATGGAAACAGCCTTTCCATTTGCCTCCTTTAAGTGGCAGAAGTACTTCTCCCTGGCGGTTTAAGTAACCGAACCATTCAGGATATTGAGCATCTTTGAAGTGCGTCCATACATACTCATGTATTTTCTCGAACCACTCCATACATTGTTTGTCACCTGTCAATTGGTAACCTTTTAGTAGGGAAATAAGTGTTTCAATGTGTACCCACCAAAGTTTTTGGTCCCATTCCAGTTGTTGGGGAGGGCAACCTTTGCGGTCCATAAAATAGTAGATGCCACCATATTCTTTGTCCCATCCGTAGTTAATCATCGTCAAGGTTACATTTTTTGCCTTTTCGATTAGATCAGGGCGATTCAGGCGTTTTCCTAAATCCATAATAAACCACATGGCTTCGATGTCGTGTCCGGGAGTCACTTGCCGTCCTTCAAAACAGTCTACGAGATTGCCGTCCACTCCTATATTTTCAACAATAATTCCTCCTAGCTCCGGGCGATAGAACACTTCCATCACTTCATGGATACAAGTCTCTATTGTTTTTTCCAGATACTCTTTGTCCAACAGGTGTTCTATTTCAAGTGCCAGATTACAAAGGATCATCGGGAGGGCGAAATTTTTCAGATTACGTGTGCCCGGATGGATTTTGTTCCATTTACCTTTCGGATTATCTGCCTTTGAGAGAATAATATCGAACGTTTTCTTTGCAATGTCAGCATATTCCTGATTGCCTGTAGCCAGACTGAGTTGCCCGAAAGCCATTGTAGCAAATGTATAGGAAAAGATGTTGTATGGTTCTACCAGAGGATTACCTGCCCGATCCAAAGAAAAATACCAATGATAGTTTCCATCATGTCCGTATTTCTTTAGAAATTCACTGCCTTGAATAGCGCAATCCAGCCATTCCTGTTTTTTCTCAACTTTATTGTAAAGCATTGAGAATAACCAAACTTCGCGTCCTTGCAGCCAAATAAATTTATCTGTATCGAATACGTTGCCTTCACGATCCAGACAAGTGAAATAGCCACCGAATTCGTGATCCTGAGAATGCTCTAACCAGAATGGAAGAACATTATTCAGTAGTTCGTCTTTGTATTGGTTTGCTAATTTTTTTAAATCCATAATTGTTAGTTTTTTATTTAATAAGGTCTATTTTACCGTTCCGAACGGGTCCAGTATCTTTCAATCTCCTCCAGAGACTTTCCGGTAGTTTCCGGTACGAGTTTCCAGACAATGAGCATATACGGTACACACATGATGGCGAACAGGAAGAATGTTCCGGCTGGAGTAAGATTCTGGAGCATCCAGGGGGTTAGCTGTCCGATCAGATAGGTACCGATCCAAAGAGCGAATCCGGCAATGGACATTGCTAATCCGCGTATTTTGGTAGGGTACATCTCAGAGAGAAGTACGAATATCACAGCGCAAATGGAAATGGCGCAACAAAAAACATAACACAGAAAGAAGGCTAACAGAAACAGGCTGGAAATATTCCAGGCATTTCCGAAGAGGAAATAACTGCCAATGAGTATCAATGAAACGACCATTCCGGATACCCCATAATATATCAGTTTCTTGCGTCCTACTTTGTCAATGATGAGAAGTGCCAGGATAGTGGTCAGTGTATTCACAAGTCCTACAAGAACCTGATAGAACAGAGAATCCCCTCCTGAAAGACCGGCATTCTCAAAAATGGAAGGCCCGTAGTAAAGAACTGCATTAACCCCCATGAACTGTCCCAGAATAGCAATACATACACCGATAATGACTGCTTTCAGAATACCTGGTTTCAGAAGGATAGACCATTCTGAACGGGTCTCGGAAACAAGGACGGATTTTGTCTCGTTTAGCTGGAAATCAGCCTCTTTAAATGAATTGTAGATCTTTTCCAGAATATAAGTGGCTTTCCTTTCTTGTCCTTTTACTATCAGCCATCTGGGGCTTTCGGGTATGAAAAAGATAATAATAAAGAATATTACGGCTGGTAATGTCTCCATGCCTAACATACCTCTCCACACTTCTGTAACTACTATTTTTTCTAACCAGGCGATAGGTAAGTGGTTTCCACTCTCTGAATATGCCAATAACTGGTAGTTGACAAGATAAGCTCCTAGAAAACCGACAGTTACGGCCAGTTGATACAGGGAGACCATCCTGCCTCTGAATTGTGCGACGGAAACTTCGGAAATGTAAAGAGGAGATACAATAGAAACAACACCAATTCCGATGCCACCTATGATTCTATAAACAACTAACTGGTTAAAGTCAATGCAAAAAGCACAGCCGATTGCTGATGTAGAAAACAGAATGGCAGAAAGTATCATTGTTCTTTTACGTCCGATGCTGTCGCTCAATATTCCGGAAAAGAGAACACCGACAATCGATCCGATCAATGCGCATCCTACATACCATCCTTGTTGCAAGGTGTCCAACTGAAACAGATGTGTCACCTGAGCTATTGTGCCGGATATGACAGCTGTGTCATAACCGAACAGAAAGCCTCCTAAAGCAGCAACGACTGAAAGGAATATGATATAACCCAGATTAATTGTTGTTTTCATATAGTTTATTTGATTTCAAAGTATTCTCTGTATCTGTCATATAAATGTCCTGCCTGCAGATAAGCTGATTGCGGACTTAAAAAGTGAGAAAACTCAAAAGTGATTGCTTTATCATATCCGGCACGTTTTGCCGCTTCCAGTTTCATGCGGAGTTTGTCGAATTTGATCGGCAGGAACCGGGTGGGCATATCGCGGTCGAATGTTTCCGCGTTTGTCCAACATTGCATTCCGTATTTGTCTGCCAGTTTCTTGTTTACAGTGAAAAAAGCATCCAGTTCGTCGTAGTCGATGTGTCCGTCTTGAAACGCACAAGCGTCTACTACATCGTGTATGCCATCAAAAATTTCATTCCATTCTCTCTCATGTTGTTCTACGGATACAGCATCCTCTCTTGTCATTTTTCCGGTTCCCATGACTGCCTTTTTACCATCAATCCAAGGGGATATAAAAGTAGGGAGCCCATTAGATACATCTTTACATTGTTTCCCCATTGTATGAAATGCGCCGATAGCTCCTTTGGTATTGCGGCTGATTTCCGTGCTAATATACCAGCCTCCGAAACTCTTATACTTTTCACCGTAAGTATTCCATACTTCGTCAATCACATATTTATTATATTCCACTTCCCACGACATATCACGTGTATCCCAATAATGACCGGTGTCATACAGCCCAAAATAAAACTTCATGTTATATTTTTCAGCCAGTCGTAAGTACATATCTACTAAATCCACGGAAGGCATATAGCATCCTTTTCCTAATAGATATTTGGACGGATAAGTGATGAACTTGCGATATCCGGAACGGATCATAATAACGGTATCGATACCAATCCTTTTCATGTGCTGAAAGTCGAGATCCCATTCTTTTTCTCCCCAGTTCTGGTGTGGAATATCGTGAGATATTTCATCCAGAAAAGTGCCTGTGATTTTCAGACCATTATTTTTCGGTACAATTAATTTGCTGTCCGTCCTTTTGCTCGGAGAGAGAACGAATTCACTTTCATCTTTGCCTTCAGCGGCCAGTAGTGTGGGAGCCATTAGGGCGGAGGCTCCCGCTAATGCGGCTTTCTTTAAGAAATCTCTGCGATTATTCGCTTCCATAGTTTACTTTTTTTAGTTTCTACTCTTTTTAGTATATATTTAACCTATTGAATTTTTAATAGTTTAATATTTATTACTAACTCGGAACTATCTGATAGCTTTATTAATTCCTTTGAGTTATCACTTTTAATTTATTAATTATGAATTTATTATTGTGTTATTTATTAATTGGGCGATAATTTATGATTAGTTTTATTAATATGGCATTAATATTGCCCCATTCGCAGATGGGGCATTTTATGTTTTCTAGTGTATATTTTTCATAGGCTAATCATTTTAGTCAAGTAATTTAGGTTACTTGGATGAATTGATAGAACAAAGTTAGGCATCCAGAGTTGATTTTTTGCGCAAAAAAACGAAAAAGTGTATTCAAAAAACGCATCTTTCTACTCTTTGGTAGATTTATTTGCTGAATGCAAGTACCATTTAAAAAAATCATATATAATTTCGTTTGATTCAGGGGTTGGGTCATGATTGACTCTGTTGCTCATCGCGACATTATTACGGTATCCTAAGAGCCGGTTGACCGCTATTGTATGGTTTAGCGCTATCCACCGGTCTGTTCCGTCAGAGTATCCTCCGGAAACAAGAAATGGGCGAGGTGCCATCAGCGTATGCAATTCATGCAAATCATATCCTTCTTTGCGGAGCTTCGGATAAATGCCTTTAGCATAATCATGCCCATTTTTACTCCATGTATTTTCCCATGGTGGCGGATAATATCCCAAATACCAGGGTTCCCAGTAATTGATATATCCCTCTTTTGTTTCGTCGAATACAATTCCGGGGTCTCCCCATGCCGCACAAGCGAACTTTTCGTATAGGCATGAGGCAAACATTGCCCACTTCCCACCATAAGAATGCCCTGTGATGCCTATTCTTGTAGAATCGACGTCCTGTACTTTGGCTAATACTTCCCATGCATTTGCGGCTGCATAAGCTAATGCTGAAAGTGGTTGGAGAGTTGCATTTTCAATGGTGGGGTAATAAATGGAATATGTCTGATTCTCTGTGGTCTTCGTTGTTCCTATTGATAATGTGACAAATCCTCTTTTCGTCAATTGATATGCAAAGTCTCTATAAGGTTTTCCACCCAATCCGATAGCCGTTTCGGGTTCATAAAATGTAGTGATAACGGCAGGCTTTTTGCCTTCTTTGTCCGGAACCAGCAAATAGCCTTCAGTCTGTTCGTTGGGAGTCCAGTAGAAGCGGACACGGTATTGCATGAAGTTTTCACGGTGGAGAGTATCCAGAATTTCAAATGTTTGTCCGGTAATGACAGGCGGCCATTGTCCTAACAGGCTCATCCATCTGTCCTTGATTTCAGTTCGTCGTCTTTGCCAGTCTTCAACGGTTCTGACTGTATCCCCATTATAATATAATAAAGGAGAGCGAAAATTCTCATATACATTTTCGTATTCTGCGGGCGGGCGGAAGTAGCTCGATAACTTATTCCATAGATCAGAGGAGTCATTATTTCCGCTATTTTTGTTTCCGCTGCATCCTGCTAGAAATGCTGCCAGATGAATGATCAGGATGAATAGCACGATTTTCTTTTGCTCCATAAGTTGTTGATTGACTTTGAGAGTTAACATTTACCGAACAAAGATATGCCACTTTAGTAATGCCTCCGGTACTAAAAACGAAAAGCTATATTCGAAAAACGAATAATTTATTTTTTATCTGTTCGTGATTTTTTTCTCCCGATATTCCAAAGGGGAACATCCTTTGAACTTTTTGAAAATCCGGGAGATATTATTATAGTCTTTGAATCCGGCTTCCGTTGCAATGTCTGCCAATGAACGATCTGTAGTAAGAAGTAAATCGGCCAGATGGTTGACCCGGCAGTTTAAGATATACTGATAGATGGAAGTATGCATCGCATTTTTGAATTTCACTTCAAAATTTCTGCGTGAGAGCGGAATCTGTGCCAGCAAAGACTCTATGGTCAGGTCGGAATTGTAATGACTCTCTATGTATTTTACAACTTCGAGAATGTAAGGGTCCTTTATATTATGTTTTTCTGTGGATTGCCGCAATTCTATGCGGATAGGGTTGATGACGATATTGAAGGTCCCTTCATGTTCCTTTTTGATTTGTTGATGAATGAGCCTGCCTATGGAATATCCTCCTCTTTCTACTTCCAGTTCTATGGAGGAGATGGGAGGATCGGAAATATTACAGATCAAGTCATCATTATCGACTCCTAACAGGGAGATTTCTTCCGGTATGTGTATGTTACTTATCTTGCAGGTTTCCGAAATGAATAGTGCGTGTGAGTCGTCGCAGCAGAACAACGCTATGGGTTTAGGAAGCTCTTGCAGCCATTGGCTTACTTCTATTCTGATTTCGTCTTCATGCTTATCGGATTCGAAACAATAAAAGTTGCCGCCTATCCGTTTAACTTCCTGACGGAAGCCTTCGCAACGTTCGTCAGACCAGACAACTCCGTTTATGCCGAAATAAGCAAAGTTGTGGAACATCCGCTTGGCGAAGAATTGGGCGGCCATTCTGCCCGTTCCTTTGTAGTCGCCCGTCAGATTGGAGTAAGTAGTGCTTCTATGGTGATAATTCTGCAATACAATCGGAATATTCAGTTCTTTCAGTAGATTGACGGTGTCATTGTTCCATTGTCCGATGATGGCGTCAGCTTTCCATTCTTTTGCCCATTTGAGAATACCTTTTTCTCCATACATGCCGCTGTAATAGGATGGAAGCCGATAAAAAAGCCAAGGTCCGTTTTCTTTGGAATATTGTACAAGTCCGCGGAGCAATTTTCTGTCAAATTCACTGGAATAATCGATCAGCAGTAGTATTTTTATCATAGTGTGTGCGGGTATATTAAAGTTTATGGAAACAAATATATAAATATTAGTTTGTTTTCTTTCTATAATAGTCTAACTTTGTTGCGAAGAAGATATGTATGACACCTGGGTCTCGTGCTGTACGACACCCGGGTGTCGTCATGTCTGACATCCGGGTGTCATACGTGCTGACACCCGGGTGTGGTACAGAATGAAAATATAAACGAAACAAGAAAGGAGTATAAGACATGGCAATCCCTTATGTAGTAAGAAAGAAAGCGGACTTGACGTCCGGAGAAAGAAAAGAGTTATGGTATGGTGTACCAAGTAAAATACAGGATAGAGGCGGAGTACAGAACAAAGAACTAGCCCAAGTGGTGGAGCTGCGGGGAGGTTTCCACCGTGGTCAGGTTGAAGGCATATTGGTGGAAGTGGCGGATGCCATCCGCTATTTGCTTTCTATGGGACAGTCTGTGACGATTGATGGGCTGGGTACATTCCAGACTGCTTTGACCAGTCCTGGTTTTGAACGTCCCGAGCAAGTGACACCGGGACAAGTATCAGTATCTCGCGTTTATTTTGTGGCAAACAGCGCACTTCGTGACCGCATGAAGAAAACAAAGTGTATGCGCATCCCTTTTAAATATTATATGCCCGAAAGTATGTTGACTAAAGAGATGAAGAAAGCAGATCAGGAGCAGGAACAAACAGAAGAATAAGATAAATTAATACCCTCCCTGTCTTATTTATGAGATAAATGCCTATCTTTGTGGCACTTTTTACGAAAAAAGGTAATTCAAATTAATAGATATAGAAAAGAAAATGGCACAAGAAGACGTTTTTAAGAAGCTTGTATCGCATTGCAAAGAGTATGGTTTCGTATTCCCTTCGAGCGATATCTACGACGGACTAGGCGCTGTGTATGACTACGGTCAGATGGGCGTTGAATTGAAGAACAACATTAAGAAATATTGGTGGGACAGCATGGTGCTGTTGCACGAAAACATTGTCGGTATCGACTCTGCCATCTTTATGCACCCTACTATCTGGAAGGCTTCCGGACACGTAGACGCATTCAATGACCCTTTGATTGACAATAAAGACTCTAAGAAACGTTATCGTGCCGATGTACTGATTGAAGATCAGTTGGCAAAGTATGACGATAAAATCAATAAAGAAGTAGCGAAAGCTGCCAAGAAGTTCGGTGAAGCGTTTGATGAGGCTCAGTTCCGTTCTACTAACGGACGTGTACTGGAACATCAGGCTAAGCGAGATGCACTTCATACTCGCTTTTCAAAAGCTTTGAATGATAACAATTTGGAAGAACTCCGCCAGATTATCATTGATGAAGAAATCGTATGCCCGATCTCCGGTACTAAGAACTGGACAGAAGTTCGTCAGTTCAATCTGATGTTCTCTACCGAAATGGGTTCTACGGCCGATGGCTCTATGAAAATTTATCTGCGTCCGGAAACTGCACAGGGTATTTTTGTAAACTACCTGAATGTACAGAAAACAGGTCGTATGAAAGTTCCTTTCGGTATTGCACAGATTGGTAAGGCTTTCCGTAACGAAATCGTTGCCCGTCAGTTCATCTTCCGTATGCGTGAGTTCGAACAGATGGAAATGCAGTTCTTTGTAAAACCGGGAACTGAACTTGACTGGTTCAAGAAATGGAAAGAAATCCGTTTGAAATGGCATAAAGCTCTTGGCTTCGGCGATGCAAGCTATCGTTATCACGATCATGATAAGTTGGCTCACTACGCAAATGCCGCTACTGATATCGAATTCCTGATGCCGTTCGGATTCAAAGAAGTGGAAGGTATCCACTCTCGTACTAACTTCGACTTGTCTCAACATGAGAAGTTCTCCGGCAAGAGCATCAAATATTTCGATCCGGAAGCCGGAAATGCGAATGCCGGACTTAACTATCCGCTGCCGCGAACCTATACAATCGGTCTTGATTTCACATTCTAAAAACCATAAAAGATAAAAATATGAAAAGTAAAAGTCACATATATATGTTGCTGATGGGATTATTCTTCTCCGTCAGTTCATGTGATTATCTGGCTGTTTCGGACCAGATGTCAGGAGGCTTGCAAAATACAGATCAAATATTTGAAAACGTAGCCTATACCAAACGATGGTATGCCAATGTCTTTGCAGGAATCCCCGATTATTCGGGAATAAACAGCCTGAATGTAGGAGCCTTTAAAAATCCGTGGGCTGCAATCTGCGATGAACTAGTAGTAGGTTATGGAAATGCTGCCAAGGCCAACAACTCGGACAAGAATGCGGCGACTGCTGGTTTTCACCGCTATGGCGACTGCTATAAATACATCCGGCAGGCTAACATTTTCCTAGAGAAAGCTCATGTGATTACAACCAGCGGTACGCAAGGCGACAGACTGGAAGAAGACGAACTGAATGAGATGCGTGCCAACGTACGCTTCATGCGTGCATTTTACAATTATCTGCTATTGGAACAATACGGTCCTATTATCCTCGTAAAAGATAAGGTATACGAGGCGACAGAGACTCAGGATGTTCCCAGAAATACGGTAGATGAAGTTATCACGTATATTGATCAGGAACTACGTGAAGTAGCTAATGAACTGCCACAGGAACCGATGCACGAAAATGAATCTTACCGCGCATGGCCAACCAAAGGTGTCGCTTTGGCCGTACGTGCCAAATTGTGGCTATATGCAGCCAGCCCCCTTCTCAACGGGGGATACAGAGAAGCGCTGTCTCTGACCAACCCAGACGGTACAAGACTCTTCCCGGATCGTGATGACAACAAATGGAATACTGCATTAAACGCCTGCAAAGATTTCATCGATTACGCAGAAACCGGAAACCGCTACGAGTTATACAAAGAATATACAACAAGCAGCACCGGTGAACAGATTCTAGACGTAGATGCCTCCGTTTACAACCTCTTTCAGAAATACAATAAAGAAATCATCTGGGGCACCGCCAACAACGACTGGGGAGGACTTGACGGTGACGCATTCGACCGAAGAATCGTTCCTCGCTGCGAAAAGAACGGTTTGGGTTCGACCGGAGTAACGCAAGAACTCGTAGACGCCTTCTATATGAACGACGGACTTCCTATCAAGGAAACCGACTATCTGCCGAAATCAACACTTTATAAAGAAGATGGTTACGGAACTTACAAGGACAAGAATGACGGAAAATACTCTAAGAACTACACCAACGTAACAGTCAGTAACCGCTATCTGAATCGTGAAGCACGTTTCTACAACACTGTCTTCTTCAACGGACGCCAATGGCCTGTCACCTGCAAACAAGTCCAGTTCTACAATGGAGGTAATGCAGGCGTTCAGGAAGGACAAGCCACTACAACCGGATATATGCTTTTCAAGCGCTTCAACCGATCAATCAGCAAAACCAGTCCGGGTGTAGCTAGTCAGAACCGTCCTTCCATAATCTTCCGTCTGGCGGATTTCTATCTGATATATGCAGAAGTTGCCAACGAAGTAAATCCGAGCGACTCACGCGTACTGACTTATCTGAACCTCGTACGCGAACGGGCAGGCTTGCCGAAAGTAGAAATACTGAATCCCGGTATCGTAGGTAATAAAGAATTGCAAAGAGCAGCCATTCAGCGCGAACGTCAGATTGAACTGGCAACGGAAGGTCAACGTTATTTTGATGTACGCCGCTGGATGATTGCCGACAAAGACGGTGAAGGACGCCAGAACGGATATGCACACGGTATGAATGTTCGGGGAACTATCAATGATACCGAAGAGTTCAACCGCGTAGTGGAAACTGAAAAAATTGTATTCAACAGAAAGATGTACTTACAGCCAATACCGGATCACGAAATGAGAAAGACACAAAACCTCGTCCAGAATCCGGGCTGGTAATTGTATAAGCACAATAAATCAATGAGCATTATGAGAAAAATAAGTTATATACTAATATCAGGCTGCATCACTCTATCTATTATCGGTTGTGATGAAACCTTTGATACGAGCAATACATCCGAAGGGATTTTGTCATTGTCTGAAAACGGACTGACTATTCTGCAATCGTATAATGTAGGAGAAAAATACAATGCTGACTTATGGATACAACACGGAGGACTGGAACTGAATAACAGTACCGTCACCTTCACCGTAGACAAAAGCCTGCTCGACTCACTCAATACTGCCGACGGAACCAGTTACCAGATACTTCCGGAAGATTGTTATCAAATGACTAACACAACGGTTAACGTATCTGCCGGTGACAGACTGGCAAAAGGCACTATCGTATACGACCCGACAAAGATTCATGCGTTGTGCGGCTATGACAATGTTCAATACATTCTCCCACTCAAAGCAAGCACTACAGGAGAGAAGTTGAACCCCGACCGTTCCACCCTCCTACTGGGATTTAAAGTTTCCGAACCCATTGTAACTATCATAAACGATGGTATACAGGAAATCAATGTCAACAATGTAAAAGAGTTGCCGATTACCATTGGAGTACCTTTTAGCAATAAATGGAACATCAACTGTACTTTAGTCAACAACCAGTCGGTAGTAGATACGTACAACAGTGCCAATCAGACTTATTTCAGTCTTCTGCCGGCAGAGTGCTATACCAAACCCGAATCCCCGTCATTGTCTCAGGGAGTTGATCAGACCACAGTCAGTTACAAGCTGAAAGATAACATTCTTCCGGGAAATTATATGCTTCCTGTGCAAATAGGCGAAGTTACTTCCGATGCCACTATCCGTGCGGATAAAGACACCTACACAGGATTCTGCATCATAAAAGAAGGAACGAAAATATCAAAGAGCGGCTGGGAAGTTCTGTCCTTTACGACACAGGAAGCTTCGGGAGAAGGAGCCGGCAATGGATTAGCCAAATGTCTGATAGACGGAGACACTGAAACATTCTGGCATGCCAAATGGCAAGGTGGAAGCGACCCGCTACCGTATGATATTGTGATAGATATGAAGCAAAACATACAAATAGCACAGGTGGAATTGCTTCCGCGCGGCAGAGGTTCAAACAATCCTATCAAAGTGGTCGAGTTTGCAGCTAGTGAAGATAACGTGAACTGGACTCCTATCGGCAGATTCGTGAATCCGAATCAGGATGCCGCCCTGGAATATTATGTAAAATCGATCAAAGCACGTTACATCAGACTCACGATTCCCGATGACGGAGGAAACAGTACTGTCGCTACTATCAGAGAACTGGATGTCAAGGGCACTATTATTAACTGACACATGAGCATTCGATAGGTATTTTATAGCAAGTGCACTCTATAGTGTATCTTGAAGTCAAGCTACTCTCTTCCCCCAAAGAGAGTAGCTTTTATTTTGTCCGATGCCACCTTTCCTGTTTTTCCAACGGTTGATTAGCTTCAAAGTCAACGGCAAGAGAAGAACGTTTTATCTTCTTAGAAACTGGATACTGAAGAACTACATATTCATAGTGATCATTCCGTTTTAATAGTCTCAGCCGGATTACTTAATGCCGTATGATATCCGTTAAGGACAACTGTGACAAACGTTACAAGCATCAATAAGACGACAGGTACTATAAATACTTCTATTCCCCAATCCGTAGGATACACAAACTGTTCCCTCCACCGTTTCATCAAGACATATACGATAGGAATAGCGATCATGTCGGCTATCAGAATATAATAGAAGAACGGACGGTTCAACAACAATAGAATTTGGCGGGAAGAGGCACCGTGTACTTTACGAATCGCAATTTCTCTTTTTCGTTGTTCTACCGCATACCATGTAATTCCAAAGATACCAAAAAGGGTCAGGAACAAACTGATTATAGCATAAGCCAGTAATAATCGGGAGAAATTCACCATATCTGTATTGTTGGATATATATTGCTGATAGGCGTCTATGTAAACAAAAGAATGTCCCGGCTCGTGTTTCTCCCACAGCAACCGGAGATTTTTTACTATCTCATTGCGTCTGCCCTCATCTATACGACAAGACAGGTAGGTTGCCTGATCGACCGGAATCTCTTGAAGAATAATCTGCATCGGAGTAATGGCAGAGTTGAAAGAAGTCAGTCTGAAATCTTTGCACACACCGATAATAGTTCCTTCACCGGCGTTGTCCTGCTCATATTTGCTTCTCCTGCCGGCACAAAAAACTGCACAAAGGCTTCATTAACAACTACCGGATGGGCTACCTTGGAAAATAAATCCTTCGTTCGTTCCGGTTCGAGAAGTTCTATGTTGAATAAGTCCAGCAGTTCATAGTTCTCGGTCAATAAAACTTTATTTACCATTACTTCCTGCCCATTCCTGTTTAGTGGAATGATGATATTAAAAGGACTCGTTATCCGCCCTTTGGATAACAGGGCAGTTTGGATACCGGGCAGGTTTTTAATGTCATTATACAAAGGGATAGTCAAGGCAGCCCCCTCATTACCTAAGATTATAACTCCTTTAAAGCGTTCACCCTGCCCTTCTATGGTTGAAAGTTGCGTACGTATCATCATAAAGGCAGTCATCAATCCGATGGAGATAACCATTTGCACGCCTACAAGGGTCGCTACCAGTCTTCTTCTTTTTCTCCCTTGAAAAAATTGCCGATATCCGCTGATAGAAATGCGGTTCAGTTTCTTCGTCATATAGGTGGCCGGTATAATGGCCAAAAGAGAAACAAACAGAAGAATAAATGGAAAGACTTTCCATGAAAGAATGAAACCGAAAGTCAGACGGGCATCAAAGAAATAATTGAAAAGAGAAAGTATGTCCCCCATTACAAGAATGGAAAGGATGAAAGCGATAAATACGGTAAGGAATGTATCAATAAAAAGTTGCCGGCAAATATATGAATGAGAAGCTCCCATCAATGTCTCTACATGAATCATGTTTACTTGTTTCAGCAGGCGCGAAAAGCTTAGGTTTACGTAATTGAAGCAAGCGATGAATAAGACAAGAAAAGCTGATAATAAACCGATACTCAACAAAGCGATCTGCCGATGACTGAATGTTTTCACGGAATCAGCCAGTTTTGTGTCAAAGTAGGATTCTTGTAATGTCTGGAGTTTATAATAACCGGGACCTGTCACTGTAGGCAGTTCTGTTGACTCAAAACGCTCGCGAAAGGCTGACACGTCAGTCTTTTCTTTGAGAAGAATCATACAGGAAGTTCCTTCTTCCTGCAGGTTCTGAGAATTACCAAGCAAATCAATACGGAGTGCTGACTGCGCATAAAACTTATATATGGCAGATACCTTTTTCATTTCAACTTTATCTCCATATACCACAGAAAGTTCTCGCCCGATACAATCGAACTTCCCGAAGTATTGCATGGCCTTTTCTTCACTCAAAGCAATACAGTCCGGCTTAGTCAAGGCTTCTTTCATATTGCCGGACAATATCTGGTACGGGAAAAAACGGCAGAAAGAACTGTCGGCCTCAACAATGACCTGTTGAGGAAAGCGCTGGTTCTCAATTTCAATATGAGTTGCCTCCTTCTCGGTCAGCCGGAGATAAGATTCAATCTCCGGAAACGGAGCTATCATTCCGGCAACCGATCCTCCGTAGACAAATGATACTTGTCCGGTGCTCTGCATGGATGGCAGTCGCTGAGTCAGGCGCAGGATACGGTCCTTCTTTGGATTTTCCCCTTCTATCGTATATTCATGGATGACAAACGAGATCAAAAGATTGGTACAGGAAATACCGACCACAAGACTGACCAAAGAGATGACCGCAAAAAGTTTATTGCGCCACCAGTTTCTGAATATAAGTTTTAATAGTACGAGGTTTTCCATAGCAGTTCGTTCCATTCGTTGTAATCTTAGTCGTTTTTAATCTTATTCGTTCTTCATGATCAATGCCGGATTGATGCGGACAGCTTTGCGTACCTGCCAGAGTAATGTACCCAGTGAGATAAGCAAGGTAAGGATGAAGCCTGTCACAAAAATCCCTGCTCCTATCGGAGCTTTCACCGCAAAGTCTTTGGTATAGTCATTAATAATATAATAGACCAAAGGAATAGCGACAGCAAAGGCGGCTCCCAAAATATAAAGATACTTCCTGACCAATAACAAAGCGATCTGTTTGCCGGTAGCTCCGTTCACTTTACGCAATGCAATCTCCCTGTAGCGCTGGCGAATGTCATACAATGACAGCCCGAACAATCCAAGGCAGGAAACGCAGATAGCCAGTCCGGCAAAGGTGACGTAGATGCGGGTTGTTCTCTTGTCATCATCGTACAGTTTTTCAACTTCATCTTCGACGAAGGAGTAATTGAACTCCCCCTCACCCATTACTTCGTTGTGTAGTTCCTTCAAGAATTGAATGGCTTCCTTGCGTTTACCTTCGGCTATTTTAGCCATTAAAGGTTCGGTAGGGTTTTCTCCTTCATCATACAGAATAGCCAGTGATGCATCCCCCATAGATAAGTGTCCGGTCCGGAAGTCTTCTATCACACCTACTACCTGATAAGCAGGATTTTTACTCTCATCTGTCCCCACACTCCACCATAGACGGGATTCGGTTTGCAGTGAAGCTTCATTAATATCTTTTATCCGGAAGAGCTTTCTGGCTGTTTCATTTATCATCATTTTATATTGGGCAAACTGGTCTTTATCATTCCACGTTCTTCCTTCTTTCAGCTTCAGGCCAAACATATTCATGTAATTATTATTAACATACATGATAGCCATTTTATGTTTCTCTCCGTTACTTTCCACATTGATGTATGGTTCCAGATTGATAGGTGCTTCCCCATATCCCCATGAAATGAATAAAGGGCATGCGTCCATCTTCTGTTTAATAACCTGTACCTTATGCCGCTCCAAGTCACGTTCTTTCTGCCATTCTTCATCATTTGCATATCTTCTGTTTTGTGTCTCGAATGACAGGAACTGGCATGAAATGATATTCTTTGCCTGATATCCTAAATCCGCATTCAGCATTGTGTACAACTGGCGAACAAAAAACAATGCGACTACTATCAGACTGAACGTAATGACATATTGAATAAATAAGAATACTGCACGGGAAACAATTGAATTTCCTCCGGCATTTACAGAACGCAAAGAAGTGATCGGAGAAGAATAGTTGTAACGTAAAAAAGGAAAGACAGACGTCACCAACGGCAATACGAATAATAAAATGAGAGACAGCGACAGATCAAAAACGATATCCGGTTTTACAGGAATTGCATATACCGAGGCGAATATCCCGGCTGAAGTTTCGATCAGCATCCAGATGATAAGCAAGGCGGCTGCCACCATATATATATTCTCTACATAAATCTGGATAAATATCTGAAAGCCGCTCGCACCATATACTTTTTTAACACCAAACTCACGTGCCCGCTTTAGAACGATAACCGTGTAGATATTGATAAAATTGAAGACTCCCACCAACAGCAGCATACAAGCCACTACAGTCAGAATCGTCACATGATTGATATTCCCCCGCAAAAAAGAAGCTGCCGAAGGTTCGACAATCTTATTGAAATACAATCCTTTCAAGGGAGTAAGCCCGTACTGTATGGGAGAATGACTGTAACATATTAATGACTGCGGCTTGGAAATCTTTTCATTATTCTTTTTCAGGTCTGTTCCGTTTGTCAACCGGACCATGCAGAATCCCATCCGACTCCAGTCTGTATATTTCCCCTGATTCACCGGAGCTATCAGGTCGAATTGTAAAGAAGCCTTGGTACTCGGTTCATCCACAATGCCACGAATGGTAAGTACAGAACCTGACGATGAAGTTAATTGTTTCCCTATCGGGTCTTCGTCACCAAAAATATGCCAGGCATATTTCCGGGTAATAATTGCATCATCCGGTTTCTGAATAGTTTTAATTCCCGAAACTATCGGATAGTCCATCAACTGCAAAAGCAAGCTATCAGTTACCAAAACATTGGCCTGGTAACGGTGATTATCGACTACAATATAATCATCGTCAAAAGAAACACTATAAGAATATGCTTCTACTTCCGGATTCTTTAAAGGGTCTATAAAATTAGGATCATTATTCCTGTCTGTATTATCTGTGATTGAAATGCTGCCATTACTCCTTTGAATAGTCAGCAAGTACAATCGGTCCAGGTCCTTACAGAAATGGTCAACTGTTATCTCCTGATGGATATAGCGTACAATTATCAACGTTGCAGCCACACTGACTGCAAGCCCGATAATATTGATCATCGTGTATATTCTGAAACGGGATAAAGTCCTGATAGCAGATAATTGGTTCTTCATATTGCTTTTATTAAATAATAACGTTATTCACTTTTGATTACTTCTGCCGGGTTCTGTCGGGCAGCTTTCCATACTCTCCAGATGATGCTAAGGAATATTATAAGTAACATACCTGCAAATATGCCTCCATATATCCAAAAGTTTATCGGCGTCTGCTTTACATATCCTTCGAGCCAGTACTTCATGATGAGATAACTTAATGGAAAGGCCATGAATGACGCTATGACAAGTAAAATCAAGTACTCTTTAAAAAATAAGTTCAAAATGACCTTTACACTTGCACCGTTTACTTTCCGGATAGCAATCTCTTTCCGGCGCTGTTCACATGATAACGTCACTAAGGAGAATATGCCAAATACGGCAATCACGATACAGATAAGAGAAACAACACTCAGTAACTTGCTTAATGTGTTTTCTGACTTCATGTATTCATTATAGGTATCTTCCATATTTATCAAGTTCAATACCGCATCCATATTGTCCTTATGCGCCTCTTCCTGCAGTTTTTGGTATACTGCCTTCCATGTACCTTCTTTAAATTTAAAAAGAAAGGGCCCTCTGTTTCCGTTGCCCGGATTATCCTTCGGCAAAAAGAATACAGCCGGAATCACTGGATAAATCGGAGCATTATAATATATATCTCTGATAACACCTTTCACTGTGCAAACTTCATTCAGATATATCTTTTTACCTATCGGTTGAGACCATCCGAAAGCTTTTACGGCAGCTTCATTGATTACCACTACTCCTTGTCCGTCTTTTTCATCCAACATATCACCTTCTATAACGTCTATCTGAAAGAAATCAACATAATCCTGATTGATTGTTTCATTCTCTAATTTGATTCGTTGTTCTTTATCAGTCTGTCCTTCCCATTCCCTCAATTCATAAGAAGAAAATGACGATTTAGGAATAGGACTGGAAAAACCACATAAACATTCTGTTACATCAGGCATCTGCTTTAGTATCTCTTTGAAAGGAGTATTTTCAAATCCATAAATAGAAAGAATGGCTCCCACATTATGTTTCTCCAATCCCAATTCTTTGGAATTTTGCAGAAAATTGAGTTGCTTCATCATGACCAAAGTGCAGAACACAAAACCAATACTTATAAAAAGCTGGAATAAAATGCTACCTTTATAAAACCAGCCGGAAAGATGAAGATTTGATTTGTGATTGATACTATCGAGCAATGTCCGCTTGTTGACATAGCGCACAAGTATAGCTGCAAAACCCATTGTTATCAGTAACAATAATAATATATATACAAACACTTCACTATAAAAGTATGAAGTACTCTCATCGATTTGCGACAACTCCTTAAAAACAGGCAGAATTAACTCTATCATCATGATTCCCAAGCCTAATGACAGCACAAGCAACAAGATCAATTCTGAAAGGAGTAATGAAAGAAGATTGCCATTGGAGGCTCCATTCACTTTTCGTAGTGCCAATTCGCGCTTGCGCATTCGGATACGGGTTACAAGCATTGTTAAATAGTTACATAATCCGCAAATAATAACCAAAGCTCCAATGCAAGCAAAAAGACGAACATGATTCAATTTGACATTGATATCCTCCCTCGGATGAGTACTCCTCAATGTTGATAACGGAGCTATAGGAGTAGATATAACCGGGCTATATGAGTCCAGTTGTATTTTATATTTCGCCAGTCTCTTCTCTACAGCTTCTACATCACTATTCGGATAGATACGGAAAAGAGTATGGCATTGCTGTCTTCCCCAATCCGGATCTCGGTCTTTATATGGTAACAAAATATCAAAAGGATACATGGAATGTCCTTCCCATGATTTTACTACTGCGACAATCGTCATTTCAGCATTTCCTCTGTCAGGAAATAGCAATTGTTTGCCTATCGGGGATTCTTCTCCGAATATTTTTTTGGCGGTTTTATCCGTAATGGCAACTTGTTTATCCCCCAGTCTCAAACGATTATCGCCATCTATCGCAATGATATTAAACATTGAAATAAAGTTAGAATCAACTTCCAACTGGTATGTATGATATACATTCTTCTCATGTTCAATGGAAGTTATACCTCCATTATATATATGGCAAGCATTCTCCACCTCCGGACAGTTTTTCTTTATATAATCAGCCAACAAACTGGATGAATAATAAGAAAATCCGTCTCCCTGCAAATCAAATTTATTACCTGCCAAGTAGATGCGCTCCGCCCCTTCATGAAACGTATCGTATGTCATTTCATAACGTATCCATAGGGCAGACAATGCAAAACAGGTGAAACCAATTGCCAAGCCGACTATACTTACAATACTCTGCGTCTTGTACTTGATCAGATTGCGAAAAGCTATTTTTAAATAATGATATATCATGACATTGTGTTTATGTTATTCACTCTTGATAATTTCTGCCGGATTCTGCCGGGCAGCTTTCCATACTCTCCAAATGATGCTAAGCAAAAGAATAATAGCTATCACAACAAAGATACTTATATATACCCAGCCATCTATCGATGTTTGTCTCACGTAGCTGTCGATCCATCTCCTCATTACAACATATCCTGTGGGGAATGCAATAACGGCAGCTATGATCAATAACAATAAATATTCCTGGAAGAACATCTGCAGGATATGATGGATTTGCGCTCCGTTCACCTTACGTATAGCAATCTCTTTCTGACGCTGTTCACAAGACAGCGTTACCAATGAGAAAACTCCGAATACAGAAATAATGACGCAAACCAATGATACAAAACTCAATAATTTCATCAGTGCATCTTCGGAGCGGAGGTACTTGTTATATTCCTCTTCTTCATTAAACAATCGCATATACGCATTCGAAAATTCCTCTCTGTACAGTTTCTCTATGGTCGCACGGCATTCATTCCACGTGCCCTCTCTAAATTTAAACAGAATGCTGGCACGATTCAACAGATAATCTTGCGCTTTAGGATGCTGAAAAGCAATCAGTCCCGGTTCACTCGTAGGAGAACGATAGCTAAAGTTCCTGACTACTCCGACAACCTTATATAGGCTACGCTGACCATTATATTCATGATAGAAACTTTTGCCCAAAGCCCGTTTCCATCCAAATTTACGGCATGTATTTTCATCTATCACGACTTCATTTTCTTGATTCTTGTCCGATATAAACTCGCCTTCCAATAAATTCAATTTATAAAATTCAAAGAATTCTTCTTTAGCAGGCATCATACCAACAGTTAAAGGTTCTTCCACTGCTTTCGGCAAATCATCCCAGTTGTTTATTTCGACATACATCATCGGTCCTGTAGGAATAATCGGGAAATATGAAGGGGGCAAAGCCTCTGTCACCATGGGCAAAGCAGCTATCTTCGCCGACCATTGCTTAATATCACCATTCCATAAGGCTACATTACCGACATTATGGCGTTCCATTCCTAAGTCCGTATTTTTCAGAAAATAGAGTTGCTTCATCATAACAGCCGCACAGAAGATAAAAGCAAGACTGACAACTAACTGCATGATAATTCCTATCTTACGAAACAAATAAGGTCTGGCAGTTACCACATTTCCTTTTATCGCTTCCTGCAATGTCCGGCGGCGAAAATAAGATAAAGGCATCTGTGCAAACAAGAAAGACAGAATGATTACAATCAAAAGATATGCAATGATCTCTCCATAATATACACTGGCCTCTATCTGTGTGAAGTTCAGGAAGCTGGACATACTCACCTCTATCATCAACAGTCCGCATAACAGGGCGATACATAGAATCAACAACAGTTCAATGGCAAACTGCACCGATAAAGATGTATTACTTGCACCATTTACTTTACGAAGCGCCATTTCACTACTACGCATGCAAAGCCGACTGATATAAAGCGTCAGGTAATTGAATAAGGAACAAATAATGACCAATCCGCCTGCTAAAGAGAAATAGAAAATATAACTGAAGGAGATAACTACCTCTACTTTAGAAACATAATCCGAATAACGCAAAGCCGAAATGGGCGTGATCAGAAGTTTCGCAAGCTCGCTCTCTTTGGGGATATCTAAGATATCAATATCTTCCATCTTCTTTTGAAAAGTATCCCTATCCACACCTGCGCGAACACGGATAAACAGTTGTTCTCCCTTACTACTCCAACGTGGATAGCGCCTTGCCGAACTCAATACACTATACGGTATATTGGAATGACGGGACCATCCGCTCACAATGGCGCCTATCTTACGGGGACGTCCGCTCAGTTCTACTTCTTTCCCCAAAGCATCCTCTTCACTGCCAAAAAGCTTTCGGGCAAACTCTTCCGTAATGGCGATTTCCGGATCATTTTCTTTCAGGAAGTTGACTGTTCCTTTCAGCAGCCGTATATTGAAAAAGTTCATGAAAACAGAATCTGCTGTAGCCATTACTACCTCCTGTTCATTATCTCCCATACGGAATTTCATATCCCGATATATGGAAGTGGAAGCAGTAGCTTCTATCTCCGGCATTTTCTCCTGTAAATAGTTTGCCAAAGGGTAAGGAGTAACATTGGATGTACTACCAGGGGAATCAGTATAATGCGCACGTACCATATAGATACGGTCGGCTCCGTTATGGAAAGTATCGTAAGTCATTTCATAACGAATCCATAAGACAGACAGCGCAAAACAAGTGAAACCAACAGCTAATCCAATGATACTGACAAGGCTCTGTGTCTTGTACTTTACCAAATTGCGAAAGGCTACTTTCAAATAGTGTTTAATCATGGTACTTTATGAATATATTACATACTGACTTCCGTTACTACCTGTCCGTCAAACAAATTAATGATACGGTCGGCATAACCGGCATCGTGCTGTGAATGTGTTACCATCACAATAGTGGTTCCTTCCTTATTTAGTTCACTCAATAGCCCCATCACTTCTTTACCGTTCTTTGAGTCCAGATTACCGGTAGGCTCATCGGCCAGGATCAACTTAGGATTGGCAACTACTGCACGGGCAATAGCAACACGCTGCTGCTGACCTCCGGAAAGTTGTTGCGGGAAGTGTTTGCTGCGATGTGTGATAGCCATTCGTTCCATAGCAGTCTCCACTCTCTTTTTACGTTCGGAAGCTGAGATACCCATGTAAAGCAAAAGCAATTCAATATTTTCATAAACATTCAATTCATCTATCAGATTGAAGCTTTGAAAGACAAAACCGATCACTCCTTTACGAAGGCTGGTACGCTGTGACTCTGTGTACTTGGAAACTTCTGTTCCATTGAGGTAATATTCCCCTCCTGTCGGATTGTCCAATAACCCAAGAATATTGAGCAATGTTGACTTTCCACAACCGGAAGGTCCCATAATGGCAACGAACTCTCCTTGTTTCACTTCGATACTTACGTTATTCAACGCCCAGGTTTCTACTTCTTCGGTCTTGAAAATCTTCTGTAAATTAATTGTCTTGATCATAATTGTATTATTTTTAAAATTATATAATAGTACTTGATGTTTTCATCTTTCATTGTCCTTTCAAAATAGTAGCCGGATTAATAGCAATAGCCTTTCTTACCTGATAAATCAAGGTTACTAATGAAATTAGTAAGACGATGATGGCTGCCAAAGCAAATAGCCACCAACTAATGTCGGTCCGGTAGGCATAGTTTTCCAGATAAACATTAATTCCCCAATAAGCTAAAGGGATAGCTATTACAAACGAAGCACCCAATATCAAAATGTACTGTCTTAAAAGTAAAGGCAGAATATCTTTCATCATAGCTCCATTCACTTTTCTAAGGGCAACTTCCCGATAACGTTGTTGGATATCGAACAATGAAAGTCCGAACAATCCCAATGAAGAAATCAAAATTCCCAGAAGTGCGAAAGAAGAATATATAATCGTAATTTGCCGGTCTTCCCGATACAAATTACTGATCTCATCTTGCACAAAAGCATACTCAAATGTTCCATCCATAGTTTCGTGATGAAGTTTATCCAAAAAGGCGATAGCTTCCTGTTGCTTGCCAGGAACGATGGCTGCCACGATAGGCACTTGATCGGAATAGGTTTTGCAATACATATACGCTATTGGTCCGATAGGTTTCGACAGGTGCCCGCAATAGAAATCTTCGATCACTCCAATGATTTGATAGGGCGAATTACTTTTCTGCGGCCATATCGGATTTTCTGTTTGAAGTTCAGCTTTGCTAAGAGTTTTAAATCCGAACAATGACATAGCTTTCCGGTTTAAAATCAATTTAGCATCTCCTTCCTGGTCTATACTATCATTCCATAAACGTCCTTCCAACAGTTTGAACCCGTAAAGTCTTGAAGTAGATTCTGTAGAAGGTATCAAAGCAACTGCTTTATAATCATTGTCCATTGGCTTTTTAAAATTAAAGCTGCTATTTTCAAGTTGGTATTCGTATGGAAGATAATTATATCCCCACGCAGTAAACAATGGAGAAGCATTCATTTGCTGATCTATCTGACTATAAGAAGTCTCTCTTCTACTCAAACTAGCTCTGAATTCCTCTTTAGTTGTAGGTGTTTTTCGATCGTAAATCTGGAACTCTGCTCTGATTATGTTATCCGTTGTATAGCCTGTCTCTGTATGCAACATTTCGTATAGCTGCCTGACAAAAAACAAAGACAAAACAATTAGTGTAAAGGTAATGACATACTGGACACTTAAATAGAGATATCGTACCACAGTGAGTTTATTTCCAATATATATACTTTGCAATGAACGGACGGGTGTAATATGTCGGTATCGTAAAAAAGGATAAATCACAGCAATCCCCGGTAACAAGAGAAGAAATAAGACAGATAACAGACCATCGAAGGCTATCTCTTTTTGTTGTGCCATTCCAAACTGTATTTCAATAAATCCTGTAGAGATTTCAATTAAAAACCAGGAAAGACATAATGCAATAGCTATGAGAAATAAATTCTCAATGTAGAGTTGTACGAACAAATGTATCGGAGTACTACCGAATATTTTCTTCAATCCGAACTCTTTTCCCCGCTTCAATAAAATCACAGTATAGAGGCTCATGAAGTTGAATATGCCGATTAACAACACAAGGATAGCAACTAAAGACAACCGCTGTAACTGTTTAGGACTTCCATGTAGTAACATATCATTGTATGAAACGACAGAAGAATCAAAATAGCTGTCATTTATAGATAGCAACTGATTTCGTATTTCTTTTTCAGTCCGGGGTTCTGTTTCGTATGCCGCATGACGTTGATTTATTGTGTTCAGATTTGCCCCCTGGCGGATAAGTACTACATTGACTGGAAAAGTAGCGACCCAGTCTTCTTGCAGTTTATCTGAAACCAAAAGATCAAAATGTATCGAACTTTTTCTATCTTGCATACTGATAACACCTGTCACAGTCAACGGATCACCTGTTGAATAAGTAATTTTCTCTCCGATAGGATTCCTGTCACCAAAAAGCTTATTGGCCAATATTTGCGTAATTATGACGTTTTGTGGATTATCATTTAAAGAAGCAATATTACCATAACGTACCGGAAATTTCATCACTTTCACAAAGTTGCTATCAGCAACAATGGTTTCTACATCGAAGCGTTCTTTGTCCAAGATAATCACATCCTTATTATACCATAAGACAGTAGAACTGCATTCTATATCCGGATCAGAGAAACCAGCTCCGGTAACAAAACGACTTCCGGGAGAACTTTTAACCTCCTGTATCTGAAAAGCTATTCTATCTCTATCCGGAATATAGCTGTCTACAGTAAGCTCCTGTTCCACATAACGGAATATAATAATGACACAAGCCATACTTAATGCCAATCCGATGATATTGATAATCGTATATATTTTAAACCTACATAAGGTCCGGATAGCTAACTGTATAATCTTCATAATATTGCGTGTTTTTATTTTAATATCAATTCCTCTGCATCGCCAAAGGTATCATATCCTGTCGTAATTACCCAATCTCCCGTCTGCAAACCTTCCGTAATTTCATACTGCTGCGGATTCTGCCGCCCAATACTTAATGGTACACGGATTGCTTTTGTCTTCGAAGCATTCACTTTGTAAATCCATTGTCCTCCTGTAGACTGATAGAAATTACCCCGTGGAATAATAAGCGCCCGTTCCGGCTGACCTAATTCAATCTGTACACGGAAGCTTTTGCCGACTCTGACATTATCGGGCATATCGCCGGTAAAGACAAGATCGACATCAAACATACGGTCTTTTACTTCAGGGACGACTTTCGTTATTTTCAGCGGATATTTCTTTCCCTGATAATTGACGGTAGCAGGCAGTCCGGTAGTGATCCTGTCAATGTAATATTCGCTTAGCGAAGTATGTATCTTATACTGATCGAGTACCTTTATTTCGGCAATGCTTTCGCCGGAAGAAACCTGCTGCCCCGGAGTAACCCTGACAAAGCTTAGTTGCCCTTTTATAGGAGCCGTCACCACCAGGTTATTCAATCGCTCATGAGTACGTTCATATTTCTTGCGCTCCCGTTCACGGTCATTGCGAATCAGTTCTTTACGAATCATCGTAACAGCCGAATCATGTCGCAGGCTTTCTTGTTGCAATGCCGCGTTTTTTAGTTTGTAGTTATATTCATCTTCGGCTACTTGTAGTTGAGCCTTACTCTTTACTCCCATCTGAAACTCTTCCCGATCAAGGGCAATGCTCTTTTTCAGTCGTTCCAGTTCATAATTATTCGTCAGAGCCTGCTGCTTCAGATTAAGACTTTTCTGTTCCATCTCAATCTCCTGTTCCTGATAGGTAATCATTTGCTTTTCCCATTCGTCACGCTGGTCTTCAATATTGCGGAGCAAATCGGGATTGGAAAGAATAAGAATGGTGTCTCC
>OGLM01000485.1_pt1 | contig 48718 bp, 74 predicted proteins | sample 1572531 | NCBI WGS metagenome assembly OGLM01 (sample SAMEA2581909, study PRJEB24529) | metagenome | biome: Human gut stool | place: China | collected 2011
TAGGGCTCATTGGGGACTTGCACCCGTTAGCTAATACTCATGCCGAGCATACAAAGAGAACGGCTGTCTCACTTCAGAATGAGACAGCCGTTCTTTTTTATCTGAAAACCGACCGTATTCAATTTTTGAACCGTACAATCGCCAGTACCGGATTGTCATCATCGGTCCGGCCAGCGGCAATCTCTTTCAACGGACCATGTACCTTGCCCGCTTCCGACTGTTCTATCAGCATACTGCTGGGAATCGTATAGCAGGCCGTATTCCAAGCCTTATTTGTCACTCCTCCGTCACCCAGCTGAATTTCCTGTTCCTCGCAATCCCGATTGACGAGTTTGCATACATACGTTTTTCCGGCGGCATAGTCATAAACCATATATTTGTCAGGAAACCCTGTACGCGTCTCAAAATCGAATTCAAAATCCACCAGGTAGAAGAAGAAGTATGAACCTGCCCGGTAGTCTGGCAACAGCACTTTGGGAGTTTCCATGGAAAGCACCGGCGGAGTACGTACCAGCATCGGCGAGAGTACGCCCTGGGGAGTATAGGTATAGATTGTATCTGCTGACAAATCACCGATCACATAACTGTCCTCGCAGCGGACAATGGGATCATAGCCCAATGCAGCTGAAATAGTCTGGTTCTCGCCGAAAGGTTTGGACATACGGTTGGACATACGTTTGGTGAAATGAATGTCCAGTTCCTTCACGATCTCTCCGGTCTTTTTGGAAAGCAGCATATACGGTTTCGCCCGATTGGAGATGCCTTGATTGACATCCATATCGCACGCCAGCAGACAATCGGCAGAAAAATCCTGAAGGCTATTCAGAATCATCTTGTACGGGATAGGCAACGTACGTTTATACTGTCCGGTGAACGAATACACCTGCATCCGATACTTCAGCAGATAATCTACGATGAATATTTCCTGTGCTTTTGGATCCACAGCCATTCCAATGATATACTGATATTCTTTGCTGCCCTGCCCTACATGACGAAAACTGGAACGCACACTGCCGTCGCCATTGAACAGCACAATTTCATTATCTGATGTCCGTGCCACAATCAGGCTGTCGGAAACATAGCCCAGCATAGCAGTGGAATTGGTCAGCAAAGCATTTTTCTTCGTTTCAAGAGGAATGTACTTCACATCGGCCAGATCCTGCAAGACGATTTTCTTTTCAGGATAATCCTTGGTGACATCCAGCGTCACCAACCCTTGTTTTTTCTTTGCTTTCTGAGTCTGTTCGGTAGAAGCATCTTCCTTGTTGTCCTGTCTGTTTGTGCTGTTTGCTCCACAAGAATAAAGCAACAAACTGGCATACAGTGCCCATACATAAGTTTTCATGTTACTTAAATTTTTTAAGGTTAGTTTGAGAATCTGAAATATAAACAGTAATCGTCAGATCACCGGAAACAAAAATATAGAATTATTTTTTTTGCAATATTTTGCAAGTTTTTTGTTTCTCAAAGGGCACATGTGTCATTGCAGTCAGCCTCCGGAAGGCTGACTGCCTTATTCCAGCGAAAGTGTTACGGTTATTTCGCCTTTTCCTCCCAACAGTTCGAGCATCTGTTCCCGTGTGGAAACTTTATCTACCTTTCCCAGCCGGGTGAAGTTCCATGAGTTTGTATCATAATAAATTACAAACGAATTTCCTGATACAGAATCAGGTCTCCGGGTTCCGTAGTGGTCTGCCGGTCGTTTCTGGGCAAAGAGAAGCCCAGAGAACCAACCTTCTCCATATTTCCGTAATCATCCATCCGGATTTCCAGTTCTCCCTGTTTGGCCAGATGTTCTTTCAATGCCTTCGTAGAAGAATTATCCACGAGAGTGGCCGTAAATGTTTCTCCGTTGACGGTCAATTTAAGAGTATTGTTTTCCATCATATTATCTTCGTTTTGATCTTCGTCCTGACTTTCATTACTTTCTTCATCCTGATTCTCGTGACCACCTTCGTTCTGGTTTCCGTTTTCCGGATCTTCATTGCCACTTCCTTCAGCAGGGACATCCGTCTGCATGCTGTTTTCGGGAAGAGCCGGGTCTTCCTGCACAGGAGTGCAGGAAGACAGAGACAGAAGAATGGCGGGCAGAAGCAAATATTGCTGCATCTGCGAACAGAACTTCCATTGCATACTTCCGTGACTTTATTTCAGCTTACCATATTCTTCGTCGGAAACAGGCTCCAGCCATTCGTTGGAAGTGTTTTCTCCCGGAACTTCGAAAGCCAGATGAGCAAACCAGCTGTCGGCTGCCGCTCCGTGCCAGTGCTTGACCCCGGCAGGAATATGAATTACCGTTCCGGGAAGAATCTGTACGGCAGGTTTCCCTTCTTCCTGATACCAGCCTCTGCCGGCTACTCCGATCAGCATCTGTCCGCCTCCCCGGGTTGCACGATGAATGTGCCAGTTGTTACGGCATCCCGGTTCAAAGGTTACGTTAGCCACAGGTACCTGCTCCGTGGATACCGGTGCCAGATAACTGTTGCCGATAAAATACTTTGCATACGCCGTATTGGGTTCTCCGACAGGAAAAATCATTTCCCGCTGGAAGGCAGATCTGGCATCATCTGCTGCCGTATCTTCGGCCCATACCTCCTTGGCCTGCCGGAAAGCAGCCCATGCTTTCGGCCATCCGGCATAAAAACCTATATGCGTAATGATTTCAGCAGTCTCGGTGCGGGTGATGCCGTTCTGCCGGGCAGTTTGCAGATGATATGTCAGTGAACTGTCGGTGATTCCCTGGCTGATCAGTGCCGTAAGAGTAACCAGACTACGGTCGCGCAGTCCGAGCTTGTCTGTGCGGCTCCATACTTCTCCGAAAAGGACATCGTCATTAAGTTCTGCGAATTTGGGAGCGAATTCTCCAAGCTGATCGCGTCCAGCTGTTTGTTTGACAGTTTCCTGTGCCATAATAGTTGTAGAATTTATTGCCAATGCGACAAGCGCAAGGACGGTTTTGATTTTCATAATTGGATGAATTAAAGGATTATTCGTTTTTCCTATGGCAAAGTTAGCAGATTCATCTTGACAGCTTTGTATACGATTTACTGATATTTGTACCCCAATTATGGATTCAGCAGATTTTTTTAAAACGTTTCGACGTTTTGAGTAAAAGGCCGAAACGAATTGAAGCATACGCCGGGACGTTTTTTTGAGGAGTAGGGGATACAAATACCACTAACCCTCCAATAGTTGATAATAAAAGAAAAGCGATATCATTATTATTGGAAACGATTAAGAATAAAAGAATAAAATTACAATAAGCAACAAAGAAAAGAGAAGAGCAAAGATTAAAAATTAAAGGTTTCTCTGAGCAGAACAAGTATTTTTTAAAGTATGAGAATACAAGGTATGGAATTATACATGCGTAGCCTATTAATTCAGTGAAATCACATTTATAATTATATTATTTAGAATTAAATTTTGAAAAATAGAATTTGGTTCATATCTTTGCAATATGACAAATGAGTGAATCTAATGAGAATATTTACAGAACAAGCTATAAAGGAATATGCAGAGACGCATCCTGATGCAAAGGTAGCTTTACAAGAATGGACTACCATAGTCAAGAAAAGCGAATGGACTTGCTTTGCAGACGTAAAAAAGACCTTCAATAGTGTTGATAATGTGGGTAACCAACATTATGTATTCAATATTAAAGGAAATAATTACAAGCTGATTGTAGTGATAAAATTCACTATAAAGTTTGTTTATATTCGTTTCATTGGCACTCATACTGAATATGACAGAATAGCTGATTGTTCAGTTTTATAATTAAACCGAATCGGCGGTTACCGATTACCAAAGAACTATGACAAAGATAGAAACAAAAGCTCAATACGACTGGGCTGTAAAAAGGGTTGAGAAATTACTTCCGCTGGTTACAGATGAAACCCCTCTCGATGACCCAAATAGCATAGAGTTGGAATTACTTTCTAACCTTGTTGCTGACTATTCAGAAGAACATTTTGCACTGGGAGAACCAACCCTTGTTGATGTTCTCAAACTCCGTATGTATGAAATGGGGCTTAACCAAAAAGCGCTGGCTGAATTAATTGGTGTTAGCCCTTCCCGATTGAGCGATTATATATCCGGTAAATGTGAACCTACTTTGAAGGTTGCTCGTGAAATAAGCCAAAAGTTAAATATTGATGCTAATATAGTGCTAGGTGTTTGATTGAATATGAGAGCTGTTGAAGCAATAGTTGAGAATACGTTGATCCATAAACAGATATGGGGCATCACTAAAAGCAAAGGGCCTAATTCCCAACGGAAATAGACCTTTAATCTTTGTCGGGGTAGCGGGATTCGAACCCACGACCCCCTGCTCCCAAAGAACAGTCCATTACTTAGTGTATCACGTTGATTATTAAAATTATATATTGCTTTCTAAACAGTGTAAGGATAAGCTTTTGAACATTTTCTATTTAAAGGCTTTTCCTATCCTGTCACCGGATACCCATCCATCGCCAAACTGGCAGTCCTTGATGTCCACGATGTAGACTCCTTTTATTTCCAGTCCTTTCGTTTGTGCCTCTTCCAAGTATGTACGTGCATAAGCATCAAAGTTTGCTCCAGAATAAGCATCAACTGCAAGGATGAGAAAGTTCGCATCTGTCAGTTCGCCTTTGTAGATTCCTATATCGGCATCCACAAGACTCTGAACGTATCTGTCGGCTTTATCCTTCTGTTCCTGGGACGGCTTGTTCCCTCCGCAGCCAAACAATGATATTGCTAGTATAGTTAACAGTATTTTCTTCATGGATTTAGATTGTTAGTTTGTTCTTTAATTCGTTATATAAATCGGGATTTCTCATGTCTTCCCAATAATACTTCTTGTATCTGCTCCTGCTGAATCCTTTCTTACTCTCATAGACAAGAATACATTCCTTATCACATAAAATAATCACTGAAGATAGCAGTAACTTGGCATAAGAGAATGCCTGAAGAAAGGCTGATTCTACCTCATGATTGTTCTTCATGTGGTATTTAGCTTCAATCAACACCTTTGCTTTTTCTTCTTCTGGCTTGTTGTTATAATGAAGTGCATAATCCGGGAATATACGATGTCCTCTACCTGCATGGATTGGCAACTGACGAATGTAGTCTTTATGCTCATACCACCCCATTTCATTTAACAATGGCTCTAGTAATTTTTTCTCAACATCCTTTTCCTCCTTAATGACTATTCCTTCTGGCAATGAAGGTGTGTGTATTTGTGGAAGTACGGATGTGTCAAATCCTTTTGCTTCTATCATCCTCACGAGTTCTGCATAATCCTTTCCCGTAACAGGCCATCCATTGACTCCCTGAAAATTCTTTCTGACAAGTGGATGATTTGAGAAATATGTGTCAGTTTTCAACTCCTTTAAAGAAATGTTAGGTATGACTATCCTATCTCCAATGTATGTATTATTATAATAATGAAAAAAAGGGTCTATGACCCCGTCAGTCTGTGCTATCCATAAACAGGTTATGGCACTTACAGGAGAAGTTTCATAATGAATAAGGATGTCTCCCCTTTTAGTGTCCATGTTTGATTGCCAGAAGCCAGTAGTCCAATGAGTACCATATCCTTCAATCAATCCACCAATGAACCATGCAGCCGACGGTTGGGGCATTTTGCTTTTTTCTTCTATGCCAATAACATTAGGAGCATAATCATACATGAAAGCACTAAGTTCATCAGGCGACAATTCGTTCTCCTTCCTGAATCGGTAGAACACCTTACACAACTCCCAGTAATACATACACCTGGCTTTATAATCAGACTTCTTTGGTATTGGAGGAAGTTCTATTTCAAAGTAGTCTGCAAGCCTTGTAAGCTGATAGAATTCATCTACATAGATATAAGGGAAGAAATATTCTCCAAACAAATTATTCAACTCCATTGATAGGAATGGTATATACTCTAGCATCCGGTCAAAGTCACCAATCTTTAGGACTTGTTCTGATTCTATTATTAGTCCCGTAGATATAATTTCTTCATATAGCTTACCGGCCTCTTCCAAGGACAGCAATTCTGTTTCTTCATGTTCCGATACCTTATAGCACCAGAAGTCTTCGAGGATTTCACAAATCATTTCTGAATTGAAGGAATCCTTGATTTTAGGATTGTACTTCTCGAACAAGCGTTCCTCTTCCATCCACTCTTTTCTGTCTGAAAATGCTGTTATGACGGATTCTCCCTCAGAAGAGTTCTTGTATAAGTTCCAAAGGTATTGATTGAATCTCATGATTATAATCTTTTCATACACCCCAGAACTTGGAAGATATGTTCTATCATATTCTTAGGAAGTTCCTGGATACCATATTCCGGAGATTTATTAGTAGGAACCAATGTATAGCATTTCGGATCATTTGACGGTCCTAATCTTTTGATAGTTCTCATTCCGTTTGTAGTTACTATTGCATATACTTCTCCCAGTGGAAGAAAAGATATATCTTCTATCTTCTTTAATGCAATAATATCTCCATGAGTGATTTCCGGTTCCATTGAGTGGCCAGTTACATTGCACCAGCATGTGGCCTCATTGTATTTCTTGAAGTCTATTAAATATTCCGGCTTTGCAGTCTGGTCATTTAAGACAATATCAAACCCTCCTATAAAATCTACATTATAGTAAGGCACACCATTAGTGTAGCTTATTATAGGTTCAGTTTCTGTCTTCTTGTTATCGATGATGAAATCTGAAACCTTAAACTTATCAACAGAGGCAACATCAAATCGAGCACATAACTTCCTGTATTGTTCAGGCTCTAAATCTCTCATAGACTTTTCCATACCTGAAATATTAGCTTGACCACATTCAAGAATTTCAGCAATATTCTTTTGTGTAAGTCCAAATGCTTGTCTGAATCCTTTTAAATCGTACATATCAGTAATATTATTTCGCTAAAACTAAAATAAAGTTAATATTGCTGATATTTTCACTGTAATATCAGTGATATATCAATAATATTAGTACATTTGCATATCGAAACTTTGATACGAAACAAAGATAACAAATAACATCAATAATACGCACGATTATGAAAAAGAATTTATTACACGAGATTATGAGCCTTGCATGGCAACTGGTAAAGAGAAATGGTTTCTCTATGAGTGAAGCGTTAAAATGCGCTTGGGCTAACATGAAGCTGAAAGCTGCAATGAAGCAAAGAATCGTAAAGTTCTACTTCAAGAAGGTGGACGGCAGCATCAGAGAGGCTTACGGTACACTGAAAGAAAACCTGATACCGGCTACCAGCGGTGATGACAGAAAGAAGAATGACACAGTAGCAATATACTTTGATACCGAAAAACAATCTTGGCGATCATTTAAAAAAGCCAACTTATTGAACATAGCATAATGGATATAAAAAGAATAGTTCTCGAATCAAACAATGAAGAAGAGACAGATTACTTCGTCTCTTCTGATGGTAGAATATTCAAAGAAATTACACCATCAAAAAATGGAAATGGCTATGCCATGGTAACGATATATAAGAATGGAATTGGCTATACAAAGAGTGTCCACCGGATTGTGGCAAAAGCATTTCTTCAAAAGGTAAAAGGAAAAGAGTATATCAATCATATCAATGGCGATAAAATGGATAATAGATTAGAAAATCTTGAATGGTGTACACCACACGAAAATACAGAACATTATCACAAGACGCTGAGAAATGGCAAACCAATGTACAATCAAAAAGCATGTTTGCAGATTATAGATGGTGAAGTTATAGCAGAATATAAGAGCTTGAATGAAGCCTCACGAAGAACAGGTGTAAGTGTTTCAAACATCTATTGCTGCTGTATCGGAAAAACGACAACGGCTGGTGGCTATCAATGGAAATATAAAATTTGACAACCTTATAAATATCGCATGGCTATGACACGTTACGAAATCGAGAATGAACTTGACAAACTCTACAGAGAGCTAGAGACAGTCAAGAACGCAGACGAAGAAACGGTGTGCAGGGCATACAACACCGATACCAAGCAAGAATATATTGACATTATCCAAGACGAGATAGACTGCTACGAGGCGATTTTAGCCGGTGATGAAGAACCTACTAGTGATGAATGGGATGCACACGGGTTCGCCAACGAAGCCGATTATCTGAGATACAAATTCGGATAACAACTTACCCTGCTGACGGATTGAACGGCAGCCGGCAGCGAGAGCCGGGCAGGGTTCTACTTGATTGGTTCTTTGACGTGATGGAATTTTAGGTGTACCGCTACACCTGACGCAAAAGGGGGTCGACTGAGTAGCGATAGCGGCACGGTGAAAAGGGTGCGAATAATGGACTGGCAATAGGCAAACGCAGCGCATTAATCACCGTGAGAACAAAAATGACTTATACGATTGCAGGTGGCCGTAGGCCGGCTACAAAGACAATCTTCACTGATTAGACACCAGCAAGAACTATATATCCCGTGGCTTATCAAAGGTTTGGTAAGCAGTAAGGCAACCATCGGAACGCCCACGGGAACGAATTTTAAACTACACGATTATGGAAGTACACAATTACAAGGCATTTGACTCTTCGGATGTACTGAAGCTGATACCGAAGGATGATGTGGTGGCCTACTACGGTATGTATTACCTGATGTCGGATTATGGACTTGAGGAATGTCTTAATCTGATATGTGATGAAGATATTGCAGAATATCTCGAGAAACAAGGTTATAAAATCGAAAAACTGGAAGAGCCATGCGAAAACTGATAGTTCTCTGTGCTATATCCGTCGTGATAATGCACTTTAATCAAGATCTGTCCGCTATGTATTGGATAGGGTTCATAGGAGTTACAATCACAAGTTTATTAATCGGAAAAAGATTAGACAATGAACGAACTGAAAGAAACAATAGATAATATCTGTGATGATTTCGCTGACATCAATGCAATACTGGCAGCCCGTTCAAGAGAACTGGACAGACGTGAGGCCTTTGATCAAGAAATCAGCGAACAGATTCAAAATTTGCTGAAAGAAAAGAAGTGATATAATAGACAGATAGTTCAAGGGTAGAATATCCTGCATGTCAGGAAGGTTACGGGTTCAAGTCCCGTTCTGTCAGCAATCAATTAAAAGTTATTTATATGGTAAAAGAAATAGAGGTTAATGAAAGCTACCAGACAGTACGTCTCTTTGACGTAATGAAAAAAGGGGATATCTACAAAGTTCCTTACGACAAGAAACGGCATAACGGAATCAAATTGGAAGCTTCACGTCGTAATCGTGATCTTCGTTTGATCGGAGTCCTAAAAAATAAAATGGATGTAAAGTTTCGTGTATCAGCGACAGAATATCCAGGCTTCTCTGCAATAATCTGTTTAAAGTAATGATGTTTTATGGTAAATGAAGAAGTTCTAAAAATTGTTCTGAATGATAAGACATTTGGACGCGATCAAGCTGCTGATATTGTTGGCGGTTTGTCAAGGTTAATAGACTTAATCGGCAAAGGATTAATCCGTGCCGAAAAGCGAACGAATAAGCAGAATGGGAAATGGTTCTGCAATGCCTATGATGTGATTAAACATGCACAGTTGAAATATTGAAATACGCGATTATGGAAACACAGCTTATTTACGGGAAGATGGCCAGTATTCTCAGAGAGACGAAAGCCATTACAAAATCGGAGAAGAACCAGCAGCAGGGATTCAAGTTCAGGGGCATAGACAACGTGATGAACGAGCTTCACGAACTGTTTGCCAAGAACGAAGTGTTCATCCTGCAAGAAGTACAGGGATTCACCACAGAGAACAGACCGACGAAATCCGGAGGTACGAATACATTCACAAGGGCGACAGTCAAGTTCAGGTATATAACTACAGACGGCAGTAGTGTAGAGACAGTGAATGTAGGTGAAGCGATGGATTCAGGGGATAAGGGTATGAACAAGGCGATGAGCATCGCATTGAAGTACTCCCTTTTGCAGATGTTCCTGATACCTACTGAAGACCAGAAAGACCCGGATGCTACCACACCCGAAGAAACGGACTATCTGGCGATGGCGATGCAGGAAATCAATTCTGCGCAGAGTATACAGACCTTGTCCGGTGTATACAATACATATACCGCATTACATACAAACCAGCAGTTCATGACTGCCTTGTCGAACAAAAAGAAACAGTTGAAAGATGCAGTTAGCTAAATCCAGAGTGATATTCGATCCGGAAGCGCACACCTATACCTTGGACGGTGTGCTGCTTCGTGGAATTACGGGGATGATTGAAAGCCAGTTGTTCCCGGACAAATATTCCGGAATACCGGATTATGTGATGAAGAAGGCGGCAGACAGAGGGCATTTCGTCCATGAAGTCTGTGAGCTTGTGGATGACCTCGGAGTTTCACACGAAAGCGAAGAGGCGAAGAATTATCAGAACCTGAAGGAAATCTATGGACTAAATTATGAGGCAAGCGAGTATCTTGTATCTGACAACGAGCATTTCGCATCCTGTATAGATAAGGTGTACCGGGAAAGTGAAACGGATTTTTCGTTGGCCGACATAAAGACTACCTACAGGTTGGATAGGGAATATGTTCGATGGCAACTGTCGATTTACGCATATCTGTTTGAAATGCAGAATCCAGGATGCAGGGTAGTAAGGTTGTTCGCCATCTGGCTGAGGGGAAGCACTTCCGGACTTGTCGAGGTGGAACGTATTCCGGATGCAGTGGTTGCTTCTCTTATGGCAGCAGAGGTCAGCGGTATGCAGTTCGTCAATCCGTATGCCGTACCCTCAAGAAAAGAAGACCTTCCGGACAAATACCGTGAAATGGAGGATTCCATCATTGAGATAACCGAGCAGGCGAAATACTGGGCAGAACGGAAGAAGGAACTTACGGACGGCGTAATGAAGGAAATGGTCAAGGCGGGTGTCTATTCATGGAAAGGTGAATCAATATCATTTATCAGAAAGAAGGATTCAATCAGAAAGACTTTCGACCGTGAGTCCTTTGAAAAGGATTATCCGGGTGTATACGACAGATACCTTGTCGATACTCCTGTAAGTGGAAGTATAACATTAAAAGTATCATAAATGAGTAATCAGATAACCGGGCGGCTGGTCTATATCGGCCAGCCCCAAGAAATACCATCCAAGAACGGAGGTAATCCCTTTGTGAAACGTGAGTTTATCCTAGACGCTACGACTCACGACCCATATACGGGTGAGCGCAGCCAGTATGAGAATATCCTACCGCTTGAAGTAAGCGGTGACAAATGTGCTGAACTAGATAATTATAGGGTAGGCGATGTGATAACGGTTTCTTTTGCCTTGCAGGGCAGGGAATGGACGAATCAGGACGGACAGGTGAAACGGATGGTGTCCATCCGCTGCTATAAACTGGAAGCCCGTCAGCCAATGCGCCAGCCAGCATCCATGCCAGCACAGCAACCGGCACCGATACAAACGCCGACCATGGCACAGGCGTTTCCACCTGATGTAGATGCTAACGGAAATCCAAAAGACGATTTACCGTTCTAGCCTATGAGCATATTCAATCTGAAAAATGAATACGATATACCCAAGTTCAAGGCTTATATAAACAAGCTGTTCCAAGAGCGTGCAGTTGTGGAAGTGAGAAAGAAGCTTCCTAACCGCACGCTATCCCAGAACAGCTATTTGCATCTGCTTTTAGGGTATTTCGGTAGTGAGTACGGTTGCAGCCTTGATGAAGCAAAGATAGACTTCTATAAAAGGACTTGCAACCGTGATTTGTTTGAGAGAAAGACGGTCAACAAGAAAGGCAAGGAAGTAACCTATCTGCGAAGTTCTGCAGAACTGACAACAGGTGAAATGACTTTGAGCATTGACCGCTTTCGTAACTGGAGCGCATCTGTGGCCGGCATCTATCTGCCTTCAGCCAACGAACAGCAGATGCTAATTTTTGCACAACAAGAAATCGAACGTAATAAAGAGTTTATCTAAAATTTTGAGATTATGAAAAAAAGAAAATTTCCCCAAGATGTAGCAAGATTCTTTAATCCAGAGAAGTCAATTAATCCTAATTCAAGCGGCATTCATCAAAGAGAGAAGGCCTTACAAAGAAGTTTCATCCCTGTTTATAATGGTATGGGTACCGCTAAAAAGATTTATAATAGGTTCGGTGTAAAAAGTTATAGATAATTATGGACAAATTTTTAGGACAAGACATCCCTGAACAGGAACGATGGCAGTTCCTTCAGGACAACGCCGATGCGGTAGAGAAAATCGGATATACTCACCGATTCACCCCCGAAGAACTGGCTCAGAAGAAAGAGACTTTGGCCGAGGTATCAATCACCATCAACGATGTTGAGTTGGAGAAGAAAGAGGCTATGGAAAGCTTCAAAGAACGATTGAAGCCTTTGAATGAAGAAAAGCAGGAACTTCTGGACCATATCAAAAGAGGTTCAGAGTTCGTGGAAAATGAAGAATGCGCAAAAATTCTTTATCACGAGGAAAAAATGGCCGGATTCTACAACAAGTTAGGTGAACTGGTTTACAGCCGCCCGATCATGCCACAAGAAATGCAGAAGACAGTATTTAGTATTAACCGTAAAACGGGAACAGACAATTAATTATGAGTGAGAACAAAATCAACTTGGTTGTGCCGAAAGAATATAACGGTAAACCTATTGAAGTAGTATTAAGAGAAGGTAAAGCAGCAGAAGCACTTGACCCGAAAGAACCTGAAAGAGTAGTTATTAATGGAACGATAGATGCACCTTTTAAATGGCTGGAGAAGCGTGTCGAATTGATTAATCAGAAATCGACCCACATCATCGTAAACCGTGATAAGATGTATCTGTCTTTGACTATTGATGAAACCAATTATTACCAGACGGTAATTGGAGGAATTTTGCAGGCTTCTAAGGAAATGCAGGAGTTCGGTATCAATACCGACAAGAAATGGGAACCTATCAAATTGTCCCAGTTCTTCAAGATGCACCGTGCCTTCTTCAAGGATAAGTCTGAGAACATGATGCTGGTTTCCACTTTGAAGAATTTCAAGGCGAAGGTGAATCAGGATATAGAACGTAGCAAAGAGGAAAACGGCAGCAAGACGGATAATTATTCTCAGGTAGTTGATTCTAATCTACCGAAATCATTCAAACTGAACATTCCTCTTTTCAAAGGTTTTCAGTGTGAAGAAATCGAGGTTGAAATTTATGCTGATGTAGATGGACGGGAAGTTTCTCTCTCTTTGGTCTCTGCCGGTGCGAATGAAGCCATTGAGGAATACAAGAACAAAGTGATTGATGAACAGGTTGAAGCAATCAAAGGTGTTGCACCTGACATTGTAATCATCGAAGTATAACTGACAGCCCGGAAAGACGGGCATCTGGTATCGTGGCGGAATTTGGAAAGACGACGCATGAAAACTAAGGGACTTTTACTCCCGCAGCCGAAGGTAAACGTAAAGTCGTATTGTAGGTTGCAAAAGCTCATGCAGTGTGGCTATAGACGCAATGCAGGTTCGAATCCTGCCGGTACCACAAACTAAAAATATGAATTATGCCGTATTATATCAAGAAACCTAAAAAGAAGAAAGAAAAGCCTTTGCCGTTATTTGACAAGGCAGGTATCAAGATTAAGAAGAAGCCGGATTTAGTGGCCAAACTCGACAAAGTTTTCAGCCGCTATATCCGGCTTCGTGATTGTATGCCAAACGGGTATTTCCGTTGTATCTCATGCGGCCAGATAAAGCCATACGCACAGGCCGATTGCGGACACTTCCATTCGCGCCGCCACATGGCCACACGCTTTGACGAGGACAACGCCCACGCAGAATGCCGGGCGTGCAACCGATTCAGTGCTGACCATCTGATACAATATGAAAAGAACCTGAAGGTCAAAATCGGCCAGCAACGTTTCGATAAGCTGGCATGGAAGGCCGGACAAACAAAGAAATGGAGTGATTTAGAGTTAATGGAACTCACAAAGTATTATAAGGCTTTGGGAGATAAGTTGGGTAAGGAGAAAGGACTATGAATGAATTAAAGCCCGGAACATTCGTAATGATGGTAAAAAACGAGGATGGATCATTTTCTCCCGTTGGGATGAATAAGGAACAAGCATACATTGTGCTTTCTTTTTTAAGCCGTTTGAGTGAGGACGAACCGTTTATCGTAAAAGACAACGAGAAATATGTACAAACTGCGTGATTATCAACAAAGGGCCAGTGATGCTGCAGTAAATTTCTTTGCAAACAAAGCCAAGAAAAACAATGCTATTATGGTGTTGCCGACGGGGGCAGGGAAGAGTCTTGTGATAGCTGATATCGCCAGCCGCCTTGAAGGGCATACGCTGGTGTTTCAGCCGTCAAAAGAGATATTGGAACAGAATTTCCTGAAGCTCTGTTCTTATGGAATTCTGGACTGTTCCATTTATTCCGCATCATTTGGGCGGAAAGAGATTTCAAGAATAACATTCGCTACGATTGGTAGTGTTGTCAATCATCCAGAACTCTTTCAGCATTTCAGGAATATTATTATAGACGAATGCCATCTGGTTAACCCGAAAGAAGGAATGTATAAATCATTCCTTTCTATGCTAAAGTGTAAGGTGCTTGGACTCACAGCTACGCCTTACCGCCTTGCATCAAGCAGGGATTTTGGCAGTATGTTGAAGTTTATCACTCGGACCCGGCCTTGTGTATTCTCTGAGGTTATTTATCAGGTTCAAATCTCCACCCTTTTGGATATGGGTTATCTGTCAAAGCTGAATTATTATGAAATGAACCCTTTAGGATGGAATGAACTTAATCTGAAGGTGAACACGACCGGAGCCGACTACACAGACAAGTCTGTCGTAAAGGAGTATGAGCGTATCGATTTTTACGGGTTTCTGGTCAGCATTGTACAAAGACTAATGAACCCTAAAAGCGGGATAAAACGAAAAGGTATATTGGTCTTCACGAGGTTTTTGAAAGAAGCTGAACGCCTTACCTGGTCTATTCCCGGAGCGGCCATCGTTTCAGGAGAAACCCCAAAGAAAGAGCGCGAGAGTATTCTTGAGGCATTCAAGGCCGGAGAAATTCCGGTCGTGGCCAATGTCGGCGTACTTACTACCGGATTTGATTACCCAGAACTGGATACGATTGTCATGGCACGTCCTACGATGTCTTTGGCACTGTGGTATCAAATAGTCGGTCGTGCTATCCGTCCGCACCCGAGTAAAGAGGCCGGATGGATCGTTGACCTTTGTGGAAACAAAAAACGATTTGGAGAAGTGAAGGATCTTCGCCTTGTTGATAGTGGAAATGGTAAATGGGCAGTGTACTCTAATAACAGGCAGTTGACTAACGTAAGATTCTAAAACTATGGAAGAAGGATTTTTGAGACTAAGCCGCAGGTTTTTCTCGAATGAAATGTGGAAAGTTGCCCGTGAGTTTTCGGAATGCGAAGCGTGGCTTGACTTGATTCAGTCAGCACGATTTGATGCAACCGACGAGGCGTATAGCGAACTCATCGGAGGTCGAGAAATCTCTTATACAAGAGGTCAATATCCGGCATCCATATCGTTTTTGATGAAGCGTTGGAAATGGTCTGAAAAGAAAGTCAGATATTTTCTTTCCAAATTGAAGAAGAAGGGGATGATTACAACTTGCAACCAACAGGGTATGACTGTCATAACCCTATGCAATTATGATGACTACAATCCTATCAAGGACAAGCCAAAGGACAATGGTAAGGGCATAGATAATGATAAAGAGATCAATGACTTAAAGGTGTCTGTGGGCGAACTAAGGGCAGAGCTAAGGGCAATGTCACAAAAAATGGCTGATAAGATTGAAGATTTGGGGCAAGGTAGGGGCAATAAGAAAAAGAAAGATAAAGAAATTATTAATAATATTATTCCCCCCACACCCCCCAAGGGGGAGGGACTTAACATAAAAGCCCGTTCTCTTTTTGAAACCCATTATAGACAGTTGTTTGGAAGTGATTATTACTGGACGGCCAAAGATGCAGGGGCAATGTCCCAGTTACTTCAGAAGCTGAAGTTCCAGCGGGAGCAAAAGCAGATGGACGTAGCTGAGGATTCAATTCTGTATGCTCTTCAGTATCTGCTATCGTCCATAAAAGAGGGGTGGATATTCGAGAATTTCAGTGTGACGAACATCAATTCCAAGTTTAACGAGATAGTTTCCCAAGCCAAGAAAAAGGCTTATTCCAAAACAGATATAGGCGTAGTCCTGAAAGATAATTCTACTGAAAAATACAAAGACAAAGGATGGTAACATGGAACAGATAGATTTCAGACAAACAATCGAAAGGCTGAAGGATACGGGGTTTTCACCTGTACCGAATACGGTAGAAATTTCTATTCCGGATGCAAAGAATGTTTTAAGGGCTGGTATTAAATACTTCACGGGGGAGAATGCCAGATGGCTTCCGGAGTATGAAGAGGTTGCAAACTGGCTGGCCGGCAATGGAGGTCGTGGGCTGTTGTGCTTCGGCAATTGCGGAAGAGGAAAGACCCTTATTTGCGGAAGGATTGTTCCTCTGATCCTGAATCATTATTGCCGGAAGGTGGTAAGCTGCTACGATGCACAGCAGATGAACGCTGATCTGGATGCTGTGAAGCAGAAGCATATCATCTACGTCGACGATATAGGAACGGAGAATTTAAGTGTGAAATACGGCGAAAGAAGGCTTGCTTTTGCAGAGTTGGCAGACGAGGCTGAGAAGAAAGGGAAACTTCTTATCCTGACTACTAACCTGTCGATTGATGAGTTGAGAGAAAAGTACGGTGAGAGAACCATCGACCGTTTGAGAGCTATAACCAGAACCGTATTGTTCAGCGGTGAAAGCCTACGAAAATGAAAATCACAATCTATTGGGTAACGCGGGATTGGGAGTTAATCCGGAAACTGCGTGATAAATACAAAATACCCCAATATACAACAGTCAATGGGTTAACCGAGGCAGAAGTAAACGAAGAAACCCTTAACAATCTTCGCAAAGGTGAACCAAAGTATCTAATCATAAGAAAAATAGAACAATCTGATAAATCTGTGGAATATGCAAAAAGAAATGCTATTGAGAAAGCTGGATATACTGAAGAAGTCCTACAAGGAAGTGAGGAAGAAGGGCAACAGCCCGGAGGCTAAGGCTATCCACGTCGAGATTGAGCAACTAGTTAAGGATATAGAAGAAGCCGAAACAGAGGAACTCATACAGAAGGCAAAAGAAGCAGGAATACTTCCGAGGCTGGAACGCATAATAAGCATGATTCAACTTCTTTCCTGCGAGGCTAACGATCTGTTATCTGAAGCAGAGGACAATTTTAAGAAAGCCGGGCTGATGACTGACAAGATAGTGTATATGCAGAGGGAGTATTACAAGGCAGCCAATGTCTACTTCAAGGAATTTGCAGAGATAATCAAGAAAACTAACACTGGTAATGATATGTTTAGCGACCTTGAAAATTTCGACAATATGATACGCATTTGGGCCGATTTGAAGGAAAGGCCGAAACCGAAATCCCTCATGGGAGGTTGCAAGGCTGCGGCAGGCAAGGCGAACGGACTTAGCCAGATGTGCCAAAAATGCCCTTTGACCTATAATCCTGAAACACTTATCTGTCAGGCTTGTGATAAGTCTTTTAAAGAAGGGTTTCAGAAGGGTGCTAAATGGCTTGAGAGGAAAAGAATTGATAGAATAATGAACAAAGACAAGGAGGTGCAAAATGATAACAGAAAATGATCCAAATCTTCCACGTAAAGTGGATTTGGAAAAGAATCCGTCTGGGACTGAATTGAAAATCGCTCAACATCGGGAACTGGAAAAACATGGAAAGTATGTTACTATCCCCGGTGACAAGACTCATACGAGGATTTTCGTCCGTAACGGTGAGGATGCGAAGAAGAAGATAGCCGCGTATTTAGAGAGAATCAATAATCGACCTCAAAGATGGAACTGATATGATAAAGTTACTCTATATAGACCTTTTCTGCGGTGCCGGGGGAACCAGTACCGGAGTAGAAAACGCACGCTACGCAGATGAACAGTGCGCTAAAGTTGTCGCTTGTGTGAACCACGACGCAAACGCTATCGCCAGCCATGCGGCCAACCACCCGGATGCGCTCCACTTCACGGAGGACATCAGAACATTGGAACTGTCTCCTTTGGTGGCCCATGTAGAACGAATGAAGAAGATTTATCCGGATGCACTGGTTGTATTATGGGCCAGCCTTGAATGTACGAACTTCAGTAAAGCCAAGGGCGGCCAGCCACGGGACGCCGACAGTAGGACGCTGGCTGAGCATCTTTTCCGATATATCGAAGCCATTGACCCTGACTACATACAAATAGAGAATGTCGAAGAGTTCATGAGTTGGGGCGATATGGACGAACATGGGCACCCTATCAGTAAGGACAAGGGCCGTTGCTATGAGAAGTGGAAAAGGAACGTGAAGCGATACGGCTACGACTTCGATTGGCGCATCCTGAACGCTGCCGACTATGGTGCCTATACCACTCGCAAGCGTTTCTTCGGCATTTTTGCCAAGCGTGGCTTGCCTATTGTCTTTCCCGAACCTACCCATTGCAAGGACGGCAAGACCGATATGTTCGGACGACTGGAGAAGTGGAAGCCCGTCAAGGAAGTGCTGGACTTCTCCGACGAGGGAGATAGCATCTTCTGCCGGAAGAAGCCGCTGGCCGAGAAGACCCTTGAACGTATCTATGCCGGACTGATTAAGTTCGTAGCCGGAGGAAAGGAAGCTTTCATCGTGAAGTACAACTCAATGAGCCGGACGGGAAAATACCAGGCTCCGAGCGTTGACGAACCTTGTCCGGTTGTAGCGACACAAGGACGGTTGGCATTGGCCAAGGTAAACTTCCTTTCAAAGCAATTCAGCGGCCAACCCGATTGCAAGAACATCTCGGTGGAAGGCCCAGCCGGAACAATAACCTGTAAAGATCATCATGCTTTCGTGTCGGCCTATTATGGGAACGGGAACAATCATTCTGTTGAACAGCCTGCACCGACGGTTACAACAAAGGACAAACTATCTCTTGTTACCCCTTTCTTTATGAACTACTATTCCGGTGGAGGTCAGTTGGGAAGCGTTGAAACGCCATGCCCGGCCATCATGACGGTGCCAAAACAGAATCTGGTTACTCCGGTTCTTATGAAACAGGTCCCTTATCGGAAGCCGTGGATAATGAATACCGCTTTCTCGAATGTAGGAAGCAGCATAGAACAACCGTCACAGACCATCACTGCAAACCGTAAATGGCACTATCTGATGAATCCGCAGTTTGCCAGTGCAGGTGGTTCAGTGAACAATCCTTGTTTCACACTGATAGCAAGAATGGACAAAATGCCTCCCTATTTGGTAGAAGCCGAAGGTGGTATAGGTATACAGGTAACACCTGATGACAGTCCAATGACAATCAAGATTAAGGAGTTTATGGCTTTGTATGGTATCATCGACATCAAGATGCGTATGCTTCGGATAGCAGAACTCAAGAAGATAATGGGTTTCCCTGAAGACTATGTACTGATTGGGCCACAGTCAGACCAGAAGAAGTTTATCGGCAACGCAGTTGAGGTAAACATGGCCCGCGTACTTTGTGAGGCTATCTGTAAGGAGATTATAAGAAAAAGAAAGGTTGCGTGATATGGGAAAACAGGAAAGCGTGAGCGATTTTTATCAGTATGCAAAGGATTTGGCCAAGGCTGAAAGGGAACTGAAGGTTGAGCGATGGGTTGAAGTCACTCTTTACTACGGATATGCAGAAAAACAAGTAAGCTTATATCACTACAATCTTCCCCGTGAGATGTATTTCCGGTACCAATGGGTAATCAGATGGAGGATGGCGAAATTACAGTGCCAATACCCCAAACAGATTGTATCTACAAGCCTGTACTTCTATGACAAGCGTTCTGGAGAATCTATGGAGGTTAGCGGTTGCCTTAGTAAACTGATTTCGGCAAAAGCCCAGATAACAAAAGCAGAACGCAAGATGAATGAGTACATCGAGCACAACCGTCAGAACAACATGTTCTTTGATGAGAATACGGACGAAGAACTGGTTAAGTTCCGGGAGAAACTGGAACGCAAGAAACTCGAATGTGCCGAGTGTGAAAAGAGACTTGAGCAGCTTGTAGAAAGAAGGAGAAGTAATCAATGAAAATAAAATTGTATTACCTGTTCTTGGCAGTCATGTGGTGGCTGCTGGGATAGGTGGAAAAGAGAAGTTATGAAACAAGTAAAAGTAAAAATTGAAACAACTGTTGAAACCATGTTAGGTGATAAGCCTGTAAATGAATTTCTTGGTGATGTCGCAGATATATGTCATACATCATTGGAGTATTCAACATCAAAATATGAAGGGTGTGAGACACTCTATGAGGACCAAGAATATGAAGATTACAGAAATGACATGGAGGACAGGGTGTCTGTTCTTGAAGGTGCTCTTTGTCGTATTTTGGATTTGCTGGAGGATTAAAAAGAAAGCAGGTCTGATAATCAGCCTGCTTCTTAATTCAAATCATTTTTTTATATAATTGAGAGCTTCATCAAAACATTTTTCAAGATCATCTAATTTTAATTTTGGAGGCAAAGTATATAATCCTACTCCTTCTTTAATCTCTATTTTTTCATTAATTACGCTATAGATATCGACATTACTACTGAAAATATATGATTCTCCATTATATTCGAAATTTCCTGTCCTTGTTTTCTGGAGAAGAAATAAAAATACATTAATACAATTCAATAAATCAATATCTGGTAAGTTTAAGATGTATTTTTTTATATCTTTTGTATCCTGTATCCCAAGAAGTTTTAATATAGCAATAGTATAGGTCAACGGGGATTTAGTATTAAATTTGATTGGAGTGGATTCGTATACTTTCTCATCGATATAACTGTCAATGCCATTTAAAATTTTTTCTACATCCCTTACCGATAGTGAATTCAATTTATTGTCTAAATCTATTCTTCTAATATTTTCCCTTGATATACAGCACTTTTCTAATATTAATTGATATAAATATTCACGCGCAACTTCATTTATCGAGTAGAAAAATGGTCGATAACTTGTGAATTTATTGATGTACCCATCATAGTTTGCTTCTTGCCCATAAAAGTGGTGAAAAATATTTTCAGTAGTATTATAATCAAATACTGTTATGATGTTATCAAAACCAAATTTATTGTGCAATAATTCTGGATATGTAGTACCTTCATCTTTATATGTATTGTCATTTTTATATTGATATACTCGGTCTATATGAGCAGAAAAAATATTTAAAATTCTAAAAAGGTGAGCTGGATCCATACGATCCAAATCTTCGATAATTAAAACAACTTGTTTATTATTATTATTAGTGTTACGGAACCATTGAATATTGTCAATTATAATTTGAGTTATTAAGTCGATTTCATAAGGGCTACCAGATTTCTTAGAAAAGGATTCTAAAAAAGTGTCTATAATTTGATTTTCATCCTGGCTTTGAATCGCATCTTTGTATTTTTTATATTTTTCTGTTAACTTTTGAGACCATTTTAAAGTATTATATCCAGCAAGAAAAAGAGAAGCTGTTTCTTCTGGTACTCCTAAGTTTGGTAGTATTTGTAATAAACTTCCTAAAAATGAATAGGATTTCTGCATAATAAAGAATTGGAACATTAAATGTTCAGGAATCTCATAAGATGGTTCTATCATATTTTTTGCAACCATCTGGATAAGAATATCCCTTTTTATATACTCAAAAATTTCTTTATTATCAGCTATTTGATAGTTTACTGGATATATGGTAATGAATTCATAATCATCGTTAAATTTCTTTTTGAATGCATTTAAAAAGAATGTTTTCCCATCTCCAAATTTAGCAGAGAAGATGGCACGTTCGTTAAAATTAAGATGGTCCTTGAAGGCTTTAAGTTGATTTTCTATTGGTATAAGTTCCATGACTTTTAGTATAATTTTTCTTCAAAGTTATATGAAAAGAGCGAAATATAACAGTAGATATAATGACTTTTAATTTTATGGTAGATAATTATAGACAGTCTTGGCAGTACTTTATGGTAATTATCTAATATTTTATTCCTATTGATTAAACCAACTATTATGAATCAGAATTGAATAATAGTGCTTTTTTATTTGATATTTCAATTTAAACTTACGAAGTTTGTAACTAGTATAAACTATGATAATTTGAACTAATATGGATATTCAGGAAATAGCAAACTCTTATGCTGAGGGGAAAGCCAATGAAGCTATAACAAAGGCCATTGCTCAGGCATATATAGATGGATATAAAGATGGTTATAAGAGCGGAAAAGAAAATGCTCAAGTAAAATGTAATGATGCGGAATTTGTTGACCTTGGCTTGCCGAGCGGCACCTTATGGTCATCTGATTATTTAAAAGATTCCGAAGGTAAAATCTGTTATTTACCATATGTTGAAGCAGCAAAATATTCTATCCCAAGTATTGAACAATGGAATGAACTAAAAGAACTTTGCAGTTGGGATGTTTCTCTTTTATCTAACAACAGTAAAATATTCTATTGTATAGGGTTGAATGGAAATAGAATTTCATTTACTCAAACCGGATTTATACAATCAACTTCATGTATTAAGATAGAGGATGTAAAAATGTGGTTACAGGATAAGAGTGAAGATAATAAAAAACAGTCTGCTAGGGTAAACAGTGAATATATTTTCCCAAAAATTCTAAGGGAAACATTGTTATCATTTTGTGGCTTTAAATTACCAATTAGATTGGTACGTTAGTTAATGTTTATAGAGTTTAAGAATCCACTGACAGCCCTTGTCAGTGCTTTTTGAATACCCGGTAACTGCTTTGTGGCGGTGACCGGGTATTTTATTTGAATATAGATACCAATAATGATGCAATGGCTATAATAGTATTAAAAATTAGAAGCCATTTATCGAAATTGGCCCCTTTACGTTGCTCTTCGCGGTATTTTTGTTGAGCAAGGATTTCCTTCTGATGCAACTCACGATATTTCTGTTGGGCGAGGATTTCTAATTTCTGAATTTGAAGAAAGTTGTATTGCTCTTCCATGAGAGCACGTCTTTTCTTCTCATCCAGAGCCTTCATGTAATCAGAGTTTCCTGAGAATCCAGAGCCTATTTCAAAACCAAAATCATTCTTATAAGAATCAAATTCATTCATATAGATATAATCAAATTATACTATGGGCATACAATATGTGTGCCAGAGAAACGATGTCAAAATGTCATAAATATAGAAATTATGAACTTAAACAAATTGAGAGATAAAGCCTACCAGTGCGCAGTAGCCCACGGATGGCATGACGAGAACCTGAGTGACGAACATTTCCTTTGTCTGGTCATATCCGAACTTATGGAAGCGGTAGAAGCGGACCGAAAAGGGAAACATGCCAACCGGGTTAATTTTGAGTATTATATGAAACAGAGGAAACGGGATGAAGGGGAATTTATGTACGCTTTCAAGCATGGAATCAAAGACAGCGTGGAGGATGAACTTGCCGATGCTTGTATCCGTATGTTGGATTTGGCCGGATTGAGAGGATATGATTTGGATAGCTTTGACTACGAAGGAAGCGATACGGAAGACTATTCCGATATGAGCTTCACGGAGTCCATGTACAGAATCTGTGTGTATGTAACTGACGGATTCTACAACGAATATTATGACACTCTTCTGAATGAGATATTCGCTTTCTGCAAAGACAGAAGTATAGACATCTTCTGGTTTATCAATCAGAAGATGAAGTACAATGAACTACGTCCTTATAAACATGGAGATAAAAGCTATTGAAGATTATCAGCCCTTACCATGATGAATTTATCAAATTTCTTTAATCCAAGACTATCCCTCATAGCATTGATAATTTTTGTTTCATGGTTGATATAATCACATGATTGGAATGTCAACTCTTTATTTCCAACCTTTACAAGTGCTTCAAAATAGTCTTTTACTGCTAAAGATGTGTTATTGTCTCCGTACAAACAAATAGCATTAACTGCATTTTGAAATTCATTGAATAACCGTACGTTATTTGATGAGTTTTTAAATTCTTGAAGAGCCGTTAAATATCTAAAATATACCTCTTTCTGTTTTTCTCTAATTTGTTTTCTAGATTCAGAACGTTGTTGAAACAAGTAATTAATGGTCGCAGTTACAATTGATCCTAAAAGTGCGCTAACTAATGCTATTAAAGCTACCTGTATTTTTACATTTTCAAAATCCATAATAGTAAGTATTTAAAAAGGGAGCCAGCCCACACGATTAGAAGCCAACTCCCACACACGATTATGATGCAAATATAAGAATTTCTAACTAAAACTTTCCTACTATGACAAAAGAATTTTCATCAATCGTGGAGTTGAAATCAATACGTGAACAGAAATCAAGATTATCTGAACGTGAACAGGAGTTAGCATCGCCTATTTTGACCGATTTGTCACTTATTCCGGAGATTTATGGCTGGTTCAAGGAACTGTTGGCCGGGATGGATTGCCCGCCCAATCCTGAGAGCGTCACCCAGCGAAAGAAGTTCCTCTTCATCGTGCTGTTCCTGTTCGCCCCCAGCGTGCTGGCCGGCGGTCGGCTGCCGAATGGGATTAGGGCGGAGATTGCCGGCGTGTTCCCGGATGTCTCCCCATGTGTAATATCGAACAATATTGCTGATGTTTCCTTTATCTACCAACAGTATAAGGATTTCCGGCAGGATATAGAGTATCTTTACAATCAGATTGTAGAAAGGCTGAAGGCCAAAGGACTAATCAAGTAGTTGTGACTAGCTTTCATTCTAGTAAAAAGCCGGAAACATAGCGTTCCGGCTTTTCTTTAATTATATACAGAATAGCAATCATCAAACTGTGACATTCAAAATAGCTATATTATAATAGCTTATTAGGTTCCATTCCTATAAAATCGGTTAGTATAGAATGCCAGTCTGATATATTAGCTCTGCTAGGATGGTAAATTCTTATGCATTTTATCTCATTCTCATTGTCTATGAGATATTTGCCATTGTAATAATCCGTTCCACGTAGCCAATTTGTGTTCGGCAAATGATCATAAGCTCTATTTCCCCATACAATCAGTAAATTGGGCTTCAGTTCTTTAATAACATTACAAAAGAGAGGTGTGGAGAGAGCATAATCATCATTAGAATATAACACATTTGATGCTTCCCCTATGTATGCAGTTTGAAGAAAATTATAGAAAGATATGCTATCCCATAATTTTAAGCTTTCTTCTATTGTTACATTTTCTTTGCCATAGAAAATTTTATCAAATCGGTAAAATGTTTTAGTCATCCATCTTTGTTTCTCAATAATATCTTTTCTAAAATCGATATATGACTTCACTATTCTTTGTGTAAAATTGCTGCAATCTTCCATTTCCTCAAAAGAGCAATTCCCATATACTCCGCATCTGTCACATCCTCCACAATAATGGCTGTCACCAATAACAAGAATCTTATAATTCTTTTGTTGGTATTCACTTCCAATCCAAGGTTTGAAAAAAGTATCCATACAGTATTTTTAATAATTTAATAAAGGTTTACAATGGTATTTCTTAATTATGATATGAAAGCCGGAATGTTATATTTCCGGCTTTTCTGTTTTAGCTATAAAATCAAATTTTAAATAAAACTCTTGTTTGAATAACCTTTTTAAAGCAGATAAATATTCAACCATATCATTATATAGTTTTTTCTCTTTTTCACTGATCTTATCTTCATATTCCTCTCTTGTTTGTGAAAATTGTTGTATACTGTCTGTTGCCATCTTTGATAATTCAGAATTATCTTTACTTTTGGTTGCTAGATCAAAATATATTTTCCAATCCGTAAGATGACTTATAGCATTACTTGCAATATAGCACAAAAATACCACAAACTCTTGCGAACTCTTAACAAGATTATTACTGCGTTTTATTGTATATTCATCGTCAGTTGAAACCATCAGCAAACGGTTTTCATGTAATAACTTCAATAGTGTTTTATTTACTTCATTTATTAATATTGAAAGTTTTTCTGCTGAATTCTTATCATATAAATAAAATAAAAGTTGCTTTTTATATAATTGAAGTTCTTCTGCTAAATGCAGAATTTCTATATACCTATTGGTCCTTTGTTCAATGAAAGTATGTTTTCTCTGTGATTCAAACGAGATTTCATTTTTTACCGATTCTATGATTTCTGTAATTTCATCTATATCTTCTTTTGTGGCAAGATTCTTTCCTTTTTCTTCATTATAAGCTTTATTCCGGGATATACTATAAAGGCATATAAAGTTTCCTACAGCCAAAATTATAGTTATGACATTTACTAATGTATCTGCTTCCATTTTATTATTTCTCTATGTGTGTGGTAAAAAATGTTATAAATCATTTTCTACACTACAGTAAATATTGTTTTCACAACATTACTGCTTTAATTCTAAATCATCTATTAAGAATCTATTGTATTCAGGTAAAGGCTTATCTGAACAATAAGGGCGACATTCTGCATATCCTGTTGATTTTGATATTTTAGAATCAACATCATATACTTTCTCTATCTTAGATATGTAATACTCTTCACCATTGTTTTTGTTAATAACAATGTCATTCTCTTTTAAATTGCGCATAATTACCTCCTTTGTTATTGATATTCTTTAGGTTTTCATCCCCGAACCATAAAAAAGGGGATGAAATATTTATTCTTTCGTATGACCATTTTCGTCAAACTCAAATGGAAGTTCCATTTGGCCAATCTGACGCATCTTCATTTTTTTGAAGTTATCACAAAATTGCTTCATATTGTCTGAAACCTGAAACAATGTTATTACTTTATTGATTTGTTTTTCTAGATTTGGTTCTCCAATATCAAGTGTAAGAAGTTGGTGATAACGGTTTGTCCTATTACCTGCTTCGCTCTTTGGTGTTTTCTTTTTTAATTCCTCTAAAACTCCATTAGGTAGTTCTTCATAGATAAAAGTATTAGTCCATTTTCCTATAATTCCTGGACGTTTTTTAATACCTTTTACTGTATAATCCCAGCCATTAAGGCGAAATAGTTCCTTATAAAAAACATCAGGAAATCTTTTTTGCCATGGTAGTAATTCTTCTGAAATATATGCTTTCAGAATTTTTTGCAATTCGTCTTTCTCTCGTTCGTATTGGTAACCAGTGGCTTCATCAACAAGAGCAATAATACCTACTTTTGCTACAGAGCGAATTATAATATCAGCACTTTTGACAATTTTTTCATCGTTAAAAATGCCGGCACGATTTGCATCTATGATAGCAGAGCATATATCAACCAATAAAGTTACCTCATATCCGTTTGCTACTGATTGTGAGCCTCCTGCATTGTTCCGTTTAAATTTTATAGGATTTGCTAACCTTTCTGATATGCTATTTTCACCGGCACATAGATAATCAGTAAGCCCATCAATTTTACAGAAACTATTCATCCACTGGCCACTCTTGCTTTCATATCCAATAGCTTTTTGGATACCCCTTCCAGAAAATACTCTTGTTCCATTATTTAATACATAGCATGGAATTTCTAAATCACCTAAATGTAATGGTGTTTTATCAGAACCATATTGGGCTATTAAAGTTTCTTGTTCTTCCATAATTTCTTATTTAAAAATTAGACGTTTAATTCCAATAATTTCTTCAGATCCTCAAACGAGTGAACCTCATAAAGAGTTCCTTTTACTTTCACATAACCGTTCACTTCGGAATCTTGTGAATTTCCTTCAAATAAATCAACGACATTAACCCCCAGTGCTTTAGCTATATCTCCTAACTTTCCAATGGTCGGATTCCCGGAAACAGCAGCATATAAAGCTTGATAAGTTACTCCCATCTTCTTCGCCAAATCCTGCATGGTTATTCCCTGCTCCTTACAGATCTCTTGTACTCTAAGCATAATATTATTCAAATTATAGTTTGATGCAAATATAGGAACATTTTTCAAATTATATATAGATTCTAAAAAGAATAATATCAAAAAATAATTTGAAAAATTTCTGCTAAAAGTTTTGTTTATTCAAAATAAAGTTTGATATTTGTACTAAGAAAATCAAAGCATAATTTGAGTGACAATTTAAATACATACGATTATGAAGACTATTAGCAGTGATTACATCAAAGAGATCAAAGAACAGATCAGAGTTATCAATGAAGCTCTTAAAAGGGTTCAAGAAGCAGAAAAGGTTCAAGAGGCTACAACTAATGCACGAGAGTATGAGACATCTAATAAAGAAGCTATAAACGCAAGTTCAGACGTGATGGTTGCTTTAGAAGAAGTTGTAAGACTTGCATCGGCTATGGGCTGTGCTACTGGCCTGTATGACATAAACAAGTATCACAAGATTGTAGAACTTGATTTCAGAGAATCACATAAATAAGTTTAACCGGCAATCCTTCGGGGTAGCCATAATATAAAAAGATTATGAGTATTGATATTAGTAAAGTAACAGTAGGTTTGAGATATAGAGTTTCAGGCGATTTGCAGAACGGTAGTTACATAACGCACGAAGATGTAGTACGAAAGATAACACGTATTACTGACACGCATATAGTTTGCGAATGTGGCCGCAAATTTATTATCAATAGCAATCTAAAAATTGAGAAGTTCTAAGTTTAACCAGCAGGGCGAAAGCCCTGCATAATCCCACACACGATTATGAATACATATTACAAATTTTGTCCAAACGTATTTCTTGCTAAATGCGATGCTAAGCATGAAAAAGGTGAAACCATTCTTGTAACCACCAAATACGGCAAAGAGAATGAAAGCATAGTGTTTAATCTGATATTTGAACGTGACGGATTCTTCTATTACTCGATAGTTCGCGCTGATGGATTTAATGTTCAGGAATGGGCGAAGCGAAGAGCTGAACGCCGGTTGGATTGGGCTGCCACTGCAGAACGAAAGAGTGAAGAATACTTCAAAGCGTCGAATAAAGACAGCGATTTTCTCTCGTTGGGTGAACCTATTAAAATCGGCCATCATAGCGAAAGACGACACAGAAAAGCCATTGAAGATGCCTGGAATAATATGGGCAAGAGTGTAGAGTTTGACGAGAAAGCCAGAGAGCATGAAAGAATAGCTCAGTATTGGGCAAACAAAGCTGACACCATAAATCTTTCAATGCCTGAAAGCGTGGACTATTATGAGCATAAGTTAGCAGCAGCTAAAGAGTACCACGAGGGGTTGAAATCTGGCAAATATCCACGTGAGCACTCATATTCTTTGACGTATGCTAAAAAAGCGGTAAACGAAGCTCAAAAGAATTTCGATCTGGCAAAGAAACTTTGGTTATAAACTCGGTAGCCTTCGGGTTACCACTATTTAAGATGGTTATGAAAGAGAAAGAAATCCTGCAAGAAATAATCGAGTGGCTGGATAATGATACAAGCTACTTGTCTACTAGGACAGACTATGCCAGAGGGTATAAATCCGGTATAGAATGTGCAAAAGAAATTGTTGAAAGCATCATCTATAAACACGACCCTGATTTATTACCAAACAATTAGCAAATTGTTTCGTATGCGTTGAATTGTTATTCAAAATTGTCTTCATAATGGGGTATCTTTGTATAGATGCCATCGCGGGTTAGAGCAGTGGTCAGCTCGTCACTTTGACTTGGTGAAAAGCAAATAATTGAATATATGAATAGTAGATATGAAATATTGGCTAAAGAAAAAGGTTATTTTGTAGATAAGCAAGGTAACGCATATTCACCACGAGGTAATAAGGTCGGGACTCGCGGCAAAGATCCGTATTTGTATTTTGGTATAAGAGTGTCTAAAACAAAAGTTATCAAAGTATATATACATCGTTTGCAGGCCTATCAAAAGTTTGGCGATTTGATATTTAATGATAACATAGAAGTAAGGCATTTAAATGGTAATTCTTTTGACAATTCATTCAAAAACCTTGCGATTGGAACACCATCAGAAAATGCTATGGATAAACCAGAGTCAAAAAGAAAGAAAATTTCTTTGGCTGCATCCAATAAATTAAAAGTGTATTCAGATGAACTGGTTTTAGAGATACAAAAAATGAAAGAGGCTGGCATGACCTATACAGAATTGAGAAAGAAATACAATATAAAAAGTAAAAGTTCTTTGAATTATATACTAAAAAGGAAAGTATCGCGGAATGGAGCAGATGGTTAGCTTACCACTTTGACTTGGTGGGGGTCACAGGTTCGAGTCCTGTTTCCGCAACTAACATTTAAACTTTACACGATTATGGAAATACTTACGCTTATCATCAAACAGAAGTTTTTTGACGAAATATTGTCGGGCAAGAAAACACAAGAATTCAGAGAAATTAGACCAACGACACAGAAGAAATACTGTCAGCTTGATGCTGACGGGTATTGTGTCGAGAAAGACGGTGTTTTGCAGCCAAAGCGCTACGATGCAATACAGTTTTTTGTAGGCTACAATAAGGACAGGGCCAGTGCATTGGTAGAAGTCAAAGACGCCCAAATAGAGCTGTTTGAAGATGAGAATCACAATCTGATTGAATATACCTATCAGGGTGAGATATATTTGGCAGCACAGGTCGTTTATGACCTTGGCAGAATTATAGAAAAGCATGTTTAACCCTTTAAATTTTCGTTGAGTCAGAACAAACAGAAGCACATTTTCAACTGGTGGCTACCGTGGTGGCCGTAGAGGTTTGACCACAGAGAATGGTGGTCTCTCTCAGGGTGGCAGATTCATCACCCGAAGACAGCAGTATTATAACGTCCGCACAGGACTTGGAATGAGTGGCGGATAATGACACTGCAAGAAAGGACATACAGCCATATTGACCTCGTCAGACAGAAGACTGACGGGGTTTTGCTGTTTCTGTCCTTGGGTAAGGATTCTTTGGTCTTACTGGACATGATCTACCCAAAGTTTGATAGAGTCGTCTGTGTGTTCATGTACTTTGTTAAAGGTTTAGAGCATATTGAAAGATGGATCGGCTGGGTAAAAGCCAAATATCCGAAGATAGAATTTGTTCAGGTACCCCACTGGAACCTTACCTACATTCTTCGCGGTGGCCTGTATTGTGTGCCAAATCCCAAAGTGAAGTTGCTGAAGTTGGCCGATGTGGTGAAGGCAATGCAGCTCAGATACGGGCTTTACTACACATTCTTGGGAATGAAGAAGGCTGACGGCATGAACCGCCGCCTCATGCTGAAAGGTTACGAAGCAAACGGGTATGAGAACAACGGTATGTGTTATCCTTTGGCCGACTGGACTCAGAAAGACATCCTGTCCTACATGAAGCAGAACTGCCTACCGGAGCCTGTGAGGTATTCACTCAAGGCTAGTTCGGGTGTAGGCTTCAATTTGGATTGTATGTTATGGCTGGAGAAGAACTACCCGCAGGATTTACAGAGAATTTACAAGGTGTTCCCGATGGCTGAGAGAATCCTTTGGGAGCATAAACAAAAACAATAGGTATGGAACTAAGCAAATACATAAAGAGTGAATCGGTGGAACTTAATCGTTCCGCCATTCACTTCGCTGATTATAACCCCAGGAAACTGTCTGAGGAATCCCGTAAGACATTGAAGCGGGGTATTAAGAAGTTCGGTCTGGTTGGTGGAATCGTAGTCAACAAGCGAACTGGCCTTACTGTCGTGTCCGGCCATCAGCGTCTAACAGTCATGGATGAGCTGCAGAAATTCCCTGAGAACGATTACAGAATCCGTGTAGATGTCATTGACGTGGACGAAAAGCAGGAAAAGGAATTAAACATCCTGATGAACAATCCAAACGCGCAGGGTGCATGGGACTATGACGCATTGGCGCGATTAGTTCCAGATATTGATTACCAGGATGCCGGCCTGACAGCTGCCGACCTTAACATGATTGGCTGTGATTTCCTTCTCCAGACAGAGGAAGAAAACTCCATCGCAAATGCTTTGGAAGATATGATGGCACCAGTCACAGAACAGAAGGAAGCCGAAAAGGCCGCAAAACAGATGGAAAGAGCTGAAAAGGTAGCCCACATGAAAGAAGTAAAGCAGCAGGTGAAGAATGCAGCCCAGAAACAGGCTCAGGATATGGATGCTTATCTGATGCTTTCCTTTGATACTTTTGAAGCCAAAGCTGCTTTTTGTGAAAGATTTGGATATGATCCATATTCCAAGTTTATCAAGGGTGAGGTATTTGATGAACAGATAGAAAGAATTGAATAACAACATGAAATTTTAGGAGGAAAGCCGAGTTAGAAGAAAAACATATAGTCAGTTGTATCAACAGTCAAGACGAATAATGTACAACGCCGGAAGGCAATACGGGCTTGGTACAGACAGACAAAGAAGTATAAGAGACAGAACGAAGTCTATAATGGAAAGATATGCGGCCAGGATAGATAGCTATTTCTCAAAGAGAGGAATTGATATTTATGGTGATAAGCCTGTTTCTCGCCGCATTTATATGGGCAACAATAATGGATGAAATATGGTAGGGGATTTTATTCTTTGGCTAAAGACGTTTTTTGGGCAGAATCTTTTTTGTATCCATCATTATGTTTGGAAAGGACCATTAGATTTCCGCTATGAAATTTGTGATAAGTGTGGAAAATTGAAAAAGAATTGAATAATTATGAAAGCATCAGAAGAATTTGGTGAGGTTATTGATAGAATAGACAACTTGATAGGAGCATTGGAGTTACCTATGCCTGCAGAGTTTCATGTAAATCAGATGAAGCATGAACTCAGTGAAATATCGGATAAATTGAAACGAGTATACGTCGAAGAAGAGGGTGAAAACCCTTGGGAGGAATAAATGATGAAAAGTGAATCTCAACATAAGAAACATCCAGGAGGAAGAAAGCCCAAATTCGATTACAGGGGTGAGGAATTTCTTTCTCAGGTAGAAACGTATGCCAAAAAGGGATTCACTGACCGGGAAATAGCTTTCGCGCTCGGGCTGAATCCAACCTACTTCTACGAAATGAAGGCAAAATATTCGGAGATAACTGACGTATTAGCGCGCGGGCGTGCGACAATCACCGCCGCTGTGCGTGCGAAGTTCCTTGCGGTGGCTTTGGGCGGTATCAAGACAAAGAGTACCGTAGTAAGGAAGCTGAAAGACCAAGACGGCAATCTGACCGGAGAAGAAGAACTTCAGGTGAGCGAAAGCGAGCTGGCTCCGAACCTTCAAGCAATGTCAGTCTGGCTGTATCACCATGATGAAGAATGGAGGAAGGTTGAGCGCCGGCAGGACGAAGACGTCGACATTCCAAAGGATATTGACCACGGAATTTCTATTGATTCATGGATTAAAGACAAGCTGAAATGATTGTACCCCAGGCGATATATCATCCGTTATACACCGATAAGGAAAAGTTTATCATTCTCATCACCGGTGGCCGTGGATCGGGGAAGTCTTTCAATGCTTCCACTTTCATCGAGCGGCTTACATTTGAAATGCCCCCCGTAGAGAAGATAGTCCACCAGATTCTTTATACCCGTTACACGATGGTATCTGCCGGGATGTCTATCATTCCGGAAATGATGGAAAAGATAGATTTGGACGGAACAACGAAGTATTTCAAGACAACCAAAACCGATATTGTAAACCGGATGACCGGCAGTCGTATCATGTTCCGTGGTATTAAGACTTCTTCCGGAAACCAGACGGCCAAGCTGAAATCAATTCAGGGTATCACCACCTTTGTCTGTGATGAAGCAGAAGAATGGACCAGCGAGGAAGAGTTTGATAAGATCATGCTTTCTATCCGTAAGAAGGGAATTCAGAACCGGATAATCATCATTATGAATCCATGTGACTCTAATCACTTTATCTACAAGAAATACATCGAGAACACTCATCGATTGGTGGAGATTGATGGCGTGCAGGTACAGATATCAACTCATCCCAATGTACTTCATATCCATACTACCTACTTTGACAATATCGAGAACCTTTCTCCTGAATTCCTGAGAGAAATCAAGGAAATGAAGGAGAAGAATCCTGAAAAATACGCCCATGTGGTTATCGGCCGTTGGGCAGATGTAGCTGAAGGTGCCGTATTCAAGAAATGGGGTATAGTGGATGAGTTCCCCATGTGGTGTAAGAAGGTCGGAATCGGGCTGGATTTTGGTTATACTAATGACCCTACAGCAGCTATCCGATGCGGAATAATAGATAATGCGTTGTATCTGGATGAAGTGGATTATCGTACCGGATTGCTTTCGGGAGATATCATAAAGACTTTGCGACCTTGGAATCTTAGAGTGATTGCCGATAGTGCAGACCCACGACTCATTCAGGAAATCAGTAATGGTGGAATTAAGATTTATCCAGTGGAAAAGGGTAGTGGTTCAGTCAATGCCGGTATAGACAAGATGCAAGGTATGGAAATCTTCATCACCAAGCGTTCTTATAACCTTCAACGGGAGTTCAGAAATTATGTATGGGCAAAGGATAAGGACGGAAACTATATCAACGAGCCGGAAGACCACGATAACCACGGCATTGATGCTGCTCGTTACTATGTGCTGGGAGAACTTCTCGGTAGGATTATGAAACCGAAAGACATATCAGGAGTATTTGGACATTAAAAATTAATATATGAGGACCTTAGAAGAAATTTTAGCTTTGCCGGATGTAGAGAGAAAAATCTATTATCTGAAGAAAGGGCGCAAGACTGAGCTTCCTAATGCTCATGCTCTTTATAACGATTGGAATCCAAACAAACATGAAATTGTGATTGATGAAGAAAAGTATCCGAAAATCAAAATCACTACCCAGCCTGAGAAACGGATTACAGACCCGACAACAGGGAAAGAATATGTGGAACCGGCGGTAAGGAAAGAAGTTGATCCGAATCGAATTGCCCTTCCTATCGAGCAGGACATCGTGAACATTCAGACAGCCTTCACAGTCGGAACCGAACCGGTTCTTGATTGTCAGCCGGACCAGTCAGAAGAAAATCTTCTTTCTGCCTTGAAGCAGGTGTTTAAGAAGAACAAGCTGAAATACCAGAATAAGAAAGTCGTCCGGGCATGGCTGGCCGAGCAGGAAGTGGCCGAATACTGGTATGTTGTAAAAGATGATGGTTTTTGGGCAAAACTCAAACGAAAGATTTCAGGAATCTTTGGCAAGTCAAAGCCTGAATACCGTCTGAAGAGTGCTATCTGGTCTCCGTTCCGGGGGGATAAACTCTATCCGTTCTTCAATGATCAGGGTGATTTGGTTGCTTTATCCAGAGAATACAAAAAGAAAGATCTAGATGATATGGAAGTAACCAGCTTTATGACCATTACTAGGGATATGGTTTATCAGTGGGAGTTTACAAGTAACTGGACAGACAAAGGTTCATTTGCTCATGGGTTCAAGAAGATGCCAGTAATCTACATGTGGAGACCGGAGGCATACTGCGAGAAGATCAAGAGCCTTCGTGTGAGGCTGGAGAAACTCCTTTCGAATTATGCGGACTGCATCGACTATCACTTTTTCCCGATCCTTATGTTGTTTGGAAATGTGGAGAATTTTTCCGGTGAGTTCAAAAATAGGGTAGTAGAGTTGACCGGCCAGGGAGCAAATGCCCAGTACCTTACCTGGTCTCAGGTGCCCGATACCGTAAAGTTCGAGGTGGAAACCTTGCTGAGCCAGATATACGGACTGACCAATACACCGCGTATCTCTTTCGACTCATTGAAGGGTACTGGCAACGCTGTCTCCGGTGTTACTTTTGACTATGTGTTCATGTCCACCCACCTGAATGTAGAGAACCTGAACGAAACCGTCGGCGAGTTCATGCAACGACGTGTAAATTTCCTTGTCTCTGCGTTGGGGTCCGTGAATTCCACCCTTGAAGAAGCCTCCGAGACTATTGACGTGGATGTGCAGATGCAGCCATATAAACTGGAGGACATCAAAGACAAGATAGACACGGCAATCAAGGCCAAGGACGGGGAGATTTGGTCGCAGCAGCGGGCCATCACCTTTGTTGGGAACGTGGATTCTGTTTTGGACGAGATCGAAGCCATCAAGGAAGAACAGGCAGAGAACCAGAAGAACGATATTGAGAAGCAGAGACAGCTTTCTTTTCTCAAAAGTTCTAGTAAACAATTTGAAGAATAGAACAATTAAGTCAGAAATATTACGAGGTTTATACAAATTATACGGATAGAAATCTAAAATACTGACTAATTGAATAGCGGTACCTTTTGGGGGTATCGCTATTTTCTGTTATAGTAAAAATATGAATAGATTTTCTTTTTAATTATTCGTTATTTTACTATATTTGCAGAGTAATAAAGTCAGAAACGCTATGAGTTACAAATCAGTTAAAGAGGTTGTAACTATGTTGCTTGACAACGGCTTCATTCTAAAGAGCCAGAAGGGCAGCCACATGAAGTTTGAGAAAGATGGAATAACGGTAGTCGTTCCGAATCATGGAAAGAAAGGCGTTGAGAAAGGCACTTATTACAGCATTATGAGGCAAGCGGGGCTAAAATAGCCCCGGCCTCTTTTCTTAAATTATAAAATGGAGGTCAATATGAGAACTGTAGAAGTGATTGTCGAACATGCTGGGAATAATCTCAGTGCTTACATTGAAGGTGCTCCGGTTATTACTGTCGGTAATAACATAAGAGAAATTGAGGAGAACATGAAGGAAGCCATAGACTTGTATCTGGAGGACAACCCGAACCCTTGTGAGGTTCTCAAAGGAGAGTTCATCTTGAAGTTCAAAATAGACGCGGCCACCTTCATCAACTATTACAGCAGTATTTTCACAAAGGCCGCTTTGAGCCGGATCACCGGAATCAATGAGCGCCAGTTGTGGCATTATGCTGCTGGAGTACATAAACCACGCAAACAGCAGTTGGAGAAGATTCAGAAAGGTATTAACGCGCTGACAGAGGAACTGGCAGCTATAAATTTGTTGTAATTATGATAAATACAAAAGAGCTTCGTTTGGGAAATTGGGTTTATAAAGTAGATTCAAATGGTAATAAAACTCAAAAAAAAGTTTTTTCGATTCAGGAAAATTATGTATCGCTGGAAAAACAAAGAGGAAATCCTTGTTACAAAACATTAGTAGAACCTATACAATTAACAGAAGATATTCTTGTTAACTCTGGTTTTGAATATGTAAATAATCGGTATTATGCATTGGATTTAAAAAACAATTTAGCTATAGGCTTTATAGATGGTAGAGTGTTAATGTTTTTAATTGATGGGGAAGGTGATTTAGGTTTTAAAGTGATGCGTTCTACTCGTATAATTTCATATGTCCATGAACTCCAAAATCTTTATTACGATTTAACAGGAAATGAATTAAATATTATATTATAAATAAATCAGCGTGATTATCCCAGTAGTCACGCTTTCTTTTTGTCTAAAAACGAACATTCTCTTAATTGTTTCGTATCGTTAGCCTTAAAATTTCCCCCTCCACTTCTCTATCTGTAAATTTACCGTATGAAATTATTAATCAAACTCATACGGTATGACAATCTTTGAACAAATCTTGGCAGGACTACAACAGAAATTCGCTGGGGTGGATACTGCTACACTCACCCGTATTGCTACGAAAAAGGCTGAGGGTGTAACGGACGAAACGAAGGTGACCTCCATCGTCGAGGGTATCTCATTTCAGGACGTAATTCAAAACTATGGTGATTTCCGTGCAGGACAGGCGCAGACTTCCGCTGTTTCCAACTACGAGAAGAAGCATGGACTGAAAGACGGGAAACCAATCGAGAATCCGAAACCAGAACCACCGAAGCCAAACGACCCTCCAAAGCCGCAGGAAACGGACATCGCAAAGATGATTGCCGATGGTATCGCCGCAGGTATCAAGCCGTTTGCCGACAAGTTGGCAAAAATGGAGGAACAAGAAGTGCAGGCGCAGCGTAATTCTCAGATTTTGGCAGTGGCGAAGAAGTATGGTATTCCCGAATTTATGCTGAAAGACCGCAACATTCCTGAAAACACGGACTTGGATACTTATTTCAAGGACATGAAGCAGGATATGTCTAACAACGGGTTTCAGTTCTCCAAAGCTCCTGAAACTGCCGAACAGAAGCAGGAGAAGGAAGCGAGCGAGTTCGCCAAAATGATTGAGGCGGACACAAAATCTATTGTCGAACAACAAAACAAGTAATTTATGTCAGCAGGATTTAAGTACAACATTGAGCCTGAGCCGTCCATCGAGGAACGCTATGACGTTTCTACCGGTGTAAGACGTAGAGGCCCTTACAAGCTGGAAACGACCAACCTTGTTGCTGGTTCATTTCTTCCATCCTTCACTCCGATTGCCGCTGATTTGGTAAAGAAAACCGCTCAGGTGGCCATCCGTGTAGAAGTCTATGAAAAGTTTACCACCGGTTCCAATACCACTTTGAAGATCAAGAAAAACTCTTTGGCTTATGTGGGTATGCATCTGGGTAATGGTTCTCATGGAGCTACCATCAACAGTATTGACAAATCAGACAAAGCTTTCGATAAGTTGACGCTGGCTGCCGACTTTGGCGAAACAGTGGAAGCTGGTACTGTACTCTATGAAGCTACAGCTGTAAGCGGTACTACTCCAAAGGTAGTTGCTAACTCAGCTCTGTACGGAAGAGTACAAGTAGAAGAAGGCGTTGTATTAGTTGCTCTTTTGATGCGAGCATTCGAGATTGAGCCGACTAAGTTGGCTATGCCTTTCTCTGACATTGATAAGGCTAACATGCCGCATTTCCAGTTCAACGCTGCAGGCGTGCAATCCCCGGCTGGTGTTTCGTATGAACTGCCAGAAGCTTCTGATTCTGTGATGGGAGGTATTCAATTAGGATTTTCTCAAAGCGGAAAGAAATATCCAGTAGCATTGGAGGGTGGAAAGGCGTATGTAGAAGTTCCTTGGACGGACAATAATACTACCTATCAGGCAGCTAACTCAAGTACCTTGGGATTGGTAAAGCAGGGTGTAAAAGTTGATGATGCAGCAGGTGGTGATGAGAAGGATAAAATTAATGCTCTTCTAGCATCATTGAGAGCTGCAGGTATTATCGCAAGCAAATAAAGAAAGGAGGACTAATATATGATGCTAACTATTCATACTCTGTTTAACGACCCCAATATCGTAAATGCTGTTATCCAGCGCGTCCTTCAGACACGTAAGGATACTATCTACTGGCAGCAGTACCTCGATTTCCGTAGAACGACTACCCGTGTGTTCAAGGACTACATCGGTCAGGTTACTGGTGTGATGGCTGGTTCCATTAACTCACGATACGGCGAGAAGCCTATCCGTGAACGCCGGAATATCGGCTCAGGATATGGTGAAATCGCTTATCTTGGCGATGCTTACCAAATTTCCATTGACCGCTTGTCTGAGCTTCAGGACTTGATTGACAAGTTCAATGCAGCTAAACCTGCCGATCAGGTAGCAGCCATGCAGGAAATTGTGAACTTCATCTACGACGATTACCGCCAGGTACTTTTAGCAGCGCACAAGCGCATGGATATTATCGTAGGTTCACTTCTGATGACCGGAGAAGCAACAGTCAAGAACAAGGACGACAATGCCGGAGGTATTGATCTGCTTAACATTGAATTGCCATTCAAGTTCATTAAGCCTGATACTGGTGCGAAGACGAACTTCATCACCTATTTGCAACAGCAGATTAATGCACTGAAAGCGGACTATGGTAATTTCCAGAAAATGATCATGTCTCGTGGAACTTTCGTAAAGAATATCATCGGATCGGCTGAGTTTGGTGACAAGTTCAAGATGCAGCTTACAGGAAATGAGATGTATCTTTCAACCGGGTTGATTACCTCTCAACTGGCTTCCCAAGTGTTCACTGGCATCGGGCTTCCGGCCATTGAAATCAAGGAAGATTACGTAAAAGACCAGACCGGAAAGAACGTACAGATTTACACCGACGACCGTATCACCTTGCTTCCGCAGGATAAGGTCGGTTATATGCGTTTCCACACTCCGTACGAAGCAGTGGACGGCGTACCGGGACGTAACTACACTCAGGCAGACGGTGATATGCTTATTTCCGGTTACAAGGACAAGAACGGCCGTTATCTGGAATACACTGCAGAGTGGATTCCTCAGATTTCGAACCCGAACCTGATTGTGAACTTTGATTTGTCAACCATGAACGCATGATAGTAAATGACTACATATCACAAAAGTTTCAGCCCTTCGGCATTAACTTGTCGGAGGCTGACCTTTTGGAGATAAGTCTGTCTTCAGGGATAAGCGGAGAGGATGAGATGGGCTCGTCAAACATCGGACTGGTTTCGGTGGCTATGGCGAAGTTCATCCCCTCTCTATTGCTACGTGCCACTTCCATCAGCGAGAACGGTTTCTCTATGTTCTGGGACATCAAGGGAGTAAAGGAATACTATTCGTTTTTGTGCAAGAAGTACGGCCTTGAAGATACGTTAAGCGATAAACCTAAAGTCAGATTCTTATGATGTTCGCGCCCCATACATTACAGGTTAAAGTCACCATTCCGATGGAAACAGACGAGTTTGGCCGACCTATCCCCGGAACCGGCGGAGAAAGCTGGCAGGACGTATGTAAGTGCCGGTGTGACGACAACTCTACCAAAGAGTTTACTTCGGAGAACGGTGAGGTGTTCCGACCGAATTATCACGTAGTCTGTGAGAAGAAAATCTCACTGAGTGCTGGTGATGAAGTCAGATGTATGGACGGTGAGAATATCCGTGGAACTGGCAAAGTTTACATGGTGAAGAATACAAACTATTTTGGTTACTCAGAGATATGGATGTGAAGTTTGATTTTTCGGACGTGGATAGCTTTTTAGAGCAAGGCTATGCCGAGGTTAAAGCTGTTGAAGAAAAGGTTGGTAAGGAAGCTGTCAATTATGCGATAGAGCATGGCAGTTACCAGAACCGGACCGGCACACTCCGTAAGTCAAACAAGTATGCAGTTGAAGTTGATGGATTGGAGTTAAGGAATGAAGCCGAATACGCTTCGTTCGTAGAATCCAAAGGCTACGAAGTTTTAACTGGTGCAGCCTTATTTGCTGAGAAACGATTAAAGGAGGAAATCAAATGAAATACAAAAAGAAACCAGTGGTTATTGAAGCCGTAAAATGGAATGGCGATAAAATATCAGAAGTTACTGATTGGATTAGTAAGGCTCTCGATAAAGGTGTGATAATGCGTTTTGGAAATGAAGTCAAAATACACACACTTGAAGGAATAATGACGGCAAGTTCTGGTGATTATATCATTAAAGGAATCAATGGGGAAATTTATCCTTGTAAACCCGACATTTTTGACAAGACTTATGATATAGTCAAAGAAGATACAGATTCTATTTGCTTCGGTGATGCTATTGAAGTTTTGAAACAAGGTGGTGCAATCCGTAGAAAAGGCTGGAATGGTAAAGGATTGTTTGTCATCAAGCAAGTTCCAGCGCATATTGAGAGTGGTATTATTCCGAAGATGCAGTCGCTTCCGCAGTCAGCCAAAGACCTTATCCTGAAAGGAAAGGGCTTCATTGACTACACAAGTCAGTGTCTTATCTACAATGAGAATACCGGCAGAGCTGATTCGTGGGCTCCATCTATCAGTGATGTTTTTGCAGAAGATTGGGAGATTGTACAATGATAGTGACCACCGACATAGCGAACATACTTTACCGTGACTGCCAGACTTTCGGCATTGACATCGTTCCTCACGGAAAGAAGCTGACTGGCGAATTGAAGTCTGAAATGATTGTCATTCATGCCAAGAAGCAACAATCTGAAACGTATTGGAAGAAGTCTTTCGTAGAAGTGAACCTTTGCGTTCCTGACTTGAAAGAAGGTGAAGCCAATACCATCCGGCTGAACGAACTGGAGAAACAGTCGCAAGAGCTATTCGACGGCATAACCGGACGCTACGATGGTACCACCTATCATTATTCCATCGAGTCAATAGGAACAGAGGAAGACACAGCCTTAAAGTGTCATTATGTAAATGTAAGAATTTTATTTGAAGTTTTAAATGTGAAATAATATGGCAGAAGCAAAGAAAATCACAGCCGTGAATATCAAGAAACTTTGGTATGGAGAAATAAGTGCTATCACGGCTGATTTGACCGGACAGGCCTTGCATACTCTCTTGCAGGGTGAAACCTTGAAAGAGGTAAAGAACATTCATCAGGACACGTGGACGCTCGAAGAAGCGGAAGCTAGTCGTACCAACTACAAGAACCAGCTCACAGGCCAGACTTACCGTAGTGATAAGGAGATGGGCGATGTGACTGTCAATTTTACTATTGGTGAGTATGATTACCCGACCAAGAAAGACTTGATGGGTGGTGATGTCATCAACACAGACAAAGGTTGGAAGCGTGCAAGAGGCAAGGTGAACATCGAAAAGTTGATTGTATCCCTGACCGATGACGATCAGTATTGCGTGATTCCTCGCGCTGACATCGGTGCCCGTGAAGCAACCACAGACAAGGCTATTGGCCTTCCTGTAAGTGCAGTAGAGTTGGAACCGAAAGATCCTGCCATTGCTCCAGAATACTGGTTCGATGCAGAAGAGGTAAAAGAAGCATGAACAGATGTAAAGGTCGTAGCAATGCCTTCTGATGCAACAGTAAAACTGGACGGGCAAACGGTCAAGACCAAGAGGGTGAAATCTGGGACATCCGTTTCCTATGAGGTATCAAAGGCAGGCTATACCACACAGTCAGGAAGCATACCTACCTCCCTGTCTGATGCTTTCAAGACCGTTGAGAAAAAAATAACTCTCGTTCAAGAAAGTGGCGGTTAGTTTTCAGGATGTTTAATGGGTGGGGCTTCGGCTTCACCCTTTTTCGTTTAGTTATGAATCAAGGAGCAAAAATTATATCAGAATCTATTATTGGCAGTGACTTTAGAACAGTATTTGTTAATGGGAAAGCATATACTGTTTATCCTCCTACTGTTAACAATTTATCAGGTGCAATCTCTCATTTATCTGGAGTACAAGAAGCGGACAATCTGAAAGAAGTTCTGTTCTCTTTAGGAGAGAGTAAAGCCTATAGTAAGGCATTATCGTGGTTGATTACAGGTGATGAGAGTTTGAGTGAGGAGTTAGCCAATGGAACATACGAAGAGAACGTGAACGCTTTGGAGGAAGCATTGTCCATGATTGACTCAAAGGTTTTTCTGAAAGCTGTCAGCTTGGCGAAGAACGTAAGTCTGCTGGCAGCGAAACCGAGGTTGTAGGAAATGATACTCTTCTTGGTCAGATAGCATCGTTCATGGAAAATCTGCATCTGTCTTATCGGGAAGTGGTCTATGAGATACCATACAGAAACTTAATATTAATGCAACGTGATAAACTCCACACCATTACCGGAACGAAGGTTACAAAGGTGAAGGGTAAGGATATGGCTTCACGCAGACGAAGAAACAAGAAATAGATATGGCTACACTATATTTTAAAGTCAGTTCAGACTATCAGGAGGTCATCCGTCTGAGACAGGAATGTGAGAAACTGGAAGCACAGCTCAAAAAGATGGACGTAAACAAATCCCCGGCTGCAGCAAAAGCTTTAGAAACGCAACTGGCATCCACCCGTCAGCAAATGATGGGACTGGTGACTGAGGCAGCTAAGGCTGGTGCTGTGATGGAGAATGATTTGAAGAAAAAGCTTAATTCTGCGTCAAAGGCCTCCGATGAGCTGACGGAGGAAATTATCAAACAACGGAAAATCATCCGTGATACGCAGGATGATGTCAGACGGCTGTCTGATGAATATTCAAAGATGGGTAAGTATTCTCCTAATTCAAAAGCTAAATTGGCTGAACTGAATACAGCTAAAGCAGCCTTGAACGAGCAGAAATATTCCCTTGGCGAGTTACAGGACCAGCAGGCCAGAAACAGGCTTGAAGTGAGGAAACTTACGAGAGAGTACAAGGAGTTTGCCAGTGGAACGAATAATGCTGATGAGATAGTAAAATCCCTGACGGATTCTTTAAAGCGTACAGCCGCTGAAATCGGTGGACTGGTGGCGATAAAGAAATTCGGCTCCGATGTGATTGAAGCAACCGGAAAGATGCAGCAGTTACAGGTAGCACTTTCAACCATCCTTCAGGACAAATCAAAAGCAGACCAGCTCATCGCCGATATTGTCCAGTTCGCGGCCAAAACACCATTCAATCTTGACGATGTGGCGACAGGAGCAAAACAGCTTTTGGCATACGGTTCCTCGGCCGATAATGTCGTGAATGAACTTTCTATGCTTGGAGATGTGGCTTCCGGATTGCAGATTCCTATCGGGCAGCTTATTTATCTGTATGGAACATTGAGAACACAAGGACGGGCCATGACCGTAGATATCCGTCAATTCGCCGGACGAGGTATTCCAATCTACGAAGAACTGGCCAAGGTATTAGGAGTTTCCAAAGACCAGGTAGGTGAACTTGTGAAGGAAGGTAAGGTCGGCTTTAAGGAGGTCGAACAGGCCTTCAAAAACATGACATCCGAAGGAGGAAAGTTTGCCAACCTTATGGAAAGTTCTGCCGGGACGTGGCCCCAGCGACTTTCGAATATCGAAGATACCCTCTTTCAGAAAATGAATGAGTTCGGGAACAAGTATAAGGAAGTGTTCGAGTTTGGCATCGGTACAGCAGAGGACTTGGTGGAAAGTCTTGATGATGTGTTGTCTGTCATGGGCGGACTGATTGCAGCTTACGGAACGTACAAGGCCGCGTTGATTACCGCCGCCGTTGCTCAGAAGGCGGTCGGATTCGTTGAAAGTATCCGTCTGATAGGAATGTACAGAAAGGAATTGGGACTGGCCACCGCTGCACAACAGGCTTTCAATGTCGCTTCAAAATCTAATGTATATGTAACCTTGTTAGCAACGCTGGTAGGAATAGGTACGGCAGTTTACATGTTCACTAAAAGAACCAATGAAGCCACTGCAGCTCAGGATACACTTAACTCGGTGAATAAAAAGGCCGATGAGGAATTTTCCAAGCAGGCAGCAACGATTGACAGGTTATCCAGCGTATTGAAAAGTGAAACTTCATCCCTTGATCAAAAAAAGAAAGCCTTGTCTGATTTGCAGTCTATCATTCCTTCTTACAACGCCAGTCTTAATGAAGAAGGTAAGCTGATAAACAATAACACCGAGTCCATTAAATCCTACTTGACGCAGCTGGAGAAGCAGATACGGATGAAGGCAGCCCAAGAAGAACTTGAAGAACTGTATCGCAAGAAGCGGACTCAAGAAAAGCAGCAGAAAGTTGCCACGGAGAATTACAATGAGGCAAAATCTTTGTACAGTTCATCTGTAACAATGACTGGAAGCGCACTACAGAACAAAGGAGTCAATACAGGTGTGACCGTATTCTCCCAAAATAGTGCAGTAAACAATCAGCTCAAAGATAGTGCGAATAAGGCCCAGAAAGAACTGGATTCCGTAAACAAAGAACTCGGCGAAACGGTTTCCGCTATCATAGAATTGGAAAAAGAGATTGAGAAATCTTCTCTATCCGATAAAAAAGAAGCCCAACAGTCTACAATATCCAAAGAAGTAGAAAATGCCACCAAGCGTATCAAGACACTCAATCAAGAGATTGCTGACCTTCGTAGTGGGAAACTGCAGGCAGAAGCTGGTAAGACAGTAGAATCTGCTATAAAGGCAAAGGAAAAAGAGTTACAGAGTGTAGAAAAGACCCTAGAAACACTTACCGGAGTTAGGAATAAGGATGTGTCAAGAGAAAACTCAACAACATCAGCCGGAGGGAAACTGTCAGACTTGGAACGTAAGTTGGCATTAGAACGTGCAAAAGAAGCTGTTGATTTGGAAAATCAGGTTGAGCAAGCACGTATTAATGCTATGGCCGATGGAGGTGAGAAGATACTTGCACAACGTGAGCTGGATAACAAGAAGGAATTACAAGCTATTGACCGGGCCAAAGAAGAGTATATTCAGAAAGAAATTCAAAGACAGAAAGAAATATTCGAGACAACAGAGGATTTAAAAGCAAAGAAGAATCCTAAATACAAAAAGCGCAGTTTTGATTCTTCCTCTATAAGCGTTGACACCAGTTCATTTGACATCCTGAAAGAAAATACAGACAAACGTCAGGTTCAAGAAGACCTGAATGCACAACGAGAGGCGATGAATGCTTATCTTGCTGAATATGGCACCTATATGCAAAAACGTCAGGCTGTCATTGAACAATACCAAGACAAAATCAATAAGGCTACAACAGAAGGAGAAAAATTATCCTTGGGCAAGCAACGGGATAGTATCTTATCCGGCATTGATGAACAGGCAAATAAGACCACATCTGCCGTGTCTCTGTTGTTTGGAGATATGAAAGATAAGACTCTGAAAGATCTTGAAACAATCAACATGGCCGGACAAAAAGCATTAGAGTTTCTGAAATCCGGCCAATGGGATGAAACTACAGGAAAGTCACTTGGGATAACCAAAGAGAACTTCAATGTTTGGAGTAATGATCCGGAAAAAATTAAAGCCATTTCGGACGCGTTGGTTAATAATCGGGAAGCTGTAGATAACCTCCAGCCTGCTTATAAGAAAGTTGCAGTAGGCATAAGAGAAGCGTTTGATGCCGGAGATGACAGCAAGAAACTAGAAGAAGCTCTTGCGAGAATCAAGGATGGAATGAATGATATTATGCAGGTTGGTTCATTTTTATCTGATACATTCTCCTCTCTTGGTGAAGCATTCGGTTCCGATGCTTTAAAGGGTGTTGCTGATGGGATAAATGTAGCTATGGATGCAGCAAATTCTGCCATGCAAGGAGCACAAGCAGGCGCTATATTCGGCCCAATAGGAGCCGCTGCCGGTGCTGCCATAGGGCTTGTAGGTTCGCTCGCTTCTTCCATTGCAAAGATACATGATGCAAAGAATGAAAAACGCATTCAGGATTTACAAGAGCAGATTGACTTATTGAGCCGTTCTTACGATAAGCTGGGAGAGTCTATAGAAAAGGCATATTCAAAGGATGCTTCTAAATTGATTAATCAGCAAAACAAATTACTAGAACAGCAGAAAGTTCTCATCCAACAGCAAATCAGGGAGGAGCAGGATAAAAAGAAAACTGATAATGAACGCATCAAGGAATGGCAACAGCAGATAGAAGATATCAACGAATTGATAGAAAACAATAAAGAAGCTGCAGTTGATGCAATCTTCGGAGAGGATCTGAAATCAGCTATTGATAACTTCGCATCCGCTTATGCAGAGGCTTGGACAAATGGTGAAAATAAGGCAGAGTCCGCAAAGGAGATGGTAAAGAACATGATGCGCCAGATGGTTACCGAGTCTATAAAAGCAGCCACCCAATCATCCGGTGCTATGGAAAGGATAAGGCAGAAACTGCAAGAGTTTTATGCAGACAATGTTCTTTCTTCTTGGGAACAGGATTATATCTACAACATGGCCGAAGAATTACAGAAAGAACTTGACAAGCAATTTGGATGGGCCGATAGTATTATGAAGGATGATAGCAGCAAACAGCAAAATGCGTCAAGTAAAGGTTTTACCACTATGTCTCAAGAAAGCGCAAACGAACTTAATGGTAGGTTTACTGCTGTTTATGAATCAAATCTCAGAATAGAAGCTACAGAGCAGCAACAGACGGTAGCCATTACTGAATTAAGAGGTTCCATCAGTGTATTGACATCACAAATAACCAAAATGTGTAATATCGCCGATGAAACGCGTACCATATTGGCAAATTCCTATCTGGAGTTACAGCAAATCAGAGAAAATACAGGCGAGATAATTAAACCCATTAAACAGATACAAACAGATATAGCAGAAGTCAAACGTAATACATCAAGATTATGATAGAGGTAAAGGATATTTTAAATAAGGCTATCGGATTGGGTGCATGTTCTCAGTCCGGTAAGGCAACAGACTGGAAAAGTTTAGTATGGCTATTCTTTTCACCACAAGGCTGTGAATTTTGCCGTGGTAATAATTACCCATCACTGGAGATGTTTCGCACCATGAAAGGCAATGTAGAGTCATTCGGAGTACATATAGAGGAGGATGTGAAAGCTGTAAACGAAGATAAGGCAATAATCGGTGGTACTGCCCAATTGACTTATCATGGCACAGATAAGGCCTATAAGGTTATTCTTATGCATGGCGGCAATGCATGCATTAAAGTGGGTAATTATGCAGTGGTACGTATTGAGAATATAAGTGGTAATTATGAGATTATTAACGATGGAACAGGAAAGGTATTAATATGAATGGAGATTTGATTATTAACGGAAAAGATGCCTGGACAACATGGGGCGTACGCATGGGAAACGGCTTCCTTGACAGTATTGACGGTTTCAATGAGATGAAAAACTACATCGAGAATGAGAGCCGGTTGGAACATGGAAAACGTGTGATAACCGACAACGCAAAAGTGGACTCGCGAGAATTTACACTACAGTTTACCATCGAAGGAAATTCGGAGAACGACTATCGGACAAAGAAGAAATCTTTTCAGGCCGAACTGGAAAAAGGTGCAGTAAACATCAAAGTCCCGACTCTCGGAAATGAAGTTTACAAGCTGGTTTACCTAGGGAAAAGTCTGTCCTATGGACTAAGTCCTGATCGTTGTTTTGGCAAGGTTTCAGGGAAATTTTGCGAACCAAACCCGATGGATAGAAGCGAATAACGAACATTTCTTTTATTGTTTCGAATGGAAGTCTTGATTTTTAGGGCTTCCATTTTCTATTGTATGCTCGGCATGAGTATTAGCTAACGGGTGCAAGTCCCCAATGAGCCCTAA
>OGLM01000545.1_pt1 | contig 45325 bp, 44 predicted proteins | sample 1572531 | NCBI WGS metagenome assembly OGLM01 (sample SAMEA2581909, study PRJEB24529) | metagenome | biome: Human gut stool | place: China | collected 2011
GATTTAAAATCAATCCCGCCGTAAAAGTTATTTAATCGCTAAGACTATGCCATAGCTTTTGCAACTGCAACGGCACATGCAACTGTTACACCTACCATTGGGTTGTTACCCATACCGATTACACCCATCATTTCTACGTGAGCAGGAACTGATGAAGAACCAGCGAATTGAGCATCACCGTGCATTCTTCCCATTGTATCTGTCATACCATAAGAAGCTGGACCAGCAGCAACGTTATCTGGGTGAAGTGTTCTACCTGTACCACCACCTGATGCTACTGAGAAGTATTTTCTACCGTTTTCCCAGCACCATTTTTTGTATGTACCAGCAACTGGGTGTTGGAAACGTGTTGGGTTTGTTGAGTTACCTGTAATAGAAACATCAACACCTTCTTTAATCATGATTGCAACACCTTCATTAACATCATCAGCACCGTAGCATCTTACTTGTGCTCTTTCACCGTCTGAGAATGCTTTTTCACTAACGATTTTTAATTCGCCTGTTTTGTAATCATATTCAGTTTCAACTGATGTAAAACCATTAATTCTTGAGATGATATAAGCAGCATCTTTACCTAAACCGTTTAAGATAACTCTTAAAGGTTCTTTTCTAACTTTGTTAGCGTTTCTTGCAATACCGATAGCACCTTCAGCAGCTGCAAATGATTCGTGACCAGCTAAGAAGCAGAAGCATTTTGTTTCTTCTCTTAATAACATAGCACCTAAGTTACCGTGACCGATACCTACTTGTCTTCTGTCACCTACTGAACCAGGAACTGCAAATGCTTGCAAGCCTAAACCGATTGTTTCTGCAACATCTGCTGCATTTTTAATTCCTCTTTTGATTGCAATAGCACAACCTAATGTGTATGCCCATGATGCGTTATCAAATGCGATTGGTTGAATACCTTTAACAATAGCATCAACATCAATGCCTTTTGATAAACATAAGTCACGAGCTTCTTCTAATGATTTGAAACCATATTCTGGTAAAACTTTATCTAAAGTTGCTTGACGTCTGTCTTGTCCTTCAAATTTTACTGTCATTTTCTATTTTCCTTTTTTTAATTAATTTTGTATTAACTATTTTTTGTTTGTCTTTAGTTTTTCCCGCCTGTGCAATCAAAGATTGCTTCGTTCATTCACTTTCGTTTCATTCACAACGGCGGTAATATTATGTTCCGTCAATGCTCCGCCGACTCATCGTCGCCGTGTGCTTGACTTCACATCGGCTAACGCTTACTCTTTACGTGGGTCTACGTATTTTACAGCATCTGCAAATCTGCCATATGTACCGATGTTTTTGTCGTATGCTTCTTGAGGGTTCATACCTTTCTTGATAGCATCCATGAATTTACCTAAGTTAATGAATTTGTAACCAATAACTTCGTTGTCTGCGTCTAAACCTAATTGTAAGATGTAGCCTTCTGTTAATTGTAAGTATCTAACACCTTTTTGTTTAGTTGAGTGGATTGTACCACACATAGAGCATAAGCCTTTACCTAAGTCTTCTAAACCAGCACCAACTGGTAAACCGTTTTCAGAGAATGCAGATTGAGTTCTACCATAAACGATTTGCAAGAATAATTCTCTCATTGCAACGTTGATAGCATCACAAACTAAGTCTGTGTTTAATGCTTCAAGAATTGTTTTACCTGGAAGGATTTCACCCGCCATAGCAGCTGAGTGAGTCATACCAGAACAGCCAATAGTTTCAACTAATGCTTCTTGGATAACACCTTCTTTTACGTTCAAAGTTAATTTACAAGTACCTTGTTGAGGTGCACAGCAACCGCAACCGTGAGTTAAACCTGAAATATCTTTGATTTCTTTACATTTTGTCCATTCACCTTCTTGTGGAATTGGTGCAGGCACGCCTTTAACACCTCTTTTTATAGGACACATTTCTTCTACTTCTTTAGTGATTTGAATATCTTTCATGTTTCCTCCAATAATATTCTTAACATTAAATATTATATAACAAAAATATTTTTACGTACTTGTATCAATCATTTTTTTATGGTAACATTTGTAACAAGAGAATTTAGGAGATTTTATAATGTATAAAGCAATGGTTATGTCTGCTGGGGTTGGCTCTAGACTTGACCCACTTACAAAAAGTGTTCCAAAACCGCTTGTGCCTATTTGCAACAAACCTGTTATGGATATTTTATTAGAAAATTTAAAAGCTATCGGCGTAAAAGACGTTGTAGCAAACACTTTTTACCTTGCAGAACAAATTGTTGCAAGATACATTAAAAACGATATAGGCATTAATTTTAATTACATCACAGAAGAATCTCTTTCTGGTACTGCTGGCGGTGTAAAAAAATGCCAATTCTTCTTTAATGAAGGTGAAGACTTCTTTGTACTTTCAGCTGACGGAGTTACAAATGCTGATTTAATGAAGGGCATGGAAATTCACAAAAACTCTGGCGCAATCGCTACAATCGGTGTTAAACCTGTAAAAGAAGAGGATATTCCAAACTTTGGTGTTGTTGTTACTGATTCAGAAGGTTTTATTACTGAATTTCAAGAAAAACCTGCAATCAAAGATGCCAAAAGCAATTTAATCAACACAGGTATTTACATTTTTAATTACAAAATTTTTGATTACATTCCTGTTGGCGAATTTTGTGATTTTGCTAAAAATGTATTCCCAAAATTATTACAAGACAGACAAATTAACGTATTTCCTGTGGAAGAATATTGGTCAGACATCGGTTCATTAGACCAATACAAACAAACTCATTGGGATTTATTCAATAATTTGTTTAGCTTCAAGCACGACAAAATTACAAAAACAGAAACAGGAAGTTATATTTGCGGTAACAGCCACATTTCACAAGGTGTAAAATTTGTAGGTAATTCTGTAATTGGCGAAGGTTGCTATATCGGCAAAAATGTAACACTTGAAAACTGCATTTTGTGGGACGGAGTTGAGGTTGCAGACAATATTTGCATGAAGGATTGCGTAATTGCCTCAAACTCACGTGTTGATAGAAATTTAACAAATCACATTATTGGTCAAAACGAGCGAATTGCAAAATTCAACAGCAAGCATAAAAAACGCCTAAAATGGATTAAATTCTGGAGAAAAGTTTTAGGTAGAAAATAATTACAAAAATGGCGGTATTAAATGGTACTTGAAAATAAATTCAACATAACAAATTCAGCAGAATTGGCAAAAGTTGAAGAAAAAATAAGCAAAACTAAGGCTTTAGAATTATTTAAAAAAGGCTTATTAAACGATTTAGAAGCTGGCACATTTGACTCCTTAGCTAAAATACACAAGTACTTATTTGATGAAATTTATGATTTTGCAGGAGAAATCCGAAATGTAAACATTGCAAAAGGAAATTTTAGGTTTGCGCCTGTAATATACCTAGAAACCGCTTTAAAAAATATTGATAAAATGCCTCAATCTACATTTGACGAAATTATTGAAAAATACGTTGAAATGAATGTTGCCCACCCTTTTAGAGAAGGAAATGGCAGAAGTACAAGAATTTGGCTGGATTTAATTTTGAAAAAGCAATTGGGCAAAGTTGTAGATTGGTCTAGTGTTGATAAAGAAGACTATCTATTAGCAATGGAACGTAGTCCAATTAAAGATATTGAAATTAAAGTTTTGTTGAAACAAGCTCTAACAGATAAAATCAACAACAGAGAAGTTTATATGAAGGGCATTGATGCAAGTTATCATTACGAAGGTTACAACATCTTTAAAACTGAAGATTTAGACTGATTTTTAATAAAGAACGGGCGAAGCCTTCGGCTTCGCCCGTTAATTTAATGTCTGTTTACTTTCCTTATTACACCCACATTATTATTTAATCTTCAATGTATGTGTTTCTTTTTTACCTTCTTGTTTTTTCAATGTGACTTGTAAAATACCATCGTTGTATTCACATGTTGAATGTTCTACATCAATTGGTTTTGCTAATTCTATTGTTTTGTGGAATTTACCATAAGAGAATTGTGAATAATGTAAGTTTTCGTTATCTTTTACATCTTCAAATTTGCTTTCGGCAGAAATTGTCAAAGTATTTTTGTCTAATTCAATATTAATATCTTCTTTTTTAATGCCTGGTAATTGAACGCTTACTTTATATTCAGTTTCGTTTTCTCTTACTTCTGACAATGGTTGGTACATTCTATTTTCTAAATCTGAAGCATCACCAATCATAACAGCGTTTAATAGGTTTTCAAGATTGTTACGTACGCCTGAAAACATCATTTCTGGATCTCTTTCAATAACATTAAATCTCATTTTAAATACCTCCGATTTTCTATCTTTCATTCCTTACATTTACGTTATAACTCTTTTTTTTAAAAAATCGTCAGAATTAACAAAGTTTTAACTTTTTAAGCTGAATGTTATGAAAAGGTTAAGGAAATATAAAATAAAAAAGGTTATTTTTCAAATACAAAAACTTCCCAATTGCCGTCTAGAACGTGTTTTTTAACTTTATATTTTGTTTTTAATACAGAAATTAAATCGTTATTTAGTTTTGAAAGTCTCAAAAATTGTATTGGCACAGTTCCGCCATTGTTTAAAATTTTACTGATGTCCTCGTTTGAAAACATGCAAATGCCTTTATCTACAACCAAAACAATATTTTTTGAATTTTTTGCATAACGAGATAAAACATAGTCAGAAAATTCTTTTGTAATCTTGTCAGAAGTCAAATATCTTCTGTAATTTTCAACCATATTGTGCTTTTTAGAAATTTCCTCTATTTCGTTATCCGTAAGATATGTTTTTTGTGCCTCAACAGCGTTAAGCATATAAAAACTTTCCGCATGACCATTAATTTTATAATATTTTTCAACCAATTTATCACTAAATGGCATTATAAAATCATAATTTGAATTAATTTCATTTTTAATTAAAGTATCCGCTAAAACCTTGTAGCCAAAAGGTCTTTGGATTTTTGTAGCGCTATATGGCGAAAATAAAATTGACAAATTTGCCAATATAAAAATCGTCAAGAAAAATTTAACTGATTTTTTATCAAGATTTTGCGCAAGGTATGCGCCAGAAATCATTAATACAATTGGCAAAACTATCAAAGTGTAACGAACATTTGCACTATAAAACTCCGTTTGTGAAAGAATTATGTGAAAAGCAACAAAAAATATAGGAATTATCGCCAAAATTCGTAAAAATTTGCTATTTTTTAATGCCAAAACAAAAATTGTAATCATAAAAAATATTGGAAATATTATGCTAAACCAGAATTTTGGACTAATCAAAAACATCATAAATAACATTTTGTAATTCGGCATATTATTTTGCAAACACGTCAAAACTGGACTAAACCAATTTTGAAGCATTATTAAAATAAATGAATTATCAAAATGAACTATGTCAAAATTGCCCGAAAAATAGTTTTTTTCGATAAATAAAAATACTATCAAAGGCAAATATACCAATAAATTTAGCAAAACAAACCCAACATTTAATTTTTTCACCTTTATTGCAAAGAAAAACGCTAAAATTGTGAACAAAATAGTTATAATCACCAAAGTTGTTTGAGTATAAAGCATTAATGAGCTTGAAATAACAAAGAAAATTAATGATTTTCTGTCAAATTTTTCAATTAATTTTAAAAATGCAAGAGTTGTTAAAATTATTAAAAAGAACGTCATAGAGTAGAACTTCGCCTCTTGTGCATAATAAATAAACGAAGAATTTATCGCATAAAGAAGTGCAAAAATCAGACCAGTTCTATATTTTAAATTTTCCATTTTTAAATTTTTCGTAATTTGCATGCCTGCAAAATAAGTTGTAATTATCGCCAACATATCGAAAAACACAGACATTAAGCGGATTACAAAATCAGAATTAGAAAAAATTGTTATCCACAATTTGTAGAAAATAAAATATAATGGAAAGATTAAAAATCTATGAAGGTTAAAATTGAAATCAGGCAACGCATTTGCTATTGCATAAATTGTGGCTTCATCATGCCATAAACCACCTGTTGGTTTTTCGAGATTAGAAAGCCTAACCACAAGCCCAAAAATCAAAATCAGAGCCAAAATAATATAATGTTTAATCTTCTGCGTTTTTTCCATTGCATAATTATAAAACAAAATCTTTCATTGTGGAGTTCTCGTCCTTAAAAAAATAAAATAAAAGACCGGATAACATTAGTTATCCGGTCTTTTATGGTGGGCGTTGAGAAGGGTCACGACAAAATATGACTAAATGTCATATTTTGGTGGGAAGAGAACTCCCGTTTTGCCTTAGCAAATGGGGTTTATTTGGGACATTTGAATTGTAATTAATTAGCCTTTGTTCCCTAACATGTTTGGAACACAGCGGTTTTATCCAGATTGACTGAAACGGGACGAAAGGTAACTTTTTGTCCACTTTCTGTCACAAAAAAGTCTGGTATAAATCCGAGCAAATCGCTAAAACTCAAACACACCATATATTTTAGCGATGACACATTCAGGACAAAAAAGTTTCATTTGAAATTGTAATTTTTTAAGTCGGAAGAAAGTCGGAAGTATTTATTACATTTGAATATCAGTAAATTTTCCCACTATAATGTATTACAAAATAACTAAAATTAACTTTAAAATATATCGATTTCAGTCAAGAATAATGATATTTACAAACAAATTCTATTAGCAAAATTCTTTGAGAAATTCATCTAAATTCATTATTTTTTTGTCCTTTGTATTAGCATATATGTGTTTAAAACAAGCTTTCATGAAAGTATCGTGAGTTTTTCCATCATCTGTGAGTAATATATCAAAATTATTCATATGTGCAATGTACGTAGTATCATTTGGTGTATCTTTATCAACTTTTTTACCTTGAATTAGGCAATAGTCAATTAAAAAATCATCTGCCTTAAATTTACGAAAAGCAAAACTATTTTTAGGGATTTCGTAGTTTACAATTTTACGAAAGTTTCTTAGTGATGTTTCTCCAAGATTAAAACGATGTAATACACTTGCAACATTACTACATCTCCACCAAAATCTTAGTAAAGATATAAAGGTATTTTGGTCAAATTCTTTTTGTTTATGTAGAAATATATTCATTTCATTTACCGCAAAATTATATTTATATATAAAATTGTAGCAATATTTCTTCCACATTATTACATTGTACACTTTAATATCATCTTTTAACTCATCAAAAAATATTTGAAGATTATTTGTTGTATTTATTTTAAATATATGAGATTGTTCTACATCATATTCATAAATTTTGTTATCTTTATCATTGTAATAGTATATATCTTTAACTTTTGCTGCACTATATATTTGCGTCCACTTAAAGCCACTTTTTAATTCCTTTTCAATTACCTCTGAAGCTGCATCAATTATATCATTTTCGCAATATTCTTTTATAAAATCTACATAATAATTATAATCTTCATAAAGATTATTCTTATACAAAAACGGTAATCTCTGTTTTAATAATGTTTCAGTAGCATAAAACTTTAGAGTCTTTCCTATTTTTGGTTTTATGTTACTCTTTTTTATTAATTCAATTTTTTCTCGTTTTAATATGTTAACGTCAACAATTATTTTTTTTACCATATACTCACACATTTTAGTTATAAAATATCAATCTTTCGTATACCAAGCTCCACGGGTTTTTCCGTGTTTTGTAAGGTAATTATTTTCAACCAAACTTGATAAATGTTTTTTGATTGTATTTATATTTGTTCCTGTTAATTCAGACAATTCAGATATTGTTGCCCTGTCTTTTGTTTCAAAAACTTCCATGATTTTTGCTGATATTTCCGGCAAATCTAAATTAGATTTAACGGAAGTATTTGCGTGTTCAATCTTATATTCAAGTCTTATTTTTTGCTTTTGCAAGGTTTTCAAGAAAAACATCAACCATGGTTCGTAATCAGGTTCTTTATTTAAAGTCGTTTGAGTTTGTCTTAAAGCCCTATAATAACCCTCTTTATTATCTTCAATTATTGATTCTGTTGAACTATAAGGCACATACGCATAGCCAGATTTTAGCAATAAAAGGTTCGTCAACGCTCTTGATAATCTACCATTTCCGTCTTGAAATGGGTGAATAGCAAGAAAATTTACTACAAAAACCCCAATAACTATCAATGGGTGATAATATCTCTCCGACAAATTTTTATTAGTCCATTCAACAAGTTCTTGCATTTTTAAAGGAGTTTCAAATGGCGTTGCTGTTTCAAATACCACTCCAAGTTCTTTACCTTCGCTATCATATGCTGCTACTGCATTTGAAATCTTTTTGTATTCGCCTTTGTGTTTTTCATCTTTTGATGAATATTCAAGCAAAATTTTGTGTAATTGTTTTATATAATTTTCTGATAATGGGATAACTTCCCAATCTTCAAAAATTGTGTCAGCAAGTTTTGCATAACCAGCAACTTCTTCTTCATCACGATTTGCAAAAGATTGTTTGTTGATTCTTGATAAAAGTTCTTCTACTTGCTTATCGTTTAGTTTGTTGCCCTCAATACGGTTTGAAGAACCAACACTTTCAATAGTTGCAACCTTTTTTAATGCTCTTAATTTTTCAGGAGCCATTTTGCCCAATAACTTCCAAGAACCTTTAAACTCATCAATTTCAGAGATAATTGAAAGCATTTGATTTGATATTTTTATATCTAAATTTTCTAACATATCGTACCCAATTAGACCTAATACGACCTAATAGTATATTATTTTTATCTAATTGTCAATAATGTTGCTAAACCTTAAATCGTCAAACATATAATTTGTTAAACCGAGTTCTTGTTTTATTTTATAAAAATCTTTTCTTATTTTTTGCCTTAAGGATTTCTTTTGTTGTTCATCACCCGTCAAAACGGTGTTCAAAGGCTGTTTTAATATAATTAAATTTTCAACAATCGGAAGCAAGTATGGATATTTCTTTTTAAGAACCTTAAAAAGCTGTGCCAATTGCTCCGATGTTAAAATCTGGATTTGTCTTTTAGGAATATTGGCAACTCTTTTTACTTCATAAACACATGTTTTATCAATATATCCTTCATTTTGGAAATGTTTTATTATTTGATTTAAAAGAGTAAGAATATTTTTAACTCTGCGTTCTGACACCTTGTTTTCTTGCAAATATTTTTTAAAGTTTTGAATATCATGAATAGATATATTTTTGAGTTTGAATGTCTTAAAATACGGAATAATTTTTGAATAAACAAAAGTTTTATATGCCTGATAAGACTGCTCTGTGAGTATTTGTTGTTTTATTTTCAAAAATATTTCACAAGCTTGAACAACTGTAATATCAGAATTTTTACTTTGGATATTTTTATCAACAATTCTGAATTTATCATCAGTTTTTATCACTTCTACGTATTCAAACTTACTTCCAACCTGCTTTATATTTTCAGACTCTTGCAAAAATTTTCCGGCTACATCAGGGTCAATCTCGCAAAACATAACAACATCGTCTAGCGTGAATGATTTTAGTCTTTTTGCGACCTTGAGTATTTTATCCATTTAGAATCTCCTGAGTTATATTTTCATCAATTTGCATTAAGCCGTTTGCCTGTGCAACTTTTTCAAAAGCATCAATTGTATTCACAATTTGCCTGAAACTTTTGGCTCTATTATGAATCAAATGTACCGCCTCTTTTGTTATGTCTATCTCTGAGATTTCTTCTGTAATTTGCTTAATATCTAAATATTCAAATTCGGTAAAATTATAAATCTCTGAAATTCTGTCAAACAAATGCGTATGTTTTTTGAGTTTGTGTTTAGCTAGCTGCATTCCGACCAGGATTATTGGCACTCCAGTTTCATCGTGTAAATCCCGGAGTGTTTCAATTGTCCTAAAATCTTTTAGCAGATAATCAATTTCATCAGCTATAATCATCTGTGGATGTGTTTTCAAAGCATTGACACATTGTCTGAAAATATCCGCGGTATAAAATCTTGGAATTTCATCAAGTTCTTTTGCAATTTCTTCCAACATCCACTTTGGACTCATAGAATTTGTTGCTCTAATATAAACAGCATCATATTGTATTGACAGATATAAAGCAGTTTTTGTTTTACCAAGTCCTGCGTTGCCATAAACCAAGCCGATTTTAGATATATTATCCGGCTTGTTTTTCAGGTTATGAATCAGATTAATAAATCCTTTGACATTCTTAGTCAGTACGAATTTTGGTTTCATATTCTTTGAACTCCTTTGATTTTTTATATTCTGTAAGCCAAATTCTATCGTCATTACATGTGCAGCCGTAATCCATTAGGTATTCATATCTTTCCCTACTTGTTTTGAACAACGGCTTAACCGCAGGATTATATTTCTCCGGCTTTTCTTTTTTGTTTTCTATTTTTGGAATAATCGGCGGAGGTAAAAATTCTTCTTCTTTAGCTATCTCACATTTCAAGATTTCCAAATCTTCAATATTCAAAAATTTTTTACAAGCTTTTATTGTCTTGTTTTTAAGTTGTTTTTGTTTTTGAATTTTCTGCTTGTAATCTTCAATATCATTAATCTCTCCGGTATAGTGAGCAAGCGGATGTGTAAGTGTAATCCTTTCCGCTCTGCATAAAAATTTACCGGATATTGTATAAACATTGATATAACTTAAATCAAACAAACTATATTTTATTATGACTTTTTGCCTCAAACCATAAAGAGCATCATTGTAATAATCAGATTTCAAGAACCTTATTCCCTGACTTGTGATAGTTTTGATTTCTTGAGCCAGCATCAAGTCATCAAGTTCTCTTGGATTAATTCCCTGCCTTTCAATACTATCAAGCATTTCTTTTATGCTTTTTGTCTTATCATTTGGGCACGGCAGAGAATTTTTATATTCAAGCCAGCTATTTATCATTTGTATTGTCTGTTGAATTGTGGGGATAAATTTAGTATGGATTTTCGAGTGGAATTTTTCGTTTCTTTTTAATCTTGCGGGTTTATTTTCAATATTTGTTCCGATATAACTCGGAAGTAATTTTTCAAAACTTTCCTGCATTTCTAAGAAGAATCTTTCGATAACTTTAGCTCTGGCATTATATGGATTAGCAAAAACTGTTGTTATACCGAGTTTCTCGTAAATGCCTTTTAGACCAATTTCATCGAAATTAGCACTTCCTAAAAAGTACTTACCCCTGAAAGCTCTGCCATTATCAAGATAAACAAAATTCGGAATTTTACCCAGATTCAATATTGCATTACGGAGAGCTGATGCAATATTCTGCGTGTTTTCTTCTATCATTATTTCATACCCGATAAGTGCAGTTGATTTCCAATCCAAGAATCCTATTAATGTTGCTCTGCAGGGTTTACCGGTAAACGGATTTATTACCTGAAAATTTAATCTTTTCCCATCAGCAACCAAAACTTCTCCGACTTCAATCTTTGAGATATCCCTTTTTATATGCGGAATAACTTCTTCTTTTAAGGCTTTTTCTCCATCACGAAGGAGAGTCCACTTGTCAAAATAATTTGCTTTATACCAATTCGCAAATTTTCTGAAAGTTGGCGGAGCAGGAATATATTCCGCACCCTGAGTTTTTAAAACATATTGCGTTAAAGATATAGCTTTCCCGATACTGAATTTATTCGGGTACAGAAGCAGTTTCAAAAATATCTGTTTTTCGTACTCCGTAAGACAAGTTCTTGAATAATCTTCATAATGATAATTTGGGATTAAAAGTTCATAGTTATTACTGTTTCCTAAAATCCTTTTCCACCTTTGAAGTGTGCCTATTGAAACATTCCCAAGTTTTGCATAAATCTCAGGATACAAAACTTGTGCATTATACGCACTCAAAAAATCCTTATCAAATTGTGTTTTATTCTGCTGATTTTTTCGTTCTTGTTTCCAGAGGTTCAATAAATCCAATCTTGCAAGTGCAATAACTTTTGCTTTATCGGGTTTGTGAAAATTTGTTGGTGTAGGAAGTTGTTTAACTTCATAAGTCGGAATAATTTTTGAATAATATTTTTCCTGAAGCACCGGCTCAATGCTTGATAACAAAATCTCAAAACTTCTTCCGCCTTTGATAGTTATTTCTCGAGTAATATATTTACCTTTTGACAGCCTGATCGCACGTGTACTTACTCCTTTTAGTTCTGCTAATTCCTTGATTGTAATGTATTTTTCGTCTGTCATAACACTAATATTCATCGCTCCGAACGCGGAAGATTGGAACTGTTTCCGACTAACTTTGTATCAATCGGACACACTTGCTTTATCGCAAAACAGAGTTAAAATGTGTGTACCCAAATACTCACCCCCCCAATTAATTTTAAGGAGTTTTTATGCGTAAAGAATTGAGAAAACAAATTGAATTACTTGAACAAAAAATGTCAAAAAGTCCTAATAATATGAAAGGTGGCGGAAGTCATTTTTTGTATCGTAGAGAAAGAATGATACGTTTTAAAATGCTGCAAAAAAATATGCCGCAAAAAATGCTTGCTAAAAGATTGAACCTAACCGAAAGCTATATCTCTAAACTTATCACCGGCCAACGGTACAACCAAGATTTTGAAAGATACATTATTCATATTTTGGATGTGAATTATTGTTGTATTTGAACATCCAGAAGTATTTTGTGCTTAATAACTGTATATATTTTATCATATTGAATGATAAAATAGCCCTTGTATTTATCGTTATAATTATTTTCAGTTTCTATTATTTTAGGTAATATATAATCTTTAAGGTCGAATTTTTCTATAGTATGACCGTGGTCAATAATACAAAGGAATTTTTCTTTAAAATTTTTAAAATGTTGTAATTTATCCAATTTAACATTAATACACTTTATTATTTCATCAAAATAAATATTTGTATTCACCATTCCTTTGGTGGGCGATGAATAAAATTCATCGGATGTTGGAGTTATTCTGCCAATTTGCCCTTTGAATTTGCCTTTTTTATCATATTTATTTAAGACTTCAATCGCTTCTTCATATGTATAATTTTTCCCATGAATTTGTTGAAGAATTTTTGTTTGTTCTCCGTCAAAATTTGATTGTGTAATTTCCAACCCAATATCATCTGTTTCATTCCAAAAATCCGGTTCTTCATGTTTTGCAAAATTATTTAATTTATTCCCAAAATAAAATTCTAACTTTTGAAGTGCAGTATATTCTTCTATGTATTTTTGATTAGTACTCATGTCCTTATTTTATAATAAAAAATCTCTGTCCGTTTTTGACATACACCCATGATTTAATGTAATTATGTTAAATCATTACAACACAAGCAAGTTACTCATTTTTGTGATAGAGTATTTGTGTAGTATTAAAAAGAGGGTTGTATGAAGAAATTATCGCTTTCAAAGTTGGAGACTTTTCTAAAAAGTCAGTGTGATGCATTAAGAGGAAGCATGGATGCATCAGAATACAAAGATTATCTTATTGCTATGATTTTCCTGAAACGTGTAAATGATCAGTTTGCTGTTGCGCAGGAACATTTTAAAAAGGAATTGAAACATCAATATCCAAATATTACAGATGAAGAAATAGCTGAAGAAATCGAACTTGATTCATACAAAAATAAATACGAATTTTTTGTACCTCCGCTTGCACGTTGGAAAATGGACACACTTCCTAAAAACTTTGAAGATGAACAACACCAAACAATCCTGAATGCAAAAGAAATTCTTGCAAACCCAAATAGTACAAGCCAAGAAAAAGCCGGAGCGGAACACGATAAAGACTGTGCCGAAAAGAATTTATCTTTCCGCGGACTTTTGTATGAAAACGAAGATGTCGGGAATTCAATCAATATTGCATTAAAAGAGTTAGAAAAATCAAACGGTGCAATCTTGCAGGGTGTTTTGACCGGTAAAGAAGGTAATAGCACAAACTTCAATGAAACTAATACCAACGGCGAAAGAAAATTATCAGATGAAGTTTTATCTGAAATGATAAATGACTTTAATAACTATCCGCTTATTGATGAAAACTTTGAATTTCCTGATTTGATGGGTGCTGCGTATGAATTTTTGATTAAGTATTTTGCAGAAAGTGCCGGCAAAAAAGGCGGTGAATTCTATACCCCACACCAAGTAGTCGAATTAATGGGTAGAATTTTAAAACCTGCGCGTGATGCTAAAATATGTGACCCTACAGTTGGTTCAGGCGGTTTGCTTATCAACATGAAAAACTATGTTGAAATGGTTTATGGTTCAGCCAAAGACTTGTATTTGTTCGGTCAGGAAAGCAAAGAAGGCACATATAAAATGTGCAAAATGAATATGATTTTCCACGGCATCAAAAATGCTAATATTCATCACTGCGATACTTTATTAAACCCTACTTTGATTGAAAACGGTGAACTGATAAAGTACGACATCGTGGTTGCAAATCCTCCGTTTTCACAGAATTACACAACAAAAGATATGAAATTCCAAAACAGATTTTCATTCTGGATGAGCAAGAAAAAACAAGCGGATTTTATGTTTGTTCAGCATATGATTTCTACCTTGAAAGCAGATGGTAGAATGGCTGTAATTATGCCGCACGGTGTTTTGTTTCGTGGGGGAGAAGAACAAAAAATGCGCAAATGGTTAATTACAGGAATTCAAGGTGAATCAACTATAGCAGAAAATACAAATACTCCTTGTATATTGGAAGCCGTTATCGGTTTGCCGCCAAGTTTGTTCTATGGAACAGGTATTCCGGCGTCTATCCTTGTAATCAATAAAAAAGGTGCAGCTGAAAGAGATGGCGTTCTCTTTATAAATGCAGACAGAGAATATAAAGAAGGCAAAAATCAAAACATTTTAAGACCAGAAGATATTGATAAAATCTCTTATGTATATGAGCAAAAAGATACAACAGATAAAAAATATTCAAGACTTGTAACCAAAGAAGAACTTGAAGTAGAAGAATATAACTGCAACATAAGACGTTGGGTTGATAATGCTCCGGAACCTGATAATCAAGATGTTGAAGCACACTTGAATGGCGGTATGCCAAAATGCGAAGTTGACGCTCTTGATAAGAGGTTTAATTCATACTATGACCTCAAAAATAGCATGTTCACACCTTTAAGAGACGGTTATTACAAATTCTCTGATAAAGTTCCGAATAAAGAGGCGATTAAGGATTTGATAGTAAATTGTGCAGGTTATAACCAAATTAAAAAATCTTACCACGAAAGACTTGATGGGGTTTGGGAAAAATGTCTGGAAAGTATTAAAGATTTACCTAACCAAAACAGTATTCAAAGTTTTGTTGAATGTATAAGAAGCACTTATATTAACGATATGTATGATGATGAGTATCCTGTAATCAATTTATATCAAGGCCGAGGAGCAATAGCACAATTCTTTACCGATTTGAAATATGACTTTATGTCAGTAGTTTCAAGCGGTTGGAATGCTGAGCTTATTCCGGAAGATGAAATTTTAGAAAGCCAATTCCCTGAAGTATTGAAAGAATTGAGAGATGCTGAGGCACGCAGAGATGAAATCCAAGCGCAGTTTGATTCTGTTAATGAAATGGAAAAAGAAGAAGGCTGGAATCCTGAGGAATTCGATTTAGAAAATGCTGATGTTATACCAAAATCAGTAATAAAAAATATTAAATCAGATATAAAAACAAATAACGGAGAAATAAATTCTATTAAAAAAGAAATCAAGACTTTAGAAAAGAGAATCTCTGCATACAAAAAATCAAAAGATATTAATGTGCAAGAAGAAATTTCAAAACTGGAAGCAGAAATACAAAGCAAGACGTCTGAAATGGCGCCTTATCAAAATATAGTTGATGAATTAAATGCTAAAATCAAAACTCATACTGATTTAGAAGAAGAGTTGAAAGAATGCAGAAGAACAATAAAAGCAATTACTCAAAGAAAAGATAAACTTGTTGAAGAAGCAAGAGAAAAAATAAGTGATGAAGAAGCAGAAAAACTGATTATTGCTCGCTGGAACAGAACTCTTCATTCAATAGTTGATGCTTATATCGAGGAATTTGCAAGAAATCTGCAGCTTGATATTGAACATATTTATGAAAAATATACAGTAACTCTGAAGGATATTTTATCTGACAGAGATAAAGTAACAGCAGACCTGAATAAATATTTAGAGGAATTGGGTTATGCTACAGTGTAAAACAAAATGGAAGAAGAAAAAATTAGGAAATTTAGGATATACCTATTCTGGATTATCAAATAAAACTATTGATGATTTTGGAAGTGGTGAAGATTTTATTCCCTATATGAATATTTACAAAAATTCTATAATTAAAATTGATAAGTTTGAGCAAGTCAAAATAGGATTAAACGAGCATCAAAATCAAGTCCAAAGTGGAGATGTGTTTTTTACGACATCCTCAGAAACGCCAGAGGAAGTTGGGTTAACTTCTGTTTTAATTGATAGAATTGATAAACCCCTATATTTAAATAGTTTCTGTTTCGGATTTAGATTAAATGATAATAATGAATTTAATAATACATTCTTAGCATATTTATTAAGAGGAGAAAGTGTTCGTTTACAAATATCAAAAATGGCACAAGGCTCGACTAGATATAATTTATCTAAAACACAATTGTTGAATAAGTTAAATTTATATTATCCTAATGATAAAAATGAACAAGAAAAAATTTCAAGAGTTCTTTCAACTTGTGATGAGGTTATTGAAAAGACGGAAGAAACTATTGAAAAATATAAGCAGATTAAAGCCGGGATGATGCAAGATTTGTTTACTCGTGGATTGGATGCAAACGGTAAACTCCGCCCAACATATACTCAAGCTACTGATTTATATAAATATTCAAAAGAACTTGACCGTTATATTCCCAAAGCATGGGATGTAGATAAATTAGATAATCTATTCACATACACCGTCGGTGGAGATGTCGATAAGCCCTGTTTTTCTGAATATAAAACATCATTACATAAATATCCTATATTTGCCAATGCTGTTGATAAAGAAGGGTTATATGGATACAGTTCAAATTTTGTAATTGATAGACCTGCAATTACTATAGCTGGACGAGGTGTAAATATTGGAACAGTTTTTTATAGAGATGCATTTTTTACCCCAATTGTAAGGTTAGTTGTAGCATTTCCAAACGAGTGTTTAGATATTTTATTTGCAAGTATTGCATTATCAAGAATAAAGTTTGAAAGTGAAGCAACTGGTATTCCGCAACTAACAGTTCCTATGGTTAAAAAATATAAAATGGCATATCCTATAAAAAAGGACGAACAGCATAATATATATAAATATTTAAATAAAATTGATTTAAAACTTAGAAAAGAAGAACAATACTTAAACAAATATAAACAAATCAAACAGGGATTAATGAAACGTTTACTTACACCACCAGCTGATGCTGAGATTGTTGAGGAATAATATGGCAGAATACGTTAATGTTGAAAAACCGTTTTTGGAAAAATTAAAAGAATGTCATTGGAAAGTTATTGACCAAGGAACAGGCATTCCAACGGATCCTCACGCATCGATGCGTTCATCTTTTGATGAAATTGCTCTAAAAGAAGAGTTTATTGAAAGTGTTGGCAACATTAACCCTTGGGCAACCCGAGAACAATTAGAATGGTGTTATGAAAGAATCCTATATAGTCACGGAAATGAAAATCTAACAGAAATCAACAAGAAAGTTTTTACATATTTAAGAAAAGGTATTCAAGTAGATAAAAACGAACAAACAGGCGAACTCAATCCGACAATTAAACTTGTTGATTTTGGCAAAAGAGATGAAAACGGAAATTGGACAAGTAAAAATTCATTTGTTGCAATAAACCAATTCAAAGTAAATACTGTCGGTATGGCAAAAAGTTGCATTATCCCCGACATCGTTTGTTTTGTAAACGGGTTGCCCTGGATAATAGTTGAATGTAAAGATTTTGATGTTGCAGAACCTTTGAGTGATGCTTATGAACAAATAAGACGTTATTCGAACCAAAGAAAAGATGACGATTATTTTGCAGATGATGAAGGTAAAGAACAATTATTTTATACAAATTTATTCAATGTAATAACATTCGGCACAGAAGCTCGTTTTGGTTCAATTAGTGCGGAATATGATTATTTCTACAACTGGGCAGATATTTTCCCCGAAATTTATAAAACACCTGAACTTAGGGAAATGATTGAAACAAAGGAAGATGTTGCAAATAATGTTAAACAGGGAGCCGTAAGACAAGAAGTCATAATTGGCGGTATGTTTAACCATGAGATTTTGATTGATGTTCTAAGAAACTTCACAATTTATATGAATGCAGGCAGCAAAGAAATAAAAGTTATTTGCCGATATCAGCAATATAGAGCAGTCGGTAAAATGATTGACCGTTTAAGAAAAGGCTCTGATTGGAAAGAACGCAGTGGTGTAATTTGGCATACACAAGGTTCAGGCAAATCTCTCACCATGGTCTTTTTGGTTAAAAAGATGCGTAGCGAATTTGACCTCAAAGATTTTAAAATCTTGATGGTCGTTGATAGATTGGATTTGGAAAATCAACTATCGGAAACTGCAGATTTAACTGATGAAAAAGTAAATCAAGTTAGTGATAAACAATATTTAGTAACTTTAAAAACAGATACACCGAACTTGAATCTCGTGATGATTCACAAATTTGCAGATAACTATGATGAAACACAAGATGTTTTATTCAAAAAAGGAATTGTACCGAAGTTTGAACCATTAGGGGAACTTAACCCAAGCGAAAAAATATTAATTTTGATAGACGAAGCACACCGTTCTCAAAATGGGGATATGAATAATAATTTGTTTATGGCTTTCCCGAATGCAACAAGATTCGGTTTTACAGGGACTCCGTTATTAACTCCACGCCATAAAATCACAACATCAGAAAGATTTTGTGATGCGCCGGGTAAATTTATTGATACATACAAAATGAATGATGCAGTGCGAGATAGAGCAACGGTTGATGTTAAATATATCGGTATGAGCACATCAGATGAGATTACAGACAAAGAAGCATTTGATTGCGAATACGAAGAAACCTTTAAACAGCACACAGAAAAAGAACGCCAAGAAATTCAAAAACGGTATGGCGATATGATTGCATATTTAGCAAGTGAAGACAGAGTAAAAGAAATTGCTAATAAAATAATGGAACATTATGTTTCTGATGTTTTACCTAACGGATTTAAGGCAATGGTTGTTGTATCATCAATTCTTGCTGCTGTCAGATACAAAGTTTATATTGAAAGAGAACTTATTCCTCAATATCTTGCAAAAGAAGAAGAAAAACCGGAAGGCGAAAGAGATGAAGATTTACTTGCTAAATTAAGGATATTAAAAGTTCGTGCAGTTGTTTCATCTTGCGGTAATAATGAGCCTGAATATATAACAAAAGCAAGAAAGGAAGGAGCAGGTAAAGCAGTAACAGATGCATTCAAAAAAGACTTTAATCCTGAAGATGAATCAACAGGTATTGGTATCTTATGCGTTTGCGACAGACTTCTTACAGGTTTTGATGCTCCTATTGCACAGGTTTTATATATGGATAAAAACCTTAGAGAGCACGATTTACTTCAGGCAATCGCCAGAGTAAACCGTACAAAGAAAGGTAAAACTCACGGGCTTGTAGTGGACTACTTTGGTATTACGAAGAATCTGACAAGAGCGTTAGGTATTTATACTGACGTTGAGAAAAAAGAAGCTGAGCAAGATTTAATAGAATTTGGCGAATATTTCAAGGATATTCAAAAAGAAATTCCGGAACTTGAAATCAGATATAATAAAATTGTTCAATTATTTGAAAACCACGGAATTACAAATATTCAAGACTTCTTAAATCAAAAAATTAAAGATACAAAAGAAGATATGGAAGTAGTTGAAAAAGCAATTGAAATTGCTGCTGATATGAAATTCAGAGCAGAGTTTGATACCTATATCAAAAACTATTTTGACAGATTAGATTTGTTATTTAATGAAATTGAAGTTCAAAAGAATCACTGGATAAGAGCGAAACGTCTTGGCTACTTATTAACAAGAATCAGAATTCACTACAAAGATGAAACTCTTGATTTAAAATGGGCAAGTCCGAAAGTCAGAAAACTGATTGATAAATATGTAAGAAACTTAAATATTGAAGAAAGAGTTTCAGAGATTTCAATTTTGTCTGAAGACTTCCCAAAAGAAATCAGCAAATATACAAAATCAAAATCACAGGCTTCTGCTATGGAGCACGCAATAAGGCACCATATTAAAGTTAATCTTGAAAATAAAGACCCGGCACTATATAGCAGATTTAAAGACAGGCTTGAAAGCATTATCCAAAGATATCAAGGCAATTGGGATCAAATGCTTGTTGAATTGAAAGAGTTGCAAAAACTTATAGCAGAGGGCAGAAAAGGAGATGCAAGATTTAAGAGTATTCAAATGCCTTTTTACGAAAGTTTAAAAATGGCATTATTCGGTGAACTATCCGAAGATGTTGACGGTAAATTGGTTACAACAACAAGAGCAATTTGCAGAGATATTGCAAATGATATGTCAATTGCTTATTTCTGGAATAAACCGGATGAAGTTGAAGCTCTAAAAGGTAAATTGGTCGGTCATTTAAGATTTAGCGGCATACCGGAATTAAAAGAAAATTATCAGGAAATTTCTAACAAAATAATGATGCTTGCAAAATATAATTATAGTGAGGTTTTAAAGCACAAAGATGAAATGGCACAATGAAGATGTAACTGTCAAAAAAACGAATAGAAAAAAGACCATGAACATTGTTGTTGAACGCAATGGAAGTCTTTGTGTTCTTGTGCCTGAAAAACTTGAAGAAGAAAAAATACTTGATATTCTCGATAAAAAAGAATATGAAATTACAAAGAAAATTATTCAGTGGAAAGAATCTCATCAAAACAAGGTTGTAAGAAGATTTATTGACGGTCAATCTTTTATGTACCTTGGGAAAAATTACTGCTTGCAGTTTGTTGAAAAACAAAGAATACATTTATTATTTAAAAATGGCAAATTTTTAATGAGCTCTAATGTTGATAATCCACGTCAGGCATTTGTTAATTTTTACAAGAAACAGGCAAAAGCCAAAATAAAAGAACGATTTGATTATTATAAATCATTACTTAATCTGAAACCAACGGGGGTGGATGTCAGAGATATTCAAAACCGCTGGGGTTCTTGCACTCCAAATAGAGAAATATTTTATCATTGGAAATGTATTATGGCGCCACCAAAAGTGTTGGATTATTTAATAGTTCACGAACTTGTACACCTTGAATATCCAAACCATTCAAGGGAATTTTGGGATAAAGTGGGGATATTGTTGCCGGACTATGAGAACTCAAAAGATTGGTTAACGCAGAATGGGATAAGGTTGGATATATAAAGTTATAGGGTATCATTGTGACTGAAAAGCAGTTCTATAATTCAATAGAAGATTATTATAAACAAGTAAATTCATTAGAAGAAATCAATTCTGTTGGACTATCATATCATGTGAATGAGTTTCGTGAAAAATCCTTAAACTTAAGCGATAGCGACAAAAAAAGAATTGAACTTGAAATTGATTGCCTATATTTTCTAGTTAGAAATGGTAAAGTTGAACCAATGTACACTAGAGAAAGAGAAGATGGAATAGTCGAGAGTTACCCTAATTTATCTTCTATCTCTGATGAAGATATTGAATACTTAAAAAAAAGAATAAAAAAGACAAATAACATATATTTCAAAACAAGATTTGCTCATATTATTTGGGTTAAAACCAAACAATATGATTATGCTAAACAAGCAGCAGATTGTTATTTCTTACTAGCAGAGAATTTTGAAAAACTAGATATAGAAAAACCTATAGAACACTATGGTATAGAAATATGCTATGCCCTATGGAATTTGCAAGATATAGTGTTTTCTATAAATTACAAAATTGAGGAGTTTAAAGATTTTGTACTTAACATAATAAACAATCCCAATAAAGATAGTTCGTGTTATTTAAGATTACAATTGGATTGTATAAAAATTTTGTTAGATAAAGTAAAACGAGCTAAACTCAAAAAAGAAGTATTAAAAGAATTAGAAGATTTATGTCAAGAGGCTCTAAATAATGACTTAAATGAATTTTTTACGGTTGATTATTTAGAAACAGGAGAAAAAATTAGTCAAACATTAAAAACTGATTCAGCTCGCTGGGTTTTAAAACAAGCAGAATATTATGAAGGCTTATCAAATAAAGAAAATCCCATAATTGCTCCTGAATACTGTCAAAAAGCAATTGATTTGTACAAAAAATTAAATAATGAGACAAAAATAAATGAATTATATAAAAAATATTCATATTTAAGTAAATCAATTAAATTAAGTCAATACTGCACAGATTCTGTAGATCTAACCCCTTGTATTAAAGAATACGAAAAAATTGCAGAAGAATTATCTTCAGAGGAAATTTTAAAATTTATAATATACTCTTCCGATATTATTCCTAAATATAATGAAGACAAGAAATTTATAGAAAAACAAAATGAGCAATATTTTCTTTCTTCTTTTGTCCACACAAACATTATTGATGAATATGGGCACATCATAGGAAAACTTGATACAGAAGAAGATGAATTAAAACACAGAATGTATAACTATTGTGATATTTGGTATGATATGCAATCAAAAATATTTTCTCATTTTTTAAGGAAAACCATTGAACTTAAAAAGATTAATGCAGAAATTGTTTTAAATTTTTTGAAAAACACTTGGTATGGAGCAAATATTGAAAAAGAATTATCTGGTGGTGATATTTATAAATATAATTGGTTGCAATATATTGGTCCTTCTATAGAATCCTTCTTTTTAAAATTTGAAAAATTTATAAATGGCGATGAGTCTTCAATTTTATATATTCAAGAAATTGATAGCTTAAGTTTAAAAATAGAAGGAATGATTAGAGACATGATTTCACTAGCAAGTATAGATGAGTTCCAGGCATTTTATTTTGACAGAAATAAAAACTTTAATTGGTGTAATATAAACAAATATTTAAAGGATTCTAATATATTTCGCATAATTCCAGAAAATGATGTTTATTTTTTAAAATATTTCTTGACGGAACACAGAAATTTGCGAAACAGAGTTGCACATTCATTAACCTTTTTAGGTGAATATGGCATTTATAATATGGTTATTTTATTTATAGCCATTCTTAGATTATCAAAATGTTTAATTTTAAAAAGAGAAGTTGATTAAATTATTATTCTAGTGCTTTTTCTATATCATCAGTAATTTTTTGTTGATTTAACAGTCTATATTCATATTTTGTAAACCAAGAATTAAAATATTTAATCATCCACATTATTTTTGTTTTTATTTTTTCATCGTTTTTATGTTTTTTAAGCATTTCTAAAAGATTAATTTTAAATGCCACATCATCAAAAGCATCACATAAATGAAAAATATTCAAAAATAATTCATTATCTTCATCTTGCATAAGATAATAACGACTATTAGGATCGTTAACCTTTGCTCTTACAAGAATTCTTGGAACATCGGCTATCTTTTCTTCCAAATTTACTGCTTCAACTAAACCTTTGCCATATACAATAATGCCATTGTGAAAAAACTCACCTTCGACAATTGCTCCACGCATCAAATATCCATAGCGTAAAATTTCATTATAGATATTTGCTACTGTATTGAATAATGCAGCAATTTTATTATCTCTTTGCTCGTCATTTTCTTTTAATTCAATAGCCAACAAAATATTATCTGAAAATATTTTGATAAATATTTCTTCCTTGTGTTTAAAAATCCCTCCACCGGATTCTTCAATGGCATCTTCCATAAACATATTTAAGTAATTTAGAAAGTCAAAATTATTATCGTTGCATATCATTTGTTTTGCGCCAAGTATATCAAGATACGCAATTATATGATTAGAAGTTTTATAATTTGTTGATGGAAATCTTTCCAAACCTGCTCTTGTAACCATTTTAAATCCTTGTTTTATTTAATTATAGCAAAAAATTTTGACCTTATTATCAAAATAGCAGTGGTTATAAGATTAAGATTACTACAAAAGTGACTGTAAATGTTACTGCAAATTGCGAACAATTGTTTATCAATGTAGAATAATGTGTGTTGTTCTGTAAAGATTTCAGTGCATTCTTTCTCCTTTTACGCTAATGTTGTGTGTCAAAGAAGATTTAAATATGGAAAAAGTCGGATTAAATATTGTACAAATAGAGTTTATATAATCGAGGAAGAAAAATATTTATCAAACAAATTTACTGCTTCAACAAAAGCTTTAAGTTTGTCCATTATTGGTTTACTCGAATCTTTCATTGTTTGACCAATGCCATACGTGTCGAGAATATCTTGACAAAGCTCAAGCTCTTTTTTCTCTTGGTCGCTTAAATCCGATTTATCAATATATTGGGATACTACTTGTTTAATAATATCATAAATTAACTTGGTTAATTCTGTTGAAATTTCTCTATATGACGTATCTTTAATTTTTATTATTCGTTTTTCTGGCAGATTATTCTGTATATAGATATCGACATTTATAAAGTTATTCCAATACTGTTGGTTATAAGATAGCTGCTTCACTTTATCCATTATATTATCAATTTGCATACTAAGAAAAATAGGAAGTGGTTGATTATATATTCCTATAAATTCGGTTTTTATATTGTAGTTCCATTGATAAAAAAATTTGTCAGTTAGAATTTTATTAGCAACTATGTCATAATAATTAAGATATCCATTGCATGCACCTATATTTACCTTGTTTTTGAACGGACAACTTTCACACATTTGCGAATTACATATAGTATTATGTTGTTTTAATATTTCCTGATATAAGGGATAAGCCATTTATTTTCTCCAAGTGTTTTTATATTATATTGAGTGTAACTTATACAACCATTGTTTACTACGTTTACATGCTTTTCAAGTGTGATAGCCGTTTAAAGAATAAAAAGTTTTACAAACAGCAAAATTATGGTTATTTAGACTTGATTTATTTTTGACTTTGATTGATGTATACGACACGTTAAAGGAGGTTGTATATGGAAAAAGTTGGATTAAATATAACTCCAAAAGAGTTTAAGCAGCTAAGCAAGTGGGTCGAAGAGGTTCATAATATCGCTGTTGTTGTGGATTATTTCTGTAAAACACAGCCGGATAAGGAGGAATGTTATAACTTGGCTCCGGTTGTAAAATATTTGCACAAGGAAGCAAATTTACTTAATACATTTTTTATTGACCACGAAAAAAATGTTGATTTTTAAAGTACGTTCAAGTGCTGTTTAATAGCCGTTCAAATGGTGTTTACAAAATAAATATGTCTGAATGATACAAAAATCAGGCATTGTACTTGATATTTCCCCAAAACAATCGATTAATGTGTATAACAGAAAGGAGCACAATATGGTTGAAAAAGATTACAAATTTTATGGCAAAAAGATTTTAAACTTAAAAACTCAAGAAATCGGCTTATTGATTTGCTTATGGGAAAACAAATTTGCTGATAAAACAGTCGATTTTGCAACCTGCGTTGATAAAACCGGCAAACGTTACAACATTGAACTTGATAACATAAGAGGATTTAAAGATGATTTTGAAAAATAAATTAACTAAGGAAACATTGGCTATTCCATACTCTGAATTTAGAATAAAATTTGAAAAAGAGATTCAGGATGCGTTTGAAAGTTACTGCAAAACACAATTAAATAAGTATTTTGGGAACTTCAAAGATGACTATTCTTTAGAGTTTAATTTTTATTTTGAACTACAGTGGAATTTTAATCATTTCGGAATGTCAAACTGGTATATAGAAAGAATGTAATTTTTGAACACTCATAAAACACCATTTAAACGGCATTTAAATGATATTTGAACTATTTTAATTCCTTAACATATTCTTTTCCGTACAGTTCAATATCGTCTATTTCAAAAAGGTCACTACTATATTGTCCCGGCCATACAGCATATAATTTGCTACCTTCATTTTTTACACGGAAATAAATATCACGCTTTTCTTGTACATAGTTTTGAATTTGTCTTATTTCTTTATCTTTTGTAAGTTCAATATAACACACCAGTTTTGAACCATATGGGAAATAGTCTTGTTCGGATGCTTTTCTCATTTTTGTTACCTTTTATAAATTTGTAATTCACAAGAAAATAATAGCATAAACTCATTATGGATTAAACTTCCGACTTAGATGTCAAACTCGGTATATATTATGTCAAAATTCCTCATACACAGTAGCAAAACTTCGGGTTGTGAGATGCCTCTCAACAAAAAAAAGAACCCTCAAAGTGGTTCTTTTAAATGGTGGGCGTTGAGAGGCTCGAACTCCCGACATCTTCCTTGTAAGGGAAGCGCTCTACCAACTGAGCTAAACGCCCATCTGTTGCGTTTGTATATTCAATATACCTAAAAAGTTTTTTTATGTCAACATGATTTTTTAAATTACTTAAAATTAATTACAACTATTTCTGGTATACAATTAAATCTTACAGGTAAAATGCTTGTGCCTATCCCTTTTGTAACTACCATTTTTTGTCCGTCTTCTTCTATCAATCCATGTGAATATTTGTCTCCATATTTTGACGGAATAATTAACGCTCCAATAAACGGAAGTCGAACCTGTCCGCCATGAACATGTCCTGCCAAGGTTAATTTTACATTACTCTTTTGAACATCTACAAAAACATCTGGTGAATGTGTCAAAAAGATTGTCGGAGTATTTTCTGTACCCTTTAGAGCTTCCTCTACATCTGGAGTCTTTGTTTGCAAGTCGTCAACCCCTGCAATATAAATAGTTTTGCCATTTTCTAAGGTCAAAGGTTCATTACTATTTGCCAAAACCTTTATTCCAACTCCTTCAAGCATTTCTTTTATATCGTCATAATCCGCCCAATAGTCGTGGTTTCCCATAACGCTATAAACACCATATTTTGCACGAAGATTCTTCAAGTGATTTGCATAAATTTCAAAATTCAAAGAAGATTTCAAGTCATGCCCAGCTGCAAAATCTCCTGCAAAAAGAATTATATCAGGGTTTTGCGCATTAATTTTATCTACAACTTCAATTAATCTTTTTTCCTGATTAGGTCTAATATGCAAATCGCCTGCAAAAACAACCTTTAAACCGCTTAAATCCTCATCATTTAGAGTAAACTCTGTAACTTTAAGCATTTTGGGTTCAATAAAAAACGACCAAATTATTAAAAATAAAAAAATTACCAATAAAATAATATATTTCATAGAGATATTATATCAAAAAAGTAATGCGCAAGCCTTCGGCTTGCGCATTATCTATATTAACTAATTTTATTTACAAGAGGTATTTGTTGTCCAGTTCAAAATTTTACCATTTGGACATTTACCTGACGAATCCGCTTTCAAGTAATCTAAATTCCCATTTGATAATACCCAGTTTTCGCAACTATCATCATCTCCAGGAGTTGAACTAGAGCAAAGATCAGTACTATCCGAATAATATATACCTCTGTCAGGAGATACATAAAAACGAAATAAATCAACACCATGCCTGAATAAACCTTTATTTGGACCATCTATATCTACATAAATGGTACCCAGCATATTGCCTTGTGTTGATTTTGAAAATACAATAGAAGTACCATCTGCAAGAATAGCACTAACATTATCTGCAGAAACAGGGGCTGCCGTAGAAGAAATCGTATCTCCTAGAGCTCCAGTAAAATTACCTGTTTTCATACATGCTGCATTTACAGCATGTCCACAATTTCTAGATGTTTTCATAAATTCTAACATACGTTCTGAGAATCGAGAAGATCGTGTTGAATTTGTCGTATCAGCTTGAAACCACTCATCAAAAGGTCCGTAAACAGCTTCTGCTCTACCAAATGCATCTTGCAAGTTTGAATAAACCTTCTTTAATTTAGCGACTTTTTCTTTGTCTGCAGTTGATGAGTTTAAGTTTGGAATAGTCAACGCTGCAACAACGCCAATAATACCCATTACGATAAGAGTTTCGGCAAGAGTGAAGGCAAAGGCTTTACGGAATGTTAAATATAATTTATTGTCATGCTGAACTTGTTTCAGCATCTCATAATCTTGAGACCCTGAACTAAATTCAGGGTGACATAGAGATTTACTTGTTACCACAAAACTGTAACAATATTCTTTTATCTTACGCAACAAAAACATCATTTTAGACTCCTTTTCACAAAGTCTAAAAGTCGCTCTATATCTAGATAATACCCCCCCCCGAAACGTGAGAGCGTTTATTTTCAATGCTTTCAGCCATATTATTTTCTCCTTATTTTTCATTTAGTATAAACTATTTATTTATATTTTTCAAGTAGAAAATTTTATTTGTTGCTGGAATGTTTATGAGATTCTGCCACACGGGGGGGCAGGTTCACAACATTGTGGTTTAATTCTTATTGATTTATTGGCTTAATAAAATTGTTATGATAAAATTATTTTCAGCAACTTGCGGAGGAAATTATTGGAAAATATTTTAAAAAAATGTTCATTTATTAAAGGTGAAGTTTTTGGAGCTATAATTGCTGGCATTATCGCATTACCACAAGCTCTTGCATTTGGCGTAGCTTCTGGTTTTGGCGCTTCTGCTGGGATTTGGGGAGCAATAATTCTTTCATTCATCGTCGGTATTGTTGGTAGCAAAGTTCCTATCATATCAGGTCCAACAGCACCTATTGCAATCATTTTAGCTAGCGCTTTTGCTGTAACTTCCGGTAAAATTTCTGATATAATTTTAATTTTAATCATGGCTTCAGTTTTGCAAGTCATAATCTCTTTAACATCTGCACCAAAATTAATTAAATACGTTCCATATCCCGTAATTTCTGGGTTCTTAAGTGGTATAGGTTTAATCATAATTATTTTACAAACTCCTGTTTTATTAGGTGCAATAGCGAAGTCCTCAACCGTTGAAACACTAATGAATTTGCCTGCATTAGCTAGTTCAATAAGCATACCTTCAACTATTTTGGGAATTGCAACGCTTTTATTATTATTTTTTACACCTAAATTTATTTCAAAAATTATACCCCTTCAATTATTCGTTTTAGTTGTAATGACTGTTGTTGCTCACTTTTTAGGTTGGGATATTGCAAAAATTTCGACAATGAGCGTAAGTTTTCCAAAGTTTATTCTTCCAAATTTTTCGATTGATTTAGTTTCAAAATATTTTCCACTAGCATTAACTTTAGCCTTTGTAGCAACCTGCGAAAGTTTACTTACAGGTGTAATCATTGATTCATTAACAAAACACAAACATAATTCTAAGCAATTAATTTTTGTTCATGGAATTGGAAATTTAATCTGTTCGCTAACAGGTTCTATGGGTGGTTCAGCAGCCACAATGAGAAGTGTTGCAGCGGTCAAAAACAATGCTAAAACAAATATTTCTGCAATATTTTGTTCAATATTTTTATTAATCGTTTTATTAAAATTCAGCTGGTTTATTATAGAAATTCCTATCTGCGTTTTAGCAGGAATTTTAATAAAAATTGGCTTAGATATTATTGATTTCAAGGTTTTAAAAATCTTGAAATTCGCACCAAAAGATGATTTAACCGTTTTGGTAATCGTTTTACTTTTAACTGTTTTCTACAATTTGATTTTTGCAATTGGTGTTGGAATCGTGTTATCTTCACTTCTTTATGCAAAAAGAGTTGCCGATAGCACTATAATTAAAGAAAAACAAGAGCTTGACACATACTCAGATTACGAAATCAGCATTGAACAAAATTCTCATTACAAAATTAGAATTCTTCATCTTGACGGACAATTCTTCTTCGGTTCAATCAGTCAAATTGTATCGCATTTTGACGAATTATTAGAAACAAAGTATATAATTTTGACTTACAATTCAAACATAGAGCTTGATATGTCGGCTATTTTTGCGTTAGAAGACATTATTGTAAGGTTACAATCGCAAAATATTAAATTATTCCTTGTGATTACAAACGACACCGTTAGAGAAAAAATTATTGAAATGCACACCATAACAGAACAAATCGGCAAAGAGTCATTATTTGCAGAAGAAAAAGATGCAATAAATATTGCAAGTAAGCATATTGTGTAAAAGGTTAAATGTTTTGTTGGAAAATTTATGAGATTCTGAATAACTACGTTTTATTTAATATCTATAATAACATTGCAATTTTACGTATAATCTTAATGTCATGCTGAACTTGTTTCAGCATCTCATGTTGTAGAGACCCTGAAATAAATTCAGGGTGACATAAGGTTTTATTTATTGTTGGAAAAGTTACGAATTTTCTGTATTTCTTTCTTTTTGCATACGTGTCCAATTGATTATACCAATGATTGACATTACAAAATAAATAGATTTTTTTGTAACCATAATCACATCGCCCAACAAAATCCATTGAGTAATCGCTATTACATCAGAAATTAACCATAAGGCATATTGATCCGCATAACGCTTTATTTCATAAAAAGTTGCAATAACCCCTAAAGACACCGTAATTGCATCTAAAAGCGGAGTTGCGCCACCTATTTTCACTAAAAAATATCTTAGGGTAAGTGAACTGGTAACAACAATTACAAACATCAATAATCTAAGTTTCCAGCTCATTACACGAGTTTTGCATTTGTCTTTTTCCTTATTATCAAGGTGTTTTGTCCATAAATATAAACCAACAACACCACAAGGCAAGTAATACAACATTTCTAAAGCAAAAGTTCCATATACATGGTTATAAAACAGAATTATTGAATACAAAACAGTATTTATAATTCCGAAAATCCACTTAGGCCAACTGGCATGAGCGCATAAAAAAATACACGAAATACCCATTATTGAACAAATATAATTAACAACCAAATACCAATGAGGGTGGGTTTTATCTGTAACCATATAAAAAGCGCCAATAACAATCATTGCCAAAAACATTACCCACTCAAACCAGCGAAGGTTTTTGAAGGCTATTACAAAAATATTATTTTGTAGTTTTTCTTTAATCATTTTTATAGCTTTTTAGTTATTTCTTCCGCTTTTTCAGCCCAAACTGAAACCAAGTTGATAATATTTTCAACGCTTTTTTGCATTACTTGAAGTGAAATAAATTCTTTTTTAGAATGGAAATTTACGCCACCTGTGCCTAAATTTGGGGTCAAAAGACCTCTTAAGGTAAGCATAGCACCGTCTGTACCACCTCTGACTGGTGGCTCTTTAGGATTATCAAAGCCTGAACGCTTTAAGGCTAGTTTAGCATATTCAATTACCTCTGGCAACTCGTTCAATTTCTCTTTCATATTGTGATATTTTTCGTTTTCTTTAAAGGTAATTTTACTGCCTTTATACTCATTTTCAACTTCTTTTATAATGTTGCGTAAAAATTCAATTCTTTTTAGTTCATTGTCAAAATCAAAATCACGAACTAACATTTTCATAACAACTTTGTTTACATCACCATTAATACTATCCACGTGATAATAACCTTCTTTATTTTGAGTTGTTTCTGGTAGTTCATTTTTAGGAATTTTATTCATAATTGCGCTTGCAACCTCAATTGCATTAATCATTTTTCCGTAAGCATAACCGCAATGAACAGGCACACCCTCAATTATAATTTCTGGATTAAAAGCGTTAAAGGTTTCTGATTCAATATTCTCCACCTCTGATCCGTCAACGGTGTAGGCAACATTTGCGCCAAATTTTTTTATATCAAAATTTGTCACACCCTCGCCAATTTCTTCATCTGGAGTTATTGCAATTCTAATTGTTGGGTGTTTAATTTCTGGATTTTCTATCAAAACCTTTACAGCTTCTAAAATCTCGGCAATTCCTGCCTTGTCGTCAGCACCTAAAAGAGTTGTGCCGTCAGAAGTTATAATTGTATTATTTTTATAAGGCTCTAAATCAACAGCGTCAATTTTTACGCCGTTTAGTTCAATATCACCCTCTTTGTAGTCATGAACTTGCGGTTTAACAGGTCCTGTTGGTGCTTGTTCGCTTGTATCCATGTGCGCAATTAACCCAATAGTAAGTTTTTCCTTAATATTGCCTTTTAATGTAGCCGTTACTGTATGAGTTTTGTCAAGTTTAACATCTTTTAAACCTATTTTTTTCAACTCTTTTACAAGAATTTTTTTAGCAAATTCGACTTGTTTTTTAGTACTTGCACCAATTTTAGGTTTTGTTTCTTCACAAGAACCTGTATCGACTTCAGCCATTTTTATAAATAAATTTTTCAATCTTTCTACATTAATTAGTCCATTTAAGTGTGTCATAACTTCTCCTTTTGGGTATTTATATAGTATTATATTATAAAAAGAAGAAAGGAAGTTTATGCGAAAATACATTTGGCTTTATGTTGTTGCAATAGTTGCATCTTTAGGTGGTTTACTATCAGGTTATGACACAGGCGTAATCTCTGGTGCGTTATTATTTATCAACGAAACTTGGGATTTATCTGACTCACTTCAAGGCTTTTTAGTAAGTTCCGTTTTAATTGGTGCGGTTATTGGTGCAGCAACAAATGGAATTTTAGCAGATATTTTTGGACGTAAAAAAATTATCATGGCAACCGCCGTAATCTTTATGACAGGTTCAATTATGTGTGCCTTAGCCCCAAATGTATTAGTTTTAATAATTTCAAGAATCTTCGTCGGCTTTGCCGTTGGTATCGTTAACTTTGTTGTTCCTTTGTATTTATCTGAAATTTCACCAAAAGCATTGCGTGGGACTCTGGTTTCTCTTTACCAATGGGCAATCACAGCAGGTATTTTATTCTCTTATGTGATAAATTCAGCTTTTGCAAATGCAATTTATAGTTGGCGTTGGATGTTATTTGCCGGTGTTGTTCCAAGTTTAATTTTGTTAGTTGGAATGAGTTTAATGCAAGACACACCTCGTTGGCTTGTAAGCAAAAAACGTGAAGAAGAAGCTAAAAAAGTGTTCAAAAAAATTGAACCAGATATTGACGCAGACAAAGAAATTGAAGATATTAAACAAACAATTTCAAAAAGTTCTGAAAAGAGTAAAAAATTTGTATTCAAAAAATGGATGGTTATGCCATTTGTAGTCGGTATTGGTATTATGTTTGCGCAAATTTGTACAGGTATTAACACAATTATTTATTATGCGCCTACAATCTTTAAATCTGCTGGTTTTGATAGCAATATTACTGCAATATATGCAACAGCAGGTATTGGTATAATTAACTTTTTAATGACAATCGTTGCAATATATTTTACCGACCGTTTAGGAAGAAAACCGTTATTATACTTTGGCTTAACAGGTGTAATGTTGAGTTTATTTGCACTTGGAACATCTTTTGCTTTCGCAGATATTTTGGGTTCATATCAAAAATGGGTTGCAGTCGGAAGTTTAGTAACTTACATCATATTTTTTGCTATGAGTCTTGGACCTGTTGGCTGGATTATCGTATCAGAAGTGTTCCCACTAAAAATTCGTGGAATTTCTATGAGCATTTGTACAGTTTCAAACTTCGCATTCAACTTCTTTGTTGTAGCAAGTTTCCCTGTTTTATTACACAGAATCGGCGGAGCATGGACATTCTGGATTTTCGGATTTGTTTCAATCCTATGTATAATCTTCGTTTACTTCTTCGTTCCTGAAACAAAAGGAATTTCATTAGAAAAAATCGAAGAAAATTGGGTGAACAACGTAAATCCAAGAAAGTTTTAGACATAACAAAAATAATCATTAAACATTATTTATGGACAAATTTTTAGATACTATTCAAGAAAATTTTGACAAACAAACTGGTAATAATTCAGTTAACAAAGACTTTGCAAAATTCAGATGTAAATAAAATCTTTTAATAAAAAAGGCGGGCGCTATGCGCCCGCCTTTAAACTATCTTAATCTCCAAAATTAATATTGCAACATAGATAAAACTTCTATACCCAAGTTTTCTAATTTTTCACGACCGCCTAGACCGTTTAATTCAATCCAAAAAGCTGCACCTGCAACATTTGCCTTTGCTTGAGCAATAAGTCTGCATGCTGCGCTTGCTGTTCCACCTGTTGCTAACAAATCATCTACAATTAGAACATTTTTACCTTCTTCAACTGCATCTTTGTGCATTTCGATTGTATCAGTGCCATATTCCAATTCATAAGTTTCTTTATAAGTTGGTGCTGGTAGTTTGTGAGGTTTTCTGATTGGAATAAAACCAACATTCAATTTGTATGCTAAAGGCATACCTACAATGAACCCTCTTGATTCCATGCCTGCAACATAATCAATTTTTTTGTCTTTATAATGTTCATACAAAAAATCAACCATGTTTCTCATAGTTTCAGGTTCTTTTAGAGCTGTTGTAATATCTCTAAACAAGATACCTTCTTTTGGAAAATCTTTAATCGCTCTAATCTTTTCTTTAATACCAGCTAACATATATCTACCCTTTCCGAGAATTTATACTCCGACTGTTTCTTTTTCTTTATTGTCATGACGATGTTGTTCTTCTTCTAAAACAAGCCCATGTGTTGTTTTACCCCAATCCATATCTTTTGGTTTCAAAAGGATTTTGAAAGAGATGTAAAACGCAACAGGGAACCATACTGCTAAGATATAAGCTGAGGTTTCAACTGCTTGTTTTAACGCTTCCCAACGACCTAAATGATTATATTTTCTAAGGCTGTAACGAGTTGCTAATGTAAAACAAATACCGATTACAAGACCTACTAAAAGCGATGTAATAATACCAATATCATCAACAGAAACTTTGCCTGTCAAAACTTTAAAGCATCTAATAATTACTTCAAAAATGAACCAAGTCGGCATTAAAAATTCTGACAAATAAGCTGTCATATCCAATCTTGCACGCAAGGACATTTTTTTAGAAGTGATTACATCACCGAACAACTCTAAATAACGTCTTACTGTACCTTCATACCATCGTCTGCGTTGTCTATAAAGAGGCATTAAGTAAACAACTGCTTCTTCTCTAACTTCAGCCTCTGGGCAAAAACGAATATCCCAACCTTTGATATGAAGTCTTGTTGACATATCTAAATCGTCTACAAGTGTGTAATTGTTCCAACCACCGATGTCTTCAAGAGCTTTTCTCTTGATTAATTCACCGTTTCCTCTTAATTCTACTGCACCTTTTACAGCATCACGACCAATTTGAAAGTGAGAATCAAGAGTCATTTCATTATCTTGGCAACGAGTTAAAAAGTTTACGTCTCTGTTTGAGATAACTTTTCTTGCTTGAACTGCGCCAACATCTTCTGGCTCTAAATTTGGAACAAGTTTGTTCAAAAAGTCAGAATCAACTCTTGCATCTGCATCAAATACTAAAACCGCATCACCTTTTGCAAACTTAAATGCATCATTTAAAACTGCTGATTTACCAGGAAATGCATTTTTATCCCTAATCAAAGCTTTTACTTTGTCATGTTTTTGTTCTAATTCTTTAATTACTTCTGCTGTATTATCATCACTTCTATCATCAATAACAATTAATTCAAAGTTTGGGTAATCTAATTGTAAAATATTTTCTACTGTTTGAGCAATAACTGCGCCTTCGTTGTGTGCAGGAACCATAATTGTAATGTATGGTTTATAATTTTCGTTAATAACTTGAGGTTTTTTCTTTAATTGACGTTTTTTGTGCTTATCTGCAAGAGTCATATATATTACATATATAGACATACATACAATAAGACCAACCAAACCCCAAATTGTATTAAAGTGGTACTGATAAATGTATAAACAAACTATCAATCCAACAAATATAATGAAAAATATCAATCTTTCCTTCATTTAATTCCTCTAACGAAAAATCGCATTACTGAATAATTATATCAAAAACAGTTTACAAATACACCATAAAAGACTTTTTTTTACTTTTTGTATAGAAATATTAAGATTGTAAAATGGCTGAATGTCAGTTATAACTTAATTTTCTAGAATTAAAACCCCGAAAAAATTAAATTTTGTAATATTATTGCCAATATTACAGGGTTTATAATATACTGATAGCTGTACATTGATTTAAGAAAGGAAATGAAAATGAACAAAGAAGAATTAGTACAAGAAATTTCAAAAAAAGCAAAAGTTACACAAAAAGACGCTAACGAAGTTTTAAGTGTTTTAGTAGATACAATCCAAAAAACAGTTGCTAAAGGTAAAAAAGTTACTTTAGTTGGTTTTGGTACATTTGAACCTCGCAAACGTGCTGCTAGAAACGGCAGAAACCCACAAACTGGTAAAGAAATCAAAATCCCTGCTAAAACAGTTCCAGCTTTCTCAGCAGGTAAAAAATTCAAAACTGTTGTTAACGGCAAATAGTCTGTAACGAAAGTTTTTAAACTTTTAAGGCGCACAAGTCAAAGACTTGTGCGCCTTTGTATTTACTAATAAAAAATATCTTTTTAACCTTCTTGCCTCATAAAAAAATTTATACTAAACTATGCTTATGGAAGAAAAGTTACAAATTACATTTGCACATATTTATCCAAAATTACTTAATCTTTACGGCGATATTGGTAATGTTATTACTCTAAAAAACAGATGCGAATGGCGTGGTATAGAATTTATTGCTGAAGAAATAAATATTGGAGATGAATTTAAACCTCACGATATGTATTTTATCGGTGGAGGACAAGATAGACAACAAGTTGATGTTGCAGACGAACTTCAAAAATACAAAGATTTTTTAACTCAAGAAAGAGACAACGATGCTGTATTTTTATCTATTTGTGGTGGCTATCAACTTTTTGGACATTATTATAAAGCACAAGACGGCTCTGAATTAAAAGGCATAAGTTTACTTGATGCATACACCCTTGCAGGAAACAAGCGTTTTATCGGAAATGTTACGACTCAAATTGATGGATTAGAACCAAATACATTAGTTGGATTTGAAAATCATAGCGGTTTAACATATTTGCAAGGTGACACAAAACCTCTTTCTAAAGTAATTGTAGGACATGGAAACAACGGCAAAGACGGAACTGAGGGTGCTAAATATAAAAATGTTTTTGGAACATATTTACATGGCTCTTTCTTACCTAAAAACCCTCATTTTGCAGACTATTTAATTGAATTAGCTTTAAAAAAACACTATGGTAGAGAGATTAAGTTGTCTAAATTAGACGATAGCATTGAACTTGCTACTCACGAAAATTTAGTTAATAAACCTTATTAATAAATAGCCAAATTTGCTGAAATTATGTTAAAATCTTTTTATGAATAAAAAGAAAATTCTCACAATTCTAGTAACAATCGTATTTTTGGTGTTCTTGATTTACATTTTTAAGGACATGAGCGCTGAGGAGTTTATTAATGCATTCAAGATGTTTAGTTTTAAATATCTTTTCTGGATTGTGTTTCTCTACTATTTGACAATGTATTTTCGAGGAGTTCGTTGGAAAGCCTTGTTAATGGATAATCCTAAGTATTCAAATTGGCACTTGGGAGCTGTATTTATTGTAGGCAGTATGCTTAACAGCTTTTTGCCTGCTAGAGCTGGTGATATTTATAGAGCTTATTATTTAGGCGAAAACAAGCAAGAAAATAAAATGAAAATTTTTGGTTCTGTAATTTTAGAAAGAACTTTAGACGGAATTAGCGTATTTTTTATTTTACTTTTTGGAGTTTTATTTTATTGTAAAAATAACCCTGTAATTCTTAGTGCTACATATTTTTTTGGCGCTGTGTTCATAGGTAGTATGATTGCATTTTATTTAATTTTTAAATTCAATAAAATTGATTTTGTTTGTCAAAAAACTGAAAATATTTTAGAAAAAATCCATTTGAACGGACTTTCTGGAATTGTAAAAAGTTTAAATAAGCATGCCAACTCATTTATGGAAGGTTTTGAGGTTCTAGACAATTGGAAATTAACTCTAAAATCGGCTGTAATGAGTGCAGTTGTTTGGGGAATTGAATGTTATGTTGCTTTCTTAATTTTAGAAAGTTTCAATTTGTCTTTACCTTTTTCAGCAAGTTTGTTCGTAATAAGTTTAATATCATTTTCTGCAATGCTGCCGTCTACATCAATCTTTTTCGGTCCATATCAAGCGGCATATTTAATTGCATTGGGCATTTATGGTGTAAACAAATCAACTATCTTGGCTATTTCTTTAGTTCACCCTGTTCTATTGGTTACACTATTAACAGTTGTGGGCATATATTACTTATACAAGTTTAATTTTTCACTAGATAAAATAAAAGAAGCTCAACAAGAAAGGGAAGCAGATAATGTTTAAAAAAGCCTTCACACTTGCAGAAATATTGATTGTAATGGCAATTATCGGAACTGTTGCCGTGGCTACTATTCCTAACTTGGTGGACAGTTATCAAGAAGATAAAGATGTTGCAAAACTAAGGAGTGTTTATCACGACTTGGAAGTTGCATATGCAAAGGCTGTTGCCGAATATGGACCTTATAATCAATGGACAGGTAATAAAAAAGATGTTCTTATGAAATATTTGAAAGCATCACCATGTGGAAATTCAGTAATAAATTCTTGTTATCCGAGCGGTGCTGTAGGAAATGTTAAATCATCATATAAATACGAATTAGAAAATGGAGTTGGACTTTCTATAAATAAAAATATGACAAGTATTTATGTTGCACTTGGCGGAGCAAAAGGAAAAACACAATCTGGCAGACAAATTTTTCTTATAAAATATTCTGATGCTAATGGGATATACCCTAACGGAAAAGGTGGAGATAGAAATCCTTCGACAGGGGCTTTTACTAGCAGTTACACAGGTCATACTGCAACAAATTGGGTTATAGCAAATGGTAACATGGACTATTTAAGATGCGCAGATAAATTAAATTGGACAAATCAAACTAGTTGCCCATAACTTTTAACATACATTTTACGCAATACTCTGCACTCAAATATTTTGATGCTATTTCATAGCATTTGTTTACTGTATATTCGTACGCTTTTTCGTTTTGCATATAATAATTTATTTTTTCTACCAAATCACCCATATTGATATAAAAAGGTAAATCACCTTTGTAAATATTTAGTTCCTCTCTAAAATCGCTCACAACAAGAGTTTTGCAAGCAACAGCTTGAACTGTTCTATGGTTTAAAGAAGAAAGACCTTGAGAATTCATAGTAAACATAAATTTTGCTTTGTTTATAGCCACCGCCATATCTGGTTCATTATCAATAAAACCTTTATATGCCTGTTTTAACAATTCTTGTCCTTCTTCATTTGTTCTTGAAAGTGCATCTTTATAATGCTTTTCTATTGCATACCAAGCAAATTTCAAATTTGGAAAATGTTGCATTAACTCAATAAAGAAGTTTAAACGAAAATCAGTATCCAAGCGACCTGCAAACATTATATCATATTCTTTTTCTAGATTTAGTGGTTTATAAACCTCTGTATTTACAAATTGAGGCATATAGTATAAATTTTTCACATTTGATTTTTCAGCTAAAGCTCTATCCCAATAAAATGTAAAGTTTTTATCTTCACTTAAATATGGTAAATATTTTTGCCAGTCTTCAAAAACTCCTGAAGCTGTACTTTCTATTTCATCTGCAAAGTAACAAACACAAGGTATTTTTAAATCGTTATCCACTTTTAGTTTTAATGGTGAAAAATCGTAACCTGTAATATAGTTGTAATCCTTGTTTGAAATAAATTCTAAAAAGTTATCTTGTTTTAGTTCATCATAAACATCAAAGTTAAAACCATTTTGTTCAAAACCGTCTAACATGCTTTTTATGATTAATCTTCCCGCAATACTATGTGGTAAAATGCCTAAAATTTTTTTGTTATTTTCACTCATAAACCTATAAAAACACAAAAAACAGCCCTTGTCTATTTTAGTTATTTACAAACATTTTTTAATTAACTATAATATTGTTATGGAAAATAAAACACAGGTAATTATAGTCGGAGGGGGTCCAGCAGGTATTTCTGCAGGTATTACTCTTGCACGTGCTGGAAAAGAAGTTGTACTTATTGAGCGTGGTAGTTATTCTGGTAGTAAAAATATGTTTGGAGGAGCAATTTACACTCAACCAACAAAAGAAATTTTTCCAAACTTTGAAACAGAAGCACCATTAGAGAGAAATAACACAAAACATAAATACATGTTGCTTACTCAAACCGAAGATACGACAATCTCTCATACTGAAAAAAGTTCTCTTTCAAATAGTTATACCGTAATTAGGGGTAAATTCGACCGCTGGTGTGCAAAAGAAGCTCAAAAAGCAGGTGTAACTCTTGTTAGTGAAACTGTTGTAGAAGAATTAATAGTCAAAAACGGCAAAGTCATTGGTGTTAAAACCGAATTAGAAAAATATTATGCTGACATTGTAATTTTAGCCGACGGTGTAAATTCACTCCTTGCAAAACAAATCGGACTTAGGGAAACAATTGAACCTCAAGATGTTGCATTGGGCGTAAAAGAAGTTATTAAAATTGGCGAAGACAAAATAAATGAACGATTTAACTTAAACACTGGCGAAGGTTGCATTACAGAAATTATCGGTTATCCTATGCTTTCAATGCTTGGTCTAGGTTATATTTACACAAACAAAGACAGCATTTCAATCGGGTTAGGTATTGCTTTAGATGAACTTAAAAAGCACAAATTAAAACCTTATGAAGTTTTAGACCAATTGAAAGAGCACCCTTCTGTTGCACCACTAATAAAAGACGGCGAATTGCTTGAATATTCTGCTCATTTAATTCCAGAAGGCGGATTTAACAAAGTTCCAAAACTTTATGATGACGGAGTTTTAGTCGTTGGTGATGCTGGCATGTTAGTCAACAACTTACATTGGGAAGGTACAAACCTTGCAATGATTAGCGGTAAACTTGCAGGAGAAACTGCTATTCATGCATTAGATATAAAAGATTTTTCAAAAGAAAGTTTAAAACTTTACAGTAAAAAATTAGAAAATTCATTTATAATAAAAGATTTAAAATCATACGCAAATTTAATGCCAATTGCACACGAACGTAGTGATTCATTTATGAATTACTATATAAAGAAAATTAATTCCTTCTTTAATATGTTCACTGCTGTTGACAGTATTCCTAAACGTGACAAGTTTAGAGATTTTATAAAATCAATTTTTACAGACAGAAGTATTTCAGAGTTGTTTAAAGATGTTTTTGCAGTTTTAAAAATTCTATGGGGGATTTTGAAATGAGCATTGATGATAAATTATTCAAAGTAAAATATGTTTGCGATTCTGTTTCACATTTGACAAACGATGATGAAAAATGTAAAAATTGTAGAACAAAAGTTTGTACATTTATTTGTCCTGCAAAAGTTTGGGAATGGGACAAAGAAAATGAAAAAATGATTATTAATTATGAAAACTGCCTAGAATGTGGAGCTTGCAGAATTGCTTGCGAAAAACAATGTATCAATTGGAATTATCCAAAAGGTAACAAAGGAGTGACATTTAAACAAGGTTAGTATATAATAAAAAATAATAAATAAGGAGGCTCTCATGGAAGACAATATGAAAGAAGAATATTCTAATCAACACCGCCGTTGGTATGATAAAGACCCTGTTTTATCACAAGCAATGAGCACATTAGAACACTCTGATGATGATACTCAAATTAGAATCGCATTAAATTTGATTAAAATTATCATCGAACACAACATTGAAAATGACAAATTTGAATCAGTAGAAGACATTATGTCTGCTGTTCAATCTGGTCAAAGCGATTCAAGAAACGGTCGTTGGTACGATATTGATGGCACATTAAAAACAGCTATGACAATGTTACAAAATTGTCCAGAAGCTACTCAAAGCGTTATCGCTAAAGAAATGGCTAAAATGGTTATTGATAAAATTAAAGAAGACGACGAAGGTCTTGAATAATTATTTTATTTAATTTAAAGGCGCACGGTTCAAACCGTGCGCCTTTATTGTTATTTTATCTTACTTCTAAGCAAAATATAATATTTTCTTGCCCCATAATAAACTACTATTGAAACAAAATCATTATCCAAATCATCAACCTCTAAAAAGGTTCTAGGAGCTTGTCTTCGTTTACCAGAATTGAAATGACCCACTACGTTTACAAATCCAATATGAATTTTTTGTGACGGAGTAAGTTTTTCTTTTGGCAAGTTTTGTTGATAAAAAACTTCTGAAACAAGTTCGTCTTTGTAACACGGTATTGTATATTTTACGTTTCCGTTTTCTTTAAATAAAATATACCATTTATCTTCATGTTTTCTTGGTGTTAAAAGATAATATCCTGGTTCTATTGTTTGATTTTTGAAATAAACTTCTGAATTTAATCTAAACAACGGATATGGAGACCATGCGTAATGTTGCATATCATAATATTGATCAGGATCAATGCTGTGAATATACGAAAAATCAGGCGGTTGCAAATCCTCATAAATCTTTTGGTAATCAATATCTGCAAAAGCCATTTGTGTTACAAAAAGTAGTAATAAAATTGTACTTAGAAATTTCTTCATACTACTATTTTAATGATTTTTTCCCTCTGGGCAATCATTCAAACATTTTATTTTATAATGAGTCTTTAAGAAAAATTCAAAGTTTTCCGTCACCCCGCATTCATTGCGGGGTCTATATAGATACCGCAACAAGTGCGGTATGACAAAATATTATACTTAAATCAATTATAAGTATAATTATTTTTCTTCACAAAATATTATGTTTTTGCTAATATTTTATTGTATTTAAAAGAAAAGGAATTATGTTTATGCAATTAAGAATGAAAACAAACAATTGTGGCGAACTTAACTTATCAAATATCGACCAAGAAGTAACTCTTTCTGGTTGGGTTGATTGCGTTCGTGACTTAGGCGGTATGATTTTTATTGAATTAAGAGATAGAACAGGATTTTTCCAATTGGTTTCTGACCCTCAAAAAAATCCTGAAATTCATAAAGTTTTTGAAAAAATCAGAAACGAATATGTTATTACAATCAAAGGTAAAGTTACTAGAAGACCTGAAGAAACTTACAATGAAAAACTTCCAACAGGTCAAGTTGAAGTTTACCCAGAATATGTAGAAATTTTATCTGAAGCAAAACCTGTTCCATTTGTTTTAGATGATGACAGCGTTTCAGAAGACGTTAGATTGAAATATCGTTATTTAGACATTAGAAGACCTCAAATGTTTAATAACTTGAAACTACGTCACAAAGTTGTTCAAGCTGTAAGAAATTACTTTGATAACAACGGTTTCTTAGAAGTTGAAACACCTATTCTTATTAATACAACTCCAGAAGGTGCTAGAGATTACCTTGTTCCATCACGTGTTCAACCTGGTAAATTCTATGCTCTTCCACAATCACCTCAAATCTTTAAACAATTATTAATGGTTGGTGGTGTTGAAAGATATTACCAAGTTGCAAAATGTTTCCGTGATGAAGATTTACGTGCAGATAGACAACCTGAATTTACACAAATTGACTTGGAAATGTCTTTTGTTGAACAAAAAGATATTATTGAACTTGTTGAAGGCTTGTTAGTTGAAGGCTTCAAAGCTGCAGGTGTTGAAGTTAAACCTCCATTCAAACAAATGACTTGGCAAGAAGCAATGGATAAATATGGTTCTGATAAACCAGATGTTCGTTTTGGTTTAGAATTATTCGATATCGGTGATATCATTATGGAATCAGAATTTGAAATTGTTAAGAAAACTCTTGAAGCTGGTGGTATCGTTCGTGGTATCAGAATTCCTGGTGGCGCAAGTTATTCAAGAAAAGAAATTGATGATATTACAAAATTAGCTGTATCATTTGGTGCAAAAGCATTAGCTAACATTATTTATAACGAAGACGGCACAGCAAAATCCCCTGTATTAAAATTTGTTTCAGAAGAACAAGCTAAACGTATTCAAGAAAGAGCTCGCGCAGAAGCTGGCGATATTATCTTTTTCGTTGCAGACAAACCAAAATTAGTTTACGACATTATGGGTAGACTAAGATTATACTTTGGTAAAAAATTGAACTTAATCGACGAATCTAAACATGCACTTCTTTGGATTGTTGATTTCCCAATGTTTGAATGGTCAGACGAAGAAGAAAGATTTATGGCAATGCACCACCCATTCACATCACCTTGCTTAGATGATTTAGACAAACTTGATAGCGGTGATTTAGGAAATGTTAAATCAGTTGCTTATGATATCGTTTATAATGGTACAGAATTAGGCGGTGGCTCTGTTAGAATCCACTCACCAGAAGTTCAAAAGAAAATCTTTAAAGCATTAAAATTAACTGATGAAGATGTTCAAAGAAAATTCGGTTTCATGGTAAACGCATTACAATACGGTACACCACCTCACGCAGGTTTAGCTATTGGTTTAGACAGATGGATTGCTTTGCTTTGCAGATGTGAATCAATTCGTGATGTAATGGCATTCCCTAAAAACTCAGCAGCAAAAGATTTGATGTGTAATGCACCAACAGAAGCTGATTACAAACAACTTAGAGAATTGTATATTAAATCAACATACAATCCAGCACAACATAAGTAAAATTTTGCACTCTGCCGAACAAAACAATTGATAATTGTTTTGTGAGAGGAAGGCACTAAAAAGATACCGCAACAAGTGTGGTATGACATAAAAATAAACAATCTCTCGCCGAGATAACGCATAAAAAAGGACTTAGTAAAAACTAAGTCCTTTTTGATTATAAAGAAAATAAATATAAAATAAACATATATACGACTGCAAAAATACTCACTAGTACACACTTTTTCCATAGTATTTTTTGCATATTAAGCAGGTAGAACATTGAACAAAAAAGTATTCCAGACAAACCAAAAACTATTATTTGTTCAACATCTTTACCTAGTGAAAAATTACCTAAGTTGTAACAACAGCTTATAAATACAATAAATAATATTACTGTTATTTGTATTAAAACTTCCTTTGATAAATTAGCCATAAACACATTATACATCTTTTTTAGAAATATGCAAATGGCGATAGGCAATTATAATGCATTTATTGAAGATGTTGAATTAAAATGACAAAAGTTTATGAACTAAATATAAAATTAAAACTATTTCAGTAATTGGAATTAAAAGAATTAATAATAATTTTTTTCTATCACCAAGTGATTTTAAAGCCATCATTTTTACTATACCTGAAGTGCAACAAGAAAAAATAAAAATTATACATAACCAAGCAAATGTAGGATTATTCTGAAAATCATCTTTAAAACTATCCCAACCAATCATATAATCACCAACAACAATAAAAATGACTATAAGTATTATATTAAAAATTATATTAAAAATATTATCTTTTAAAAATTTCATAAATTAATATTATCATAATTTAATGTAAATCATAAATATAAAATAAAACCACCTTATCGGTGGTTAAAAATTTTGAATAAATAATTGAGAGAGAGAGTATTAATAAATTAAATTGAGTTGAT